>Ga0193708_1000395_pt1 | contig 10540 bp, 6 predicted proteins | sample H3c1metaG_FD_160570 | JGI IMG/M metagenome (GOLD analysis project Ga0193708, IMG submission 160570) | Soil microbial communities from a riparian zone of the East river system, Colorado, United States - H3c1 | ecosystem: Environmental > Terrestrial > Soil > Riparian zone | place: USA: East River...
GGTGAGCAATAGCAGCTATAAAATTTCCTTCTCTGGCTTCTTCAATTGCCTGCCCGTAAATTTCTCCTGCTTTTTTATTTACCTTTTCGGGATCATACCATTGCGCAGCGGTGATTAAAAATGAAAAATTAAAAATCAGGAATGGAAGAAGTATACGAAGGAAATGTGCATTTATTTTTTTCATGTATAAGGATTCAATGGATAAAGTTAGAACGAAAAGATTTTTATTTTATGCTGCAGGAATAATTATAACATTTCCTTTTAAGGAACATTTATATACTTATGGATCTGCAGGCTCAGTTCCCATTTGGGATTTGCTTTTATGTAGTCAATGATCATGGGCGTAACTGATGAGGCCTTATCCCATTCCGGCTGAAGGTACAATTTGCAATCCACCGGAACTTCTTTTGCATATTGTTCAGCCCAGTCAAGGTCAGACTTATTAAATACCACAATTTTTAATTCATTGGCAAAAGGTAAAATGCCCGGCAGGGGAGCTTTAAATTTTTTCGGAGATAAACAGATCCAGTCCCAGCTGCCGCTCAACGGATGTGCCCCCGAGGTTTCAATATTTGTTTTTAAGCCGGCAGTATGAAGTGCTGAAGTTAATTCGTCGAGGTTATGCATCAATGGTTCACCCCCTGTGATAACAACTAATTCTGCTGCTGTTTTTTTGACTTCTGATACCAGGCTTCCGATTTCTAATTTCGGATGTGCATCTGCCTCCCAGCTTTCTTTAACATCGCACCACACGCAGCCCACATCACATCCGCCGAGACGGATGAAATAAGCGGCTTTTCCCTGGTGAAAGCCTTCTCCCTGCAAGGTGTAAAAATGCTCCATTACCGGCAGGGCTGTTGTAACTGTATTTTTTTTATGGATCATTTCTTAAAGAATAGTACGAAAATTTTATAAGTATTTATTTTCGCAAGCGGTAAAAGTATTCATCAGTAATGCAGCAATGGTCATCAATCCCACGCCTCCCGGCACCGGCGTAATATAACTGCATTTGGGCGCAACGTTTGCAAAATCAACATCGCCTTTTAATGCAAAGCCTGATTTTTTTGTTTCATCAGCAACCCTGGTAATACCTACGTCAATTACTACTGCATTTTCTTTTACCATGCCTGCTTTTAGAAATTCCGGTATACCCAGGGCAGCAATGATGATGTCTCCCTGCAGGCATATTTTTTCCAGGTCTTTTGTGCGGCTATGACAAACCGTTACTGTACAATTTCCAGGGTATGTATTCCTGCTTAATAATATACTGATGGGCCTCCCTACAATATTGCTGCGGCCAATTACCACGGCATGTTTTCCGGATGTTTCTATTTTATAATGGTCCAGCATGAGTAATATCCCATAGGGAGTGGCCGGTATAAAAGAAGGTTGACCCTGTACCATTTTTCCAATGCTCATGGGATGAAACCCATCCACATCTTTACCCGGGTGAATGATGTTGATGATCTTTTCTTCGCTCACCTGTTTGGGCAAAGGAAGCTGGACAAGGATGCCATCCACATCATCATCGGCATTTAGTTTTTCTATTGCTTTAATTAATTCCGCTTCAGGAATATTCTCATCAAAACGTATTAAGCTGCTTTTAAAGCCAACCTCTTCGCAATTCCGTACTTTACTTGCAACATAGGTTTCGCTGGCGCCATTGGTGCCTACCAGGATCGCAGCAAGATGAGGGGTCTTTTTACCGCCCTTTTTGAAAAGAGCTGTTTTTTCTTTTATACTGTTTTTAACGGACTGAGAAACAATTTTGCCATCTAAAATTTGCATGGGGCAAAAATACAGAACTATTGGTTGATTTTCCCCTGCCCATTAGAAGAGGGATATATTATTTTACAGATGAAAACGACCTTGGCACTTTTGATCTTTGTATTCAATCTTCTTTATGCAAAGGCGCAATCACTTCGTTATGCAGTTTCACAACCTTACATAAGTTTATCTGCTTACAGCAGTCACCAGGCTGATGCTTTATCTTTTACCGGGAACCAGGCATCGCTTGCACAGCTAAAGTCTGCCGGCGTTGCTGTATATGGGGAAAGAAGATTTTTACTGAATGAAACAAGTGCATACAGCTTTGGCACATCCCTGCCCACCAGGATGGGGAATTTTGGGGTGCAATTAAATTACGCAGGGTTTAAGAATTTTAATGAGCATAAAATGGGTTTGGCTTATGCCAGGAATTTAGGAAAGAAAGTTGATGTTGGTGTGCAGTTCAATTATTATGGATACCGGGTACCGGCTTATGGAAATGCTTCTTCCATAAATTTTGAGATCGGCGCCATGATCCATTTAACTGGCAGGTTAAATGCGGGCATACATGTATATAATCCTGTTGGCGGAAAGCTGGGGAAGAACAGCGAAGAAAAACTGGCTTCTGCATACAAAATCGGATTGGGTTATGATGCTTCTGATATTTTTTTTATCGGCGGGGAAGTAATTAAGGAAGAGGATAAAGCTGTTAATGTTATTGCGGGGATACAATACCGGTTTGCAAAACAGTTCTTTGCCAGGGCGGGATTCATAAGTGAATCAAGTACGGCTTTTGCCGGGGCGGGGATAGGCTGGAATAACCTGCGGCTGCACGTCTCTGCTAGTTATCACCCGCAACTTGGTTTTTCACCCGGAATGCTATTGATCATGAATTTTAAAGCTAAGAGAGAATGAAGGTTTTGTTTTGTATAACTTTCATCTTTATTAATGCCCTGCATGCATATGCCCAGGTGGTGGAGCCGCCTGCAACGATCACCGAACAGCAACTGGAAAACATCACGGAGAACAATGAAGACGTTGAAACAGAAGATGACGCTTACCTGCAGCAAATGCAGCAGTTCTTAAAAGATCCTGTTAACCTGAATACCGCAAATGAGGAAGAGCTTAAAGAACTGCGTGTGCTGACAGCTTTACAAATTCAGAACCTGGTCTTATACAGGAGCCTCGTTGGAAAATTCATTGACATTTATGAATTACAGGCGGTGCCGGCCTGGGACCCGGAGACCATACGAAAAATACGGCCATACATAACTGTTAGTTTTCAGGGTTCCATGCTAAATATTGTAAATAAGCGGTTAAGAGACGGAGAGCATTCCGTACTGTTACGGTTATCCCGGGTGCCTGAAAGGTCAAAAGGATATTTACCGGATTCTTCATCTGCAACAAATTTTTACCCGGGTTCCCCGCAAAAAATATTGTTTCGCTATAAATATGTTTACAAGAATTTATTGCAATATGGAATTGTAGCAGAGAAAGACGCCGGCGAACAGTTCTTTAAAGGAAAACAAAGACAGGGGTTCGATTTTTATTCAGGGCATATATTTATAAGGAACACGGGCATCATTCATGCGCTTGCCATTGGCGACTTTACCCTAAACCTCGGGCAGGGTTTGGTACAATGGCAGAGTCTTGCGTTTAAAAAAGGCGCCGACGTGATCAATATAAAAAGAGAGGCTGCTGTTTTACGGCCATATAATTCTGCGGGGGAGATCAATTTTCACCGGGGTGCAGGAATAACGATCGGTAAAAATAACTGGCGGCTAACGGCCTTTGCTTCATATCGCAGGATCGATGCGAACCTTGTTACGGATACATCCCAAAACCAGGACGGTTTTATCTCTTCGCTTCAAACTTCGGGGTATCACCGCACAAAAAGTGAAAGTGATGACAAAGGTATCCAGCGTCAACTGGCATTTGGCGGAAATTTCTCGTACCGGTATAAACGGCTTCACCTGGGCATCAATGGCATTCAATATAAATTCAAGCTGCCTTTGACCAGGTCAGCCGATCCTTATAACAAATATGCATTATCGGGCAGTTCATTTGGCAACTACAGCATTGATTACAGTTATACATTTAAGAATATCCATTTTTTTGGAGAGGCTGCTTTTACCAATGAACTGGATAAGGCTTTCGTAAATGGTCTTATGATGAGTGTTTCATCAAGGGTTGACCTGAGTTTTTTATACAGGAACATCTCAAGATCATACCAATCCCTGTATACAACAGCCTTTACCGAAAGCACCTACCCAACTAATGAAAAGGGGTTATATACCGGTGTAACATTAAGGCCAAATATTTCGTGGCGCATTGATGCCTATGTGGATCTTTATAAATTTCCCTGGCTAAGGTACAGGGTAGATGGTCCTTCTGCAGGTTCTGATTACCTGGTACAGGCAACGTATAAACCAAATAAGCAGTTAGAGATCTATACCCGTTACCATGCCGAGTCAAAAGCAATAAACGTAAATCCTAACCCGCTCACTTTATCGCCGGTGCTGCAGCAGCCCAGGAAGAACTGGCGCACCCTGGTAAGTTACCGGCTAAGTCAATCATTGGTATTGAGAAACAGGACAGAAATAGTGTGGTTTGATAAAAAAGGGATGGCCCCGGAAGAAGGCTTCCTTATATACCTCGATATTCTCTTTAAACCCTTTTTAAAGCCGTATTCAGGAAGCCTCCGCCTGCAGTATTTTGAAACTGAAGGCTATAATAGCCGGTTATATGCCTATGAAAATGACGTATTATATAGCTTTTCTATTCCTGTTTTCTATGATAAGGGGTATAGGTATTGCGTAAATGGGAACTATGATATTAACAAAAAACTCACTGCATGGATCAGGTGGGCACAAACCATATATAAGGATAAAAACCTTGTTGGTAGTGGCTTAGATGAGATAAAAGGTAATACAAAAAGCGAGATTAAACTACAAGCCATTTATAAATTTTAACAATTTCGTCAAATAAAAGCAGCTATTTAATATCAGTTATTGTCCATATAGAGTATGGATACCTTAGCAAAATTAATTTAACATTATTTTGACGTTAAGAAAATATCCTTATTTTTACACATCATTAAACTTAATTAACGCACATGAGAAGATTTTTATCACTGTTTACAATGTTGATGCTCTGTGGGGTATTGGCATTTGCTCAAAGCCGGGTGGTGTCCGGTAAGGTTACCGATGCAACCGGTAATCCAGTTCCATTTGCAACCGTTAAAATCAAGGGAAAAACAACAGGTCTTTCCGCAGATAATAATGGAGCTTATACAATCCGAGTAAATAATGGGGATGTACTCCAGATATCCGGTGCAGGCTTTGCTGCCATCGAAGTACCGGTGGGTAATCTTACTGTTATCAATAGTGTTATGGAAAGAACTGCAACTACTGATTTAAAAGAAGTTGTTGTTTCCGGTGGTTATGGTATCAAGCGTAGTTTAAGAACGGCCAGTACCAACACACAGGTGGTATCCAGCGAACAGTTGAATACGATCCGTAATACTAACATCAATGAAGCATTGGCAGGTAAAGTTGCCGGTATCCAGTTACGCGGACAGTCTGGTGCAAAATTAAGCGCTACCGGTGCTATCCGTTTACATGGTGTAAGCTCTTTGACCGGTGGTGCAGATATCTTATATGTACTGGATGGTACAAGGGTTGCTTCTGATGATATCAATACTGATGACGTTGAAGACGTTACTTTATTACAGGGTCCTGCTGCTGCAGCCATTTTTGGTCCTGAAGGTGCCAATGGTGCAATGGTTATTACCTCAAAAAGAGCAAGGAAGACAACAAGTGGTATGGGTATTGAATTAAACCTTGGTGTACGTTTTGACAATGTATATATATTACCAAACTACCAGAACTCTTATGCTGGTGGTGATGGCTATGATATGAAAAAATATACCTGGAAAGCAGGACAACCGGTAGAATGGAAAGTATTGGATGGTAAATACTATCCTGACTATTCTGAGGATGTAAGCTGGGGACCACGCATGGTAGGCCAGGAATATATTCCATGGTATTCATGGTATGGTGGTCATGAGCGTTCTTTTACAACAGACAAGCTTGTGCCACATCCTAATAATGCACGTGAGTTCTACGAAACTCAGCAAAAGAAATACAACACAGTTACTTTTACTAAAGCAACTGATAACATGAATGCTAAACTTGGTTACACCAATGTTGATGTAAAAGGCCTGGTACCTACTACATGGCTTAAAAGGCACCAGGTTAACGCTAAACTTTCTTTTGACCTGACCGATCGCCTGACTGCTGGCCTTACCTTAAATTTCATCAACCAGAGATCTAACGGTGACTTTAATGATGCTTATGCAAACCAGTCATCAGGTTCATTTAACCAGTGGTTCCACCGTAACCTGGATATGGGTATCGTTAAAGAATTAAGGAACCTGAAAACAGCTACTGGTATCCAGGCAAGCTGGAATCATAATGGTCCTGATAATTACGATCCAACCAACCTGAAGGATTTTTATGGCCCTTATTACTGGCAGAATTTTTATACTGCTTATGACCAGGTTACTACCTTGAATAACTTTAACAAAGTTCAGGGGGATGTATCCTTAACATATAAAATAAGCAAGGATCTTAGAATAATGGGAGCTTACAGAATTAATAATATTAATTCTTTTAATGAAAACAAGGTAAGCAGTGATCTGACAGATATGAAATTTGCTTCCCAGGCGTCTTATAATTCAACAACTCCAGGAGCAACCTTTTTAAGTACTAAAGGCGGCTACCGCAGCTCTACTAATAATTTTCATGATGAGCATATTGAGCTTACGGCCATTTATAATAAAACCATCAGGGATTTTAATATAGGAGCTACTGCCGGGTTGGATATTCATACCCAGGTACAGCACAATAATTCAGCAAATACTAATGGTGGATTTAATACACCTAATTTGTATACACTTGGTAATTCTAAAGATGCGCCAACTGTAAATGATTTCCGTTTCAAGCAAAAAGACAATGGTCTTTTCCTTGCTACTCAATTTGGCTTCAGGAGATTTTTGAATGCAGACATTACCCTTCGTAATGACTGGAGTTCTACATTGCCTCCCAATAACAATAAGATCTTCGCTAAATCTTTTGGTTTGTCTTTTGTGTTCAGCGAGTTGACAAAGAATTCATTGCCATGGTTAACACTGGGCAAGATAAGAGGATCATGGGGTGAAGTACCAAGGGGTTTAAATGCTTATGATTTCCCTGGATCTTTATATACACAGGGAGCAGTACAGTGGAATGGTAATTTCATGCAATCTACCAGCAGTACTTTGGTTGATCCAACTATTCGCGGTGCGGTTGCTACAGAAAAGAACGTGGGTGCTGACTTTGCTTTCTTTAAGAACAGGGTTGGTTTCGGCGTAACTTATACTGAAAGGATAAATAAGGACTTCCCAACATTCATACCATTGCCTCCAGGTAGCGGTTACAGTCAGAAGTTAACAAACGCAGGTGAAATAAATTACAAAGGCTGGGATGTTACTTTTAACGTGAAGCCATTCTGGATGAAGAACTTCAAATGGGAGATAAATGCAACTTATGCTTATGCAATATCTAACGAGGTTATTGATGTTAACGGCGAACCACAGTCTGCATGGAAAGATATAGGCGGTGCTGCACCTTTCAGGCTTGTTGAGACTGCAACTTTCGGACCTTCGTTAAGGGCGGTAGAAGGACAACAGTGGGGTCAACTTTTCGGACATGGTATTAAAAGAGATGCTGCCGGTAATGCATTAATAAATGCTAACGGTACTTATGCATACGATGACAACACTTTTTTTGGTAGTGTGCTACCTAAATATACCGGTGGTGTACAAAGTACATTTACCGTCTTCAACGATTTTACCTTAAGCGTTAATATAGATTATCAATACGGTGGTATATACTACTCTACATCTGATAAGTGGGGTAAATCAACAGGTGTATTAGCTTTAAGTGCTGTATTAAATGACAGGGGTATTCCGATCAGGGATCCGATAGCTAACGGCGGCGGTGTTCACATTTTTGGTGTAGATGCGGTAACACTTAAACCGGTTGATATGTATGTAAATGCCAGGGATTATTATAACGGAGCTAATAACACTTTTGATAACGATATCTATGATCTGACCTTCGTTAAATTACGTGAACTTGCATTTGGGTATAATGTCCCTGTAAATAAGGTAGGCATCGGCAAATGGATCAAAAGAATGAATTTCTCTGTAGCAGCAAGCAACCCATGGTTGATATATGCTAAAACAAGGGATTTTGATCCTTCAGAAATAGCAAATCTAAGTGGTGAGGGTGCAAATTTCCCGGGGCTACGTGGTATTGGTGTTAACCTTAAACTCGGATTTTAATCAATCATATACCATTTAAATAAAAATAAAATGAAAAATTATAAAATTAAAATTGCTCTGTTTTCTTTGGGCGTTGCAACTTTGTTAAGTTGTAATAAGGTAAAGAATTTCGGAGATACAAACGTAAACCCGGCAAACATTACCAGCCCGGCTACCTACGCTATTTTAACTAACGTGTTAGCTGGTGCTGGTACTAATACCGGTATCTGGCCTTTGGCTAAGGATAATAGCGCTACGCTTTGGATCCAGTATGCATCCGAAACACAGTACCCAAGTGCCGGCCTGTATGCCATTCCAACCTATGGTCTTGGAGCATATACCGGATCACTGCTTAATTTAAAAACTATCATCCAGGCGAACAACAATCCTGATGAAGTAGCTGTTGCAAGGATATTGACCCAGTACATCTACTGGAATCTTACCGACGCATTAGGTAGTATACCTTATTCAGAAGCCCTGCAGGGATTTCCGCCAAAGTTTGACAAGCAGGAAGATATCTATAAAGGTATGATCGCTGAATTAACGGCTGCTTCAAACCAGATCCAGAACACAGGAGGTTTAAAAGGTGATATACTTCTTGGCAACGATGCTGCGAAGTGGAAAAAATTCGCGAATTCCTTAAGGGCAATGATGGCAATACAGCTAACAAAAAGATACCCGGGAGCAAACGATTATGCAGCAGTTGAGTTCAGGGCTGCAATCACCGATGGTGTTATAACAAGTAATGCTGACAACGTTAAATTGGTTTTCCCCGGCGGTTCATTTAAGAATCAATATTGGGCAGATCATGATGGTCAGCGTGATAATGGTGAAAGTACCCAGATCTTTAATATGTTATCTTCCCTTGGCGACGGTCGCCAGGCAGCATTTGGAAGTTCCAGTGTTCCTGTTCCACACGGAATAAAGGAAGCAACCATTAATGCATGGATCAAAGCAAATATCAACTGGTCACGTATCCTGGCTGATAACCAAAGACTGGAAACCAGCCCTATTTATATCCTGACAGCATCGCAGGTTTTTCTTGCCCGCTCTGAAGCTGCCTTCAGGGGATGGACAGGACCTGGAGCCCCGGGCTTAACTACAGAAAACAGTGTTGATCTGTTAAAGCAGGGTGTTGATGCTTCTTTTGCACAATGGGGTATAGCATTACCGCCTGCATCATATTATAATGCGCCACATACTTTACAAAAAATAGTTGAGCAGGCTTTCCTTGCAGGCTTTCCTAATGGAAGGGCCGGCTGGAATATTTACAGGAGAACAGGTTTTCCTGTTTTAACTCCTGCTCCTGATCCGTTGAATGCGGCTCATACCACAATACCACGCAGGTATACTTATACTACTACTGAATATAGTTTGAGTCCTGCGGGGGTTGCATTTGGTATTTCCCAACTTGTTCCTGCAGCAGATACACAGGAAGCAAGAATATGGTGGGATCAATAAAATTTTTTCAAGGGAACCGGTTACTACGCCGGTTCCCCTGATTTACTAATAATACATAAATTACACTACGATGAAATATATAAACCTTATAAAGCAATTTGCGTTTTTAGCGATCCTTGCTTTAGCGTTTACTGCCTGTAAAAAAATAAAAACTGCTGAACCCATGGGTGACGCAGGGCAAACACTTGTAAAACTAATCGGGGGCTCTACGCCTTCTGCTGTTAGTTCAAAACCAATTGACTTTGTTCCAACGCCAACCAAAATATTGGCTGTTGATATCCGCAGGGATGTACCAAACAATGCGGAACTGAACAGGCAGATGGTAGTAACTGTAAAAGATGATACAGCCGCTGTAACTGCTACAAATCCTGCTTATATACAGTTTCCAACTGCCTGGTACACACTTGAAATGGATGGTGTTAAAACCGGGGGACAGGGTGGCACTTTCACTTTCACTTTTAAGCCGGGTGAATTTGCAAAGCAGATCTATGTTATTATCCCGAATGCTACGCTTTTAGACCCAAGCGCTTTATATGGCCTGGGTTTTACAATTACATCTGCTGATGCAGGGGGTATAATTACACAAAAATCAGTGGTAGTTGAAATAGGCGCCAAAAATGCATATGACGGTATTTATTCTTACGTATCAGGTTTTGTGCAAAGGTACACTGCACCTGGCGTACCAGAGGTCGGTCTCTTAAATGGACCTTTGGGGCCTTTGAATGCTGATATAATAATGGCTACTATTGGTGCTAATACGGTGGAGATACCGCCAGCAGGGCAAGCTGGGTCTTTAACATGGTCCTACAATACCATGCCGTTACAGGGAGTAGCTGGTATAGATGGCCTCAAGCTTACAGTTGACCCAGTAACCAATTTAGTTAATGCAGTATCTACAGGCTATGCAACAAGCAACGCAACATTTGGCAATTGGCTCGGGCATAC
>Ga0193708_1000396_pt1 | contig 10536 bp, 10 predicted proteins | sample H3c1metaG_FD_160570 | JGI IMG/M metagenome (GOLD analysis project Ga0193708, IMG submission 160570) | Soil microbial communities from a riparian zone of the East river system, Colorado, United States - H3c1 | ecosystem: Environmental > Terrestrial > Soil > Riparian zone | place: USA: East River...
CTGCGCGAATGCAGCGTGGCGCACGTGGCAGAACTCAAGACTGCAGCGGTCTGATCCAGTCCCGGCTGATGCAGACCGCGCCCGCCCCGTAAGAATGTCGCTCGGCTTGCGGCCGCCCGGCATGTGAGGCGAAGCGGGAAAACACCGGCATGCCCCTGCCGGTGTTTTCTTGCGGTGCTGCTGCGCGATCGAAGTCGGCACTTAGCTATCGCCCAGCTCGTCCGGATCGGCGCGATTGGGGAGCCTCCGGGCGGCCGCGTCATTCAGCTTCCGTTCGCGTGCCCTCGTGGAGGTCCGGCACGTGACCCGCCGCGTGGCAGCGCATTGCCGGTCCGCGGGCGATACGTCAAGCTAACCGCCGCTTTCGTCGAACGGATGCCCGCGTGCGCCCAGCCCTCCGCCTGCTGCCTTTGCCCTTCTGCATCGCGCTCTCCCTAGCCGCTCATGCAGCCGAAGACAGCACGATCGACTGGGGCCTGTGCCCGATCGAACCGGCGGTCCCGACCTTCGCCGACGCCCAGGCGCCCATCGGCGACGCCGAGGCCCGCGGCACGCAGCCGACCGACATCGAGGGCGATTCGCTGGATGGCGTGCAAGGCCAGACGCTGAACTACAACGGCAACGTCGCGCTCAGGCGCGGCGACCAGTTCCTGGGGACCGACAAGCTCACCTACGACCAGGCGACCAACAAGTACGTCGCCGAGGGCAACGTCCGTTACCAGGATTCCGGCATGCGGCTGGTCGCCGAGCGTGCCGAGGGCGACCAGAACCTGGACGCGCACAAGATCGACAACGTCAAGTACCAGCTCATCTCGCGCCGCGGCAACGGCGGCGCCGACCGCATCGAGATGAAGGGTGCGCAAGGTGCGCTGTATGGTTCGACCTACACCACCTGTCCGCCGGACGAGCCGGGCTGGGCCCTGCACTCCCAGCGCATCGACGTCGACACCGAAGTAGGCTTCGGCACCGCCCGCAACGCCACCGTGCGCGTCGGCAAGATTCCCGTGCTCTGGGTTCCCTACATCAAGTTCCCGATCGACGACCGCCGGCGCACCGGTTTGCTGTATCCGGCGATCGGCTCGTCCGGCCGCAACGGCTTCGACTGGCGCCAGCCGATCTATCTGAATCTGGCACCGAACTACGACATGACGCTGACGCCGCGGCTGATGACCAAGCGCGGGTTGATGCTGAACTCGGAATTCCGCTATCTCAGACCCACGGGCCGCGGCACGCTGGAGTTCGGCTATCTGCCGTCAGACGATCTCGTCGACCGTGAGCACGACGAGGAAATCGCCGAAGTCACCATCCCCGGGAACCGTCGCGAGGAAGACCGCGCCATGGTCCGCTTCCGGGCCCAGGAGAACCTGACCAGGCGCTGGCGCGCGATCGCCAACCTCAACTGGATCAGCGACGCACGCTACCTGGAGGACAACGCCACTTCCCTCAACGGTCTCTCGAACTCCTCGATCGGCAGCGACCTCGGCATTTACGGCAACGGACGCAACTGGAGCGCCGGCATCATGGCCGACCACGAACAGGTGTCCGACTACACCCTGCCCGAGACTTCGCTGACCTACGACCGGTTGCCGCGCGCGTTCGCGCGCTGGGAACAATCGTACGGACGCTGGTTCACGGCCGGCGTCGATACCGAAGCGGTGCGTTTCGAACATCCCTCCGATTCCCCGGCGCGACCCGGCGGCACGCGATTCGACCTCAAGCCCTTCGTCTCCATGCCGCTGGAGGGCGACGCCTGGTTTGTCAAACCGACCTTGGCCTGGCGCTATACGAGCTATCGCCTGGATAACGAGTTCGTCACCCTGACGGATCTCTCGCCAACCCGCAGCCTGCCGATCGCCAGCGTTGATGCCGGCCTGTTCTTCGATCGGGAAACCTCGTTCGGCGACGAGGCCTATCTGCATACGCTCGAGCCGCGCCTGTTTTATCTCAACGTCCCTTATCGCGACCAGACCGGCATACCGCGGTTCGACACCCAGACGATGACCTACAGCTGGGGACAGCTGTTCCGCGACAACCGGTTCACCGGCGCCGACCGCCAGGCGGATGCCAACCAGCTGACGCTCGCGCTGAGCAGCCGACTGATCCGCCAGTCGGACGGACGCGAGAAGTTGTCCGCGAGCATCGGACAGATCCGCTACTTCGATGATTCGCGGGTGACCGCAAGTGCTTGCGACACGCCGGGCGACATCTCCTGCCCGGGCACGATAGAACGCGGCAAATCCTCGTGGATCGCCGATGCGTCGTATGCGGTCAACGATCGCTGGACGATCGATGCGTCCTACCAGTACGACCCCAAGATTGGCCAGGAAGACCTCATCAGCCTGCGTACGCGTTACCTCATCGGCGACTCCGGCGTCGTCAACTTCGGCTACCGCTATCGCCGCGATCTGCTCAAGCAGGTCGACTTCTCGTTCCTGTATCCGCTGACGCCGTCCTGGAGTCTGGTCGGCCGCTACTACTATTCGCTGTACGACGAGCCGCCGAACGACCCGCAACTGCTCGAAGCCATTGCCGGCGTGCAGTGGGACAGCTGTTGCGTGGCGGTACGCCTGGTCGCGCGCCGCTACCTGCGCAATCGCCAAGGCGAGCTGAACGATGCGATCCAGCTGGAGATCGAACTCAAGGGCCTCGGCTCGGCCGGACCGGACACGGAGAGCCGCCTGCGCCGTGCTATTCTCGGCTACCAGCGCGAGGATCTGTACCTCGTACCGCCGTCGGAAGTCAGCAACGGCGATGATGAAGCGACCTCCCCCGACTTGCCCTCCCCCAACTCGATCCCATGAATAAACTCGTCGTTTATCTGTTCGTTGCCGTCGTCTTGTTGTCGGGCTCCATGGTGCCGGTCCAGGCGCAACCGCTGGATCGCATCGCGGCGGTCGTCGACGAGGACGTGATCCTGCAAAGCGAACTCGATCGCGCCGTCACCAACATCCTCGGCCAGTACGCCAACCGCCAGGACCAGCTGCCGCCGCGCGACGTGCTGGAGCGTCAGGTGCTCGAGCGCCTCATCCTGGTGCGCCTGCAGGCCGCGCGCGCGGCCGAGAGCGGCGTGCGCGTCAGCGACGAGGAGGTCGATGCGGCGGTCAACAACGTCGCCCGGCAGAACAACCTCAGCCTCGACCAGCTGCGCCAGCAGCTTGCAAGCAGTGGCAGTTCGTTCAGCGACTTCCGTGCTTCGTTGCGCGACGAGCTGGTCATCCAGCGTTTGCGCCAGAGCTTCGCGCAGAGCCGGATCAGCGTCAGCGACGGCGAGGTCGACGCGGCGCTCGCCGCGCAGACCGCGGGCGGCACGCAGTACCGGCTCGCGCATATCCTGGTCGCGCTGCCTGAAGGCGCGACGCCCGAGCAGATCACGACCGCGCAGCAGAAGATCGATGGCGTCAAGAACCTGCTCGACAAGGGCGAGATGGATTTCCATGCCGCGGCGGTGCGTTATTCGGACAGCCCGAACGCGCTCGAGGGCGGTGAACTGGGCTGGCGCAGCCTCGACGAGATCCCGGCCGCGTTCGCCGGCACGATCCGCGCGATGCAGGTCGGCCAGGTGATCGGGCCGACACGCGGGCCGAGCGGCTTCCAACTGCTCAAGCTGGTCGAGATGCGCGATGCCGAAGCTGGCGCCGCCAACAATGTCACCCAGTTCCAGGCCCGGCACATCCTGATCCGCACCGGCGACAGCGGCAAAGGGACGACGGTCAGCGACGCGCAGGCCAAGGCGAAAATCGACACCTTGCGGGCGCGGATCGAGGGCGGTGCAGATTTCGTGGCGACTGCCAAGGACAGCTCGGACGACGAAAGTAGCCGCGCCAAGGGCGGCGACCTGGGCTGGTTCACGCAGGACGAGTTCGGTCCGGAATTCGGCGTGCAGGTTGCCGGCCTGCAGGACGGACAGGTCTCGGCACCCTTCAAGACGCAGGCAGGCTGGCACATCGTGCAGCGCATCGGCACGCGGCAGGCCGACGTCAGCAACGACAACCGCCGTGCCAAGGTCCGCGAGACCATCGGCCAGCGCAAGCTCGAGGACGAATGGAATCGCTACCTGCGTGAACTGCGCGGCGAGGCCTTCGTCGACATCCGCAACGGCAAGCCTCCCGCCGACGCCGAGCCCGCCAAGGCGCCCGCCGCCAGCGGCAGCTGACGTGCCACGGCCACGGCCCCGGCTCGCGCTGGTGCCGGGCGAGCCCGCCGGAATCGGTCCGGAGTTGTGCCTGCAAGCTCTGCGCCGGCATTGGGATGCCGACCTGGTTCTGGTCGGCGATCGCGGCACGCTGGAGCTTGCGGCGAGTGCGCTCGCCACCCCGCTCCTCTTCCGGACACCTGACACGATCGAGGCCGAAGCGGGCGACATCGGTTTCGTGGAAGTCGCGAATGCGGTCGCAGGCGGATTCGGCACGCCGGATCCACGCAACGCCAGCGCAGTGATCGCCGCATTGCGCACGGCCGCCGAGGGCTGCCTGCGCGGCGAGTTCGACGGCCTGGTCACCGGGCCGGTGCACAAGGCGACCATCAATGCCGGCGGCATTCCCTATACCGGCACCACGGAACTGCTCGCGCAGCAGGCGGGCCGCGAAGTGGTGATGATGCTCGCCAACGACACGATGCGCGTGGCGCTGGCGACCACCCACCTGCCGCTGCGCGGCGTAGCCGAGGCGATCACCCAGTCCAGGCTCGAGCGCGTGCTGCGCATCCTGCATGCGGCGCTACAGGACGATTTCGGAATCGCCGAGCCGGTGGTGGCGGTGCTCGGCCTCAATCCGCACGCCGGCGAAGGCGGCCACCTGGGCCGCGAAGAAATCGACGTCATCGTGCCAGTGCTCGAACGCCTGCGCGGCCATGGCTTCGCGCTGCAGGGGCCGATGCCCGCCGACACCGCGTTCCTGCCGGACAAGCTGGCGGGTTTCGACGCGGTGCTGGCGATGTATCACGACCAGGGATTGCCCGTGCTCAAGTACAGCGGATTCGCGCAGGCGGTGAACCTGACGCTCGGCCTGCCCTATCCGCGCGTCGCGGTCGACCACGGCACCGCGCTCGAGCTCGCCGGCAAGGGCGTGGCCGATCCGTCGAGCCTGTTCGCCGCGATCGCAACCTGCGCGCACATGGCGCGGGCGCGCATGCCGCATGTCTCTTAACGATCACCGCGCCAAGAAGTCGCTTGGCCAGCACTTCCTCCACGAACGCGGCGTCGTCGACAAGATCGTGCTCGCGATCGATCCGAAGCCCGGTGACCGCATCGTCGAGATCGGTCCAGGCCAGGGCGCCCTGACGTTTCCTCTGCTCGACCGCCATGGCGCGCTGACGGCGATCGAGTTCGATCGCGACCTGCTCGTGCCGCTGGCCGAGGCCGCGCGCGGCCACGGCGAGCTCACGTTGCTGCACGCCGACGTGCTCGACATCGATTTCACCGCGCTCGCGCATGAAGGCGCCGGCCCGGACCGGCAGATCCGCCTCGCCGGCAACCTGCCCTACAACCTGTCCTCGCCGATCCTGTTCCATGCGCTCGACCACGCCGCGGCCGTGCGCGACATGCATTTCATGCTGCAGAAGGAAGTCGTCGACCGCATGGCAGCCGGGCCCGGCAGCAAGGTCTATGGCCGGCTCAGCGTGATGCTGCAGGCCTGCTGCATGGTCACGCCGCTGTTCAACGTCGCCCCGGGCGCGTTCCGCCCGCCGCCGAAGGTCGATTCGGCGGTCGTGCGGCTGGTGCCGCGCGCGCCGGACAGCATCGGCATCGACGATCCCGCGCGCTTCGCTGCGGTGGTGCGCGCCGCGTTCGGTCAGCGCCGCAAGACGCTGCGCAATGCGCTCGGACTCGTCTGTGACGTCGCGCAGATCGAGGCGGCGGGCATCGATCCGCAAGCGCGCGCCGAGCAGGTCGCGGTCGCCGATTTCGTGCGCCTCGCCAACATCCCCGTTTCCGCGTAGTCCATACGTTCACGCCCAGCGCTTAAACTGGCGGCATGGACGAGACCGCCGACTACACCCTCGAGATCCAGATCGCGACGCGCTTCCTGGACGAGGAATCCGAACCCGACGACGACCGCTACGTCTTCGCCTACACCATCCGCATCCGCAACCTCGGACGCCTGCCGGCGCAATTGCTGTCGCGCCACTGGCTGATCACCGACGGCAACGGCAAGACCGAGGAGGTGCGAGGCGAAGGCGTCGTCGGCGAACAGCCGCGCATCGAGCCGGGCGAGCAGTTCGTCTACACCTCGGGCGCGGTGCTTGAAACCGCAGTCGGCACGATGCAGGGCAGCTACGACATGGTCGGCGATGACGGCACGCGCTTCGACGCGCCGATCCCGCCGTTTACCCTGTCCGTGCCGCGCACGCTGCACTGACGGTGCCCGCCTGATGATGCCCGACACGGACATCGCGGCATGAGCGTCTGGGCGATCGGCGACCTGCAGGGTTGCTACGCACCGACGCAGCGCCTGCTCGAGCGCATCCGCTTCGACCCGGCCGTCGATCGTCTCTGGTTCTGCGGTGACCTGGTCAATCGCGGCGGCGAGTCGCTGGAAACATTGCGGCTGGTGCATTCGTTGCGCGCCAACAGCATCGTCGTGCTCGGCAACCACGACCTGTCGCTGATCGCGATCGGCGAACGCCGCCCGGAAGAGCAACGCAAGGTCAACGCCGACCTGCAGCGCGTGCTGTTCGCCGAAGACCGCGACGAACTGTTGGCCTGGATGCGCGCGCTGCCGCTGGTCCATGCCGATCGCGAACTCGGCTGGATGATGGTGCACGCCGGGCTGGCGCCGAAGTGGACGACCACGATGGCCGAGAAGCACGCGCGTGAGGTCGAAGATCGCCTGCGCGGCGAACATTTCCATAAGCTGCTGAAGAACATGTACGGCGACCGCCCGGTGTGGTCGCCACAACTCAGCGGCTTCGATCGCGACCGCGCGATCATCAACGTCTTCACCCGGTTGCGCTATTGCTCGCCGCGTGGACGCATCGCCTTCGACGAAAAGGGTGCGCCCGGCACGCAGCAACCGGGACTCTATCCCTTGTACGAAGTGCCCGGCCGCGCCGAGCGCGACCTCAAGATCGTCTGCGGACACTGGTCCACGCTCGGCCTGTTCATCGGCCACGGCGTGCATGCGATCGATACCGGCGCGGTCTGGGGCGGCAAGCTCACCGCGCTGCAGTTGGATACCGATGAGCTGCGCATCGTGCAGGTTCCGGGCCGCGACGTGCCCAAACCTTCGTAAGAAAGGAAATCGGCGGCGTCGCGCGCGCCGACTCTACGCCCGCCGGCTTTACATGCGTGCGTAGTCGACGAACTCGAACGCAAAGGCGTGCTTGGAATCTGCCGAATGTGCCTCGCGCGCTGTTGCTGTCCATTCATCAAGGTCGAAGCGCGGAAAGAACGCATCGGCGCCGTCCACGACGGTATCGACCCAGGTCAGATGCAGGCGACTAGCCAGCGGCAAGGTCAACGCGAACACGTCGCCGCCGCCGATCACACCCAACTCTTCAGCGCCATCGTCGCTGGCGACCCACAATGCCTCGTCCACTGATGCGACGGCCTGCATGCCCTCGAACGGAATGCACCCGCTGCGCGTGAGCACCAGGTTGCGCCGCTTCGGCAGCGCACGTCCCAAAGATTCCGCGGTCTTGCGGCCCATCAGAATGGGTTTACCGACAGTCAAGGCTTTGAAACGCTTCAGATCGTCCGGAAGATGCCAGGGCAGCGCGTTGTCCTTGCCGATCGCACTTTCGCGGTCCAGCGCAGCGATCAGCACGAATCCGGTCATGCCGCCTTACGCCACGCGCGGTCGAGCGAGTAGCGACCGGCGCCGGTGAACATCAGGCACAGGCCCGCCGCGACCAGCGCCAGTGCGGCGAACGCGCCGGGATAGGGCTGCTTCGAATCGACCATCCAGATCGCGACGACGAAGTTGAAGGCGATCACCAGTCCGGCGAAGCGCGTGAACAAGCCCAATACCAGCGCGAGGCCGCCGCCGAACTGGCCGATCACCGACAGCACCGCGCAGAACAAGGGGAACGGAAATCCGAACTGCGCCATGAAATCGCGGAACTCGAGCATGCGCGCCCAGGAAAACACGTTGTCCTGGGTCATGTACATGAGATGGCCGCCCACGACGACGCGCAGGATCAGCAGGCCCAGGTCGCTGCGCCTCGCGCACCAGCCTTCGATGGCGTTGTGCGTGCGGGATAAGGCGTTGCTCATGCTGAATTCCCCTGTTCGCTCAAACCGCTTCGCTCACACCGCGACCGGCGCCTTGATCGCGGGCAGCGGATCGTAGCCATCGATCTTGATGTCGTCGTAGGTGAAGGCGAACAGGTCGGTCACGTCCGGATTCAACTGCAACGTCGGCAACGCTCGCGGCGTACGCGAGAGTTGCTCGCGCGCCTGTTCGTAATGGTTCGAATACAGGTGTGCGTCGCCGAGCGTGTGCACGAAATCGCCTACCTTCAGGCCCGTCGCCTGCGCCACCATGTGGGTGAGCAACGCGTAGCTGGCGATGTTGAACGGCACGCCGAGGAAGATGTCGCCGCTGCGCTGGTAGAGCTGGCAACTCAGCTTGCCGTCCGCCACGTAGAACTGGAACAGCGTGTGGCAGGGCATCAGCGCCATGTCAGGCAGATCGGCGACGTTCCAGGCACTGACGATCAACCGGCGCGAATCCGGATTGCCCTTGATCTCGTCGAGGAGCCAGTGGATCTGGTCGATCTCGCGTCCGTCAGGAGCGGCCCAGCGTCGCCATTGCTTGCCGTAGACCGGGCCGAGTTCGCCGTCGGCGTCGGCCCATTCGTCCCAGATGCCGACCTTGTTGTCCTTGAGGTAGGCGATATTGGTCTCGCCTTTCAGGAACCACAGCAGCTCGTGCACGATCGAGCGCAGGTGCAGCTTCTTGGTCGTGAGTAGCGGGAAACCGGCTGCGAGGTCGAAGCGCAGCTGCCAGCCGAACACGCTGCGCGTGCCGGTGCCGGTGCGGTCGGACTTCTCGGAGCCGTGTTCGAGGACGTGCTGCAGCAGGTCGAGGTATTGGCGCATGTGCGGGCTCTTGCTGGCGCGGCTTCAGACGCCGCTGCGGGTTGCGTCGGCAGCCGCGGCCGCGGCCGGAGGTCCAGGTTGCAACGTCGGCGAACGCCGCGACAGCCAGAGCCAGAACAAGCCCAACCCGATCAACGGCACGCTCAGCACCTGGCCCATCGTCAGCCAGCCGAACGCGAGGTAGCCCAATTGCTCGTCGGGCACGCGCACGAACTCGACCAGGAAACGGAACACGCCGTACAGCAGCGCGAACAGGCCCGCCACTGCGTACCGCGGGCGCGGCTTGCGCGAGTACCACCACAGGATGCAGAACATCACCACGCCCTCGAGCAGGGCCTGATAGAGCTGCGAGGGATGCCGCGCAAAGGCATTGAGCGCGCCGCTTTCGAACTGCGCGCGCAGCGCTGCTGGCGCGAGCGCGGCCAAGTCGGGCGGCAGCGCGCGCGGAAAGATCACGCCCCAGTCGGCACCGGTCGGCTTGCCCCACAACTCGCCGCCGATGTAGTTGCCGATGCGGCCGAAGCCCAAGCCCATCGGCACGCAAGGCGCCACGAAATCCATGACGTCGAAGAAATGCAGGCGCTGCCGGCGCGACCACCACCACGAGGCGAAAAACACGCCGAGCAGGCCGCCGTGGAAGCTCATGCCGCCTTCCCAAACCTTGAACAGCATCAGCGGATCGCGCAGGAAGTCGCCGAATGCGTAAAACAGCACATAACCGATGCGCCCGCCGAGCACGACGCCGAGCATGCTGTAGAACATCAGGTCGCCGAATGCGTTCAAGTCCGCACCGGGCAGGCGGCCGGCGAGGATGCGGCTGCGTCCCAGCCACCATGCCGTCGCAAACGCGATCAGGTACATCACGCCGTACCAGTGCACTTGCACCGGGCCGAGGCTGAGCGCGATCGGATCGATCTGGTTGAGGACAATCATGCGATGGCGCGGCCCTGAGATGGCGGGGAGGTCTGTATTGTGCCCGACCTCGGCGGCTCGTGACTCCTGCGCCGCGTGCGGATCAATCGAGCATGCGCGGCGAATCCGGCAACTCGTTGACGTCGGCCTCGCCAGACGCGCGCGGGAAGTGTTCGGCCAGCAGGTCTGAGATCGCGGCGACGCCCGCGATCGCGGCGGCCTCCGCCTCGCCGGCCTTGAGCCGTTCCTCCATGAGCACGCAGACGCCGCGCCATTGCTCGGCGCTGACCCGCCCATCAAGACCGCGGTCGGCCACGATCTCGATGCGATGGTCGGCCAGCAGCAGGTACACCAGCACGCCGTTGTTGGCGTGCGTGTCCCATACGCGCAGCTGCGCGAACACTTCTAGCCCGCGGTCCCGTGCCGCGCCGCCGCGCATCACGCTCCACATCGGCAAGGCCGATTCGACCGCGAAACAGATTTCGCCGCGATGGCGCGACTCGCCCGCTGCGATCGCCTGGGTGATGCGCTGCAGGCTGTCCGCGGGATAGAGGCGGTGCGCTGCCCGCGCGAACAGGTGCATG
>Ga0193708_1000398_pt1 | contig 10517 bp, 19 predicted proteins | sample H3c1metaG_FD_160570 | JGI IMG/M metagenome (GOLD analysis project Ga0193708, IMG submission 160570) | Soil microbial communities from a riparian zone of the East river system, Colorado, United States - H3c1 | ecosystem: Environmental > Terrestrial > Soil > Riparian zone | place: USA: East River...
CGAGACCGCCAACGACATCCACTTCAACATGCTGCACCAGGGGTGCGGCTGCCGTCTCAAGCAGCAGTACATCTGTCCGGCCTGCTCCGACGAGGTCGTGACCCGTGACGAGACCGTCCGCGGCTATGAGTTCGCCAAGGGCCAGTTCGTGCAGCTCTCCGACGACGAGTATAAGGCCCTCCAGGAGGTTGCCGACTCCACCATCGCGCTGACCGAGTTCGTGCCGGCTCGAGAAATCGACCCGGTGTTTTTCGAGCGAACCTACTACCTCGGGCCCGACAAGGGCGGGGAGCGGGCTTACCGACTCATCATCGACGCCATGCTGGAAACTGGCCTGGTTGGTCTGGCCAAGTACGCCGCCCGTGGCAAGCAGTATCTGGTCCTCGTCAGGCCCTTCGGTAAGGCAGGTTTGATCATGCATCAGCTTCACTATGCTGACGAGGTGAAGAGCTTTTCTGAAGTCCCGGTCAAGGAAGGCAAGCCCGCTACCCTGGCCGAGATGAAGCTCGCGGTCCAGCTCATTCAGCAAATCGCCGAGGCCCGGTTCGACCCGACCAAGTACGAAGACGAGGTTAAAGCGCGTATGCTTGACCTCATCCAGCGGAAGGTCCAAGGTGAAGAAATCACGTCGCAGCCGGGCCCGGCTCCGCAACCCCAGGCTGTCGACCTTATGGAGGCTCTGCGTAAGAGCCTCGGTATCGGTGAGGAACCAGTGCCGCTGCTGGGTGAGGGACAGTAGACGATATAGGAGCAATTTTATGGCGCGCCCAAAAAAGTCAACTAATCCCAATGCTGTCAAGGTCTACCAGGTCTGGTACGAGACCAACATCGGTCCCACCTTTGGCACTCGGCCGGAGGCGATAGCGTTCCTACTCAAGGAGCACAACGAGTACGAGGATAACCCCCTCACCATGCCTGAGTTTGAAGCAGAAGTGCAGAGCGGTTTCGATGGCTACGGCTATCCGGACATCGAGGAAATCGTCCTAGGCGACACTACGTTTTACCGGGACAGGTAAACCATGGTATACGTTCTTGTACGACATATTTTTGACAACGCTTGCGACCGGCAGTACGACGACTTTCTAGGTGTCTTTGTCGACGCTGAGGGGGCGAAAGCCGACGCTGCTGTAGACTCACTGGCATTTCTGGCTTGGTACCCCACCGCTCGGATGCACACCTGGCAGGCCAACGATGAATACGAGCGGCCACGCTATATCGTTATAGGTTTGGTGCCCCAGTAAGAGGAAGATTTATATGGCGGCCGGGAAAAAATCAAAGGCTACTCTGAAGCGCCTGATAGGATTGTATTTTGAGCATTTTGATGCGATTACCCCGGAAGAGTATGAAGAGCTGAAACGGGTGTTGACGGCTCGGGCTTTGTGTGGTGACGTGACGATTGTAGAGCATATAGCCTACAACGTTATGAAGGGGAACGCACACAGATACTACGAAATCAAACGGCTAGAAGAGTTGGAGAATCAGGACCAGAAAAATTGAAGGATCTACGTGGTAGTAAACGGGGCGGCCGGTGGGCCGGCGCCGACCCTTGCAAGGTTGGTCGCGTGGTTTCGATTACCACTCGCTCCACGAAAATATATGATAGACTGCATTACCGCCGCTTTTTTTATCGGCCAAACATTAGGCTTCGGTATCACTACTATGGACCGCATCAAGCTGTCTCAGCACCTGAGAGCCTGTGAGTCCTGTCGCAAGCTCAAGCAAGACGCGGAAGAAGAGACGGAGGTCAAGTGATCTATGGAAGAAAAGACAGGATTTGACCGGTACTTCGAAGAGAGGATGCGAGACCCAAAGTTCAGGGAAGCCTATGAAAAGGCTAGGGCTGAAGGCCGCGGCGTGTTTATCTGGAAAGCATACTTCGGCTACACCGCAGCGGTCGATGGTCAGGCTATCCATCTCGACCTCTCCTGGAGCCAGGCCGACCTCCTCTGTAAGTACCTCGCCAGACTCAGGCCTCCCGGTGACAGCCGAGGGTATGCTGCCTGTAAATGCTCAGGGAACGCTTGCAGGGATGCTTGGCACTGCCTCAAAGAAGAGTAAAAATGCTACTGGTGAAAAAGTAATGCTGATAGAGACGGCTATTGGCGATGCAATGGGTCTTGGGTTCGAGTACGTGCCCCAGGAAATCACTGAGCTGTACAACGACCTCTCCGCCTACCGCGCCCACCCCAAGCATCCCCTCCTGCCCGGTCAATACAGTGACGACACCCAGATGAGTATAGGTACCGCCGAGGCAGTTCTAGCCATCCGAGGGGGTGCCACGCCCAGCCGGGAACTCTTTACTCATCATTACCTGCAGGCTTTCTGGCGGGATGTTCGGCCAGGCTACGCTCAGCGGTTCTACGATTTTCTGCTCACGGTGGGTAGTGTCGAAGATTTTTTGGCGCGCATAAAACCTACCTCAGAAAAATCAGGCGCTGCCATGCGAGCCGGGCCCCTGGGGGTCTTTGAGGACCCCCACCAGGTCAAGTACCTGGCCGAGCTACAGGCTAGCCTGACCCACGACACCCCCCTTGGGCGAGCTGCCGCGGTCGCCGCCGCGCTCATGACCAACTACTTCTTGTATGATCGAGGCCCTCGGAGTAAGCTTGGCACCTACCTGGACCATAAGGTCCCCATCGAGTCGTGGCGTTGGCAGGACGAGCGGGCGGAGAAAGTAGGGGCAGCGGGGTGGCAAAGTGTTGCTGCTGCGGTCAGTGCCATCCAACGTTTCGACAGTCTCAGCGACTGCCTGCGCTGGGTGGTGGGCCTACGAGGGGACGTCGATACCGCCGCTGCCATCTGCATGGCCGCCGCCTCCTGCTCCCGAGAGATTCACCAGGACTTGCCCGCCCACCTTTACACTGGCCTCGAGAATGGTAACTTTGGCCGGGACTACCTGCTAGAACTAGACCACAAGCTAGGCCTTACATGAAAGAAAAATGCGATGTGTGTAAAATAGAAGTGACCAATCCGGTCGGCTGGTCTGTATTCTCTATACCTAGAGGTAATGAAGAGGCAAATGTTTGTCCAGATTGCTGCGAAGCCATTGAAAGAGCAGCCCAAAAAAAGGGCATCCTCGTAGTAGCAAAAGTAGATACAAGCGATAAAAACTGAATAGACTGAACGAAGTAGCTCGCCACCATCGTCTAGTGGGAAGACACTGCCCCGGTACGGCAGAAACGAGTGTCCGATTCACTCCGGTGGCTCCAGTTCAATTCTTTGGTTGAGACACGACGAGTTGGTCTAGCGAGTAGCTCCCGCAATGGGTTCGACTCCCACCCGATAGGGCTATTACAGACGTTCGAATCGTCATCGTGTCCAACCTGGACGGGCCAGGCAACCAGCTTTTGCTCCCGTAGTTCAGCAGACAGAACGCCCGGCTACGGACCGGGGGGTCGCGCGTGCAAATCGTGCCGGGAGTACCAAATCACTAAGGATTTTTATGGCGCAAAGAAAAGTAACCAAAAAGCAGCTGAAGCTATTACAGGATTACGCTCAAACACTAGAGGCAGCTGCGGCAGATGCATTCGCTGCGCTATGGTATTTTGAGAGGGATTCACTCAAAGGAGCCAACTGGAGCTACGTCTCCGTACAGAAGGCGAAGCGGGCTCTCACGTTGGCTGAGAAATGCAGCATCATCCCGAAGTATACCAATGACGGAAGAGTAGTAGAAGAGTAGAAGGAATTTCGATATGAATCAAGTAAAGTTCTACCTCCTCAATGCTTGCTATACTGATGAGGCTACGTTCCACACCCGCGAACCTGTCGGTATCTATACCACCCAGGAAAAGGTCGAGGCAGCCAAACTCAAGTACAACCAGGTGTGCGACCCTCGTGACCAAGTCAATTCCGCGGCGCATAGCAACAGCTACTGGAAAGTGATAGAAATCGAACCAGACAAGATGCTACGACCTCGCTTATAAAAAAGTAGAGGGAATTTTCGGGCGCGGAAAATATTTGATAAAGCCCTACACGGGCAGCTCAGGGAGCACGACGGATTCATAGCCCGTTCGGAGAGATTTCGAATATCTCGCTCGTGACCATGAAAATATATATTCTTTGCCGCAACGACGAAGACGACCTCAGTCTTTACCACTCGCTTCACCTCTCGCTCCCGAAGGCTCAAGCCTTAGCCGAACAGGCCAAGTCAGTTCCTGCCCGCACACCATGGAAGCGCTACGTCATGCCGGAGATCTATAATCACAGGACTGACCGGCCTCGAGGCACACGGATACTGGAATCTTCGTGCGGGTACTGGGATATCTACGAAGAAGAAGTTTAAGTTCGCAAACAAATGGAAACCCAGGAGGTAGGGCATGATCAAACTGGTTCTGCAGACCGAGCGATCGTCGAATTTGGGACCACGCCGAGCAAACTGCCCAACGCGTTGAGCAATGGCCAGCGTGGAAGCGCGGAGGAAATATGCCCCTGAAACCCCCAAGTCCTGAGCCTATAACCTCCGTCGAAGTGCAGTACTACACCTATAGTACTGACCCGGCTCTCTTCAATACTTCCGATGGAAAAGAACCCTGGTTCGAGGCCGACAAAAGTCCTTCAGAATCGCTCGAACAAGCCATCCAGGTGGCGCAGGCTCTGCAGGGGCGAGGCCAAAGCTGTAAAATCACCAAGGTCACCACCACGGTCGTCGAAGAATTAGTTTGGGAGTAGAATTTTTCGGCGCCGAAAATATTTCGCAATGACCATAGGGGGATGCTGATCATGTCCGTAGAATGTTTTCGCTGCCACAAGTCGTACCACTCGATTCTACCCGAGGGGATGCAGGGCACTGGTTGGAATAGTGAGCAGGGTGCTGGGTGCTGTGCTACATTCAGCGCCGAAATGATTTTCGTACCGCAGGCCGACCAGCCGCTCACTGGGGTCGAGCTCGAATGTGGCTACGGCTCGAACAAAGACTCCAACCGTTACCAGGTTCTGGACCCCAGCATCGTGCAGCGCGTCACCCAGGAGCGGTTGCTCGTGCGAGTGGAACTGCTCGGCAACCTGTGTGACGAGTGCATCGACCAGCTGGTCGCCGAGGGCAAGCTCAAGCGTGTCGACTCGGAGTGGGACACCTTCGACGGCGTTAGCTAAACATTACGGGGGTATAGCTCAACAGGAGAGCCGCAGCCTTACAAGCTGAAGACGGTGGCGCAACTCCATCTACCCTCACCATACCTATGCTACCGTTAGGAGGTACTATGTCCACGTATCCGATGCCCGTTCTCATCAGCCATAACGGCACTGACTATGTAGCCTCCCGGCTAGATCATCCCGCCTCGGCGTCCGCTCCCGATTGGGTAGAAGCAGTGAAAAGTTTGGCTGAGTTGGTGCATGGGGGTCCACCCTCGGTGGGTCCTGGTGATAACCACGCGTGGTGTGCATTCCTTAGCACCAAAACGTACCTGACCACCATGCGCCATCCTTCCTATGATTTGGTTTTCGAGATGTATTTGGACCCACAGACCGTTGACGAGGCGAAGATGTTTCACAGTATGGGGTCCAAGCCAAGCGCCTAAACCAATGCGATCGCGGGGGTATAGCTCAACAAAGGAACGTTATGAACATCAAACGCTATCGCGACTGGAAACCGACCCCCAACGACAGCTCCGGACTTGGGCTCGATGATCAGCAGGACTGGCTGGTGGCACCGGTCATTCGTACCCGCGACTCTGAGGCCTTGGAGGAGAGCAATTTTCGGGTTGCCCTGGCTGGTCTCGGTGGGGAATCCGAGACGGTCGAGGTCCATCGGTTTGGCCACTGGGGGCCTGGGTGGTATGAAATCATTATGACCGCTCCTCAGCATCGTCTAGCCCTCGAGCAGCTGGTCATCCGGTTGACCGAATATCCGGTGCTGGATGAAGAGGATCTCAGTGCCCTGGAGCTGGAGCGTCACGACGAGGGTCAGTGTGATCAGCACTGCTCCTTCAGCCACGCAGACGACATTGAGTAAATATTTTCGCGCGCGAATAAAATCCAACCATGTCTTACATTTACACCAAGTTTGCCCTCATTGAGGCCACCCATCTCGTACACCCGGGGTTCTTCGAACCCGCTACCATGCGATTTTTCAACTCGCGTTTGTGTGCCATCGTCCCCGGACCCCCCGAGCGCTGTTATTTCGTAACCAGCGAAAAGGGTCCTGACAGAGTACGCCGGTACACGATCCGGCTCCTTAGCGAATCGGGTGTGGAGACCGTTGGGGGTTTTCAGGCCTACGCCAAACGGGGCACCGCCGTCGTGGCTGCTCACAGATTACACCACGCTAAATACCGCTAAGAGTTAATCACCATGCTAACCGCAGCTGTGCCAGTCACACCGGACCCCAAACCATTCATCGAGCATTTCCTCCACAGCCCGTACGAGTCAGGTGGATTCGAGTATGCCTGGGTCAGTCGAACGGGCTACCAGCTTAATACCTGGTCGACGTGCCGCGACTACACCCAGGACACCCTGTGGGCCGCGCTTAACGGGGTCAAGTCCTACCACTTCGGGCGCAGCAATGCGCCGGTAGCACCCCTCGATAGCAGACACACCCGGTTGGGCATTCGCTGCAATCGAGCCACCGCCGAGCGCGCGCTGGGGCTACTGCACGCCCTGGAGCCCGATTTCGGGATGCGGCTGACCAGGATTCACTACGGTGGAAAGATTTACCAGAGCTCGGTGTGGGTTTTTGAGGGTGACCGGCAGTGGATGTTTGCACCCCCGCTGCTTTCGTTGTATACTTTGGCGCTACGCGCGGGTCGAACCTACGACGGCAGCTCGTGGCAGAAGTTCTTCGAGCGGATGCCTGGTGTGCTTGTCAAGGATATTAGTTATGTGCGCACGGCCCTCCCCGCGATCGAGTTTTTGGTCGGCAAAGACTTTGGGAAAATATTCGCCTCAACCAAGCGCCAGAACTACCCGGGCAGGTGTTCATCGTCTGAGACCCATTCGTATTCAGGCATTTACGCGATGGGGAACCGGTCCATCGCTAAAAGTGTTTCCAAACACTGGGCCGACCAGCAGTGGTCCAAAAATAATAAGATATACTAGCGAATATGAGGAACCCTATGAGTCTCTACGCCACCACCGACGAGCAGAAGATCAGCCTCTACCAGATCGCCGTCGCCATGAGCCAGAGTGGCCTCGGAGCCGCGTTCGTCGTCGGTGCCGTCGAGCTGGCGAGCGACTCGGAAGGTATATTCGATCTCATGGCGCTGTGGGTCGAGGCGGCGGACGATGTTGCGACGCGCGACTCGATCATCACCGACCTCCAGGAATTCATCGACATAGTCAAGGGATCGTTGTGAACTAGGTATAACAGGCGGATTCATACTAGCGCCGAAAAATATCTTATTCTATTATATGACGGCCGGTTGGCGAAGCAGGTAAACGCGCGAGGCTCAAAACCTCGTATCCTCACGGATTTGAGAGTTCGAATCTCTCACCGGCCACCATCGTAATAAACCAGAAAGGAGGTCACCCAATGGAAGCACAGGTATTGGTCCTTGATCCAGGATATCAACCAGTTACACGAATTTCCTGGCAACGGGCAATGGTTTTGTGGGCTACCAATAAGGTAGAAATAATCGAAGAGTATGAAGACAAGGTACTCCGCACGGTGACCTTCACTATTCGGATGCCATCGGTGATAAGGTTTTTGCGTGCTATTAGAGGTAAGCGCAAGGTCATAAAATTCAGCCGTAATAACATACACTTACGCGATAAGGGCGCTTGTCAGTATTGCGGAGTCAAGGTTCCTCTGTCAGAGTATACCTACGATCACGTGACGCCCCGGGCACAGGGTGGTAAGACTACTTGGGAGAACATCGCTACCTGCTGCATGCCCTGCAATCAGCGGAAAAGTGGCAGGACCCCAGAACAGGCCGGGATGCGCTTGCGTTCCACGCCGGTCAGGCCTACAAAGTTGCCAGAGCTCAGGGTGACCATCACTTGGAGTGCCTCGATGCCGGAGGTGTGGAGGTCCTACCTCTACTGGAATACAGCGCTGGATGAAAGATGAACTTTCCACTATGAAAAATGAAGCTAAGCTAATCCGAATCACGAATGACGCGGGCATACCCTTTGAGCTGGCCGCCAAGGACGGTGAGATGGCCTCACTCGACGAGTTCGTAGCTGACGGAGCCTTTATCCATATAGAACGCATGGATGACGACCATATCTGGATTGGTATTACGGTAAACGGCAGACTCTGGCACGTGAACCTCCAAGGCGGAGAGGGCACCAATGGCGGCTACATTATAGCTCGGGTGAGTGACGAGGGTGTACGGACGCAGGAAGAGAAGTAGTAGAAGAGTAGGGGAAAGGGGCGCAAGCCCCGCCCCTTTTGGAAAGCTACCCAGCTAGGAGCTGGCGTCGCCTTGAAAGCGAACGGGTCTTCGGACTGGGCTTCGATTGCTCAGCTTTCCGCCGAGAAAAAATGTCAGACTTCATACCACATGTGCCAGCCTGGGTGCGCCGTCGTGATTCCACCCAAGTCACCATCGACAACCCGGCTGGTGTCGACCTGACTCTCTTTGCCAACCCGGAGGTCCTAATCGAGCTGGCCGCTCTGGACCAGGCTCGCAGCTTCGTGTCCCTGGAAGCGACGTTGAGTCAGTTGGGCGCGGATTTTTGGGGCGACGAAGTCGGTCACCTCGAGAAGGTCGTTCTCACTCCCGACCTCCATCAAGGCGAGCTGATTCCGGTGGGCACGGTCGCCCGCACCCGTGGATTTGTGATTCCCCAAGCGGTGGGCAATGACATCTGCTGTGGAATGCGGCTCCTCACCACTGACGTCACCCAGGACGAGTTCGCCAGCTGTGCCGATGCCCTAGCCAAGCGCCTGCGTGAACTGTTCTTTCAGGGTCAACGAGACATTCCCCTCTCACCCAACCAGCGTGAGCACCTTTTAACCGACGGCCTTTGGGGGCTGTGGGAAACCGCGGCCGACAACCAAACCACCGGCACCTGGCGCTATTACGATAGGCACCAACAGGAGCAGGACCTGGCCCGCACCCACTTCCACGGGATCCTTCCCACTCAGGGTACGTTTGCTTTTGCTGACTATATCCGCGGGTCTGGTGCCCCCGACTCTCGTGATAGTCAAATCGGTTCGATTGGGGGTGGCAATCACTTCGTGGAACTCCAGCGGGTAGATGAGGTGCTCGACGGTGCCACAGCTCACGCGTGGGGAGTTAAACCTGGACAAACTACAGTGATGATTCACTCCGGTTCAGTGGGGTTGGGCCACATGGTGGGGAATCATTTTTTGGCCGCCGCGCAAAAAATCTACCCAGCTGGACTTAAACACCCAGCCCATGGGTTCTATGTCCTACCCACCCGTGGACCACACACTGACCTCAGCTCACAGTATATGAGTGCCATGCACAACGCAGCCAATTTTGGATTTGCCAACCGGCTGTTCTTGGGGCTTATGGTGGTCCGCGCTCTGTCAGAAACGCTGGGCCGGGAAGTCGGGCATAAGCTCATCTACGATGCTCCGCACAACCTTATCTGGCCGGAGAAATCCAACGGGTATATCCATCGCAAGGGCGCCTGTCCTGCCTTGGGCCCCGAGACAACCAAGCTGGGTTCAACCGCACCTTACCTGAACGGGCACCCCGTCATCATCCCTGGCTCTATGTGCTCGGCGAGTTTTCTCCTGGCTGGCCAGGGCAACCCCGAGTCACTCACCAGCGCTTGCCATGGAGCCGGCCGGAGCCTGGCCCGCAATCGCTCCCGCCACGTCAAAGATGAGACTTACCAGGCCAGTGTGGCGCCCTTGCGGGTGGTGACCCCGATTGACCCAAAGGATCCCGCCATCCGGTCACGCCGCGATATTCTGGCCAAGTACCACGACAGGCTCAAGGAAGAAGCTCCCTACGCTTACAAAGCCATCGACCCGGTGATTGCCACCGTGACCCAAGCGTCTATCGCTCGCCCGGTCGCTCGGCTGTGGCCCTTGCTCACGGTGAAAGGTTAGTGGCCCGCAAACGACTAGAATGGAAGCGTTTAGGCTTCAAATCTAATGCCGAGAAAAAGAAATATTTCCGCGCTGAACGAAAAAAGCTCTTCCCTCACACCAAAGCAGTTGCAGCTCTTTGCCGGGCGCTTTACTGGCCTCAACCTGAGCAGGAAAATCAGGAATATGAGTGCCCCTATTGTGGTGCTTATGACCTGACCGAACACAGCCGAGATTGTGAGGTTTGGTTTATTCCAGACGAACGTCAACACCTAGAGCGAATGATGCGTTGATGGAAAGTAATAGGTCTAAATGGAAAGCAACCTAGATATGAAAGCGACTAAGATGAAGAAGCCCCAGAGGTGTGCTGGCTGCGGAAAATCCCGGCGCGACTTACGTCAGGAACTAGAACGTAAAGGCCTAACCGGTCGGCGCGCTACCGGGACATTGTGGGAGGGTGAGGGAAACTTCCTCTGCCGGTCCTGTCTTCGGCCACTTGCTCAAGAGTTGATGCGAATGCTTCCACTGCCGCAAATATTTCGCAAACCTGGAAAGTGATTCGGGATGGTCCCGA
>Ga0193708_1000400_pt1 | contig 10475 bp, 8 predicted proteins | sample H3c1metaG_FD_160570 | JGI IMG/M metagenome (GOLD analysis project Ga0193708, IMG submission 160570) | Soil microbial communities from a riparian zone of the East river system, Colorado, United States - H3c1 | ecosystem: Environmental > Terrestrial > Soil > Riparian zone | place: USA: East River...
AGGAATTGATCACTTCTTTTTTGTTTACCCAGGTCCTTTAAGATATCCTTCGTCCTGGTGAGTTCCAAGAAAAGATCATTTTCTGTCTTTTTGATCTTTTCGCCGGCTACAGTTACCGGGGTATAATCAGCCACTGCGGCACTCATCACGGCAATATCAGATGACTGGAATATTTTTTCACAGGCAGAATACATTTCAGCCGCTGAATTTACCTTTATTACTTTAATACTGTTTTGAATACTGATATCAGAGGGCCCTAATACAAGCGTTACCTCTGCACCCCTTTTGTTCATTTCCTCGGCAATTGCAACGCCCATTTTACCGGACGAATGATTACCAATAAAACGGACGGGGTCAATGGGTTCATAAGTAGGGCCTGCCGTCACTAGAATTCTTTTACCTTTCAATTCTCCTTTGTTTAAAAAAAAACGGTTTAGCCAGCTTAAAATAGTTTCGGGCTCTGCCATTCTGCCATCACCTATCAATCCGCTTGCAAGCTCACCGTTCTCAACAGGTATTATATGATTCCCAAATGACCTTATTGTCTCAAGATTCTTTTTTGTGCTGTTATGATGCCACATGTCCTCATCCATTGCCGGGGCTACTACTACCGGGCAGGTTGCTGAAAGGTAAACTGCCATTAGTAAATTATCACACAACCCGGTTGCCATTTTAGATAAGGTATTGCAGCTAAGCGGAGCGATCAACATAATATCAGCCCATCGGCCAAGCATTACATGATTGGCCCAGGAATCATTTTCAGTAAGATCAGCAAGTACAGGATTTTTCGATAAAGTGGATAAGGAAAGCGGGGTAACAAAGTCCTTTGCTGAAGACGTCATCACTATTTTCACTTCAGCACCGGCTTTTACCAGGAGGCGGGTTAAAACAGCAGATTTATATGCAGCAATACTCCCGCTAATGCCCAATAGAATTTTTTTTCCCTCTAACATAAAAAAGCCCGTTCCACTTTTAGTGAGACGGGATAAAATTATGACTTCTTAAGTGAATAAGAAGCTAAAATATTGACAGTGATTAACTGAATAAGTCTTCATCATTTTTACGGAAGTAAACTTTGTCTTCCATAAATTCCTGGGTTGCCAACAAAGCAGGATTGGGCATACGCTCATATGCTTTTGAAATTTCGATCTGTTCCTTGTTCTCATGGATCTCTTCCAAACTGTCGGTGTGGCTGGCAAATTCTTCCAGCTTATTGTGCAGTTCCTCTTTCAATGTAATATTGATCTGGTTAGCCCTTTTTGCAATAATAGCTATAGATTCATAAACATTACCTGTTTTGTCTTTAATATCAGATAATTTTTTAGGTTCTACCACGTTGCTGGTATTAGCGCTTAGCTGCCGTCTGAGTTTGCTCATTTTTTATGTCTTTAATATGATTTTGACTTAGGTTCCTGTAACTTTCTGCATCCTTTAATAGCTTGCTTTCCGGGTAACGATCATTAAAATCATCATATTCATTGATGACTTTTTCATACCGTTCAATTTGTTTATCGGCTATACTCATCTTTGCAAATCTATAATAGGACTTTACAGTTTTGAGTTTATATTCCTCCCCTTTTAAAGATTCAGGATAGTTGTTGGTTAAATTTGTAAAAGCAATTGCAGCGGCCCTGTATTGCGCAAGGTTATAATATAATTCTGCCGCCCTGTATTCCTTTTGCTCTAATTTAGCCCGGCATTTATCTATAATTTCTGAAGCCTCTGTATTCCTTGAAGAACCCGGGTGTGTATTAATGAAGGTCTGCATCATACCCATTGCTTTGGTCGTATTCACCTGCTCCAGTTCCAGTTTTGGAGATTGCTTGTAAAAACAAAAAGCACGCATATAATCAACTTCTTCTGCCTTACTGCTGTTGGGAAAAACTTCAAGGAAGCCTTTGAAAAGATTTTCAGCTTCTTCATACATTTTCATGTAATAAGAACAATAAGCAAACTTATAGTAAAGTTCTTCAAACTTTGCTGTTCCCTTGAATACCGGGAAAGACTCTTCGTACAGTTCCTGTGCGATCTTATATTTTTTCTTGGCAAAATACTCATCGGCCATTTTAAGCTTGTACTCGTAATCCTTGCTTTTAGAGACCTTAGCGTACTTATTACAGGAAGCGCCCAGGACCAAAAAAAATACTAATGTTAGAAGAAGTCTTATTGTGCTCATAAAGGAATGCAAAATTAACGTAATTAACCCAAATATGCCAGTAAATAAACAAATAGCCAAAAAACTACAGTTAAGGATTTGATAAAGAAGGGGTTTGACGGCTTTATAAAAATAGCCCCCCGTAAAACGGGGGGCTAATATGAAGTATTAATTCAGTTTATTAATTACACTTAACATCAACTGTATTCTTATCTCCGCCACCAACTTCGCAGCTTGTAGTGATCCTGTCAGCGCTGATGCCTTCTTTTTCAATTAAGTAGATCTTAATTGCATCCAGCCTTTTCTGGCAGTTAGCCTGTGAGGCCTTAGAAGCTTCAGGATAGCCATGAATAGTGATCATACAAGTTGGGTTAGCTTTCAATTTAGAAGCTACCGTTGCCAGCATTGCTTTATTATCACCACTCAATGCCACGCTGTTTCCTTTGAATGAAAGGCTTGGATAATCGCAAGGGCAATTAGTAAGTGGAGGAGCCGGTGCATTTTTACAGCAATCAGGCTCTGGGCACTTACCAACACCATCTGCATCAACAGGCTGACACTCTGTAGGAGTGATCAATTGCTTGTCTTTACAATCTGGAACACCATCACCATCAGTATCTCTTGTTACACCATGTGTATCAACCGGGCAACCGGCGGGAGTATTTGGTTCCCTGTCGAGGTGATCACATACGCCATCACCATCTGCATCGCTACACTCATTCTTAGGTATCTTAACATTACGATGATTTCTTAGCTCATCATATGCATAATCCAATGGATTTACCCACCATAGTGGTTCAACAGACTTAGCTCCTATGTTTACATTTATACCAAGAGAGAGGTAGTTATAAGAGTCATAATCACTGGTTAACACTGCATCACCCCATGCATGCTCCTGCCAGCGCTGGCCGTCTAATACATCTGATTTGATAACAGTAAACCTGTCTTCCAAAGCTATATTTATTCTATTGCTCAGCTTAACAGCGATACCTGCCAATATAGTACCTGATGGTCTCAAGGTATTGTCACCCAGGTCTGAACGGCGTGATCTTTCGTTATCAGCAGCCGTTTCGTACGTTTTATCCATTCCGGCTTTTAAAGCCTTCAGTATATCTTTCCTGTTCTCATGGGTAACATTTGGTTGTGAATTGAACAAGGTTCTGTAAGGATTACCACTTTCATCCAATGCATTAACCATTGTTTTATACATGGAAGCCCCGATACCACCACCCGCATAAATTACAAAGCCGGTTTTTTGCTTGTGGAAACGAACGTTATTCAGGGTTATGATACCCTGCAAACTAAGGTCCTGCATTTTAAGCTTATAATTATAAAATACCTTATCGGCAGTCGCAGAAACATTTCCGTTATGGTCAGTATTAAGTACTATACCATTGATTTGGCGCTCAGGCGAAAAATATCTTTTTCCCGCAGGAAGATTTGTGTTCCAGGCTGGATTCTTCCCGAAGTTTTCGGCCCCTGTCCAGTTCAAACCTTTAGCAGTACCATTTAAATATTGTAGTCTCAATGAAAATACATACCCAAAGGCTTTCCTTACATGGGCCGCAAAACCTAATGTAGGTATTTTGGCAGATACGTCACCACTGACAGAAAACATACCGGCCGACACACCGATCTCCCACATATTGCGTGGTTTCGAAGGAAAATTGTATGACCCGTTCCAAAATTCATTTTGCTGGGGCATTTTTTTAGCGGAAATAACCGAAGAGTCATATACGCTTCCTTTGCCGCCAACTTGTGCAACTGCTCCTGTGGAAAGGAGCAATAATATTGCTAATATGAATTTATACTTTTTGCTTACCATAATTTAATAATTAATAGAATTTTTGAATATGTATGAGTTAATTACTGCAAAAATATCAATTGCTACCTAATAATCAAATTTTTTTATAATTTATTTAGGTTATTACTAAATATTTCTACGTGTCTATAATGTTCAAGACACGCTTACCTTTGGTTTAGTTGCATTCAATGTTAAGGTTTTTTAACAAAAATCCCCTTTCTTTTCAAAGTACCGCCTATTAACGACAATTTATTGCTCACAGTATTAAGGATAATAAATTAATTTACTTTGACAGGGTTGGTTACTGCCTTATATTGCCTAATTTTTGCCAATGAACTTCATAAATGACATAATCGGGGAAGAGCTCAGTATTTTTGAAAAAAAGTTTGCTGAAGCTGTCAAAAGTAAGACCTTATTGCTGGACAGGATAATGAAGTTCATTATTAAAAGAAAAGGCAAGCAATTGAGGCCAATGTTCGTGTTTTTGAGCGCCAAATTGCATGGCGAAATAAATGAAAGCACATACAGGGCCGCGGCATTGGTAGAATTATTGCATACTGCAACCCTGGTACACGATGACGTGGTTGATGAATCCCTGGAAAGAAGAGGCTTCTTTTCCATCAACGCCCTATGGAAAAATAAAATCGCAGTCCTGGTAGGCGATTATCTTCTCTCAAAAGGGCTTTTACTTTCCACTACGCATAACGATTTTGAACATTTACATATTCTTTCTGAAGCGGTAAGGCAAATGAGCGAAGGTGAATTATTACAGATAGAAAAATCACGTAAGCTTAATTTAAAAGAAGATATCTATTTTGAGATCATCAGGAATAAAACAGCTTCTCTCCTCTCCTCTGCCTGCGCTGTGGGTGCATACAGCACCTGCAAAGACGAAACGGTCACTTCCAAAATGAAATTATTTGGCGAAAAGGTCGGGATCGCTTTCCAGATCAAAGACGATCTTTTTGATTATGGAAAAGAAGACATCGGGAAACCAACCGGCAATGATATAAAGGAAAAAAAACTTACCCTGCCGTTGATTTACACATTAAATAATGTTGATACTGCAACAAAAAAAGCGGTTATTTATATCATCAAAAATGAAAACAAAAATGCCGACAAAGTAAAATTCGTAATTGATAAGGTAACAGAAGCCGGGGGAATAAAATATGCTGCAGAAAAAATGAATGCTTACCGCGATGAAGCCCTGGAGATCCTCTATAGCTTTCCGGAAAGCCCTGTGAGGAAAGCTTTGGAAGACCTTGTCCGTTATACTACGGACAGGAAATACTGATACCCAGATGGAGAAAAGATGGAAAATACTGAGTGCGGATGAAAGTAAGGTTGAGGCTTTACAGGTATCCCTTAAGATCAACAGGGCTATTTGTAAAGTTCTGGCGGAACGGGAGATCGACAGCTTTGAAAAAGCAAGGCATTATTTCCGGCCTTCATTAAGTGACCTGCATGATCCCGGACTGATGAAAGATATGGATAAAGCAGTACAGCGTATCATTACCGCTTTTGAAAAAAAAGAAAAGATACTTGTATTTGGCGATTACGACGTAGATGGTACAACTTCTGTTGCATGCATGTACCGGTTCCTTTGCAAAATTTATGAGCCATCACTCCTCGACTATTATATTCCCCACCGGTACCGGGAAGGATATGGCATCAGTAAAATGGGAATTGATTTTGCAAAAGAAAATAATTTTACCCTCATCATCTCTTTAGACTGCGGCATTAAATCTGTTGACCTGATCGCTTACGCAAAAGCATGCGGGATTGATTTTATCGTTTGCGATCACCATTTGCCGGATGAAGTGATCCCCGATGCCGTTGCCATCCTTAATCCAAAACAAAAAGACTGCAATTATCCTTACAAAGAATTATGCGGATGTGGCGTAGGATTTAAATTAATTACCGCACTCGCCCAACATTTTGGAATAGAAGAAGAATATTATTATTGTTACCTGGACCTGGTTGCTACCGCCATTGCAGCAGATATTGTTCCCATGACAGGTGAGAACAGGATATTGGCATACCATGGTCTTGAAAAAATAAACAGCTCCCCCAATGCCGGTATAAAAGCACTGATACATTTGGGAGGAATTCAAAAAAAACTATCCATTAATAACGTTGTATTTGTTATTGCACCAAGGATAAATGCCGCAGGCAGGATGGATGATGCAAAGAAAGCAGTCCAGCTATTTATTGAAGAGGATAGTGATAAAGCAATGGGGTTTGCGGAAATGCTGCACAGCGATAACACCGACCGCAAAGAAGCCGACAGCAATATAACTGCGGAAGCCTTGGAAATAATCACTGCAGATGATAGCTTAAAAAATAAAAAAACGACTGTGGTCTTCAGGGATCACTGGCACAAGGGGGTTGTGGGTATTGTGGCCAGCAGGCTGATCGAAAATTATTACCGTCCAACTGTAGTGCTCACACAAAGCGGTAATATAGCAGCGGGCAGTGCCAGAAGCGTCCCCGGCTTTAATTTATATGAAGCCATACACGCCTGCAGGGAATACTTACTTGGTTATGGCGGCCATTTTGCCGCAGCAGGGCTTTCTTTATTGCCCGAAAATGTGCAACTCTTTACAGATAAGTTTGAAGAAGTGGTAGCAGGCTCAATATCGCCCCATTTACTGGTTCCCGAGATCATCATTGACACAGAGATCTCTTTTGCTGACCTCACACAGGGTTTTTATAATATCATCTGCCAGATGGAACCCTATGGTCCGGACAATATGCGGCCTGTTTTCCTTGCAAAAAATGTTTTGGATACCGGCTATTCAAAGATAGTAAAGGAACTACATGTTCGTTTTGTTGTAAAGCAGGATAAATACTCTTTTACGGGAATTGGCTTTAACCTGGCCGGAAAATTTCATCTCCTTCAAAAACCAGTGGACATTGTTTTTACACTGGATGAGAACGAATGGGAAGGCACCACGAGTTTACAATTAAAAGTTATGGACATCCGCAGCAGCTAATAATGAAATTCTTCTCCCATATAAGATACTTTTTTTACATCGCCTATAACTGGAATATCAGCATTGCATGGTATATCACCAGGCAGGAGATAAAAGGCGAAAAGAAATACGGCATACATACAACGGGTGCCGATGAATTAAAAGGCCTGGAAGAAAAAGGCATTGATATCACACATGCCACCATTTACATGCCCGCAAGCTATGAACTGCTGGAAGAACTTTTCAAACAATTAAATGTTTCAAAATCATTAAATAATTTTTTGGACATCGGCTGTGGTAAAGGCCGGGCCTTGTGCTTAGCCGCCCATCACGGTGCTGAAAAGGTAACGGGTATCGATCTCTCAAAAGAATTATGTGATACTGCAAAAGAGAATCTTGCTGCTACCAAACAAAAGATCCCCGCTCTTAATTATAATGTCATTAATAATGATGCTTTTTATTTTGAGATACCTTCCGATGTGGATTGCATTTTTTTATTCAACCCCTTTGATGAGATCATAATGAGTGGTGTAGTAAAAAATATAGTGAAGAGCTTAAAGAAACATCCCAGGAAGATCACCGTGCTTTATATTAATCCTCTTCAAAAACAACTCTTCGCTAAAGCCGGTTTTAAAGAGACCTGGCACACCAAAAAAATGAAATACCTCGAAGCTATTATAATGACAAATTAACTTACCCCCGTTTTTCCGCCAGTTCATACATTCAATACCACATTTCATACAAAGTGCTATTCCCGAACGATTTTTCTCTCTGCATTTTTACAGCGTAATCAATTTTTTAACCATAAATGATAAATTATGTTACGTTATAACATTTTCAACATGATCCACAAGGCGCTGAGGGCAATGCTTTACGATACTGCGCTAACCCTGCAACAAACTTATTTTGCTGATACAGCAGAAGCTGCCGAAGCCCTGGAAAAATTAAATTCCGTTATAGTTGCTTTTGAACAACACGGCCATCACGAAGACAGCATCCTGATGCCCCTGATCGAAAAATTCCAGCGGGCAACAATTGCATCCTTTGAGCAGGAACACATTGACGACCGCCGTATGGGAGATGACCTTGTACATCTCCAAAATATTTACCATGCTGCACAATCAACACAGGAAAGGATCATTGCAGGTTCGGCCATCACAAAAGCTTATGGCGATTACATGATCTTTAACCTGCAGCATATGCAAAGAGAAGAAGTGGAACTCAACAAATTATTATGGAATTATTTTACAGATAATGAAATAAAAATGATAAATGCCCAGATCGTTGCAGTTGTTCCGCCGGAAGCAATGGCGCAAACCACACCATGGTTCATGCAGGCAATAAACAGTGAAGAAGCCATTAACTGGCTGACAGAAGTTAAGGAAAAGGCCCCGGCGCCTGTTTTTGCTTCCCTGTTTGAATTGACAGAAACATATTTACCGGAACGCATCAGAACAAGGGTACAGGATGCGGTACTTGCAAAAAAAATTGCTGAGCCGATATATTGATCAGTAAAATTAAAAGCTTCAAATTTTCCTTTCTATAAATTCTGCGATCAAAAAAGGGATGACCCGTAAGTCATCCCTTTAATTTTTTTAGAATCCGGTAATCTCTCAGTTTCAATACTTAATAATGAGCTGTCAGCCTGAGCTTGTCGAAGGCGGATTACATAAGAAATTTTACCGGTTTCGACAAGTTCAACCTGACAACTTTCTAATTGAAACACTCTCTATCCTGAACTGCTTAACTCATCAGTTCCACGCTCCTGTTTATAAAGCTCGTTAAATTATTCCCTTTAAGTAATCCCTGCGAAAGCAGGGCAAGGTCAGCCAGGTTATGTGCCAGTTTTTCCTGTTTTTCTTTTTCTGTTTCGGCCAGCAGTGTTTTATAAATACCATGATTGCCATTTACTGTAAGCGTAACTTCATCAGGCATGTTGGCATAAAATGCGCCCATTCCACCCTGCATGGCCGCCATGTCCTTCATGCGGCGCATGAATTCGGGCCTTGTTGCAACAACCGGTGGTGTGTCGGCGCTCAATCCCTTTATTTCCACGGTAACATTTAATTCAGGTACCTGCACAGCAAAAAGGTCTTTTAGCTTTGCTTCGTCATCTTTGCTCAATACACTTTCCCCGCCTTCCTGTTTATCAATGATATTATCAATGATATCGCTGTCTACCCTGGTAAACTGCACATTCTCCCATTTCATTTCCATCTGGTTAATAAATCCATTGTCAATAATGGTTTCCAGCTTTACTACAATATATCCTTTGGCAATGGCTTGTTGTATATATGCATCCTGTTGCACGGGGTTCGTGGTATAAAGTATCACCAGCTTACCATCCTTATTTTTTTGCAGTGTTTCTGTTGCCAGCCGGTATTCTTCAAGCGTATAGAATTTTTCTTCCTTAGCATCCTGCAGCACATGAAACTTATTGGCTTTCTCCAAAAATTTATCATCGGTCATCATACCATACTTCACAAACAGCCCAAGGCTTTCCCATTTCTCTTCAAATTGCTTCCTGTCATTCTTAAAGATCTCTTCCAGTTTATCGGCAACCTTTTTTGTGATGTGTGCATTTATCTTGCGTACATTAGGATCACCCTGTAAATAACTGCGGCTTACGTTCAGCGGAATATCAGGACTGTCGATCACGCCATGCATCAGCATTAAGAATTCAGGCACAATATCCTTTACTTCATCTGTTACAAATACCTGGTTGCTGTATAACTGTATCTTATCTTTCTGTATCTCGTAACTCTGTTTTATTTTGGGGAAATATAAAATACCGGTAAGGTTGAAAGGATAATCAACGTTCAGGTGTATCCAAAATAAAGGCGACTCACCATATGGATATAGCTCCTTATAAAAATTCTGGTAGTCTTCGGCTGTTAATTCAGATGGCTTCTTTGTCCATGCCGGTGTAGGATTATTAATTTGCTTGTCTTCTCCACCGGACCCTGCGGGAAAAAATATCGGAACGGGTAAAAAACGGCAAAATTTTTCCAGCACGGTTTCAACTCTCGATGCTTCTAAAAATTCTTTGCTCTCTTCATTTAAATGCAATACAATGTCCGTTCCCCTGTTTTCCTTTTCGGTTTCTTCAAGCATAAATTCAGGGCTGCCATCACATTCCCAGCGCACGGCTTTGCTATCTTCCTTATAACTTTTTGAAAATACTTCTACCTGGTCACTTACCATAAAGGAACTGTAAAAACCCAGCCCGAAATGGCCAATGATATTTGCCTCGTTCTGCCCCTTATATTTTTCCAGGAATTCCTCGGCACCGCTGAATGCTACCTGGTTCAGGTATTTGTCGATCTCTTCTGCCGTCATACCAATACCATTATCAGAAATGGTCAGGGTCTTTTTCTCTTTATCGATCTTTATTTCGATCTTCAGCTCACCCAATTCCCCCTTCGCCTCACCCAAAGAAGAAAGGGTTTTCAGTTTTTGCGTGGCATCCACGGCATTACTTACCAGCTCACGTATAAAAATGTCATGTTCACTGTATAGGAATTTCTTAATGATGGGGAAA
>Ga0193708_1000402_pt1 | contig 10470 bp, 7 predicted proteins | sample H3c1metaG_FD_160570 | JGI IMG/M metagenome (GOLD analysis project Ga0193708, IMG submission 160570) | Soil microbial communities from a riparian zone of the East river system, Colorado, United States - H3c1 | ecosystem: Environmental > Terrestrial > Soil > Riparian zone | place: USA: East River...
AACGAAGCCGCTTGTCTTTTTTATCGGGGGATGTGCATATTTCACAGGTGCAACCGATCATGGGGACGCCGCTGCTGGTACCGGTACCAAGGAATGTTATTTTTAAAGGGGGACATTGCACCCTGCGAATTTAAGGAATTGGGAATTAGGAAACAGGAATTGGGAATTAGGGGATTGGGAATTAGGTAAAGAGCTCAATAATTTGAAGTTTCTCAAAGTTTGAAATAGGAAAAGATATTGTTGCAATCATACTGCAATCCTAATTCCTAATTACCAATACCCAATTACTTATTGCTGTTAACACTCATCACCTCATCATACATCTTCTGGCTTTCGTGCGTAAGTGCATCAAAATTGATATCTAATTGGGGCATCAGGTCGATGAGGGCATTCATCCTGCCCTCTGTTTGAAAGAATTTGTTGATAACGATCACTTTTCTATCCTGCAGAATGCAGTAACCGGTTTGAAAAGTACCTCTTTCGTAACGGATAACATAACCGCTGTCTTCTGCGATCTTTTCTATCTTATCTAAATTATGTTGTGTGTATTTCATAATACCCCAACCCCTAAAGGGGCTTTTAGCTCTTTTATATTTATGCAACTTCAAATAATACAGTTACACTAAAAAATTAAATTTTCAACAACCGTTGATAACTAAAACTTCATAATGACTGAAACTAAGTATGACATTAAAATATTTAGACTCTAAAGTTCCCCCTTCAGGGGGCGGAGGGGGTTTTCTATTTATTCGTCATCCTTATCACCGGCACGATCATCTCTTCCAGGCTTATACCCCCATGCTGAAAAGTATTGCGGTAGTAATTTGCAAAATGATTGTAATTATTGGGATAGCAAAGGTATAGGTCGCCTTTGGCAAATATAAAAGAGGAGTTCACATTAGGAACCGGTAACCCTGCTTCCCTCGGATCCCTGAACGCCAGTACATCTTTGGGTTCGTAGTTTAAATTACGCCCATGCTTGTAACGCAGGTTGGCCGTGGTTTGTTTATCACCGATGACCTTTGCCGGTGTATTTACCCTTACACTTCCGTGATCAGTGCCCACGATCATCGTTAATTTTTTATCCGATATTTTTTTAAGCGCCTGGTGCAGGGGCGAATGCATGAACCAGCTTTCGGTTATACTCCGGTAACTGGTCTCATCTCCCGCCAGTTCTTTCAACACTTCCATTTCGGTACGTGCATGACTGAGCATGTCCACAAAATTATAAACGATCACATTGATGTCGTTGTCCATCATGTTGTGGATATTGTCTACCAGTTTCTGTCCATCATGGTTATTGGTGATCTTGGTATAGGAGTATTTCAGATCCGCCTTACCCAATGCCTTTAACTGGCCTTTAAAGAAATCTTCTTCAAACATATTTTTCCCGCCATCCTCATCATCATTTTTCCATTGTACCGGGAATTTCTTTTCAATATCAACCGGCATCATCCCCGCAAAAATGGAATTACGTGCATATTGCGTAGCCGTAGGCAGTATGGCATAAAAGGTCTCTTCTTCATGAATACGGAAACTTTCGGCAAAAATGGGCTGAATGGTCTTCCATTGGTCAAAGCGCAGGTTATCGATCAGCACAAAGAACAGGGGTGTTCCTTTTTCCAGGTGCGGAAATACTTTAAACTTCATCAGGTTATGGCTCATGATCGGCCCATCCACACTTTTAGGGCTTACCCAGCTGGCATAATTTCTTGAAATGAATTTAAAGAATTCGGTATTGGCTTCGGTTTTTTGTGCCTCAAAAACTTCCTGCATTTCAGGGCTGTCACTTTTTTTCATTTCCAGTTCCCAGTAAACAAGTTTGCGGTATATCTCCATCCACTCATTATAATTAGGATTGCTGTTGAGGGCCGTAAACAAACTCCTGAACTCCTGCTGGTAGGCCGAAGTTGTTTTCTCTGCCACCAGTCTTTTATTATCAATGATCTTTTTTAAACTCAGCCATACCTGGTTTGGGTTGACCGGTTTGATCAAATAATCACTGATCTGTGAGCCGATGGCTTCATCCATTAAATTCTCTGCCTCGTTCTTGGTAATTAAAACAACCGGCAGGTTGCTTTTGATCTCCTTTATCTGTTGTAAGGTTTGCAGTCCGCTGATGCCTGGCATGGTCTCGTCCAGCAGCACCACATCAACAATATTATCTTTTACATATTCCACTGCATCAAATCCATTGGTCTTGGTTTGCACTTCGTATCCCTTGTTCTCCAAAAACATGACCTGCGAGGTAAGGCTGTCAATTTCATCATCTACCCAAAGAATTTTTGCTACACTCATATTGTTGGTTTCTGGTTTTTAGTTTTGTGTTACGGGCATTTTATCATAGGTCAGCATCGTTGCGTCGCACTCTTGTACTGATTTCCTTTATTGAACTTCTATCTAAGCGAAGTAGATGGATTAAAACTAAACAACTTCGCAGTTGTTACAAATTTAATTTTTTATGTCAATGCTGAACCACTTTATTTAGCTTTGTGCATCTTTTAACAAATACTGTTGCGGCCTTAACCCAAAACAAAAAACATACAACACAAAACGATTTAATGTCTTTCAGAAAAATTATTAACGATCCGGTGTATGGTTTTATTACTGTTGACGATGAACTGATCAACCGGGTTATTATGCATCCCTGGTTTCAAAGGCTTCGCCGTATCAATCAAATGGCCATGGCAAACCTGGTCTACCCCGGTGCGGTGCACAGCAGGCTGCACCATGCCTTAGGCGCTTACCATTTAATGGGTAATGCCTTATCAGAATTAAAAAATAAGGGCATTGAAATTACCCCGGCCGAAGAACAGGCAGCAAAAATTGCGATCCTGTTGCATGATATCGGCCATGGCCCCTTCAGCCATGCATTGGAACATGAACTGATTGAAGGCATGCATCATGAGGACCTGTCTTTAATGATCATCAAAGAACTGAACAAACAATTTGCCGGGCAACTGAGCCTGGCTTTGGAAATTTTTACAGACCGGTATCATAAAAAATTCCTTTACCAGCTTGTTAGTGGCCAGCTTGATGTAGACCGTCTTGATTATTTGACAAGGGATAGTTTTTTTACCGGTGTAAATGAGGGCGTGATCGGCTATGACCGTATCATAAAAATGATCACCGTCCATCATGGTGAATTGGTGGTGGAAGAAAAATCCATTTACTCCATTGAAAAATTTTTAGTGGCCCGCCGCCTCATGTACTGGCAGGTTTACCTGCACAAAACAGTGCTATGTGCCGAGCAGATGCTGAAGCGGATCATTAAAAGAGCAAAGCATCTAAAAGCAGCCACGCTCCTTCCGCTGCATAATTTTATAACACAGCCCATTCAAACAGTTACCCTGGAAGAGTTTTGTAAACTGGATGACGTTGATGTAATGGCAGCTATTAAAGGCTGGTGCCATCATGAAGACAAGATCTTATCAACGCTTTGCAACGGAATTATTAACCGCCAGTTATTGAAAGTTCAATACTTTGCCAACCCGGTTGATGAAACAATGGTACAGGAAAAGAAGGCTGAAGCCTGTATGAGCCTGGATCTAAATACAGAAGAAGCCGGCTGGCTGGTATTTACCGGTGAAGTTTCCAGCAGCACCTACAACCTGGAAGATGAACATATACATATACTTTTTAAGGACGGATCTGTAAAAGATATTTCGGAAGTTGACAATGCACTGATCAATCAAAACCTGATGGGCAAGGTTAAAAAATATTACATTTGTTACCCGAGAACATAGTCAATCGTTATTAGTCATTGAGTCATTGGAAAGATATCAATAATTACAGAGCGCTCAAATGACAAATGACCTAATGACTCAATGACTAATGACCAATGACCAAATGACTTAATACTATGCAATTCACCGCAGCACAAATAGCCATGATGATCAACGGCAAAGTAGAAGGCAATGCCGATGCTGCAGTTGGTTCTTTCGGTAAAATTGAAGAAGCCCAAAGCGGGCAACTGGCATTTTTGGCCAATCCCAAATACGAAGAATATTTATATACTACCCGGGCCACCATCATCATTGTCAACGAAACGCAGGAATTAAAACAAGCGATCGAGGCTACTCTTATAAAAGTACCCGATGCCTATTCGGCATTTGCTACCTTACTGGATAAATACCAGCAAATACAAAGACAACAGCTTACCGGCATTCAGCAACCTTCCTATGTTGCAACCACTGCAAAAATTGGCGACCATGTTTTTATTGGCGCTTTCGCTTATGTGGGAGAAAACGTGATCGTGGCAGATGGTGCCAAGATATATCCCAATGCATACCTTGGCGATAATGTGACCATTGGAGAAAATACCATCATTCATCCGGGTGTAAGAATTTATCACGACTGTACCATTGGAAAAAATGTTTCCATACATGCAGGCACAGTAATTGGCAGCGATGGTTTTGGCTTTGCCCCACAGGCTGACGGCACATTAAAAAAAGTTCCTCAGATCGGTAATGTGATCATTGAAGATGGGGTGGAAATTGGTGCCAATGCTACCATAGACCGTGCTACCATCGGCAGTACCCTTATAAAATCCGGAGCCAAATTGGATAACCTGCTGCAGATCGCCCATAATGTGGAAGTGGGCAACAACACTGTTATTGCAGCACAGACAGGCGTTAGCGGCAGTACAAAAATTGGCGACAATGTTATGATCGGCGGACAGGTAGGTATTGTTGGCCACATTAAAATTGCCGATGGCACCAAAATAAATGCACAAAGCGGCGTAAGCAAATCCATAAAAACCCCCAACTCAGCGGTCACCGGCTCTCCGGCATTCGATTATACAGCTGCACTCCGCAGCCAGGTTGCTACCCGTAATTTACCCGAGCTGGAAAAAAGGGTGCTGGAACTGGAAAAGAAACTGAAAGAAATGATGGAGAATAAAAACAGCTAACTGCTCAATCAACTTTTTACCGCCTCAATTGTCATCTATCAGGCACGATTAATGCTTAACATATTCTTTAACCCACAGGCTAAAAATAAAATATCTTTGATCGTCTTTTTGACCATATCAAAGAAACACCATACCCAAATCGTAAAATCTATTTTTTGAACATTTTTAGATACAGCATATCGTTTTTAGTTTTGTTTTTTTTAACATCGGCAGCCTTTAGCCAATCCCTCTCCATATCCGGGACCGTCATCGACGGACATACCAAAGAGCCCGTGAGTTTTGCTTCGGTTTATTTTGCCAGGTCGGGTATTGGAAAAACCACAGACAGTGCCGGGCAGTTCACATTTGTACTCAATAGTTTTAAAGATGACACGTTGATCATCAGCTACATTGGTTTTGAGTTGTATAAAATACCAATGACCCAATTACAAAATAATAAAACATTCAACATTCAACTGGAAAGAGGCAGCGCCAAAGGCGAAGTGGTGATCAAAGCCAGGTGGAACAAAGGGCTTTATTTGTGGAAGAAGATCATGAGTAAAAAGAAGCAGTATAACCGGTATGACCAGGGCAACTTCAGTTACGAAGCTTATAATAAACTGGAGATCGATATTAAGAACTTCAATGCCGATAAAGCCAAAAAGAATTTTATACTCAAGAACTTTCAGTTCATTTTTGATAATATGGACAGCACTTCGGAAGCTGCTCCTTTTTTACCCGCCTACCTGGTTGAAAGCCTGAGTGATTATGCATACCAGAGCAGTCCGAAGAAATTTTACGAGAACATAAAAGCCAGTAAGACCGTAGGTTTTAAAAATGAAAGTTTCAGCAAGCTGCTGGGTGTAATGAACCAGAACGTGAGTATCTACAGCAATTTTGTAAATGTGATGGATAAGGACTTTATTAGCCCCTTTAATGATAATGGAGATGCTTACTACATATTTACCGTGCCCGATACGCAGATCACCAGCACAGGTAAATTGTACCATTTTGTCTTCAGGCCAAAACGGCCGGGACAAAATACTTTTGAAGGAGATGCCTGGGTAGCAGAAAAAACCTTCCAGATCCGGAAGATATCTTTATACCTGGGTAAGGATGCCAATATCAATTACATCGACCGCATCAGTGTGTTCCAGGAGTATATTCCCATTAATGATTCAGTGATATTCTTAAACAGGGATAAATTCTTTGCCGATTTCAGGGTGCTGGGCAAGAACTCACTCACACTTATCGGCCGCAAAACAACTTCCTATAAAAACATTGTCATCAACAGTGATTCTTTAACTGCAGCTTTTAAACAGCAGCACATCGAAGAATTAGTAAAAACAGACGAAGCCGTTATCAAGCAATCTGATTCTGCCTGGAAGGATCTCAGGCATGATACCCTGTCAAAAAATGAAAAAGCAATTTATGCAACCATTGACAAGCTGCTGGAAATGCCCAAGTTTCAGAAGCTTCAGCGTAATTTAAAATTTTTTGCCGGTGGTTACCGGGAGATCGGCAAATTTGAGATCGGGCCATGGTTCAACTGGATCAGTGGCAACCAATGGGAAGGCACCCGGTTCAGGTTTGACCTGGGTACCACAAAAAAATTAATGAAGGATATTTACCTGCATGGTTATGTTGCCTATGGTACAAAAGATAAAAAATTCAAAGGGCAGGCAGAAGCATTCTGGATCTTACAGAGAAAGCCTAAACGTGTGCGGCTGCATCTTTCATACTCCAATGATGTTGACAATGGCATAAGCCAGGTAGGTGAAGTGAGCCAGGATAATATCTTTTCACTCGCCATACGAAAACCAAATACCACCAGGAAGTTCATCAACGTAAAGGATTACAGGTTCGAGTTTTTTAATGAGTTGGGCAAAGGTTTTTCTACCGAATGGTTTGTATCGCACAGGCAATATACACCGCTGCTTAACTTACCGGCATTATCAAATTTCACGGTAAACAGCGGTACACCGCTTACCAATTTTGAACTGGCTTTAAAATTACGCTTCGCCTATTTGGAAACATTTATTGAAACAGATTATAACCGCTATTCCATGGGAACAAAATATCCCATTGTAGAGTTGATGTTTGCCAAAGGCATTGCAGGCGTATTCAACAGTGCATACAATTACAGCAAGTATTCGCTCACTGTAAAAGACTATATGAAAATATCTCCATACGGAACACTTTCCTGGAAAGTCTTTGGAGGTAAGATCAACGGCGACATGCCCTTCACCAATTTAGAGAACCACCCGGGTAATGACCTGTATTATTATACTAAAAATTCATACAACCTCATGAACAGGTTCGAATATTTGAGTGATCAATATGCGGGTGTAAATGTGGAGCACAATATCGGTTCTGGTTTATTCCGTTTCATTCCCATCACCCGTAAATTAAAATGGCGGCAGTTTTGGAATGTGAAGGCACTTTGGGGTTCTTTAAGCGATGATAATATGGTCATAAACAAGGTAGCTGTTGTCCCATACCTCCCCACTTTTAAAACATTAAACAACAGGAATTATATCGAAGTTGGTACCGGTATCGATAATATCTTAAAAGTCCTCCGCATCGATTTTGTCTGGCGGCTTTCCCCTGCCCCTTCATATGCCGGCACAGGCTCCAAATTTGGCATATTCGGCAGCTTCCAGTTCCAGTTTTAACCCGGTCATTAACAGCCTGGCCTATAATATTTTTCACATCGGTATAAATGCCATGGGGAACATATTTTAAATATCTTTGCCAACAAAATTTAGCCGAACACATGGATAAAAATTTTAATCCAGATAAACAACATACATTGGTTAATGCCGCAAGCATTTCAGGCACAGGCCTGCATACGGGCATTAATGTTGATATGATACTGAAACCGGCTAACCCGGGCTTCGGTTACCAGTTTCAACGTACCGATCTGCCGGGTTCTCCTGTTATTAAGGCTGATTGCGACCTGGTTACGGATACATCCAGGGGAACAACACTGGTTCAGGGCGATTGTAAAGTAAGCACTGTTGAACATATCCTGGCTGCACTGGTGGGTATGGGCGTTGATAACTGCCTGATCGAATTGAACGGCCCCGAAATTCCCATCATTGATGGCAGCAGCGCACCTTTTGCAGATATTATTGAAAAAGCCGGGGTGCTTGAACAGGACGCCGCAAAAACATGGTACACCATTGATACCAATATCTCTTATTTTGATGAAGAGAAGAAAGTAGAGATCACAGCTATGCCTGCCGTTAATTACCAGGTAACAACACTCATAGACTTTAACAGCCCGGTCTTAGGTACCCAACATGCCAGTTTGAAGAACATGAAAGATTTTCAAACCGAGATCGCCCCATGCCGCACTTTTTGTTTTTTACACGAACTGGAAATGCTGCTTGATAACGATCTTGTAAAAGGTGGTGATCTTAATAATGCCATTGTAGTGGTTGATAAAGCTGTTACCGATGAAGAAATGGAAAGGCTTGCAAAGGCTTTTGGCAGGGAAAAAATGGAGATAAAAAGCGAAGGTTACCTGAATAACCTTGAGCTGCGTTTTTCAAACGAGCCCGCCCGCCATAAATTATTGGACGTGGTTGGTGACCTGGCATTGGTAGGCCATCCCATTAAAGCAAATATCATTGCCAACCGTCCAGGCCACAGCAGTAATGTGGAGTTTGCAAAAAAAATAAAACAATACATCAAAAAGAACAAGCAGACCAGGGATATACCGAATTATGATCCCAACCGGGAGCCTGTATTTACACAGCAGCAGATCGAGAAGACATTGCCGCACCGTTTTCCCTTCATCATGGTTGATAAGATCATTGAACTTACCGATACCATGATCGTAGGTGTAAAAAATGTTACCGTGAATGAATATTTCTTCCAGGGCCATTTTCCCGGTAACCCGATCATGCCCGGCGTTTTGCAGATTGAAGCATTGGCACAAACCGGTGGGTTGCTTTGTATAAATGCTATGCCCGACGGTCAATACGATACTTATTTTTTGAAGATAGATAATTGCAAATTCAAACAAAAAGTAGTGCCCGGCGATACGTTGATATTAAAAATGGAATTGAAGGAACCTATCCGCAGGGGGATATGCAGTATGAAAGGAAGTGTGTACGTTGGCAATAAATTATGTACTGAAGCAGATTTGACGGCTCAACTGGTAAAAAGAAATTAATATTAAATTATATTCGCAATGCAGTGCAGAACTGTTAATTTGCTAATTCGATAAAAAAACGAAATGATTCATCCCCACACGTACATTCATCCGAATGCTAATCTTGCTACCAACGTAAAGGTTGATCCTTTCAGTGTTATCCATCAAAATGTTGAAATTGGCGAAGGTACCTGGATCGGAAGCAATGTTACGATCATGGAAGGAGCCAGGATCGGCAAGAACTGCCGCATTTTTCCGGGATCTGTAATTGCCGCTATTCCACAGGATCTTAAATACGAAGGAGAACATACAACAGTAGAGATCGGGGATAATACAACCATTCGTGAATTTGTAACAGTGAACCGTGGCAGTAAGGACAGGTGGACCACCAAGGTTGGCAACAATTGCCTCATCATGGCATACAGCCATATTGCCCACGATTGCATTGTAGGCAACAACTGTATCTTAAGTAACAATACACAGGTTGCTGGCCATGTTACCATTGGTGATTACGCCATACTCGGAGGCATGTGTGCCGTGCACCAGTTTGTAGAGATCGGCCAGCATTGCTTTATAAGCGGAGGTTCATTTTTTGGAAAAGATGTACCGCCTTATATCAAGGCAGGCCGTACACCATTAAGTTATGCCGGTGTAAATTCTGTAGGATTAAAGCGCCGGGGTTTTTCTTTGGACAGGATCAATAAGATCCTTGATATCTACCGCATCATTTACAACAAATCTCTCAACACATCACAGGCGCTCAATTTTATTGAAGAAGAATTACCGGCTACAGACGAACGTGATGAAATAGTAACCTTTATCAGGGAAAGCGGCCGTGGTATCATTAAGCGTTTCACAAAAGGAAGTGCGGAAGACGAGTAAATAAAGCCCCCTCCGCCCCCTAAAGGGGGAACTTAGGTGCAATCAGAATAATTAATTTTAAGCAGTTCTTTAGTTTTAGTTTAAATAAAAGCCCCTTGAGGGGTTTGGGGCATGCAAATCACTTTAACCAATACCGGCAAACGATTTAACCGCGAATGGATATTCCGCCATTGCAGTTATGAATTTAATTCAGGAAAAAGCTATGCCATTACCGGGCCCAACGGTTCCGGAAAATCTACCCTGCTGCAGGTTATAGCCGGTGCCACCTTACATAATGAAGGGACAATTGAATTTAAACACGAAAAACGAACAACCAGCAACGAACAACATTACGTTCTCATTTCCCTGGCTGCACCCTACCTGGAACTTATCGAAGAAATGACAGCAAAAGAAATGCTGGCCTTTCATTCCAGGTTCAAACCGTTAATATCATCATTAAGCATTGAAGAAATTTTACAAATTGTTGGATTGGAAAACGCGATCAACAAACAGATCCGCTATTTCAGCAGCGGTATGAAACAAAGGTTAAAACTTG
>Ga0193708_1000403_pt1 | contig 10460 bp, 8 predicted proteins | sample H3c1metaG_FD_160570 | JGI IMG/M metagenome (GOLD analysis project Ga0193708, IMG submission 160570) | Soil microbial communities from a riparian zone of the East river system, Colorado, United States - H3c1 | ecosystem: Environmental > Terrestrial > Soil > Riparian zone | place: USA: East River...
CGAGGCCGAGGTATGGCGAGCGATCATCGGCCGGCTCGCCGGCGCTCTCCGAGTCCTCGGTCGTCAGCGCCGACAGCCGCAGCGCCGCCTCCTCGTCGTCGCGCTCGAAGCCCCACGGTGCCGCGACCAGCCGTGCGGCGCCACGCGCGCTGCGCCACAGCATGAACAGCTCGGGCTCGGAGGCGGGCAGTGGCGACACGATCTGGATCAGCGGCGACAGCTTCGCGACGACGCGCCCCGTCGCGTCGAGCAGCGCGACCTCGTTCTCGGCGAGCGGCTCGCCCCAGACCAGCACGCGCTCGCGATCGCGGCGCCGCGTGCCTTGCCAGCTCTCGGCGCCACCGGCGCGGCCGACGACGAGCTGGAACGCGAGCAACACCTCGAGTGGCTGCAGCGCATCCGCGAGCGAGCCGATATCGAACGCGAGTGCGGTGACGGTGCGCGCGCGGTCGCGATCGTCGAGCCGATCGGCGAGCGCCTCGAGCACGGCGGTCTCGGCGAGCGCGACGGCGAGCCCGGGAAACGCGCGCGCGGAGCTCAGATCCGGCGGCTCGCGCATCGGAGCATCGCTCGGTTCCCATGTCGCGGCCGGCTCTTCGAGCGGTCGACTTGCCCGCGCACCGAGCGCGATCGCGAGATCGGCTTTTGGGGTCTCGATCTCGGGAGTCAGGGCATCGCGTACGCCGACATCCTGCGCCGAGTCTTGCGACGTGCCATCGCGCGACACGTCGACGTCATCGGCGACCGGACGGACGCTGACGTTCGCCGCGGCGCGCGCGAGCCGCAACCACGGTCCGGCCGCGTCGCTGCCGATGACCGCCTGCGCGGCCTCGCGCATGTCGGAATATCTGACCGCCGGATCGAGCTGCGAGAGCGCGAGTACCGCGAGCCAGCGGCACGTGATCGCGACGAGCTCGCGCACGGCCGCATCCGCCTCGACCGTGGTGCTCGCGCGCGCGAGCCGCGCGACCGCATCGGCGATCGGTTGCGGTCCGCCGCGGAACCACGCGTCGCGCGTCGCCGGATCGAGGCTCGGGACGGCCTCGGCTGCCCCACCGCCGCCGGAGCGCCGCATCGCCTCGCCAAACGCGAGCGCGCTCGGCCACCGCATCGCCGGTTGCTTGGCAAGCGCGCGCAGGATCACGTCGGCGATCGCGGGCGCCACCGAGGCCGGCAGCGGCGGGATCGGGATCGTGCTGTGTGCGTTCGCCAGCCCGTGCCGATCGATACCCTGAAATGGCAGCTGCCCCGAGACGCAGCGATACGCGAGCACTCCGAGCGCGTAGACATCGGCGCGCCCGTCGACATCCGCAGGTGCGGTCCACTGCTCGGGCGCCATGTAGTGCGGCGAGCCCAGGGTCGAGCCGTGGCCGGTCAACGAGGTCTCGTCGTCACTGCCAGGCGTCGTCGCGCCGTCGAGGCCCTTCGCGATCCCGAAGTCGAGCAACTTCGGCAGCAGCTGCCCGGCGCGCTCGATCACCATCACGTTCGAACCCTTGATGTCGCGATGCACGATGCCGAGCTCGTGCGCCGTGTGCACGACCTCGCACAGCCGCGTGAACAGTGGCCCGAGCACCGCCGGCGGCATCGGCCCGCGCCGCGCGACGAGCTCGTCGATCGTCGCACCGCGCACGAGCTCCATCGCGATCCACAGCACGCCATCGGGCTCGACGCCGAACGCGTAGACGTGCGCCGCGTACGGGTGATCGAGGCGCGAGGCGAGCTTGGCCTCGCGCAGGAACCGGTCGACCCGATTCGGCGAGAACGCGATGTCTTGCCGCAGGACCTTGATCACCGCAGACCGCCCGAGCTGCGCTTGCTCGGCGCGGAAGACCTCGCCCGAGCCACCGCGCCCGAGCCGCTCGACGACGACAAACTTGCCGAGTGTGCGCCCGATCACCGTCGGGGCAGCCGCTTCGGCGGCGGCCGGCAGGATCTCCGTCGCGGTGTCGCGCTGACCGGCCACCCGGACATGGTATCAGCCGCCTGGATCTGCACCCGGGGTGTAAGATTCGAACATGCGCGCTGTTTCGTGCTGTGTGGTGGCGATGTTCCTCGTGTCGTGCGGTGACGTGGTCAAGCCCGACGATGCAGCACTCGTTCAGCCGGCCGTGACGTCGGTCGAGCCCGACCGCGGCATCGTGTCGACCAAGGTCACGCTCGCCGGCAGCGACTTCGGTGCCGCGCAGGCCGAGTCGACGATCACGATCGGTGGCGTCATGGCGACCGTCGAGACCTGGTCGGATACTTCGATCGTCGCGGCGATCCCGGATGTCCTGCCCGGCGATGCCGAGGTGGTCGTCTCGACCGCCGCGGGTGCCAGCGCGCCCGATAGCGTGCGCGTGATCTTGCCGCCGCGCGCGTACATCGAGAACAACGCGAACGCGGCCGACGGCTTCAACACGCTCACCGTGATGGGATTCGAGGCCGCGACCGGCGCGCTCGCCGAGCTCGGTGTCATCAGCACGGGCGTGCCGGCGCCGTCGTTCGGCGGTTGCGTCACGAGCCTCGTCCTCCACGAGCCGACCCGGCGACTGTTCGCGTCCGGAACCGTCGGCGTCGCCGTGTTCGCGATCGATCCGGTGACCGGCATGCTGGCACCCATCCCGGGCTCGCCCTTCCCGTCTCCGAGTGGCATGGGAATCGATGTCAATGCCGCGGGCACGCGACTCTGGCAGGCGGGCGCGGCCGACAACGTGTCGGTCTTCAACATCGCGGAGACCGGTGCGCTCGTGCCCGTGCCGGGCTCACCGTTCGCGGCCACGCCGAGCCCGGACGTGCTCGTCGCCTCGCGCGATGGAAACTTCGTCTACGCCAACACCGAAGGCAACGTGCTCCACGCCTTCAGCGTCACGGCGAGCGGCGCGCTGACACCGCTGCCGGGCTCGCCGTACGCCACGCCCGGCTTCTCGTACTCGATCGCGCAGCGCCCCGGCCGCGATCAGATCTACATCGGGCAAGGCCAGACGCTCGAGGTCTGGCAACCCGCTCCCGGCACCGGCGTCCCGGCGCAGATCACCGGCTCGCCGTTCGCGGTCACCGTACCCGCCGGCAACCCACAGCACATCGCGTTCACCCCTGACGGCAGCCGGGCCTATATCGGAGCCGACAACGGCGGCTACATCGCCGGCGTCAACCTCGACGCCGGCGGCGCGGTGACGGTGATGGCCGGCTCGCCATGGAACGTCACGGCCACGCTGGCGGACATCTCCTGCATGGCGATGTCGCGCGACGGCAGCCATCTCGTCGCGCTCGCCGAGGGCAAGAAGCTCGTCGGCGTGTTCAAGTTCGGTGCAAATGGCACTCCGAGCCAGGTCACCAACAGCCCGTTTTCGATCACGTCGCTCGAGAACATGAGCGGGCTCGCGATCACGTTTTAGAAAACTGCCGGACCACGGGCCGGCGACTCACTCCCACCGCTCCTGCCAGATACCGCGAGGAGACTGGCGACAAGCCGAGCAGCAAGGGACTCACGTCATGGATCTTCTCGAATCGGGCCGCCAGAAGCGGCGGCTACTCATTGCCTTCATCGATCTCGCCGGGTTTGCGCGCGATGCCGAACGGACCGCCGACGACCGGCTCGCCGCACTCCTCGATCGCTATTACGAGCGGATCGGCGATGCCGTCGCCCAGGCCGGCGGCACGCTCGTCAAGTTGATCGGCGACGGCGCGCTGATGGTGTTCCCACCCGAGCGCGCCGACGACACCGTCCGTGCGTTGCTCGAGCTACGCGACGCGATCCCGGCGCTGTTCGCCACCGACGGCTGGCACTCGGGCCTTGTCGTCAAGGTCCACGCCGGTGACGTCGCGCGCGGCGCCAAGCGCTTCGATGTCATCGGCGGCGAGGTCAACATCGCGGCGCGGTTGCCGACGCGCGGCTTCGCACTCTCGGCGGAGGCTTTCCGCGCGCTGTCACCCGAGGGGCGCAAGCAGTTCAAGAAGCACACGCTGCCGGTGACCTATCTCCCGATCAGCGACCGGCGCCCGACGCCGATGACGAAGCTGTAGGCCAGAACATCGCGGCGCGCGCGGTCTCGGATGCGAACACGCGCTGCTTGGTGGCGAGATCGTAGAGCCGCGGATAAGCGCCGGCGTTCGCGCCGGCCACGAGCAGGTACTTGCCGCGGACGATCAGCGCGACCATCTCGCCGGCGGTGAAGCCGAGCTCGGGCAACAGCCGCGTCGCATCTTTTTGGCCCCACGCGATCCGGCCGGTCGTGTACGAGAACTCGCCGGTGACCTGCCAGACATGGATCGGGCCGTGCGGCGTGGCGATCTGCGTCCAGCCGTCGCCATCGTCCTTCGGGTCGGGCTTCGCGATCCGTGCGAGTGCCGCGCGGGTTGCGGTATCCGTGATCTCCGCGGTCTCTGCGTGCGCGGCGAGCTCGATGGTCGAGCGCGGGCCGAGTCCGGTCGCCTCGGGCGCCGCGGACCAGCCGGCGGCGTAATCCCAGCCGGTCGACGTCTTGGTGACGCTCGCGAGCTGCCAGCCGGCGGCGGTGCGGCGCAGGGCGAGCGCGGCGGCCGGAATGCCGTCGCCGTGATCCGAGAAGTCGAGCTCGTGGCCGCGGACCGTCACCTTGCCGGTTGCCTTCGGCAGGTCTTGCTCGGCGAATGCGTACAGCGCGCCGTCGGCGCCATACGCGAGCTCCTGCGCGCGATCGTTCGGCAGCGTCAGCGGGAGCACCTTGCCGCCGGCGAGCTCGACCTCGTACGCGCGTTCCTTGATCTCGCGCTCCTCGTCGGGATGGCCCGGCTGCGGCGCGCCTTGCGCGGCGTAGCCGCCGCTGTGCACGTTGCCGGGCTGGAACCACACCACCGCGCGATCGAGCTTCGTCCGCCACGCGACGCGGGCGCCGAGGCAATCGCCGGGCAGCCTGGCCAGCTCGTTGGCGATCTTCGCGACCGGGTCGCGGCGCCGCAAGACGCAGTCGCCGCCGTCGGGCTCGACCAGCACGAGCGTCGAGTCGGAGACGCGCTCGGGTGGCGTGTCGGCACGCCCGGCGATCGGGTCGGGTGCGGGCGTGCTGCGACACGCGACGAGCAGGACGAGCGCGATCCGCATATGCGGACAACGCGTTACCACGACAATCAGTTCACGAGATCGTTCTTGAACGTCGTGTTGAGGAGGATCAGCGTCAGTAGCGGATACACGGCGAGCAGGATGCTGCCGATGCCGATGCCGCCAGCCGCGCCCGACGCGACCGTCCCGCCGAGCGAGATCAGCGCGTACACGGTGCCGAGCGTGCGCCCGCTGAACCGCTTCTGCTTGATGTAGCCGACGCCCGACACGATCAACAGCAACGCGCCGACGGCGGTCAACGCGATCACGACGTACGCCATCGTGAGGCTCGGGCCGTCGTACTTGGCACCACTCTCCTCGGCCTTCTTGATGCCCTCGCGGATGAGCGTGAGCCCACCGAATCCGATCAACGCGACGATCGCGCCGATGCCACCGAATACGAAGTTGAGGACTGCTAGCGCGGTCAAACCGCCGGGACGTTTCGCTGCCATGGGGTTTCTCCTTGTTGGGGTAGAGAGCCGGCCGTTCGTGCAACGACCTGGCCAGCGGCAAATGCCGGATCTCTCGTCGACGATGGCGATCCGGGGCGCCCGTGCAGACCCACCGGCCCGCCGGATCGGGTTCACGCGGACCCGCTGCTTGACCGGCACGGTCCGGCCACCCAGACTACGGAGGCTTGATCGGACAGGTCGTCGGGAACTACCGGATCATCTCCGAGCTCGGTAAGGGCGGGATGGGGATCGTGTATCGCGCCGAGCACGTCCAGCTCGGCCGGCTGGTCGCGATCAAGATGCTGTTACCTCAGCTCTCGAACGACGCCGCGATCGTCCAGCGGTTCTTCAACGAGGCTCGCGCCGCGTCGGCGATCGATCACCCGGGCATCGTCGAGATCTTCGACTTCGGATACACCGACGGCCGCGCGTTTCTCGTGATGGCGCTGCTCAAGGGCGAGAGCCTCCAGACCCGGCTGCAGAGCGGCCCGCTGCCGCCGCTCGAAGGCGCCACGATCGTCGCCCAGGTCGTGTCCGCGCTCGCGGCGGCTCACGCGCGCGGCATCGTCCATCGCGATCTCAAGCCCGACAACATCTTCCTCGTGCCGCACGAGCTGATGCCGAACGGGGTGCAGGTGAAGCTGCTCGACTTCGGGATCGCGAAGCTCGCCGGCGACGGCAACAGCGGATTCAAGACCCAGACCGGCATGCTGATCGGCACGCCGGCGTACATGAGCCCCGAGCAGTGCATGGGCAAGTCCGACCTCGATCACCGGACCGACCTGTACTCGATGGGCTGCATCCTGTTTCACGTGCTGTGCGGCCGGCCGCCGTTCATCGGCGAAGGCGGCACCGGCATGATGATCGCGGCGCACCTGCGCGATCCGGCGCCGCATCCGCGCACGATCAACCCGCAAGTTCCCGACGCGCTGGCTGCGATCGTCATGCGCCTGCTCGAGAAGGATCCGGGCGCACGGTTCCAGACCGCGACCGAGCTGCGCCAGGCGCTGGCCGGTGCCGGGGCCGTCTCGCCGACGAAGATCCCGGTCGCGAACGTCGATCCGCTCGGCCAGACGATGAACACGATGGAGCGGGACGTCCGCAGCGGCGAGGCGTACGCCTCGACCACCGCGGGTTCGGCATCGCAGATCGGCGCTCCGACGACCGGCGCCGGCTCGGCCGCGCAGCTCGTGCCGCTGCCCGAGCCCCGCCGCAGCAAGCTGCCGTGGATCATCGGCGGCACGCTGATCGCAGCGGTCGCCGCCGTCGGCGTGTTTGTCATGATGACGCGCGAGCCGGCAACATCACCACAGCTCGCGGCTCCCGCGCCACCTCCGCCGGCCGTCCAGGCCGACGCTGCACCCGCCGTCGCGGCCTCGGCCGGCGGCGAGCCCGCGTGTCCTCCCGGTCAGGCGCGCACCGACGACACGCGCGGCCACTGTTGCTGGCCCGAGCAAGCGTGGTCGATGGCGGGCCAGCGCTGCATCGGCAAGCCGACGTGCCCACCCGGCGCCGTCGCACGAGGCGAGGAGTGCCAGCCCACAAACGAGACGGCAAAGCCCGCGCGGCCGCCAATCACCGGCTCGAAGCCAGACGCGACGGTGCCGGCCGCGACGGTCCCGCCGAAGTTGCGTCTCACCTCCAAGACCTTCGCGCCCGGCGCGCCGATCGCGATCGCGTTCGCCTCGGCGGTCAGCTCGAAGACGAACAACCGCACCTGGGTCGCGATCGCCGAGGCAGGCAGCCCGGCGTCGTCGTACGGCAGCTGGGAGTTCGTCGCCGATGGCGCGACCTCGGCGGCGCTCAAGGCACCCACCAGCGCCGGCGCATACGAGGTCCGGGTGCACGCGGGCTATCCGGCGAAGCCGTTCAATCTCCAGCAGGCGGTCCGCTTCGAGGTCACCGCAGCAGCGCCTGTCATCGCCGGGGTCACGCCGGTCGCGAAGCAGCGGTTCTCGCTCGCCTCGACCACGGTCACGAGCGGCGACAACATCGAGGTCGTGTTTCCGGGCGCGATGCTGCCGTCACCGGGAGATCAGTTCTGGATCACGGTCGTCGCCGCGGGCGCGCCCGACACCGCGTGGGCGAAGTACTCGTTCGTGCCACTCAACGCGCGCACCATGAAGGTCGAGGCGCCGACGTCGCCCGGCAACTACGAGGTCCGGCTGCACGCGAACTATCCGAAGCAGATGACGAACCTCGTGCATCGCGCGAAGCTCCGCGTCGAGTAGCAGTTTCTACTACTGTGCGCTCCTGCCACGCGACGACATGCGCGAGGTCGCTCACGCGCGGTTGGCTCCGTGCTGTGATACATCGACGGAATGCGTACAACAGCATGCGCTCTCGGACTTCTGCTGCTGCTGTCCGGCGTCGCCGTCGCCGACCGGCAAGTGAGTGGTCGAATCGATTTCTCACCCCTCGGCACGCTGCACACGGCGGAGGGCGACCTCAACGACATGCGACAGGACACCGATACCGCCTACGGAATCGCGGCAGCGGTCGAGTTCGGGATCGCGCAGAACTTCTCGATCGGATTTGCGCCGCGCTACCTGTTCCACGTCAAGGGCGAGACGCACCGTGACGCGGGCAAGGAGCTCGATCTCGGGCTGCGCCTGAAGGGCCGCCACGCACTGAGCCCGAAGACGACCCTGTTCGGCATGGTCACGCCGGGCTACTCGATCATCTACGTGCCGAATACCAGCATCTTCAGCGGGCTCGATCCCGCCGGTCTGATCCTCGGGATCGGCGGCGGCGTCGACTTCATGGTCTCGCCGTCGGTCTTCCTCACCATCGAGCTCGGCTACACGTTCGGCTTTCAAGACGAGAGTGAAGGCGGCGTCAACTACCAGTACGAGACCGACCTCTTGCACCTCGGCTTCGGGCTCGGCACGAAGTTCTGACGGATGCGATTGCTCGCGCTCGCCCTCGCATGCGCGGCATGCAGCAAGGGCAGTGGTGACAAGGCCGCGCCCGTCGTCGTTACCCACGATGCGGTCGCGCACGATGCAGCCGCGGTCGACGAGGCCGTGATCTCGCTCGCGTGGAAACCCGAGGACAAGCGCCTCGTCACCGAAGCTGGCAAGGCGTTGCTCGAGAAGTCGGCGGGTCGATGCACGACCGCCAAGGACTCGATCGTCTACACCGCGTACGTCGAGCACGACGGCGCGACGCTGATCGGCATCGACTGCGGCGAGCGCGGCAACCAGATGATCGGGCTCGTTCGCCACGATGGCAAGACCGCGCGCGTCCTCGCCGCGGCACATATCGCCGCCGGTTCGGTTCGCGTCGACGAGATCCTCGCCAGTCCGTCCCGGCTGTGCATGCAGTACCACCAGATCGACAGGTCGCGGATCGTCAAGAACCTGCGCCACTGCGTGCCGCTCGCCGGTGATCCGGAGATCCCGACCGTCGCGCCGCCGCCGATCCCCGACGCGAAGCTCGTCGAATGGAGTGCCCCGGCTGACATCCTGGCGAGGGTCAAGGCCAGGACGTTCGAGGAGATCCAGACCTGCAACAACGCGCGCGAGCCGGGGCCGCAGCTCACCGCCGCGGTCGAGGGCGGGGGTCGCAAGTGGGTCGCCGGCAGCTGCGAGGTCCTCCAGGACCACGTCGGCGGGCTCGCGCTGTTCGAGATCCGCAGCCAGGGTCCGGTGCTGATGACGTACTCGACCGATTCCAGCACCGATTCGATCGTGATCGACGGCATCCGGGCCTCCGATCAGCTGATCTGCGTCGACTACACGCGACTGCCGCGGGACATGAAGACCGAGCTGTGCTCGGCGCTGTACTGAGCTACTCGAGTGGCAGCTCGGCTTCGCGCGCTTCGGGCTCGAGTCGCTCGCGCTCGATCGCGCGCACGCAGCTGTTCCAGCGCAGCAGCGAATCGACGTTGCCAGCTGGCCGCAGCGCCTCGGCGCGCTCGTACCACTCCATCGCGTGGCGGAAGCCGTCGTAGGCGGCCGAGCGGACGACGTTCTTGCGCTCGAGATAGGCGCGGGTCTCGCGCTCGTAGACGATGCCGGTGAAGTAGGCGCGCTCGTATTCGTCGTCGAGCTTGAGGATGTGCTCGCGGGCCTCGCGGGCGGCACCGCCGGCGCCGTGGGCGCCGAACTGATCGGTCAGCGTCAGGATCAAGACGCGCAGTGCGGTCTGATGGTCGGCGTCGACGGCGAGCACGTCGCGGCAGATGCTCTCGGCTTGCGCGGGATCGTTGAGCAGCCGGTAGCGCTCGGCCTTCTCGAGTGCATGCGGGATCCCGTCGGCGGTGATCGCCTTGAGCTTCACTTGCCGGATTTTTCCTCGGCGAGCGTCTTGGTGCGCTTGCGGATGCCGAACAGCTTGCGGCCGATGATCGCTACCGGATCGTAGTACCGATCGACGACACGCTCCTTCAGCGGGATGATGCCGTTATCGGTGATCCCGATGTGCTCGGGGCAGACCTCGGTGCAGCAGCGCGTGATGTTGCACAGGCCCGAGCCGAACTCCTTCTTGATCTCCGGGATGCGATCATCGTCGTCGAGCGGGTGCATCTCGAGCGATGCCAGCCGGATCATGAAGCGCGGCCCCACGAACGCATCCTTCTGATCGCGATCGCGGATCACGTGGCAGACGTCCTGGCACAGGTAGCACTCGATGCACTTGCGGAACTCCTGCACGCGATCGACGTCTTCCTGGTACATGCGATGCTTGCCGTCGGCGTCGCGCGGGCGCGGCTTGAACGGGCGGATGCGCTTGTTCTGGACGTAGTTCCAGGACACGTCGGTGACGAGGTCCTTGATCACCGGGAACGTCTTGAGCGGCTGGCACGTGATGGTCTCGTGCTCCTCGTAGCTGTTCATGCGCGACATGCACGCCAGCTTCGGCTTGCCGTTGATCTCCATGCTGCACGAGCCGCACTTGCCGGCCTTGCAGTTCCAGCGCAGCGCGAGGTCGTTGGCCTGCTGCGC
>Ga0193708_1000404_pt1 | contig 10459 bp, 12 predicted proteins | sample H3c1metaG_FD_160570 | JGI IMG/M metagenome (GOLD analysis project Ga0193708, IMG submission 160570) | Soil microbial communities from a riparian zone of the East river system, Colorado, United States - H3c1 | ecosystem: Environmental > Terrestrial > Soil > Riparian zone | place: USA: East River...
TATGGACACCAGTTTGTCAACTTTGAAAATCATTCTCGAAAAATAACCCAACGCCATGAAAAAAATAACTTTAATAACTTTGGCATTGGCAACATCATTGGCTTTGGTTTTGCTTTTAAAACAATAATATCTGACAAAAAAAATACAACAATGAAAAAAGTAACAGGGATCGGCGGTATTTTCTTCAAATGTAAAGACCCGAACAAAATCAAAGAGTGGTATAACAAACACCTTGGTCTGGATGCAGGTCCTTATGGGGCAAGTTTTGAATGGCTGCAACCTGATGCTCCTGAGAAGAAAGGCCTTACACAATGGAATGTAAATTCCGAAACAGCAAAACTGTATGAACCTTCAACAAAGGACTTTATGATAAACTACAGGGTAGATGACCTTGAAGCGCTTGTTGAAGAATTAAAAAAAGAAAATGTAACGATCGTGGACAAAATCGAAACATATGATTATGGAAAATTTGTTCATATATTAGACATTGAAGGGAATAAAATTCAATTGTGGGAACCTAAAGATTAGCATACCAGGTTGTGGGCGATCAGGTAAACTTTCTAAAATTCACAGCAATGAATGTAGAAATAATCAATGAACCATTACGGCTGCACATGCATGGCTTTTCAGGCATTGCCATAAATAAAGACTATAGCGGAACAGCTTTTAAGTTAATGGACAGGATGTGGCAGACCGTTAAAGCAAATAATTTAAAAAACAAGGGCCTTAATATTTGGGTTTACGAACAAGGGGAAAGGGTCTTCGCAGGAGTGGAACTCAATGAGATCCCGGGCCAGGAAACAGGACTGGAACAAAAAACTGTTACCTTATTAAAGTATGCTCATTACAAACATATTGGCTCATACCATTTAATAAAGCAGGCCGGGAAAAACATGACAGATGAATTAAAAAGCAAGGGCTACGAAACTGTCTTACCGTATATTGAGATCTACGGACACTGGACAAATGACGAGACTAAAATTGAGACCCTGCTATTGATGGCCTTGAAATAATGTTAACGGCTATTTTATGCACACTACAAAAAACATATATCTTTTTCTTTTCCTGGTAAATCTTTTTTGTTCCTGCAATTCTCAAAAAACAAGGACTGACCTTATAGAGTTTGGATTTAAAGGAAAGATAAAAAGCAGCATTATGAAAAGCTATTCCATAGAAGACAGTTCAAACATATTTTGGGTATATAAAGATCAACCGCCCGATGTAGTCCAAACTAATTATTATAATAAAGACGGCAACCTGGATTCTACAAGCCTCCACCTTGCCTATCCGGATTCAACAGTTTTCACTATTTATGGTTATACAGGAAATAAAAGTTCGGGCTGTAAAAAATACGATCAAAACCGCCAACTTTTATCTATAGGAATGATCAGCTGGCATTCTGAAAAGCAATACAATGTAAAAGAGTACAATACTACAGGTAAATTGCTGAATGAAACCAATTACACTTTAGATACTAATTACAGGCATAAAATAACTGCCTATAAAGCTTTTGACAGCACCGGAAAACTAACCAGGGACGTAGTTCAGATCTTTGACCTGGCTGACAGTGAAGAAATTGCAGGTTATAAAATGGAAGACCGCATTAAAGGTTCAACTACTTACACCAGGTATAAATATGATAAGGAAAAAGATATAAAAGGAAATCCATTAAAAGTGTGCCTGCTGAAGGAAAAACGTTTTTTGAATTCCTTCGGAATCCTGGAAGTGTTTGAATACCGATATTATTAAAAATTATTAAATACCTTTTTTATGACAGAAATTGTATTCAACCGGTTTTATAAAACCAGCGCCCTTATACTCCTGTTACTAATATCTGTTACACTTCTTTTTATCGCATTTAAAGAGCAACCGGGCCGGTATATTAAATACAATAACAGTGACCTGATCCTTGATACCAAAACAGCAAAGGTTTACAAGTATGATATAGTGACCCTGAAACTTGTACCATATCATCCCGAAACCGTTTCTCTCCATAGCCATGGGCCCGGCCGTCTCTTAATATAGATCTTGCCCGTTTTTAGCTTTTCGTTTTTTTACTTACATTCGTCCTGCACCGACAATATATATGACCAAACAATTTCACTTAGCCGCCCTTCTGTTTTTATTCATCAACTGCCAGGCAGCTGCTCAAACAACAGACCTGCGTAAAAAGATCCAACAGATCGTTTCAACAAAGAACGCTGTTGTTGGCGTTTCAATTATCGGGAATAACGGAAAGGATACTTTATCATTAAATGGTGATGCGCATTTGCCTATGCAAAGTGTATTTAAGCTTCATATTGCATTGGCCATGTTAGCTAAGATCGACAAAGGGAAATTCTCGCTGGATCAAAAAATAAAAATTGAGCAGAAAGACATTATCCCAAACCTGTATAGCCCCATCGCAAAAAAATATCCCAAAGGAACCACACTGACCATCTCTGAAATTTTAGCATATACGGTTGCTGAAAGCGATAATGTTGGATGTGAGCTATTGTTAAAACTACTCGGTGGACCAAAGGCAGTTGAAGATTATTTTACCAAAAATAATTTTAAGGATGTATCCATAAAGATCAATGAAGTAGTGATGCAGGCCAACTGGGACCTGCAATTCCAGAACTGGACCACCCCAAAAGCTGCCAATGAAGTCCTTTCATCTTTTTATTATAATACAAAAAAACTGCTGTCAGCAAAAAGCCATGACTTTATTTGGAAACTGATGAAACAGACCAAGACAGGCCCGGACAGGTTAAAAGGAAGGTTGCCCGGTGGAACTGTGGTTGCACATAAAACGGGCACTTCGGGAACCAATAAAGCGGGCCTGAGCGCAGCCGTTAATGATATTGGAATTGTTTTCTTACCGAACGGTCAACATTTTTTTATAAGCGTGATGGTCAGCAATTCAACCGAAAATGAAAAGACAAACGAAAAAATAATTGCAGATATAGCAAAAGCTGCGTGGGATCATTTCTCGGCCAGGAGGAAATTGCTTTTTATGTGAAGGTCTTAAAGACAATATGAAACGCTGTAACCAATCGATCAAAATCTCGCAAATCATTTAAACTTTAAATTCAGGGAAATGATATCTGAATGCATTCCAATATTTTTTACATAATGTCCATAACGTAATTCTGCCATGCTAAAATGCCTGATATTAAAAACCCCTTTGGGTGGTGCAAAGCGGATTCCTGCTCCCAAATAATTACTGCTGAATTTTGAAAGATCATAGTTACTGGTATAGTACTGATCTGCTGTTGTATGTTTTTGCCAGGGCCCAAAATATTTTATCGCCGACTGATCGTAGAACCTGTAAAAAGGGCTTACAGAAAGAAAGGGCGTGATCTTTACGGGCACTTCAATATTAGCTGTATGGGCTGTAAGTCCCCAATCATCGATATAAAAACGATAGTATGTTTTTATAATGAACCTGTCTCCCCAAAAATAATTAGCCCTGAATCCCAGGGGGAATTTAAGCCGGTTATCCGGAAGTCTCTCCTGGTGAACACTTCCGTCATTAAAATAAACCCTGTGAAAAGGAAGGCTTAAATAACCCTGTTGTGAAACAATATCGGCCAGTAAAATTACCTGTAGCCGTTCATTAATGATCTGCGAATAAGAAACCGATCCTGCAAATGTATTCCTGCCTGCCTTTCCACTTTCATCAACTCCGTTATTTCCACCCGTTCGTAACTCTTCGGGGGCAATGAGTGATACCTGGTCGAGGTAGGCCTGTAACCTGGCAGTGAATTCGCCGCTCTTGTTCTTTGTTTTTTTAGAAAAATTGATATTGGCACCTATTGACTGGTAATCAAATTCTGTGGAATAAGAAACACCTAGTCCAAAGCTTGTGCCCTTTGTTTCGTTCTCTATATTCCAGGTCAGTGAAGGATAGAACCTATTATCGGCATGGGATGCAGAAGAATTTGCTTTCAGGTCAACCATATCAGAAGAGGCTGATGTGTAATGATCGATACCTGCTTCAATATTAAAAATATGCTTCCGCTGTTTTTTATCATACCGCGTAAGTTTTACATCAATTACATTAACAATATCTGTAAGTTTTTCAGAACCTATTCCCCCTGTTACTGCTGCATTATTTCCATCCTGGGAATAATAACTTGATACCAGGTTTATTTCTTCAATTTTTAATTTCCTGCTTTTAAAGCCGGTACTGTCAGGTGTTTGTTGAGCGTGAGCCTGTATCAACGCAAATATGGCCGCGGCTGTTAGAAATATTCTTTTCATGAATAGCTGAATTACTGCTGTTGTTTTTATTCGTTTTTACATATTCTAATTACAACCACAACCTCCTCCAACTTTGCCTGCATTGGCTCCTGAGGCGCCCTCGCGGTAAGACTGAAAATTTAATTCAGTTTTTTCTACAGTCCTGTTGCCCAGGGTCATTTCTGCGTCGTTCAATTTATTTTTTTGATATTCCTTTACAGTGGAGCAGGAAATCGTTGTTACCGAAACAATAAGTGCTGCCAAACTAATGCGTGTGATGATTTTCATTTTTTGATCGTTTTTATTGCAAAAGAATATTTTTAGAAGAATATAATTTATTGTTATCGTCAATGATGATACATTCTACATGTTGCAACTGGTTTACCAGGTTAAGACCGGCCCTGATCCCCATAATAGTTACCGGTGTAGCCATCGCGTCGGCTATCTCGGCATTGGGGCTTATAATGGTTACGCTTTTAATACCGGTTACCGGCAAACCCGTTTTTGGATTAATGGTATGGGAATATTTTTTCCCGTTGACGGTTATGTATTTTTCATAATTACCTGAAGTGGCTATTGCCATATCTGTGATATTCAAATATGCAAATGGAAGGCGGGCATTACCGGGATCAGCAATACCAATGGTCCAGGGTTTTCCATTAGCCTGTGTGCCCCAGGTAGTAAGATCGCCGGAAGCATTTACAATACCGCTGCTCACACCTTCCTTTTTTAATAATGCTTTAGCCATTTCAGCAGCATACCCTTTACCAATTCCCCCAAAGCCAATACGCATGCCTTTTTCTTTAAGCATGATACTGCAATCATCACTGTTCATTATTATATTCTGGTAATTGATCAGGCTTACCATCGACCTGGCCGTTGCTTCGTCCGGAAGCGAGGTCATAGACCTGTCAAAATTCCAAAGTTTTTTATCGATCGACCCATATGTAATATCAAATGCGCCGTCTGTAATCCGTGAGATCTTTATGGAACGTTGAACAAGTTCAAAAAATTCTTTATCTACTTTAACGGCAGAAACACCTGCCTGTTCATTGATCTTATTGGTCTGGCTGTCGGCTGCAAAAGTGGTGAATAATCTTTCTATACGGCGGATCTCTTCAACAGTCATGCTGATCTTTTCCCCGGCCCATAATTCATCTTCAGCTACCACGGTTATTTCAAAACGGTTTCCCATCAGCCGCTCTGCTCTTTTAAATTCAGCTGCCGGGGTAACGGTTTCATTTATTTGCATCGCAGATGTCTTTTATTTGCTTAATAAATTGGCCTGCGTTCTCATCAGGTAATCCATCCCATGTTTTTAAGATCCTGCCATCGGGGTCCAGTAAAAGAGTGAAGGGGAATTTCCCTTCAGGATCATACTTATCTGCCAATAGTTCGTTCTGTTTCCTGGTCTGGCTACTCAATTGATTTTTTTTACTCCTGGGAAAATCAGCATTAACCAACACCAGTTTTTCATCTGCCATTTTAGAAAAAGATTTATCCTCAAAGACCTCCTTTTTCATTCTTATACAGGGGCCACACCAATCCGATCCCGAAAAATTCAACAGGATGAACTGATGCTTTTCTTTTGCTGTTTGTTTTGCTTTTTCAAAATCAGTTTCCCATGAAATAAAGGACATGGTGGCAAGGGAGAAGATTATAATTAAGAGATTTTTCATATTTATGGTGTATCAGATCATTGGCAAATTAATTTTTAATTGTTTCACAAAACTACTACTCTCGTTTTTTAACTAACCAACAACAATAATTATCATAAGCAAAAGGTTTGCCGTAATTAAGGCAGACAGTTATATTCCGGTAATATTGTACTGCAGGGCGGGGCGGGCGAGCCTGAACTTGGATTTGTATGCTTTGCAGTCATAAAAAAAAATCGTTCCTTTAAAAGATGAAACACTTAATAGTTATAATGCTCTGCCTGACCTCTTTAAGTATTTATGGACAGGAAGCACAAACTGAATTTGATGGTCATAAGTGGGAAGCTCCATACCACCTGCCAATACCAAAGGACTGGAGCATCGAACGGTTCCTGATACCGATCAGCTTTGCCCCACAGATCCCTTATAAAGGGGTTGAAGATATCCGCTTCACACCGGGTTGGGCAAAAGTAAATACTGATGAATACTGGACCTACGCTTTTTTGTGGTACTTAGACAGTGCCCCTAAAACAGGTGCTGAAATAATAGCTGAAAATTTGAAAGCTTATTATACAGGATTAATTAAGGCCAATACCGGCAGCGCTAAGGCCTCCACCGAAAAATTAATACCGGTAACCACTTCTTTCAAAAAAGCACCAACATTTGATGGTGACCTGGAGACTTATACCGGAACGATCGAAATGACAGATTACATGCAGCGGAAGCCAATAACCCTTAATTGTATGGTGCACGTGAAATTTTGTGCTGTGCTGAATAAAGCCATTTTATTCTATGGGTTATCTCCCAAACCTTTTACACATACAAATTGGGTAGATCTCAACCAACTATGTTTAGATTTTAGATGTAAAAAAAGTTGACGTAAAATTATGAAGATCATCACCTGGAACTGCAATATGGCTTTTAGAAAAAAAGCACCATTCATCTTAACGCATAAGCCGGATATCTTAATTGTGCCCGAATGCGAACATCCCGACAAATTAAAATTTGATGCGGCTACACCCATACCAACAGATATGCTTTGGTTTGGCAGCAATAAAAATAAAGGACTTGGCATTTTTTCCTACAGCGGCTGCAGGTTTAAACTGCTGCGCAATCACAATGCAGCATTAAAAATGATCATCCCCATTTCGGTAACCGGGACAGATCACAATTTCACGCTCTATGCCATCTGGGCAAATAATCCCACCGATCCCGACGGGCAGTATGTTGAACAGGTATGGAAAGCCATTCATCATTATGATAAAAAGTTAAAGAACAAACAAACGATCCTGATCGGTGATTTTAACAGCAACACAATCTGGGACAGGAAATACAGGGCCGGCAATCATTCCAATGTGGTAAAGCGTTTGGAAGAGAAGGGCATCTTCAGTTGTTACCACCTCCATCATAAACAGGTACAGGGCAAAGAAGAACATCCTACTTTTTATTTGTACAAGCACAGGGATAAACCTTACCATCTTGATTATTGTTTTGCATCAGTTGATATGACAGACAGAATACAATCCGTAGAGATCGGTGACTATGATTTTTGGAAACAATACAGCGATCATGTTCCGGTAATGGTGACATTTAATGCCTGCTGACAGATCAAGCCGTTTTTGCAGGAGGTATATCTTCCGGAAGTGGTTTTATTACATTCAATGTAGACGATATCTCTTTCGCATTGAATTTTTCAATTCTCCGCAGCAGCCACAACAGTATCACCAGCGACATCAATCCAAAACAAAAACCTGCCAATACATCGCTTGCATAATGCACCCGCAGGTAAACCCGTGTGAGCCCTATTGCAAATATCATGAAGCCCAGCAAAATGATCAGTATCCATTTCAGCCATTTATTTTTTACCTCCCGGTATACGATGTATACCAGCATGCCGTAAAAAACAAAACTCGCAAATGCATGCCCGCTGGGAAAACTAAGTCCCGGTACTTCTTTTAAAAGTGGTATCAGCGGGCGTGGGCGGTTAAACAAAAATTTCAACCCTTTCATAAAAGCTAAAGTGCTTATTGAAATGGTCAGCATTTTAATAAAGTACCATTTATTCTTACGGACAAAATAATAATACGTGAGGAAGAACAACCACGCCGGCACCAGGAATAGCTGCGAGCCGAAAAAAGTAAAGAACTGCACGATATCCGTATTGATATCTGATACATAGGGCCGCAGGAAATCAAATACCCTGAAATCAAAATCATCCTGCTTTTGAAAGAATATTTCCCTCACAATGATGATCAGCGCAGTGAGAGAGATAAAAAAAGCTATAAATACAAGTAACAGTTCAACCGAAAGCAGAGCAATGGCTTCGGACAGTTTTTTGATCCTGTGCTTTAATATCCTGATCATAAAAAACTTTTATACTTTATTGTCAATTACTATTATCAGATCTTGATAGAGAATAATTCAATGCCGCTGGACTTTCCTTTCAGATCAACAATACCCAGGCTTTCTCCCTGCCATTCTTTAAGGTCGCTGTTTTCCATGAAATCTTTCGACATAATGAATTTCTGGTTCAGTTCTGTGCAGGCACTGCGTATCCTGGCGGTGGTGTTCATGGTATCGCCACTCATGGCCAGGTCTTTTTTTATCACACCTATCTCCCCTACGGTTACTTCGCCCATATGCAGGCCCACCCTGAATTCGGGAACAATATCGTATTTCCGCCTGAATTCATCGCTGTACTTTTGAAGGTTCTTCCGGGCCTCAATAATGGAAGCCATACATTTTTTTGTGTTCTTCTTTTTGTAAAGCCAGGAAACAACCACCTCATCTCCCACATATTGGTAGATCCTTCCATCATGTTCTATCATGGCCATCGAAACATGGAAAATAAAATCACGGATGAACTTAAAATTCTCAACATGCCCCAGTTTTTCTGCTATAGGTGTAGAATCCTTAAGGTCGATGAACATGATGATACGGTTCTCGATCTTTGGCTGCATGTATTTCCCGGTGATGATATCCATGAACACCCCCGGAGAATATTTTTCATTGATCTCAATATATAACTGCGTTACTACAAAAAGTATCATCCAGAAAATTATCCGCTGCAACAGCAATTTGATCTGCACTATTTCATGTAAAGAGATCTGTAAAGCCTCATCGCTTTTTTTACCCATGATAAATACACTGTCAACAAAATGAACCAGGAAATTTATGATGAAAGCAGCGATCAGCAGGATGATGCTCTTAAAAATAAAATTGGTGAAAGCGGATTGTTTACGAAATACATTCTTAAGTGTAAAAACAAACAAATAGCCCATCACACAACTCATGATAAAAACAGCAGACTCTCTAAAGAGGCCTGATCCGAAAGGGCTTTTAATATTGGTATCCTTAAATAACTGAACCGCAACAATATCAATAAGCGTCCAGAATACTGCAATGATCAGGATGGTCCGTATGCGGTATTTACCTACACCGGAGAACATTGAGTAAGATGAATTTATTGATCTCATATCCTGTTTTTCAGGTACTGGTAAATGCTTTGCTGTGCATTTACCGCGTGCCCGTTTTTACCATTCACAGCGGTGTATTGATTATCGGGTAAAAGTTGTACAGCTTTACTGTTGTCAGACCACTGCATGTCGAAATAATCCATTAATTCTTTTTTGCAGGCTGCATCCCTTACCGGGAAACAAACCTCGATGCGGTGAAACAGGTTTCTTGTCATCAGGTCGGCTGATCCCATGAGTACAAGGGTATCATCGCCTGTTCCAAAAATAAATAAACGGGTATGTTCCAGGAAACGGTCAACAATGCGGCGTACTGTTATATTTTCACTCATGCCGGCAATACCCGGAACAATACAACAAACACTCCGCACAATAAGTTCAACCTGTACACCTGCTTTGCCTGCCTTGTATAATAAATTGATCATGCCGGGTTCCTCCAGGTTATTCACTTTTATTCTTATCCTTGCCGGGGTTCCCGCCTTTGCTTTTTTTATTTCAAAGCCGATACGTTTTTCAAATTCTTCTCTCATGTTGAACTGGGAGACCAGCAGTTCATTGAATTTGATCTTTGTATCGCCGATCTCATTGCGTCCCTTTTGCAAAAACGCAAATAACAGGTCCAGTTCTTTGATGATGGCCATATTAGCTGTCATCAGTACATGGTCGGTATAGAACCTGGCCGTTACTTCATTAAAATTCCCGGTACTCAGTATCGCATAGGATAAATCATGCCCATCTGTTCTTTTCCTGACCAGCGCTATCTTCGAATGCACTTTGATCTGGGGCAGGCTATACAGCAGCGTGATGCCGGCTTCCTTCATTACCCTGCTCCACCTGATATTATTGGCTTCATCAAACCTTGCTTTCAATTCTATAAAAACAAATACATTCTTGCCATTCTTGGCCGCACTGATGAGTGCATTTACGATATGCGATTCAGATGCCAGCCTGTACAGGGTTATGTATATATCTGTAACATCAGTGTCAACAGCGGCCTGGCTAAAAAAAGATAATACCGGGTTATAGGATTGGTAAGGCAGATGCAACAATACATCCTGTTTCTCCAGGATATTAAAAATATCACCGCTACTCATATCCTCGGCTGCA
>Ga0193708_1000407_pt1 | contig 10447 bp, 14 predicted proteins | sample H3c1metaG_FD_160570 | JGI IMG/M metagenome (GOLD analysis project Ga0193708, IMG submission 160570) | Soil microbial communities from a riparian zone of the East river system, Colorado, United States - H3c1 | ecosystem: Environmental > Terrestrial > Soil > Riparian zone | place: USA: East River...
TCGCAGGACACCTATCGCGAGATCTCGTCGTGCTCCAACTGCGGCGATTTCCAGGCGCGGCGCATGCAGGCGCGCTGGCGCAATCCAGCCACCGGCAAGCCGGAACTGGTGCATACGCTCAACGGTTCGGGCGTCGCCGTCGGTCGCGCCTTGATCGCGGTGATGGAGAACTATCAAGAGACCGACGGCTCGATCACGATCCCACCGGCGTTGCGTTCCTACATGGGCGGCAAGGACCGCATCGCCTGACTTTCGCTTGGGGTGTGAAAACCCCGGGTATCGCTACGCTCCACCCGGGCCGTGACGCTTGTCATGCCGGCGCACGCCAGATCAACGCAACGCGATCCAACGCAACGCGCCCGACCCACGCGAACCAGCACGCTCAAGCCGCCAGCGGCATCGGCCGTGCAATCGAAGCATGCGCGGCAGCCAAGGCTTCGGCACGATGCTGCGGCGACATGCCGACGCCTTCCGCGCGCACCATCTGGATGTCGGTCACGCCGAGGAAACCGAATACCTGTCGCAGGTAGGTTTCCTGGAAATCTGCGGGGCTGGCCTCGCCATACGCACCGCCGCGACCGCTGGCGATGATCACGCGCTTGCCGCCGGCCAGGCCTTGCGGTCCGTTCTCGGAGTACTGAAAGGTACGGCCCCTGATCGCGATGCGATCGATCCAGGCCTTCAAAGTGGAGGGAATGCCGAAGTTGTACATCGGTGCGCCGACGACGATCACGTCGGCATCGAGGAACTGCTGCAGCACGCGCTCGTCGGCGTCGGCGGCCGCCGCGTCGGCCTTGGCCAGCGAGTGTCCGCTCAGGTGCGGGATCGGGGTCCGGTCCAGGTCCAGGTAATCGACCGCCAGGCCCGGGCGGCTGTCCCGCCATTGGCCCACGACCGCGGCGGTCAGCTCGCGGGTGACGGAATCGGTGCCGAGGGCACTGGAATCTAGGTGGAGAAGCTTCATGTCAGACTCGTTGGTAGGCGGCGGCGCCGCGTCGGGAGACAATGTGCGCTGTTGCCACCATGGAATAAAGGTGCTCTAATACCACCCACTGTTCTGTTAATGGGATTGTCGCCATGCAAGACCTCAACGACCTCTACTACTTCTCCGCCGTCGTCGACCACGGTGGTTTTGCCGCCGCCGAACGCGCGCTCGGCATCCCCAAGTCGCGGCTGAGCCGACGCATCAGCCAACTCGAGACCGACCTCGGCGTGCGCCTGCTGCAGCGTTCCACGCGTCGCTTCGCGGTTACCGATGTCGGCCAGAGCGTTCACCGCCACGCGTTGTCGATGCTCGCCGAAGCGCAGGCCGCGCGCGAAGTGGTCGATCGCCTCAGCGCAGAACCGCGCGGCATCGTCCGCGTCGGCGTGCCGGTCGGCATCGCGCAGCAATCGATGCCGAAGCTGCTGCCGGAGTTCCTCGCCAAATACCCGCAGGTCCGCATCCAGATGCACGTCAGCAACCGTCGCGTCGATGTCATCAATGAAGGCTTCGACGTCGCCATTCGCGTGCGATCCAAGCTCGACGACGACGGCAGCCTGGTGATGCGCAGCTTCGGCCAGATCCAGGAACTGCTGGTCGCGAGCCCTGAATATCTCGACCGCGCAGGCCGCCCGAGCGATCCCGACGAGCTCAACGCGCACACGACGATGAGCATGGGCGAGGACGAAGTGCGCCAGCGCTGGGAGCTGCAGGCCGCCGATGGCGAGATGCGCCGCATCGACCTCAAGCCGCGCGTGTCGGGCTTCGACTTCCCGATGCTGATGGCGCTTGCCAAGCAGGGCCTCGGCATCACGATGTTGCCGGAGACGCTGTGCGCCGATGCGGTGCGCAGCGGCGAACTGGAAGTCGTGCTACCGGCCTGGCGCCTGCCGATGGGGATCGCCCACGCCGTGTTCGCATCGCGTCGCGGGTTGCTGCCCGCGGTGCGCGTGTTCATCGACTTCCTCGCCGAGAAGCTGCCGCCGCTGATCGAGGAGTCGCGTCTGGATTGCCAGAACTGTGACAAGAAAATGGCCGCGAAGAGCGCCGCGGCCAAGTCCGCGCGCCCGGGCACGAAGCCTTCTCCGCATCCGGTGCATGCGACAATCAGCTGACGCCCGGCAACGCGGCGCGCGTACCGAATATCGGAGAGATGGCCGAGCGGTTTAAGGCACCGGTCTTGAAAACCGGCGAAGGTTCATCCCTTCCGTGGGTTCGAATCCCACTCTCTCCGCCAGATTCATTCGCAAGCGACTGATGTGTAAAGAGAAGTTCGCTAGGTCGTACTGCGTTCCCTACGCTGAACCATCCGGCTCGCGCATTAGGATCTGCCCACACATTTTTCGTTTATACCTACCTGATACCTACTTTTGGGCGCTCGCCACTCCGACTGGTGGTATCGGCCGGTCGGGCGCCGAATGCTTTACAGCCGAATGGAGATTCTGGGGTAATTCCAGAAATCAGGCGCGCCGATATCGTGTCGCGTGAGCCTATTTGGACGAGCCAGCCTGCGCGCCTGGCGTAGTGACTTCCGCCGCAGCTAATGGCTCGACTACTGCTTCCGTTCCCTTCGGCAGTAGGTCCGTCTGATGGCCAGCGGGAAATGCGGGCTTGAGGATATGAAGGGGCTTGCCATCCTTTCGCAGCACTTTCCCATTCAAAGCTAGAAGATTGTCGCCGTCGAACGTATGGAACTCATCGACATTGTTGAGGACGGCAGTGGCGAGGTGAATTGCATCCATTGGCTTCTTGAGCTCCGCATGGGCGCGAAGCAGCCTACGCGCCGTGACGCCAATCTCATGATCGACTTGAACTTCAACGAGAAAGTCCTGTTGGATAAAGGTCTCGAAGTCAACATCCTTAGTGGGATCGATCGCTACGGTCAGCGCCCCACACTTCTTCTTGAATACCTCCGCCAAAGTGAGGCTCGAAGTCCAGATCTCGACCTCTCGCTTATTTGCACAGTCCAAAAGGTACTGGCAAATCTCTACACGGCCAGGCTCGTCATTGATGACACTGATCCAGACGCACGAATCCCAGTAGATTTTCTTTAACTCAACCAAGGTTGCCTTCCCTGAAATTCTCTAGGTATTCGGCAGTCGACTGTCCGTTCGTGAAGTCATCGTCGCGCAGCTGATCTAGGCTTACGGCCGTGCCTTCGACAAGGCGAATATTGTTCGCAATGATCTTGTGCAGTTCGCCGTGGGCGTCATATTCAAGACGTCCAGAAACGACCATGCGCCTGCCCGACCAAACGTCGTCAAAGTTCGCCTCGCTGGCGATCTTCTCCTTGTTCTCATCGGACACAATGCAAGTTACGGCTTTCCCCGTTCGCCGAACCTTCATCACAATCGCCGGTTTGTGAAAGTAGGTCGTCACTTGAACGAAGAACCCTTCAACCGAACCAATCTGGTCCTTTGGCTTAATTCGATTGATATCCGCAGTTAGATTCTCGAAGGCAACCAGGCTCTGCACGGCTTCCTGCGGCGTAACCTCAATCTTTTCCTCCGGGGCTTCATCGGACGAGGCGCTGAGGATGATCTCGGTTTTGCCGATTTGATTGCGGTGCCGGCGAATGAAATCTCTTGCGGTGTTTCTGGTGATGGAGTGCGCCCATGCAGGCGGCACCGTCCCAGCACGCAACATGTTCATGTTAGACGCAAGGCGCCTCTTTTGTTCTCTTGCGACTCTATCGACGTCGACTCCGGGGGAAAGGCCAACCGCCTCCGCAACGACAGTGAGCGGACTATTCATGCTCGCACTTACAAGTCGCCAGACAATTTGACCAGCATTTGGTTCGCCGCTTGCCTTCGCAAGTTCGAACACCTCAAGGATGTGCTCAAACGCGTCCTCCACCCGCAGAACGCCTTGGCGATCCGGGGGTGCATCGACTCGTACGATTAGACGCTCGGACACTAGACTTCCCCGACTGCATTCGATAAACGAGGCTGCGGTCTCTCGACAAACTGAACGGGCACGGCACCGGTGCCGCTTGCACCGTAGCATAGCCCTTCGTAGGGACCCACTCGTGCCTAGAAGCTCTATCCAAATGACGCTCGGCCCGCCGACAACCATGTTTGGACCGTGAGCAGCATTCAGGCGGCCATCCGGTGCTCGTAGTGCGGCCTCTCACGGTCGTCGAGGATGGCGTACTGTGCCGCCAGGTTCTTCGGGTCCGGATTGAGCCACACGTCGATATGCTCGAGTTTGATCGGAATGATGCATCGATCGTGGCCAGCGGCCGCAACCTCTGCCGGCGGATCATCGGTGATGGCAGCGAAGGACAGTAGCTCCTCGCCGTCACGGCCAATCCAGCGAGACCAGAGACAGGCGACGATCATGTCTTGCCCTGTCGATGGCTTGAACTCCAACACGACGTCCTTGCCGTTCTGGTCGACGTGCTCGTAGAAAGCCTGCGCGAGAATCACGCCATGAAAGGTGCCGAACTGCTTACGCCAATACTTTTCGAGGCTGTCCCGGCGCGCGTTGTATGTGCCGGGAAATTTGCGATCGAACTCGGCCGGAACGCCATCGATGCGGCATTGGTAACGCATTGGCTTCACGACGCGGCGACCGTCTTCCCACACCATGACCGGCGCGTAGTACCCCGGATAGATCCGCGAGTCGCTGTCTTTGGGCTCGCTACGTTTCAGGTCACTTAGTCGACCCTTAATCTGCTCGATCTTGTTGCCGGCAATTCGCAGGCTCTCAGTCGCTGTCTTCGTTGTCTTTGTTTGGAGCGTCCGCTCAGCGTCGGCCTTGCGCTTAGTCTGCGCGAATAGCTCCTGCTCGAGCTTAGCGATCTCGTCGGCGCGCCAGCGGGCGAGGGCGTCTCGAATCTGCCGCTCCTCGTCCGTCTGAGGGTCTGCGAATGCATCCTCCATAGCCTTGGGCCATTTCTGAGGCTTCTTTGCAGGGTCGTACCAGACCGCTTTCACGAAGGTCTTGAGGTCCATGACGGCGCCGAACTGGCGAACGAACTTCTTGTAACTGGCGTAGATTTGAGCGGAATAACACACTGGATGGGCCCTCTCGGGGATCTGTGGTCAGTTTAACCGTCATCTTTGGCTCGCCTTTGCGTCTGACCAGCCCGGACGGTTAGGCTGCTGAACGGATCGGAGGTTTCCGATTGCACGCACGACTCAAGGAGACGCATGGAAATTACATTCAGCGGTAAGCACAGCATGAACCCAGAGACATTTGGTATTAGCTTCGAAGCCTTGTTGGACGGCCACAGAATCAATTGCCTTGTGACCCAAGAGGCGCTTCAAGACATTGATCCTGAGAACGCCAATGACAGTCCAGAGAATCAATTCTCAGCGAACCGCTACAAATTGGAAGCTATTGCGGATGCCAAGATCAGAGCCGCGCTTCCCACGCGCATCAATATCAACAAAGCCGATGTGTACCCCTGACGGTCACTTCAATCCGAACCGGCTGCAAAGCTCGGCGCAATATCCGTGACGGTTGCGCAATCGTCTTGGTTGGGTGGAGGCATGGGCGCCGTGTCTGATTTGAGCCACCAATTTTTGGTCCTCCGCCCCGATCGCCTGGCGTACTCCTTGGCGACCATCTCGGGGGTTGGCAGGTTCCCACGAGGCTCCGGAGGGCGCTCTCGCAACGCGATCTGCGCGGTGTACCAGGCGCGCAATCGAGCCTCCCACTTCACCGCCCACGCTTCCGCATAACGCTTGGCCGCAGCCTCGCAACTGAAAAACTTAGTGTTCGGAATGTTCTCGCGCACACCATAGGTCAGGCGCCACAGGGCACCCTCGGACGGCTGAACGGCATTCGCGATCAGTCGATCCCCGAGGTACAGGCCGGGACCGTTGATGTAGTCGCGCCAGGAGAATCCGGTGGGGAGCATGGCGTCATCGTATCCGAGCGCGTCGCACGGGCTGCGATACTATTCCCGGCCTCATCGAGTCGATCGACCTGGAAGCCGCATGACTACCATCGAGCAATTCAAAGTCGACGTCGACCGGATGTATCAATCGCTGCTCACACTTGGCTTCGCGGATGACGAGCTACAAGAACGTCTGCTCGCTGGCTACGAACACGCGTTGGCGGAGGTGGCGCCGGAAGGCCTTGCCGAAGCGAGCGCCTACCGCGACCAGCTGCATCGCACCTACTTCCCGGAGCGGTTCAGTGCCGAAGACTCGAGCTGACCTGGATGCGAATCTAGACGACCTTCAAGCCTCTATTCCGGCGTTAGGGCAAACACGATGACAGTAACAGCTTGTCCAATCTGCGATTCGCCAGACGTTGAATATCCGGGCCCGACGCTCAGCGTTGTTTGCCCAGTCTGCATGCAGTACGAGATTACCCAAACTGCACTGGCTATGATTATTTCTTGGCCGAAGGACAGAAAGCTATTGCTCTCCGGACGAGTCAGGCGACACTGGACCGATACGCAGCGCCCTTCTCATGTCACCAGCGATTTCCTTGAAGCGGTAGATGCCTCAGTCCTTCGCGGCGTTCTCGATAAACAGAACGCCCTCCTATTTGATGTCGCGTCGCGCTCGACTCGCCCCGGCGCAGTGGTGCCGCTATCCCCTTTGGATTGCGTTGTGTTCGATGGCCAGCCAGGCGATGAATTGACGTACCACGTGCTTTCGCTGGTCGATCGGGAGCTGTTGCAGAGCCGTCCCCACGTGTACGAAGCCGTCCTCACTTCAAAAGGGTGGGAGCACGTCGAGCGATTGCGCAACCCTGCGGCTGGGAACCGTTCCGATATCTTTGTGGCGATGTCCTTCTCTGAGACCTTACGCCACGCCTGGGAGGATGGGATAAGGCCGGGCATTGAGCGGGCCGGCTACAGCGCAAAACGAGTCGACAGTGACGCTCACAACGACAGGATTGATGACCGGATCATTGCCGGTATTCGTGCCTCCTACGCGCTGGTTGTCGATGTGACCACGCAGAATGCCGGCGCTTACTTTGAGGCGGGTTTTGCAATGGGGTTAGGGCGCCCGGTCGTGTGGACGGTGCAGGAGGACGATTTGCCTAACCTGCATTTTGATACGCGACAATTCAATCATCTTGTATGGTCTGAACCTGATGATTTGTCGGACAAGCTAACTAATCATCTACTCGCGGTGTTTGGGCGCGGTCCCGTGAGCGGGGAGTAATTGTGCAAACTTGACGATTGCGTCAGTGATCGCATCTTTTTCAATGCGCGATTCAACTCCTGACACCTGCGTAACACCCTTGCGAATCGAATACTGAAACGAACCGTCCCTACGCGCCCTTGACCAGGTCCCGCCTCCTGCCTCGATCCTGCGGAGAACTCGTCGAACCATGACCATGTCAAGAAAGTGCGGCTGAATTGTGTCCTTCAAGGCGGCCAGCGGGTCATTGGGTAATTCGTCAAAGAGTGGTCGTTTCACCGTTGCACGTAGTCCGCATCGCGAGCAAACCGCCACTTCGTATGTGTGTCCATACGATCTCTCTTCCTCCACGTAGCAGTCTGGGTGGTTGCATTGGCCCATAACTCTCTCATTCACTAGACACTCGTCGGGACTGGCCATGGCGGCAGGTCAGAATGACGCTTCGATCTTTGTTTTCAGTACTTCGAGGTCCGCATCGTACAATGACCAATTCATCTGGTTATGCGGTCCCTTGTAATAGACAAAACTGCCGTCTTGCCCATCCTTGCGTATGTGCCCAAGGGTTGCGCCATTGACAACCACCGCCATGGACCAACCTCCGAGCAGGTCCCTTTCCTTGTATTCAATCATCTGAACTCGCTCCTGATTCTGAGGCTATGTTCATGCAATCAAGTTCATCAACTTCTCACGAAAACCGAGCCTCTCAACATCTTCGACATAGCCGCGTGTGATCAACATATCGTTAAAGCTTGGGCGCTTGAGGGACTCAATCTCGTCAGGGTCATCCATTGCCAAGATGCTCAATTCTGCGTCGAGCTCGTCTACGCTAAGACCCGCAATCTTTGATTCCAAGACGAGATAGCGTTTCCGTTGACTTTCATGCGCAGCAATCTTTTCAGCTAAGCCAAAGTGACTCTCGATGTACGCGCATCCCGCGACCACGACGCCGCCGACCGCAAGGAGCGCGGGTTGGCTTGAAACGACATTGATAAATGCGGCGCTGCCTGCGATTGCTGCAAGGACACCCAACCACAAGCGCATCCGTTTGTAAAAGCGCCTGCTGCGGGTCTGAAACCGAATCTCATAGGCAAGGTCGTTACACGCTTGCAGATGAGTCCGCGGCTCGGGTGGCGCAGTCACGTCGGACTCACTTCTTAGGCTTGGTTGGCGGCGCTCGTGCTGGTGCCGGTTGCGAAGGTGACCGAGACGGCGGAGTTCCTTTCGGGATCGGTTGCCGCAGTGGCTGTTGGCGCTCTGTCATGTGGCCTCTCCTGTTGGCCAGCTCATCTTAGCCCTGTCAGTCGCAAGGACCGCGACAGGCTCAATAAGGCTTTCCATACGGCTGTTGTCGGCGCGTACTGACTGTGGTTCGCCGACGGGCAACGCCAGCTGTCCGCGCCCTCGCTGCCGAGCCACTACGCCCGTCAGATGCCAAGCAATCGGAAGTAGGTGCCGAGATCCACCCATGTTGGGAACGAGGTATGGAACGGAACGGCGCTGGCTCCCAGGACCCATAGACGCAGCCGTTCTGGGTGAATATCTGGCGGACGAGAGCTCCGCCGCCGCTGGTCTACGATCAGATCTGGCTGCTGTGCATCTAGACGCAGACCGCCCGCCAAACGGCCTCACTCATTGAATCCGGGACGATCGGCGTAAAGGTAGGCGTCGGGTAAGTGCCGTTGAAAACCACTTCACCTTGCTTGTCCGACGACACGTAGGACGTTACCGAAGACTGCATCACGCGGCAGTGATACTCCTCACGCTGCAAGGTCTTACTAACCGACCTGCCTTGAATGTACTTTCCCCATTCGCCTGGATACCAGTACTGCACCCAAACGGTTGCGACTCCGTCACTCTGTTCGATCGTGCGGGTATCAATGCTTACCGTCATTCCTCCGGGGCCCATAGCTACAAACTTCCATCGCCCTGGCTCTTGGCTCCAGGAGGGCGCGGAAGTGAGCATCAGGCTCAAAACGGAGAGGAGCAGTTTGCGCGTCATGAGGCGACCTTACCCGCTGAATGCGCGCCGGCATCCGCAAAGAATGCCAGCAGCAGGAATCCCGCCATGAACACCCGAACGGCCAGGCCGATCGCCTTTCTCGTGTGACGTTGCATACATGACTCCCCATGCTAATTCGCTAATCCAGTGATAGCCGCTGGCCGCGTGTGCGTTACCTTTGGTTGAGGGTTGCCCTTCGTTTCTGGGGGACGCCGGATCGAACCAAGTCAATTTCCACGGTGCGGCCAGCATTTTGGTCGAGAAGGGCAACGAAACCTTTTTGGCCACTGATCGCTTGGCCGTCCAAGGCAACCAGGATGTCTCCCTGCATGAAGTCCGCCGTATAAGCCGGTGTCTCGTCTGCAACCACGAGGATGACCGCGCCCTTGTTCGATTGGATCTCGCGTCTCTCGTCGTCGTTGAGGTCACGGGTGAAGGCGCCAAAAGTGAACTTCTGTTTCACGAAGTAGACCGCTGTGTAGTCCTGTCGCCGGACGGAAATCGGGATGTACGTGGTCTTGCTGCCGTAGGTCGTCGTCGCGGCATTGCCGTAGGCGTTTACCGTGCCGCCCGGTCCGTACGCGGTGGCTGTCGCTGTCGTGTATGAGGTCTGGGACGTAGGCGTCGTGATGGGCACACTGCTCGTCACCGTCCCCGTGTACTGCGGATTCATGACCAACACGAGGTCTGCGCCAACCTTGCTGCCTTGCTCGACCGCCTCATTCTCGGACTCACGGCCGCCGCTATTGAATGATTCTGCGCCAATGACGATGTAGCCGCGGCGAGCGTATGCAGATTCGATTGTGGCCTGATCGCCAGGCGAGGAACGCTCGAGGGTTGGCATCTCTGGTGCAGGACCGGCGCGACGCGCCGCTATGGCCTCAGGCGTGGCGTCTGGGGCTTGCTGGTAGAACTGGCTGTAGCCACTTGCACAGCCGGCCAGCGTTGCCAGCAGCAGTATCCCTACGATCTTTCTCACGGTATTCCCCTAAGTGGTCGAGCGGTGCGGATTGACTCGACCCCTTGGCCAACCCTGACCCCAGTATGGCGTGCAGGATTCGTGCCAGCTCGCGAGGGCCGCAGGGCGCCTCCACGGCGAATCTCGGTCCGTCAAAGTGTCGGCAACTGCCGTCCCGGGACCATTCGAGCCGGAACGGACCTGCCCAAAGCCATCGGGTACGCTGACGCCTGCCGTCGGGAGACTTGCCAATGCCAACCAACTGGGACGAGCAAATTGAAGGCCCCCGCTATCGGATGGACGCCCCGCGGCTACCGGCTCGCACGTCATGACGTCTATTGGCATCCTGCTCGCGAGCATGGGCATCCCGTTCGCGATTCTTATTGCCTCGCTCGTAT
>Ga0193708_1000408_pt1 | contig 10428 bp, 11 predicted proteins | sample H3c1metaG_FD_160570 | JGI IMG/M metagenome (GOLD analysis project Ga0193708, IMG submission 160570) | Soil microbial communities from a riparian zone of the East river system, Colorado, United States - H3c1 | ecosystem: Environmental > Terrestrial > Soil > Riparian zone | place: USA: East River...
GACCACGTTGTTGTGGCTCCGAATCGCTACAGCAAAGGAGGTTTAACACATACTTTCGTTTGCAGTTTTCACCGACCGTAGCTCCCGAATTTAAACCACTAGGGCAAAACTTGAGAATTTTAGGTGGGTGCTCGTAGCCGTAATACTACGAGCACCCGATCACCTGGCACCGAAGAAAGAGCAGGTGACGATTAACCTACCCAGCAGCCAGATACGGAGCTGACTGGGTAGGAAACTAACTTAGAACCTAGGCAAAGGACGGACTCGCTAGACCCGTTCCATGGATGATGACCGTTGCAGCAGAATATCTTTCTGCCGTCCACGCAGAGTAGCTTCGTGCCACAAGGCGACGGCCCAGCGATGCCGATAGCGGCTGATCATAGGCAACTCTCAGTACAGGGTTACGAGCGATAACAAGGTCTTCAACTCGGGTTACCGTGATGATATCTTCGTTACCGCCAACAGCAGAGAACCCGGAGACTGTCATCGGAGTTGAAGGACTGGCATACACCGGGACACCGGCAACGCTACCGACAGGCCCGGAAGCTCCGACCTTACCAACAGCACCAGGGTTGAAAGCTGCGGAATCAGTGTTGACTAGTGGTCTACCCTGTCCGTCTTCGAACTTAAGCCAATAAGTCCATCTGCGGGGACTTACGACAATTGCCGTTGGCGAATCGTAATGGCCGTTATTTACCTGGTTTACTGCGTTAAGAATAGCTGTTCTCTGTCCACGGAACTCTGTACTGGTACACGTCACGGATAGCACTAGGGAGTTAAGTAAGCCCTTGTGCTGGTTGTTTGTACCACTACCGGCAAAGAGCTGGTATTCCAGTTCTGCGTTGTGTGAGCGGACTAGGTCAGCCATAACCAGTTCATCGACTAGCACACCACGCTCTGAAGCCTGTAGCGATAGATCGACCATACCGGCCAGCGTGACAACGTCGAAGGTTAGGTCTTCTACGTGCACGTCACGAGAGACGATGTTCTCGTTCTCGCTGGTCTGAGACTTTACGCTCGATGCCTGAGTCCCCTTAGGGATCGTAACCGTCATGCCCTTTTCAGGAAGCGGGATGTCAGTGGCTAGCTCAGCTAGCACTAGACCGGCCTGCTTAATGTGGGCCACACGATCGCTAAGATACGCAGGCGTCACGATTCCGTCGTCCAGGTCACCGGTATCAACTGCTCTGGTTTCCTGGTAGTGACGGTTTAGGCGTTCTGCAGCTCCACGGTCAGTGCGCTCGTGCACAAGGTCAGTGAAGAACGAGTGCCCACTACGTTCGTCGTAGGTGGCTGGTTCGCTTCCCACGCTGATGCGTGTGTTGCTGTTGGCGTTCGGGGTGAGGGTGCGAGCTACGTTCTCACGCTCTTCCTCTCGGATGTCGATGGCGTCGAGCGCATCAATGCTTTCCTGGTAGCCCTTGGCTTCTTCGACAGCAGCGTCAAAGGAACGGTGCTCATCAGCTGTGAAGCCTCGGTTTTCTTGCTTAGCCAGGTCTACGATTCCTCGTGCGATGGCTGCGTGCTTGTTCTTCTCGTTTCGAAGAAGGGTTAGATTGTCATTACTCATTAGATAAGAGTCTCCATCTGGCGTTCTGCCAGTTCGATTTGATGAAGACCCGTATCGCCTTCTAAGTTGTTAAGAATGTCTTCTGCTGCCCTGACGGACAGCACCTTTGCATCTGGATACTGAGCAAAGTTGACAAGAGAAATCTCCCTCAATTTTGCCTCGTGGATTGCTCTGAGATCGTGCTCCGGGTAGTCGTCACGGACCACCACAAAGCCCACACTTAAGCCATCGACCACGCCAGAGCTGGCTAGCTCAAGCGCTTCAGTTCCGTCACGTGTATTCGCTACTGCGAACTCCGCATACAGCCCTGCAGCGTCTTCACGCAGGACAGTGGCCTTACCGATGGCAAAGCCTCCACCTGCGCCGTGCTGGGCAAGGAGCTTCACGTAGCCGACGCCACGTTCTGCAATGGTTCTGGCGAACGAGCCTCGGACGAAGAACTCACGCTCGTGTCCTAGATCAGTAATAGTTCCGAACGGGACGGCCAGACCGGCGATAGTCCTACTGCTAGAGCGGACTTCGAAGTCAGGGGTGAAGTTGCGGGTAACGAGGGTGTTTTTCATTAAGTACGTCGATCTACAAGGGAGCGTTGGCTCATACCTCGGACGACGTCTTGCGACTAGAGGAGGAAGGGTGTGCCTTCCATCAATACTCTGCGTTTCCGGCCTAGATGCTTACTTTTACAGGGGCACTGAGGTTGCAAGAGACTTAGCTACGGGTGTTATTGTTAATTCTTGCGCAGGTCAAATCAGGGTCAGTGGTCTGATCTTCCCTGCGCTTTAACCTATCCGTCACCTCCGGGGATGCCCGGAGATCTTTAAGACGACTTCTAGGTTAACATTGTTCTCCGGGGTGACGAAACCCCGGAGGACTGAGATTAGGTCCGAAGACCTTTCCTTCAGTTAGCTATAGAACAGTATACCAGCAAAGGACCCGTTCTCCACCGATAATAGGCGTCAATTATTGTTAATAAGTGTGAAATCCGTCACTACTTATCGTTTGAACCGTAGCGAGCACGTCGAGCGGCCTGCCTGGCACGAGCGGCCTCATTCTTTAGCCGGGCGCTCTCCATCGTTGCAGCCTGCTCAAGACCGTATTTGGCCCTGTCAGACCGACGCTTTGACTCTAACCGAGCCTCGCCAGCGCAGGCGTCACAACGCTTTCGGTTGGCGTGACCAGCGATCTCGGCTGGGCAGTCTGTACATTGGCGCATAGCCTTTACATCTTTCGCCGTCCGGCGTGAAACTTCCCGGTCGGAGCCGGAAATCCAAGGAAGTCCTGGTCAGAGGGCCGGGAGCCAGGTATTGATTTACTCTTTAAGACCTTAGGGCTTATCATTAAAGGTCCTGTCCAGAGAGATTAAGAGCTGGGCTGATTCATCCTCCCGCACGTCGGGTTGAAGAGTGTTGCGGCCCCTACGCTCCGTCCCTTAAAAGAATCGCTACGGGCCGACCCACCTCGCTTGACTTAAAGTCAACCCAGCCTGCCGCCCCGACTTAGGCTTTAAGCCTTTAGCACCTTCACGACGCCTGCCACCAGGCATCCAGCCCATGCCAACAGCAGGACAATGGTGATAAGCAAGAGGATAACGTCACGATGAACTAACACATCAACAGCTCTGATTAAGATGTTCATGAGACTGAATGGACTCATGTCGAGTGTGTTACGTATGGTGTGTGAGTGTGCATGTGTGCACTAGGTATGTGTGGTGTGTGGTGGAGTGTGTGGTTGTAGCTCATGCTTACGTCGCTTAAGTAGGAGACATTGCACACAACTGAGCTGACCTGACTCATACACAGGTGTAGGTCCATAGCCCTTGCCCAGTGCTATACCACAGGCGTGACAGGACAGCTCCCCCTCACGGCGGAGGGTAGGGCGTACACGTCTGCGCTTAGGTTCAGGCGTAAAGGGAATAAATGACTCTTTGTTAAATTGTTTATTGAACATTTGGTTGTCCTTATCGCTTAGGATTGCTGACATGGCTGGCTGTATGCCTCCGTACTGGTATGTGGGTAGTTGGTGTGCTGGTTGGGTTTGCGTCGCTTAGAAACGCACTGAGCTATGAATGCCCAGGTAAATACCCGCTACTTCTCAGAGCGGCGGATAGAGAAGATGGGCGTTCTTCGCACGTTCCCTTAAGATCTCTGACGTAATGACGTCGGGCTTACGTGCGTAATTGCCACGCCGCTTAACGTTGTCCCGCTGCACGACCGAGGGGTCTACCGAGCGGGGAGCTGTCCACTCCTTGGCTTCGGCACGCTCCTTACAGAAGCGTCTGAGGCTCGCCAGCGCTGCCGGGTACAGGGCAGGGTCCGTGACCACGACGCGAGGCTTAGGCGCAGACGTTCGGACGGGAGCCGTGTCCAGCTCGACGCCCTCGACGTCACCCCACGCAGCCCCGTCGTCGCCCAGCTCGCCTACGGCGTCTGCCTGCACCCAGGGCAGACCGTCGATGTGCCGTACCACTGGCTTGCCCGGAGGCGGGGCTACAGGGCCTCCCACAGGCTCCGGAGTGGCTGCGCTGTACAAGGCATCCCAGTCCGCTGCTACTTCCGCTTCTAGTTGCTCTAGCTCCGCTTCGGACTTATCCACCGTTGGCACGTACCGCAGCTAGTCGTGCTAGGTACGCCTTGACCGCAGCCTGAACCTTGCGGACACCATCACTGTGCTTAAGATCAATCCCTCCGTTGTGTCCGACAAACGAACCGAGAACTGTGTATCCCCGGTCACGGTCGTAGACCTGGACTAGGCCCGGCTTTGCCATTGGGTCATCTGTCCACTGTCGGTTGTTGGCTGCCCAGTACGCTTGTTTGATACTGCTAGCTACAACGTCAAAGTACTGCCCTTGATAGGCAATTGACTTGTTCGTGACTCCCCCGAAAGCCGAGGGGTATAGCCTGTAGATTCGCATTTGATGTCTCCTCTTTGTTCGTTCATTACTACTAGTGCTCCACCACTACTGCTCCTATAGGAGCGGAGCAGTGGTGGTAGTGCTGCTCCGGCTAACTGCTCCGGCCGGAGCAGTGGCTCTGACCTGGGCTTTTACCCCTAAAAGGGCCTAACTGGTGCTCCGCTAGTAGTCACCCTGCTCCCAGGGCTTATCAGGGGTGATTAGGTGCAATCCGAGCACCGTAATGGTGTGTAATTTTCGCTGTCCGTCTGTCTCAATAGTCAGATACCCGGACGCTTCACAACTCTTACTGAGCTTGCCAACCTTGCCTGCTCCGAACCCTGTTCGCTCTTTGATCTTGTTCGAACCTGCAGGGCCTGCTTTGATTGCCTCTAAGAACTTCTTCTCATCAGCGTTACTGCCCTTCTCAAGCTTGACGACTTCCCACGATGGGATGCCTTCGTGTTGCAGGGTCAGTTCATTGAAGGCGCCCAGCTCGACGTTCAACCCTCGCGTGCGGCCGAACCCTCTACGACTCCCGACCTTCACGCCCAGCCTGAATGACCCTGTCTCAGGGTCGGGGTCCTCGTTGTGCCAGAGCAGCACCCAATGGCCTGCCCACTCACGGAAGCCGGCTTGAGATAGATCCGTAAGGCCAGGCTCAGCACCAGGGTCCATCTTGCGGAAGTGGTGAGCTACGTCGAGCGCACGCTCTCCCACGACATCAGCCAGGTTGGCTAGTAGGCCACCCATGGTGAAGACGTCCCCTGCGTTGCCCGCTGCTGGTAGGTACACGTACGCAGGGTCCACGATGACCAGACCGGGATCATGAGCGGCTACAGCGGCTCTGAGGCCGTCTTTGAAGGCTCCGGAGGTGACCGGCGCAATCTGGTCAGTCACGTACAGCCAATCGTCTAGGTCTGCCAGGGAGATGCCGTACATCCGGCAGGCATGGGCTGCACGATCCCGGATCAGATCTAGGCCACCTTCCCCGGAGATGTAGAGCACCTTGCGACGGGTAGGGACGGCGAACTCTCCTAGGAACGGCTTGCCAGAGGCAACAGCAATCGCCTTCATGAGCAAGAACCACGTCTTGCACGCCTTCTCAGGTCCACCGACTACGCCGTGCCCGCTGGTTAGCTGCCAGCCTTCTATCAACCAATTCAGGGTTGACGGAGGTACCGAGGATAGATCTTGGAATTCTAAGACCCGGGATGCTGCAGGCGTGGGAGGAGCAGACCTTCTAGCGGAAGCGCTCCCTGCTACCGGCTCGGGTCTACCCCATTGAGATTCAGGGAGACTCACTGCCCAACGCCTTCGGCATGGATAACAACCAGCTTGACCATGGCCCAGCTCAGGATCATGTCCGGAGGTGATGCGTACGCTACAAACTTAGGTTCGCTGATGTCGTAGTTGACTGAGCGTCCGTCTACTACTAGTCGTACAGCATGGGGTGCTACTGCCTTCACCCTGCCTCGATAGTAGAACTGCGCTGTTTCGAAGGTGGCGTATTCGCCTGGTGTAATAAGAGAGCTATCGCTCGCAAGCATGGTGTTCATATAGGGTCCTTGTCAGCTACATATCCTCCTACGTATAGAGAATATTTCCAACCCACAGTATATCAGAATAAGCACTAACTTCCTCATAGTGAACACCGTTAGATTCTAGTTTCTTTGACAGTGACTGTCACTATTTCTATCCGTATAAATGGAAATCGTCCGCCCCCATGAAGGAGACGGACGATGCACTGAAAGAAACCGTATCTGAACGATTGCCAGGGGACCAATCCGGGCAACACCTAGTATAACAACATCGGTGTAGTTTCACAACAGTTTGAGGCAATAAATCTCAGGGAATCTTAGAGTCCCTACGCTCCGTACTTATCGCTAGCTTCTCTTGATCGGGACAGAACTACTGTGGTGTAATTTAGGGAACGAGGCACAACATAAGGGAGAAGCAAATGGTAATGAAGCTACATCTATTCACCACTCCGTCTACTGCGCAGGCAGAGGCCCTATCAGTGGCACTGAATCGCCTGGTGGGCTGTGAGTGCGACAGTAGGGGTACGACGGTTTCGTTAGAATTCGATTTAGAGCACGCTAGAAGCGATGCCGATTGGGAGGAGATTGAGAACGTCATCAAATCACACGAAGGCCAGTTCGCAGATTGGGGTAATGGAGGCACTAAGACGATAGAGGAACAATTCGCAGAGAGAGGAGTCGCCTAAGTAGGTAGTCGGTTGTCAAGGGGGCCGGCGTTGTCCCCCGTGCAGCCGCTCCTATACCAGAACCGGCGCTACGAAGACTCTTCGGTCTGAGCTGCCAGGTTCTGAGCGATGTACTCGGCCTCGGCCTCTGGCGTTAGCTCGCCTGCCTTGTCTGCGGACAGCATGAGCACGGACCAATTGAGCATGTAGCCCATGCGGTCAGAGCTGAACTGCCCACGCCTGCCCACGCTGAATACCTCGACGTCCCTAACTGCCCACCGGACAGCAGCTCGACGCTCTTCGCCGGACGCACCTTCCCACCACGCCCTGAGTGCGCCCAGGTCGCCCAGGGGGAGCGTCGCGGTCCTGTCGGCCTTGGCACGCTTCAGAGCCTCCATACGGCGATCCAGGGCGTCTATCTGCGCCTGCAGCTCTCCCCGGGCACCTTCGAAGTGGGCAGGGGTCAGGGTGCGGAGCACGAAGCGCTCTCGGACAAGTTCCGACATGGCACCCTGAGCCTCTATGAGCTGGTCTTGTAGCTCGCTCTCGTTGTCGTCCCCCTCCAACGGTCGGAGCTGGGCGACGGACAGGAAGCGCAATAGCTGATCCGTGATGTACTCATCGGCCTTGGACATCACTACAGCGACCTTGCCGCAACGGTCGTTGCCTGGATCTTTGACACAGGCGTATCGGGGGTAGTCCACTCCGTTCTTCTTGTAGAACGATGTTGCCATCGCTCCACCGCAGTTGCCGCACCGGACTAGACCGGTCAGAAGATGACGCTTACCACGACGTGCGCTAGGGGTTGTAGTGGTGAGGAGCTGCACGATCTCGTCATGCTCAGTCTCAGAAATGATCGGCTCCCAGGTTCCTGCATACCTCTCACCTTCACGTTCATTGATAGCGGCTATGCGAGGACTGCGGAGCATCTGGCTTAGAGAGCGTGCGGACCAATCACCGGAACAGATGTAGGGCTTGCCCTTCCTTTTGCGCTGCTGACCTGCCATCGGGGTTTTGATGTCACGGGTGTTGAAGTCACGAGCAATAGAACGCAACGACTGCCCTTCCTTGACTCGCTCTATGGCTTCATGGATAGCGGCCTCTTCGCTCTCTACGATCGTGCCAGGCTCTCCCTCAGCGTCAGGAAGGGTGACACCTCGCACCGTTTGCCGATACCCGAAATGCCGGCTTCCTCCACTGTGCGGCTTACCCGCTTGTGCGGAGAAGCGATGTGATCTCTTAAGTCTGGTGCTGGTGTTCTCAGACTCAGCTTGTGCCAACGATGCGATCAGACCTAGGACACCCCGACCTAGGGCCGTAGTGGTGTCTAGGAAAGGTTGCGTCACGGAGATGAGTGCAACCCCAGTCTCATCCATCACCTGAAGGAACTTGGCGATACCGACGACGCCTTGACGGGTGAGTCGGTCGATTGCCCACACGATGACTACGTCAAGCTTCCCGGCTCGCATGTCTGCGATGAGACGGTCGTACTCCGGCCGCTCACGTTGCTTGTAGCCAGAGACGTCACGTTCTACGTAGGTCGCTACGACTTCAGCGCTCCGCTGTTGGGCAAGGTCCCTGCCGTCTGCGAGCTGCTGGTCTGGTGACTCGGCCTCACCATCGGGGTCGAGCGAGATACGGGCGAGGATTCCGGCACGCTTGGTGGTGGCCATGCGCTGAGTGTAGGAATGTGGTCCTCAGGTCTTCAAGTGCCACATACCCACACCTAGCCTGACCAGGGCAGATAGCTAGCCGAACTCCCCAGCAGCTACCCCAGCAGTAAACGCAGTCCACTCGGCCTCCGTGAAGGTCAGCACAGGGCCTGCAGGGTCCTTGCTGTCGCGCACGGCACGGCCGCCGTCCGGTAGGTCGGCCACCTCTACGCAGGTGCCATTTGATGAGCTATAGCTCGATTTTCTCCAGATCATGGCTCTCCCTCCAGAGTGACGAGAACAGGCTCTCGTAGGCATCACACAGCCTAGGGTCCTCGTGGTACGACGGTCCTCCTAGATTCTCCGTGGCGACCACGTAGGGAGCGTCTTCGTCCTCTCCGGTGAACAGTGTGAACGAGCCTGCTCCTGCAGCGTGCGCCCGCTGGTCGAGCGGTACCACCCGTACGGAGACGTTGGGACGCTCACAGAGCTTGCGTAGGTGGTCGAGCTGGCTAGCCATCACCTCCGGTCCTCCGGTGTCTCTGGTGAGCACAGAGGCATCTATGAGAGCGAACAGACGGAGTCGGTCGAGCACCTTCTGACGTGCCAGGCGTAGCGCTACACGTCGAGCGATGTCCTCCGTGGAAGCGTCGACAGGCCACACGCTCTCCACCTGGGTGGCGTAGGCGGGAGTCTGCAACAAGCCCGGTAGCGAAACAGGCTGGTACGTGTGCAGGGCTGTCGCCCCTTGCTCTAGGGATGCGAACAGCCGATGCGTCTTGCGTACGACGTGAGGGTTCGGTGCGTCGTCGTCATCGGCCAGAGCGACGTTCACGAGCGCTAGCGAGCATCCCAGCTCCCTCGCCAGTGACAGGCGTTGAGGCATGAGCGGTGTCCGCTCCCCTGTCTCCCAGCGGGCTACAGCTCGCACGCTCTTGTTGAGCCTGTGGGCTAGATCCTCACGAGTGATCCCCGCATCTTCCCGGAGCTGGATCAGTCGACGTCGCATGTAGTCAGTCTCGCACCTGGGCGGTCCTTTCTGGTCCGAACAGGCCATTTCGTGTCCACGTCGCAGGGGGGACGATCTCTCCGGGGAGAACGACAGGGAGCGCACGCCACATGCATCCGAAGCCTGACCAACCGCACTACTACCAACCGCCTAGGGACAAGTTCCTACTGAGCCTCGTGGGACCGTCGCCGGTCATGTGGTGCGTGGAATGCAACCTCTATCGACCGATCGCCAACGCAGACGATCTCGCGGAGCATCGTGCAGCGAAGACGTCCCACGTCTGCCACGAACGGGTGAACGGCTGGATGTGACTTAGGTCGTCCGTGCCTGGTGGTACTTCCGTATCCATCCTCGGAATACCGCCTAGCCAGGCTCGGACCGTCCGGGTGGTGGGTTGCTGGTCGCTCCCTACCACCCGGACATCAATCTAGATGGGTGACTCACTCCGCAGAGACACCCCCTAGAAAGGAAAGAGCCTCCGGGAAACCGGAGGCTCTTTCTCGTTAGAACTAGAAAAGGTAGTGGGCTTTCAACAGACCCACTACCTTTTCTCCACAAGATAACACGAACCGGGGAGATGAAAACCCGGCAACATGCCAATGTTATTACTGTCACGAAGAGTTGCAGTACAGAAACTGGACTTGTAACTCCTGTATACGGCTCCTAAGCCCTCCACCGGATCAACATCCGGATTTAGTACTTACTTGCCTACCAAGAAACCCTAAAGGTCCCTTAGATCTTGCGTGGGTAGCGAAGAATAGACTACCCACGCTGACTCCGGCTGCCAGCTCCTGAGGAAAAGGGACAGAGCGGCGCCAGAATCGAGTTATTACCAAGTGTTTCCCCAGCCACGGATTTGTGACCCTCTAGTCCAGCTCCCCAAAGGAGGGGTACTCACTTCCTATCTTGTAGGCACCTTTCGGTGAAGAAGCTGTTTCAAGTTGCACCTGGTAAAGCTTTTGCCCTAGTAGAAGTTCCGACCACGTTGTTGTGGCTCCGAATCGCTACAGCAAAGGAGGTTTAACACATACTTTCGTTTGCAGTTTTCACCGACCGTAGCTCCCGAATTTAAACCACTAGGGCAAAACTTGAGAATTTTAG
>Ga0193708_1000409_pt1 | contig 10408 bp, 9 predicted proteins | sample H3c1metaG_FD_160570 | JGI IMG/M metagenome (GOLD analysis project Ga0193708, IMG submission 160570) | Soil microbial communities from a riparian zone of the East river system, Colorado, United States - H3c1 | ecosystem: Environmental > Terrestrial > Soil > Riparian zone | place: USA: East River...
CCAACAGGTCCACCTTGGCCACACTCGGCTGGACCGTGACCTAACACCGGTCCCGTCAGGGACGGTGACCTAACGTCCTAGCCGTTTTCTTTCGCGCGCAAAACCACCACCCCACCCCCAAAGCAAGGAACACACGATGGCTCAGAGCAAAGGCCTGATCAGGAACCACAATGGCCCTGCAGTTCTCCGTCGCGGTACGCAATGCACGCCTTGACACAATAGAATCCACGATTAGCACCTCGGCGGTCCTCCGCATTCTGTCGGGCTCCGCACCAGCTAACTGCGCTACGGCCGACTCCGGCACGGTGCTGGTGGAGATGTCCTTACCCTCGGACTACCTGGCTGCGGCGTCCAGCGGGGCCAAGTCCATGTCTGGCGCCTGGGAAGACACCAGCGCTAACGGCACTGGCACGGCTGGGTATTTTCGCATCTACGCCAGCAACGGCACCACGTGCCATATCCAGGGCACCGTCACTGCCACCGGGGGTGGTGGGGATATGACCCTGGACAACGTCTCCATCGCGTCAAGTCAGAGTGTCACCATCACGAGCTTTACGCTGACCGAAGGCGGAGCGTAGTCCGTGGCACTCCCTCCCTCGCCAAACATGGGGTTGGTCCTGCCCGTCGTTGGCTCCGATAAGAGCCAGTGGGGCCAGCTCCTGGACGAGGCCCTGACCAGGATCGACGCGCATACGCACGCCGATGGGAACGGAGTCCAGGTTCCGACCGCTGGCCTAGACATCGATGACTCGTTGGACTTCGGGGGCAATGACGCCACCAACGTTGGCTCAATCGCATTCGGAACCGGCACGATCACGATCACCGACGGGGTATTGACCGTCAACGGAGTCCCGGTTGGAGCTGGCAGTGGCGGCACCACGCTGGATTTTCCCGGCCAGACCCACGGAGACCTGGTTTGTCGCGACTCCAGCGAGTGGACGCGGCTACCGGCTGGGACGCCCGGTCAGGTGCTGTCCACCAACGGGGCTGGTCAAAACCCAACGTGGATTACCGCCGTCTCTAACCAGGGCTCGATGGTCAACCTCGCGGACTTTGCCAGCGCCACCACCATGACCGCGAACGCCATAGACGGCCTACCGTTTGAGGATTGGCGCCTGGCTTGGGCCGCAGCGCTAGCGGCGCGCCGGGCCAATGACTTTGGGGGAATCTTTATCCCGTCACGAGCGGCACCCTATTTGGTTAGCCGCGACACCCCCGGCACGATTCCATCCATCGATATCCGCGGCGTGGACGGGGATAACAACTTTCAGATTGTAGGTGAGGGCCCCAAGTCGTGCATCAAGATGTGGGGCTCTGGGCAAAACGGAGCCTGGTATTTGTTCTGGCTTCGCTTGGGCGCGGAAAATATCTGGTTCCATGATTTCTGCATTGACGGCGCCGAGGGTGAGTCCGGCTTCGGCAACGTAGAGGAACAAACCCACACCGTGCGGGTTGGCTCCACCAACACAGCCGGCTCGATCAATGAGGGCTTCGGGTACTGCCGAAACATTGCTTTCACGAACATGACCATTACCCGCTCGCACGGGGCTGGACTGTTCCTGGTGGGTGCCCGGACCTTTGCCGACGGTGACGACGTCAGCGGCATCCTCATCTCCAACAACGCACTCCTAAACAACCACCGGAGTTGTATCGATGGTCAGCGCACCACGCGGTTTGTGCGGGTCATTGGCAACCACTTCGATGGTGGCACCAATAGCTCTGACCAGCTCCTAGACTTCGAAGGCACCGGCTCCACTGCTGAGAGTGCGTCTTACTGGACCGTGGTGGGCAATACGTTCCGCCACACCAACAACGCCATTTGCGTAACCCTGGGCGGCATCAATGACATCAATCCGTCCAAAGGGTTGACCTTCGCCAACAACCACGTGCTGGGCGGCAATGTGCTGGTGACTGACGTGGTGGGCTTGGTGTTCGCTAACAACGTCATTGAAGGTGGGGCCAGCGCCAACACCTCTACACTCGATTTCAACTCGCGGTGTGAGCACGTCTACCTGCACAACAATCGCCTGACCCGGCCCACCACCGCGTCAGGAGCACAGGTGGTGCACGCGGATGCCACCAGCGAAAGCGGCCGGCCGCGCCACTGGCATGTGTCGAACAACACGTTCGTGCAGGGCACAGACTCCCCGATCGTGCTGCTGGAGTCGGGCGATGACATCAGCTGGCACCACAACAAACACTTTTTCGCCAACCCGTCCACCACCAAACCAGGCATTAGCTACAACCAGATTACCAGTTCCGGCGTAGCCCTGAACTTCAGTGACAACGAGTTCTACGGCGCCACCGGCAGTGGGTCCCTCACGGTGGGCTTACGCTTTAGTGCCACCGGCGACGATATCCACCAAATACGAGCCTCGAACAACACGTTCAACGGTTGCGTTACGCATATCCAGTTCACCTCCGTCAGCGGTGTAGCGGATATCGTGGGTCGCCCGGACTGCACCGGCAACACCGGGGGCGGCGCTGATTTCCTCGGGCTCGATAAAGTCGAGGCGCTCTGTGTCGGCGGCAACCAGGGCGTGGGCGGCATAGCGGACTACGTCTATGCGGGCAACCACGGTCCCAGGTTCTTTGCCCCGGACGGCTCCACCGCCCGACGGCGCGAGGGGGCGGACATCGGCACCACGATCTACCAGCGGCAGGCTGGGCAGTGGGGCGAGACCGACCTGCCAGCCACCGCCGCGGACTTCACCAACCGTGGCATCGCCGCGCCAGCCTCGCTGTGGCTGTGTCAAGAGTCCAGTGGAAATCTCGCTGACTCCATCGGCGGGGTGACGCTCACCGCTAACGCCAGCCCGCTCTACGAAACGGTGATACCCGGCCGGGCCCAGAAAGCCGTGACGTTCAACGAGACCGCTCTGCAGCGGTTCATGGTCGCAGGGGGCACCTACAACCCCAACTCCACCAGCGTGGCCGCCTTGGTCTGGGTACGGCTCCGCGTGGCTACCAGCGCCGTGCGGCTGTTCCTGGTGCTTGGGTCAACCAGCGGCACGCCGCTCTGGGTAGGTCTGAACGTGGACGGCACTCTCAGGCTGAACTGCGCTGACGTGTTGACCACCGGCACCGTGGACCACCGCACTGGGTTCCTGTTGCCGGTCTTGTTCAAGTACAACCGTTCGGGGGCCACGGTGCAGGTCATCACCCACTTGGAGACCATCACCGGGACCTACGCGGGCACGGTCACCGACGGGCTGAAAGGGCTGGGCGCCAATACCGGCACCCCTCCTGACTGTGATATCCCGAGGTTAGCCTGGTGGACCGGCGCCTCGGCGGAGGGCCTCAGCCTGGCCACCCTGAATAGCTTGGGGTGGTTCTAGGCCCTCGCTCCGTTGCGTTCGAAGCGATCGCAGTAGTGATGTGGAAACCCACCGACGGACCCACGTTCGCGTTGGCTTGGTCATAGGGGATGCCCCTTTGCATTGCGCCGAAAAAATCGCGGACATAGCTCGGACCTGGGACCCACTGGCGGACCCACCGGAACCCGAAACCACTGGGTCCTGGCAGGGTGTGGCTCCACTGTTTCCGCCAACTTGGACCGCAGCTTACGCCGCCGCCGGGTTGATACGAGATCGCTACTAGCGTGTGAGAATGCTGGAGGTTTCACCCTCAGCCAAGCATCACGGGACCCACCGCGGGACCCACTTTTGGGGGTTGGGCTGAGCACTAGCCGGCCTGGCGCATCAGCGACACGACCCCAGCTATGGCCTGCCGCTGCTCATGGTCTCCGACCGTGCTGTACCGGGCCCGCTCGGCCTCGCTGCGATGGCCGGAGATGGAGCGGGTGACTACCGATTCGACCTGGGCGGCGCGGGCCGTGTCCATGAACGTCCTGCGCATGGCCCTGGAGGTGACCCGGGGCAACCCCATCACCTCGCTGGTGCGGGCGAACGAAGCCTCCAACGCCTGCCGAGCCCAAAAGCGTCCGGCCGGAGACGGGAACAGTAGGTCCGTCGCGGCCTGGAGTGGGGTGAGCTTGGCCACGTGAGTCCGCAGTTCGTCGAGCGCTTCGCCCGGTAGGACGATGCGCTGGTCGCGCCCGGTCTTCGTTCTGGCCATGGGCACGCCCGGCTTGGTGGCGGACCTGCGGAGTAACAGCACACCAGTCTCCCAGTCCAGGTCAGCGTGCGGGCCACACCTCCGCAGCGGCCGCAACGATGAGGGCCTCGCCCCGATGGCGAACCCCAAAAACGCAAAGCCGTACAACCTCGGAGACAGCCGGCGCATGTGGTCCAAAAACTCGGCCAGCCGGCCCGGCGGCACCGCGTTGTTTGACTCCGCGTAGGTGTCGTGCTCGGACTCATCGAGCGGCTTTACGCCGTCGTAGGGGTTCTGCGGCAGGCGCAGCTCTTTGGTCGCGGCGGTGCAAATCGCGGACAAAATCCGCAACCACCCGTTGACCGTGGTGGGCAGGTAGTCGCCCAGCCGCACCAAACGCGCCCACTCCAGGCGGACCGCCTCGATATCCTCGCCACTCAACGCGTGCATGTAATAGTCCCCGAACGCCGGGTAAAGGTGGTGCTCCAGAATGGAACCCCATTTCTCCGGGCCATACGAGTTGGCTTTGATTTCGCCCAGCTGGATTTTCCTAGCCAGCAAGGCCTTGGCGTAGTCACGGAACCGCACCGGCTCCTTGCTGACCTGGCTGCTGCCCGCTTGGGCGCGCTCCAGCTGGTCCAGCGCTGCCTTGGGCGACTCGGCCCGCACGAAGCGGCGCACCTCCCGCAGCTTGCCGGTCTTGTCGCTGAGCTGCCTGGCTCTAATCAGGTAGAGCGACACCTCATCCTTGACCTGCCAGACACCAGGCAGTTTGGTTGGCCGTATCCACCGGCCTTTATGCTCGCGCCACTCTTGCTTGGCCATTACACCAACTCCCGACGGGCATAGGCCAGCTCAGGATGGTCGCGGGACCAGTCCCACCAGAGCCACAGGATGAATAGTATTACGAGAGGGGGAATGTACATGGTTTGGTTTCCTTGCCCGCCCGCGAGACTGCGAGCGTCCCAACATGTACGACCCGGCGTTGACTGAGGCAAGGGTGTATTGGGGTATCTCGCAAGCCGCGGGTATTGATCAGGTATCCCCTGACCGTCGGGAGGCAGGACCCACCGCTATACCGCGCAAAGCCTGCGCCCAAGGGCTGGAAGCATATGGGAGCGGCCGGGCCGCGGGGGTAAGGGCTAGGGCACCAGCGCCGCCTAAACGTCGCTCCTGGGGCATCGCATTTGATCTGACGGCACACCACGCCCTGGTGCCCCCTTACACCGCAACTGCACCGATGTTTATCCCCAAAAATCGACACCTATTGATGAGATTGATTGTTACAAATGGGCATATTTGTCAGATTATTGTAATGCCCGAAAACATTCGGGCGCTAAACATAAGAGGACAATATGCCAAACGAGACTATGATGCATATCGGGTTTGACCGAGTGGCGGACCCCAAGGCAGTGCTAACCATCTTCCGGGATGGGCAGGGAGTGATTGAACTCCATATCCCCCTGGACGAGCTGGATGGGATTATCGACCGGCTCAAATACGTGACCGCCGCGCTACGCGGTGCCCTGGATGACGCGCCGGTTTACCCGGCCAGCGTGGAAAAGTTTTGGCAGTGGCGGGGACGGGTGGCGTAATGGCAGCTAACGGAACTCCCCCGACCGGCCCGCGCGAAGCGGCCCAAACCTACGCTGAGCTGGGCTGGGTCACAGTGCCTTTGCCCGCCCGCGACAAACGCCCCCAACTCCCCGAGTGGCAGCGCCGCCGGCTGAGCGACGTCCAGCCCTCCGAATACACCCCCAGCTCCAACCTGGGTATCATCCTGGGCGCTCCCAGCGGTCACCTGGTGGACGTAGACCTGGATTGCGCCGAAGCCCTGGCGGTGGCACCGCTGCTACTGCCGTCCACGGGTATGGTCCACGGCCGCGCCAGCCGGCCGCGGAGCCATTATTGGTATAGGGCCGCGGTAGACCAGGCCACCCGCTATATCAGCCCGGTGCCCCAAGGGGGCACCCTGGTAGAGTTACGCGGTGACAAACACGGCGAGGGCTCGCTCCAAACCGTGGTGCCGCCGTCGGTGCACCCCAGCGGCGAGTCCATCGAATGGGCCGCGTGGCCACCCCGCCCGACGGACGTGGACCCAGGCCAGCTCCAGCGAGCGGTGGCCGAAGTAGCGACGTCCGCACTACTGGTCAGACACCACCCTGGCAATGGCGCGCGTCATGAGTTTGCGATGCGACTGGCGGGGTTGCTGGCTTACGGCGGCTACCCAGCGGACCGAGCGGAGCGACTGGTGCTCGCGGTCAGCCGGGCGGCCGGTGATCTCAATCAAGAGGACCGACGGCTGTGCGTGCGCGACACCTACGCCCGGGCGGCCCGCGGCGAGGCGGTGGCCGGTGGCCCTCTGCTGGCCCAGCTCATGGGCGAACACGGTGAGCTAGTGGTGCGCTCGGTTCGTCGGTGGCTACAGCTCCAGGTGATGATGGCCCCAGAGGCGACCCCGCTGATAGCGCCCCTCACCACCCCCGCTCCGGGGCTGCCGGCCTCAGAGCTACAGGCTATGCACGATTTCGTGGACGCCTATGGTGTGGACCTGCACTACGTGCCGAAGTGGCATCGGTGGTTTCACTGGGACGGTCGCACCTGGACTGACGATGACCAGCTGATAGCTCGCGAGCTGGCCATGGAGTCCGCGCGGTCCCGCACGATAAAGATGCTGGACGGCAGCCGCGAAGCCCTGGCCGCCGCGCGCACCGCGGAGTCTTACCGCGCCATCGACGCGGTAACCAAACTGGCCGCGGGGCACCCTCGGGTAAAGCTCTCGCACGATGCCTTTGACCATAAGCCGATGCTGCTCAATCTGCAGAATGGCACTCTGGACGTGACCACAGGGGAACTCCAGCCACACACCCGCACTGACTTGCTGACCCAGCTGGCCCCGGTGGCTTACGACCCGGACGCCAGCGCCCCGCAGTGGGAGCGGTTCCTGGCCGAAGTGCTGCCGGACCCGGCCGTGCGTGGATTCGTCCAGCGCTTCCTGGGCTACTGCCTGAGCGGCCGCTGCGATGAACAGGTCATGGTGTTTTTCCTGGGCGCTGGAGCGAATGGTAAATCCACACTACTTAGCACCGTGCAATACGTGCTGGGCAGTTACTCGTGCCAGGCTCCTGGTGATTTGCTGGTCCTGCGCCAGCACGATGGGCACCCCACCGAGCTGGCCAAGCTCCACCGGGTCAGGCTCGCGGTGTGCCAGGAAATCGACGCCCAGGCGCGGCTCAATGAAGTTCGGGTAAAGCAACTCACCGGAGGCGACATCATTACCGCACGCAGGATGCGCGAGGATTTTTGGGAGTTCCAGCCCACGCACAAACTCGTGGTGGCGGCTAATCACCGCCCGCAAATACGAGGCACCGACGAAGCCATATGGCGCCGCATACGGCTGGTGCCGTTTGATGTCATCGTCCCCGCCGACCAGCGGGACCACCAGCTACCGACCAAGCTACGCGAGGAAGCCCCTGGGGTACTGAACTGGTTGCTCCAGGGAGCGCTGGAGTGGCAATACGGTGCAGGCACGGCGGGCGACCGGCTGGCCGCCCCGGACGCGGTCACCCAGGCCACCGCCAGCTATCGAGGCGAGCAAGACACCCTCGCCCAGTTTCTGGACGAGCGGTGCACCACCCACCCACGGGCTCAGGTCAGCAAGACCACTCTATATGAATACTATACAGACTGGTGCCACTCAACCGGAGAAACCCCGCTCCAGAAAAATGCATTCGGGCGGCAAATGCTCACCCGCGGATTTGAGGAACGTAGAAACGGGCGGCAAATGGTCCGCTTTTGGCTCGGGGTTGAACTGGCCGGGGCTCATGCAGACACAACAGACACGGTTTCCGCATCTATCCATAAGGACGCGCATGTGTAGTGCTAACCGGAACTCGTGTCTGCAGTGTCTGCACAGTGTTTTCAATACGTTATGAGAGCATCAGCCCCCGATCAATCTGCCCCTAACTGAAGGGCGGGGCCCAGGTAGGGTCTCCTTCCGGGATGGCACCCGGTCCTCTTCTTTACCTGTGCCCCGTCCGCTTTGCCTCCAGCCAATATACAGAGGAACCACTCAACCATTGAAAAGGCCACCCCTCAAGCCCAGACCCGATCACCCGCCTACCGAAGCCGAGGCCCTCGCCAGATATGAGGGTTATCTGAATGTGCTGATTCGACCTTACCGCAGCAGTGGTGAGGTAGACGATTTGCTCCAGGAGGCCCGGTTGGCTCTGGTGTTGGCTCACCGGGAGTGGGACCCCACCCGAGCCCGGTCATTCAAGAACTTCGCGGCACAAAGAATCCATTGGGTGCTCAAAGGCTTCGTCGTCCAAAACCTCGCTGTGAAGGTGCCGAGCCACGTTGGCAGGGCCCGCATTGCAGCACGCCAGCTAGAGTCCGCTCCGCCTGGCTCCGAGGCTGCGCTCGGCGCGCAGCGCAAACTGGAATCCCTCGCCAGGAACGCCAGGCTCAGTGTGGCCAAGCTGACCGAGCTGGCCCTGGCTGTACCGGAGGCTGTCGATCCTACCGATGATGAGGACCACCGGCGGGGATTCGTCCGACCGCAGTACGCCTTGAGCCTGCTGCTGCCCGCCAAGCTGACCAAGCTGGAGGCGAGGGTGTTGCTGCTGCACCTCGAGGACTACACCTTGGAAGAAACCGCTGACGCGGTCTTTGACGAGGGCCTGACCAAAACCAGGCTGCCCCGTCAAGGCATCCACCAGCACCTCCAGCGCGCCAAAACCGTCACCCGAGAGGCCCTGGAGTGACAATCCGGTCCAGCCAGGTCGTAGGCCCGCGCCAGCCACGCTCCCACTGGGCCACCACCAACGTCGTCCCACGCGGTGCAAATCCGGCCTGGGCCCAGCTGCAAAGGATGAGCTGGCGCAGCCCCTGCCCGTGCCGGGCCGCGTCCGCCAGCCTGGCATAGGTGCCCACCGCGACATCCAGCCGGACCAGGAACACCACGGACTCAGCTATCTCAAAGCAGTGGCTGGCGACCCGGCGATAGGCCACCGCTGACCAGGGCGGATTCGTGATGACCCAATCGACTGGCTGCCTGAAGTCCAGGCAGTCCCGGCCCATAGACAGCTCCGACCAGTGCCGGGTAGAGCTGGCTGGGTATTGGTCGTAAAAGCTGCCGTGGCCCGCAGTCGGATCGAACACGGACCCAGAAAAATCCGGCGGCAGAAAATGGTTGATTACCTGTCTGGCAAACCTCCGCTCGGTGTAGCGCCGGTCGTTTTCCGATTGCATTCGCATGCTACGAGACGTGGGCAGACTCTAGCTCGGCAGACTCGGCAGACTCTCCCAGCTCGCTGAACGCCTCCAACCAAGCCTGGAGTCCGTGGCAGGCGTTCCAGACCCAGTCCATTTGTAGGGTGCCAGCCAGCTCGGCCAACATATCGAACGTGGCATCCGGGGGAGTCCTGATGAGGCGCTCCGCGGACTCCAAGAATTCAACCAGTGGGTGCTTGGTCGGGTCACTCTTGGGCTTCGGCGCGACCTTGATCGGCCCCTTCGGTGGAGCGAACTTCGGCGGAGCGGCGGTAGCCCGGCCTTTCTTGACCCCAGCAGCCGCCAGGGCCCGGTTACGGGACGGCCCCGCCGCCTCGCCTTTGCGCCGGCGACCGGGCGTCCCAGCCGGTAGCTCACTAATGATGGCCAGGGCCCGGTCCCGCCGCTGCCGGCGGATGGCGATGGAGGTGCCGGTCAGGGTGTCGGACTCCGCCTGGGCGATGAGAGAGGCCAGCTCGGCGGCCGGGTCGTCAGCCGGGGTGTCATCGCAGGTCAAGCAGATCTCCAATGCCCCGGCAGCCGCCTCATACAGAGGAGGCAGCACGCCGTCTGGCAGGCCGTCTGGCCGGTGGTCCACCCGCAGGTCAAGCAGGTTGGGCAGGTCGGGTTTGGTATTGCTGTGCATACCCCTGTTTGAACGTTCAAAGGACCCCGTGCAAGCTTTTTTGTTCGCCTTTACTGCCAAGCACTTACCGCACAATCGTGAGCACTATATCAATTCGCCTGTTCCAAGGGGCCCAGGTTAGTGCTCACCGTCCCGGGGTATCGGTTCCGCGGGAACCGTTTACCGGGGCCCAGCGAAAAAATCTTCGGCGCCCAAAAGAGATTGACATACCCAGTCAAACACCACCCCAAACACATACCCCAGCTGTAGATCATGAGACAGAACAGAGATACAAGCACATACTCTCCAAACCATAGATAGCTAGCAGCAGATATGCATTGACTAGCAAAGCAGTCCTTATGGGAGCCAAAGCCCCCAGAGCGCATATCAGCCTCAAGCACCCTGGCCTATCCTGAGAGAGCGCACTTTGAACATACTTGAGCCGCCGCCACA
>Ga0193708_1000411_pt1 | contig 10373 bp, 2 predicted proteins | sample H3c1metaG_FD_160570 | JGI IMG/M metagenome (GOLD analysis project Ga0193708, IMG submission 160570) | Soil microbial communities from a riparian zone of the East river system, Colorado, United States - H3c1 | ecosystem: Environmental > Terrestrial > Soil > Riparian zone | place: USA: East River...
AAGATTAGTGTTGCTTGTAAACATCGGATCTACAGAGACGCTGTTTGCATCCTGTCCGGTTGCACCCTGCCATGCAGCAAGTGTGGCATAACCGGTTGCGGCTATCTGGCCTAAATATTTAACGCCTGCTCCTGTAGGATTCACATAGTAATCATTATAATTAATGTTTGTGAACTGTGCATTGCTGGTAACTGCATAAATACCAACTGATCCATATCCTGCACCCCCTATTCCAAGGTTATTTACAATGATATTGTTCCTGATATCTGCAACACTGCCTGCACCAAGGCGCATACCCATTGACATTGCGTCTGTCTGGTTCAGGGTATTTCCCGTAAGGTTAATACTGTTGAAATAAACATTGATACCTGTTTGTGTACCTGACAGTACGATACCGATAGGGTTATCTTCTGCAAATGATGCAGAGGTATAATTCCATCCATCCCCGGTTAAATTATAGATCGAGTTATTGCTTACGGTAACATTTGCAGCCGGGGTTCCGGTTGATACATATATACCATGAGCGCCATAGCCACCGGTTCCGGTATAGTTAAGGCCGGATATCCTGTTATTCCTTATGGTCGTGTTCACAGTTCCCAGGGCCGCCCATATTCCCGTATCATCTTCATCATCCAGGTTATCAAAGTTGCCGATTACATTATTCTGAATGGTTGCGCCGTCAACGCCTTCCACATAGATACCCATGAAGCTGATCGCATTTGCACCCGAAGTAGAAAGGTCATTAGAAGTAATATTTAACCCGCTTCCGTTTCCTGGAGATGGAACGGCAGGGGCAAATACACCTATGAATGCTCTTTGTATGACGTTGTTTTGTATGGTTATATTATTGAAATAACCCGGATCACCCAGTATGGCCGCATCGCCCAGTACCACTGCAGAAGAACTGATATCACCGTTAAGGATCACGCAATTCTTTAAGGTTATATTGGTAATTGGCGTAGTGCCTGCCGAACCCATGGCAATAACATTCGGGAACGAGAAGTCTGTATTGGTAATGGTCAGGTCGCGGCTTGAAGTTCCGGCATTGGAGCCATCAATGATCACATTACTTGCACCGTTGAGCATAATTACAGGTGCGTCAGGAACAGTACCCGACAGCGTTGCCGTTACGCCAACATTCGGCTTAATGGTAAGGGTATTGGTACCTGCACAACCATAACTGATCGTGTTCAGTGCAATGGTACCCGGCTCAGTTATTGAGCTGGTGATCCTTGCAGTTATATTGGCACTAAGACCGCCATTATTAATTGCTTCAAACAAGCCACCGGTTCCAGTTAAGGTAGTATAAACTTCACCGGTACCCACCAAAACATCAGCAGATAAGCCGGTAACTATTGTATAGCTGTTGATGGTGCCTGTGACCGGGAATGCCCCGGCAGTAAGTGCCACACTTGCAGGTATTGCATTAAATATCCCACTGTTGATACCAACATTAGGCGTACCCGCAAGATCCTGTGCTGTTACAAAGTATTGTATAACATCGCCTGCTGCTACGGCGCTTTGCAGTAAAGCATAACTGGTAGTGAACGTAAATGGCGAAGTTGCATTGGTTGCTTCCACGAATTTCCATCCATTATCAGCGTTGGTATTTCCCGCGTATGTATTTGCATCTGTCGATTTCTTATAGTACAATCTTGGTTTTGTACCGGCAGTTGTATTTACACCACTTAAGTCTGTAATAGTTATTCCTGTAAAGGTCCTGTCTGTATTACATAAGGTATTGGTAAATAAAGTATAACTGATCGCCGGTGGAGTAAGGTCTCCTGCAATGCCTACAAATTCATCAGCGCCTATATCCGGTGCTGTTCCGTTTGGTCTTGACTGAGCATCAATATCTGTAGTTACTGTTACAGCAACACCCTTACTTTCAAGGAAATTGAAATTGTTTCCGTCAGCACCTACAAGATGGAGGTCAGTAGCTGAAATAAATGTTGGCTGGGCACTTTGTGAATTGAGATTGCCGCCAAAGCTGCTTTGCATAGCAGCAAGCGTAGTTTGTGATGTACCCAGGAATCCAAGACCGGCACTTGCACCTAAAGTTCCTGCTGTATAATAGTCATTATAATCAATAGACGAATAAACAGCAGCTGTAGCGCCGCTATAAATACCATAGCGGCCGGTTGTGTTGGTAGTTGAATTCACTAATATATTATTGCGAATATCCAAGGCTCCTGCTGCTGTTACTCCCGAAGACACATTGATCGCCTGGGTGAATGAAGCTGCAGTGGCCTGGCTGGTAGCCATGTTGATGGAATTATAATGTATGATCCATCCGCTGCCGGCATTAACGATTATGCCACTGCCGTTATCGTCGATACCGTTGCCGGAACCATATCCGCCACCGGCTATATCATAAATAAAGTTATTACTAACAGTAAGGCCAACACCGGGTGAACCCGAATTGATGGTTATACCGGCACAGCCCCAGGCTCCGGCTTTCTTAATGTCGCTGATATTATTTGCGTTGATAGTTCCGCCTGACGCTGTTCCCAACACAGCAATACCGGAAGCAAAAGAATTTGCGCCCGTATTTGTGGAGTTGATACCCATTACGGTATTATTTGAAACATTCACATTTTGCTGCTGGAATACCGCAATACCTCTCAATCCTATTTTTTCCCCGGTAACTGTTGAACCAACTGTATTGCTGGTGATCACAGTACCTGCTTCATTTCCGGTAGGCCCAACAATAGCCAAACCATACATAGCCTGTTTAACAGCGTTATTGCTGTAGGTATTATTGCTGTTTGCTGTTTCAGCCACGCCTCCCATTGTTGTACCGCTGGATGATACAATAGCGCCGAGTGTGGTGGTAGAAGAGTTACCCGTAACATTACAATTCCTGATCGTGTTATTTGTAGCTCCATCAGACACACTCGCACTTGCCACCCATATTACTGCCGAGCTGGTGCCGGCATTTGTGTTTGAAAAAGTTAAGCTGCTTCCGCCGGTGTTTAACCCGTCAATGGTTACATAATCTGCACCATTCAGTTTGATGATAGCACTGGCACTGCTTCCGGTCACTACTGCTGCTACTCCTGCACCAGGTCTTACGGTGAGTGTATTTACAGCGCTTCCTCCCGTAATTGTATTTATTACCAGTGGGTATGTTTCAGTCACACTTGTATAATCAGCTGCCAGTTCAAATATCACAGCACCACTCACACCAAGTGCATTCAGATCTGAAATGGCATTGGTTAGATTGGTATAATTAGGTGATACCTGCGAAGCACCAATTACGTAGAGCCCGTTCAGCGGCGCACTGATTTTTCTTGTACCTGCCACCGCTTGTGGTACCGGTACGAATGCTGAGCCGACAGTTAAAGAATTACATTCAGCATCTACTACATTGTTTAACACTGCACCCCCGGGTATATCATAAGTAAGCCAGAAGTAGTTCGTTCCTTCGGCCAGTACCTGGCTGCCATTTATTACAAAACTACCGTTGGGCGAAACAAAGTCTGTTCCGAATTGTGTGGTAGTTGCGAACGTGCCGCTGGTTCCGGTATACCATAATTTTGCGGTTGAGATATCAGTTCCCGGTGCTGTGCTTCCATTTGTATTGAATGTAAATGAAGTTGCACTTAATGGACTGTTATTACCGCTTGTTACGATTTGAACTCCTATTATCTGCTGGTTTGTAGCCGGCTTTATGATCGGTGCGAATACTGTTTGTGTAGTTGCACTGGAAGTGTAAGACATCAGAAGAGCTTTCTCACCCATTACAAAATATCCAAAAGATGTGATCGCATCAGAAGTAATGGAATTTGCAGGCGTGCCAATTGAATTACCACCAACAAGATCATATGCACCTGTTTGCGTTGCACTCCTCGCTATACCATTGGCTGAGCCTAGTCCTGCCGCGTCAGTAAGCCTTAAAGCAGTATTGGTAAAGTTGCCGGCTCCGGATGTTATTGAACCTAACCAGTAACGGGTGGTATTGAGTGATAACATATTTAATCCTGGGGTTCCCCCGGCATTGCCATCAAATGCCTGGGCCTGTAGCACTACTGTACCTCCCGCGTTTGTTGTTGGGTTTACCAGTTCATAAGGGTTATAAGTGGTTGTACCAACCGGGAATAAATAAGTAGACCCGGTAAGAAGACTCGCCGGCAATGTTCTTTCCAGTGGCCCGTTTACATAGCCGGTTGTCCTGGTAATATTGGTTGTGGCAGTACCTGTAACTGTTACCAGGTTTGAAGCATTTGTATTTACAACCCCATTTGTAAGTGCCAGGGTGCCTGTAGCCAGGTTTCCACCTGCTATAGTAAGGCTATGTGAAATATCATTGTCATCATATGACATAGTGGTCAAAACTCTTCCCGGATTTACTTCCGGGCCGGTAGTTCTTGACAAAGTTGTTCTCAGGTAACTAATGACCTGCCCTCCTGTTCCAAGGTTGAAAGTAGGAGCTGCATCAAAAACACCTGCATTGGTAGGCGTTGTGGTATTTCCTATCTGGATTATTCCTGTTGTGGTTCCACCATTACCAAGCGTAAACTTATTACAGTTTGTGAAGGCCCCGTTAAACACGATGATCCTGTTGGCAGGTATCTGGTTAGTTGTGCTAAGTGTTACCCCAAGCGCATTATCAACCTCAAAGCTTGGTATTCCTGGAGTAAATGTTCCTGTTCCGCTCCATGTTGTAGCAATTCCGAGAGCTCCTGTATTATAGACCCTGTTACCTGCAGTGGTAGAAGTAAACGTACCGTCATTTGTAACATTTCCAACAAAGAATTCAGGATTGGTGCCCGTTTGCAGGTTTGTGAAAGTACAACCGGTATTAATAGTAAGATGCTGTACTCCATAAACATATGTAGCAGGAGCTGTAGCCGGAAGCGTAAGACTATGACCAGCGCTCGTATTTGTAATAACCGTATTTAATGGTAATAGTCCGCGGAAGATAAATGTCTTTGCAGCCCCTGATGCTGCATTACCTAATTGCAAGGTTCCGCCGGTGAGAGCAGTAAACCCGGTACCGGACTGCATACGATAGTCAATCAAACCAGTTGCGGCAAGCTGACAAACAACCGTTCCATTACTCCATGAAATGGTGGATGCGGCTGCAGTGCCTAAATCAAAACTTGCAAGGGTTGTTGAAGCATTTCCTGCCGTACATACTGTTATAGTACCTCCGGATTGGTTATATGTAATAGCGTTAGTTGAAGTTGCTACCCCAAAACGACCTGCCGCATTCACAGCGCCTCCCTCTATAATTATTGTACTGCCTGAACTGAAACCCATGGAATTGCCGGTGCTCGTACCTATATTATATGTGCCCTGTGATATCCTGAGCAAACCAGTTGTAGTTGGTGATCCGTTTTGACCTGTTATAGTAAAGTTTGGATTATTCAGCCAGAAACCCAATGTAGCAGGGATCGTATACCCGGCCGCACTCCATAATGTTCCGCTGAAAGTATTACTACCGCTGAATTTTATCGTACCGGTTCCGGCGGCTGATGTCAGCAATGCACCTGTAGCAGCTGCCGAAAGGCCTCTTACACTAAAGTTTGATAAATTAAATTCCACAACATTTGCCAAAGCAGATTTACTCATCGTTACGAGGAACAGGTCTGTTGTAGCTCCTGTACCGGTTACCGACTGGCTTGCAGCGCCCGTGAAGACGACAGCAGCACCGGCTGTATTCGTATTTGTACTAAAATCAATTATGCCATTATTAATAAGGTTTCCTGGCAATGATAATGTATGGGTGGTCGTTGTACCCGTAGCGGCAGACTGGAATGTTCCGCCTGCGGCAACAGTTACATCGGTACCCACTGTAAGTGAAGCTGCCGGGGTTGCCTGGTAAATAAGTATGCCGCTTGTTCCCTGGCCAACCGTAAGGGATAAAGCTGCTGCTGCAGGAAGGTCGATGGTAACTGTAGTTCCATCGGCAATGGTCACATTATCTCCTGCGTTTGGAACCGCACCCCCTACCCATGTGCCGGGAGTATTCCATAAACCGCCTGCACCGGTTGATACAATATTGCCCGCTGGAGTAGTTGACTGGCTGCCTGCCAGTTCAAGAGAAAGTGCTTCTCTTACAGCATATACTTTCCAGAAATAGTTTGTAGATGGTGTCAAACCACCCTGTACAGATGTAATTGCATTCGCAGCTGTTGTTGTTATAAAAGAGTAGTTAATCCCATCTGTAGAACGATAAATAGCGAAGCCGGCCTCATCGGAAGAATTATCTGTCCAGTTAAGCGTCATGGCCGCGGCGTTAACAGCAGTAAAATTTAAACCTGAAGGAGCCGTTGTAGCATTAGGCGTAAATGTGTACATTTTTCTTGCGCCATCCGCAACCGAATTTAAACTTGCCATAGCCGTATTCATCGTGAAAAGGTTAGCAGTGGGTGTTCCGGTAGTGGCAACCGCATCTGCAGTATTAACAGTAGCAAATGAATTAGCTGTATTATTGATTGAAAAACCGATGTATTGTGGATTATTTGCGCTACTAAATCCCAGGCTGTTATTCCTGTTCATACTTCCATAAACCAGCTCAATCGCATTTGAACTTTCGTAAAGTCTTACCTGCGATGTTCCATCCTGTCCGTCGGACGCTCCATCATATATTATGGTCATAGTCCTGAACTCAACTACCAGCATACGGTTGGGAGCAAAACCTACAAGCTTGTAATGCACTCTGCCGGTTGAACTGGTCTCAAGATCAGAACCCAGTGAGCTAATAAGAGGAATAGAAGCACTGCCCAAGGTGTATTGGGTAGTACCTACCGCCGTGCCTCCAAGTCTTAGAAAACCATTCGAACTTGCGCTGAACTGGGTGTACCGGGCACCCATGAACCAAAACTCAAAACCTATATTAGTAACTGCTGATGCGCCATCATCTGAAGCTGCTGCAATTATTTGTGTTGTTCCGCTAGACATATCTGTAAGCGAAGCTGTAGAAGATACTGCAAAATTATAGTTGGCAGAACTTTGTGCATTAGCACTCACTGCTGCAAGAAATAACAAAAGCCCCATAAGGAGCTTAGAAAAGATATTACGCATAAAATTGTTTGTAACTGTGAAAGTAGTAAGGTTTGGGGTAGACATTCTCATAAATTCTATATTGGTAATTTATTGGTTGGTTGTTACTTTATTTAAACTAATGGTTCTTTACACAAAGATCCGGCTTAATGAAAATAAGCTGACATGGTGGACTGATCATTATGACCGACCAACTTAATTGGTAAAAAGGAATTGGGTAATTTTAAAAAGAGTACAGGGATAAATAAAACCTAACGAAAGGAAACCATATTACTAAGGTATCCGAACAGTTATTTGTAAGACAGGATTATTAATTTTTACTTGGGTAGGAGGATTGTAAAATATCGACAACAGCGCACAAAATATAGCTATTAATTAACATGACAAAAAAATTATTGATGACATACAAAAAGTTTATCCACAATTTTAGAAAAGATGAGACGGAGGAAGGAAGGCTGAATTCCGAAGTCTGAAGGATGAAGGATGAAGACCGGGACCGGATAAAACAGGGCGCCAAAAAGAGTTAAGGTATGGCCCGAAAATATGAATTCCGGCGATGGAAAATGTGGGAGGTAAGACCAGGATCTGTGAAGATCTAAAAAGTGGTCTTTTATAAGATTGGGATCAATTTTTTTAAAAAATCTGCTCGCATCTTAAATGCGTGCAAATTTATATATAAAAAAATCACTTATTAACTATTAGGTTAATCCTTTTATACACAACTTAATACGATTTTTTGATGGCTTATTCGCCTGTGCGGGGTACAGCAGGTTGCGATGAAGGATAATTTCCATTTTTCCGCGGGCAGGAACTGGGGCAGTATTTTTAGTTTTATCTTTCTGCCACAACCCTGTGACAGTTTTTTCAATCTTAAATTTCCTGTCACAAAGTATCTATGTGCTTATGTGTTCTGTACCGGTTATTTCCTGGTTGTATCAGTTATTTTTACTGAACTGTCTTTTATTATTTTGCTCACGCTGTCTGCGGTGTTAACTGCATCCATCAGCGGCGATTCCTGTATCACGGCTGAATCCGTAGTGGTGGTTTTAGTTTCTTCACTACCGCTGTTACATGCGGTCATTAAAGCAGCGATAGTTAAAATGGCAAATATTTTTTTCATGTTTTTTTATTTAGTGCAAATATAAGCTGATGAAGTAAATAAGTTGATAAGGTAGAAAGTTAATAAGGTAAGCACATCCTAACTTTTCAACCCTTCAACTTTTCAACCCTTCAACTTTTCAACCCAACTTTTCAACCCTTCAACTTTTCAACCCTTCAACTTCACTCACTTCTTCCTGAAGAACAGCCGCACCGGCACACCACTGAATTTAAATTTTTCCCTTAACTGGTTCTCCAGGTAATTTTTATAAGGCGTTTTTATATCATCGGGATAATTACAGAAAAATGCAAAAGTGGGTGTGGTGGTAGGCAATTGTGTTATGTATTTTATCTTGACCATATTGCCCCTTACCACCGGCGGGTGATAGGCTTCCACGGCCTTTTGCATTACGTCATTTAATTTGGAGGTTGGTATCTTACGCTGGCGGTTCTCAAAAACCTCGAGCGCTGCTTCAATGGTTTTAAATATGCGCTGCTTTTCAGTAACAGAAATAAAAACGATGGGCACATCCGTAAAAGGAGCGAGCCTTTGTTTTAATTCCTTTTCATAATCCTTCGCGGTATTTGTTTTCTTCTCTTCCACCAGGTCCCACTTATTTACCAGCACCACGATGCCCTTGCCTTTTTTTACAGCCAGTGCAAAGATGGCGAGGTCCTGTGCCGTGATGCCCTTTCCTGCATCCAGCATCAGCAAACAGATATCAGACTCGTCAAGCGCTTTGATGGCACGTATCACCGAATAAAATTCCAGGTCCTCGTGCACTTTTGTTTTGCGGCGTATGCCGGCTGTATCGATCAGAACGAATTCCTTGTTGAATAAATTATAGTGTGTATGTATGGTATCCCTTGTTGTGCCCGCAATATCGCTTACAATGGTACGCTCCTGCCCTATCAATGCATTTAATAAAGATGACTTGCCTACATTGGGTTGCCCGATGATGGCGATCTTTGGTATATCACTGGCTTCGGCTTCTTCCCCCGGATCTTTTTCAGGGATGAGCGCTGTAAGTGCATCTAAAATTTCGCCGGTGCCCGAACCGCTTATCGAAGAAACAAAAAATATATTCTCAAAGCCAAGCGCATAAAATTCACTTGCTTCCAAAAGCCGGGTATGGTTATCTACTTTATTAACTACTAAAAAAACGGGCTTGGTACTGCGGCGCAAAACATCGGCCATGGAATTATCCAGTTCGGTAATTCCCGTTGCCGCATCAACCATAAAAACGATGGCATTGGCTTCCTGCACGGCGATCATCACCTGCTTGCGTATCTCTCTTTCAAATACATCATCACTGTCGGGCACAAAGCCACCGGTATCTATCACGTTGAAAGATTTTCCTGCCCATTCGGCCACACCATACTGGCGGTCGCGGGTTACACCACTTACGTCATCAACGATCGCTTTGCGTTCCTCTAACAAACGGTTAAAGAATGTGCTTTTGCCTACGTTGGGTCTTCCTGTTATTGCTATTGTGAAACTCATATATGTCCCCTTCGCCCCCTAAAGGGGGAACCTGGTCCCTAATCCTTTAAGAGTTTTTTTTAATTAATAATGTCAAAACTTATATCTCAGAAATTAATGCAACTGAGTGAAAAATCAATACTGTTTTTAATCTAAGGCCCCAGGTTCCCCAAGGGGTATTCTAATACCCGTACTCCTTTAACTGGAACTCATTATCTCTCCACTTAGGACGTACTTTTACAAACAATTCTAAAAATACTTTTCTTCCTAAAAATGCTTCTATATCCTTCCGGGCATCGGTGCCTAATTTTTTTATCATGCTGCCGCCGCCGCCAAGGATGATACCCTTTTGGGTCTCTCTTTGCACAATGATCTCCGCGCTTATTTTTGTTAGTGATGCTTTTTCTTTGAACTCCCGCACCAGCACCGTTGCGTGGTAAGGTATCTCTTCACCGTAAAGCAGGAATATCTTTTCCCTTATCATTTCACCCACAAAGAATTTTGTTGGCATATCACTCAGGTCATCACCTTCATAAAATGGTTGTCCTTCGGGCAGGTATTCAAGTATGCGTTTTAATAATTCATCAATGCCTGTTTTTTTTAAAGCCGACAAGGCAACAGCTTCTTTACAGTATGGCTGCTGCATAAAAAATCTGGCAGTTGTTTTTAACTGCTCGTCATTAACCGTATCTGCTTTGTTCAGTATCACAATGGCCGGCGCTTTTAACCGCAATGAAGAAAAGATCGCATGACTGTCATCTGTGTTCTCTCTTACATCGGT
>Ga0193708_1000412_pt1 | contig 10368 bp, 9 predicted proteins | sample H3c1metaG_FD_160570 | JGI IMG/M metagenome (GOLD analysis project Ga0193708, IMG submission 160570) | Soil microbial communities from a riparian zone of the East river system, Colorado, United States - H3c1 | ecosystem: Environmental > Terrestrial > Soil > Riparian zone | place: USA: East River...
GAGGGAATAAGTCCACGTGCAAGGTGTGTAGTCCCTACCAGGCATCCCGAAACGGGGAATGTTATTCATGGTTTCCCCAAAACATTTGCAATACACAGGGCTGAAACTTTGCCCGCCTGGTCCACACTTGAAGATTACGGACATTCTTATTATTTAACAGTAAACTGTTCAATACCTTCCACTGAATTTGGGAAATGGATAGCGGCTGGAGATGAGCTGGTTATCATGGGTAAGCAATCAAACTATTAGTACCAGCTTATCCGGCCTTTAACATACATTTTACAGGCCAGGCCGATTGGCACCTTATTTGAAAAGATATAATGTAACAAAATACATGGATATGAAAAAGGTATTGATCAGTGCATTCTTTGTTTTTACCGCAATTGTTTTTAGCAACAGGTCTGATGCCCAGGTGAAAGTCAATGTTAATATTAACATTGGCGATCAGCCGGAATGGGGTCCGGCAGGATATGATTATGCGGAATATTATTATCTGCCAGATATTGAAACCTATTATTATGTACCCCGAAGGCAGTTTGTTTACCTGGATGGAGGAAGGTGGATATTCTCATCAGGCTTGCCGCCACGCTATTCAAATTACAATTTATACAACGGGTATAAAGTAGTTTTCAAATCACCTGATGCGTACAGGAATTATAATAGCCATAAAGTACGTTATGCCCGCTATCGAAATTATAACAACAGGCAGGTGATCATAAAGAACAAGCATGATAACGGTAATCACAAAGGACAATATAAAAATAAAGGAAAAGGCAAGGGCAAAGGACATGGGTAACTAATTGAAAAATTTGAATATTAAAAGCCACTCTTCGGGGTGGCTTTTTAATTTCTTTCTTATATGGTTATTCATGAAGCAAATAAAGATTTCCTACATTCACGCCGTGAACGACATAAATATCCTCTTAGATATATTAAAAGAAATGGTGAAGGCACACCCGGATTCTGTTTTTGTTAACAGCCTCTACCAGCAGTATTGTAACCGCGGGGGACTTAGCAAAAAGCAATTGGAAGGCCTGCACAGCAAGGCATCCAAAACCCCATCCATTGCACAGGGGAAACTGGCTACCCTTGAAGCCATCATCAAAAAAAAGCCAACAAGAGAAAGAGCAGCCGCTACAATAAAAGCAGACCTGCCGGTAAAAGATGAATCTGTTGGCAAAATGCTTTCAGCCATTCTTGCAAAATACCCGCAACACAAAAGAATAATCTTCCTCCGGTCTAAGTATGATAATAATGAAAATATCTCTGCAACGGATATTGCAGAGATACAAAGATTGAGCAAATTATTACTGAAATAGAACTTTGAAAAAATTCACACAGCATGATCTTTAATTCGTCACTATTCTCATGCCACCGGGGTTATTTTTCAATATTTCCTTTTGTTTGGCAACGTATTCAGCGTGGGTTATCTTTTTACCTTTTGTTGGTGCTTTGATATTTTTTACGTCTGCTTTTTTATCAAGGCTCACTGCGGTAAAAACGATCTCGTCTTTGTTGGCATCGATGCCCAGTATCATACCGGGCAGGCTGTTGAACTGTTCGGGCCCGGCTACAACAGGGAATTCTTCACAATACCATGCAACAACATCGCCTCCCCTGTCTGTCTTACCGGTTGCTTTTTTACAGGTATAACCCATGATGGTCTTTGTTTCACCTTCCTCCAGTTTCCAGGCAAGTGTTTTTATGGAATCTTCTACCAGGTAGATCTCTTCCATCAACTCTCTTTTTTCAATGGCTTTCTTTGAGTTGAAATTTCTATAGTATTCATTCTCCGCACTTCCTCCCATACGTATCACCACGCCGCCATTATTCTGCTCGGTCATGTCCGGTTCTTCTTCCACGGCTTTATAAAGGCTTTGATTATCTGCAAACATTAATTCAAATTTTGCGGTGCTGAACTGTGGCACCATCGACCTCAACTGCTGGTTGTCCTCTGGTATGCGGCGGTACATATCTACTTTTTGTTCGTAAACGATCCTGCCCTCTTTTACCTGTGCTTCAGTTGCCTGTAGGCAAACAAGGACAACAATAACTGCTAATACTTTTTTCATGATGTATGATTTTTTATTTTTAATAATGAGCTTTAACTTAACGGCACAAAACTATTTTAAGGAATGACCAAAGCAGGTTAAACAGCCTTGCATTAAGGTTAATTAAGGTTAATGAACAGGGATACCTGTTGTTTTTAAAATTAGCTTTGCCTTCTAATGAATAAATTGAATACAGCACGCTTATTAATGGCAGCTACCATTTTATTGGTGGTTGCCTTCCAGTTTTACTGGATAAAAAAGCTGTACCGAGAAGAGGATAACAATTTTAAGAAAAGCGCTGATATCATTTTCAGGGAAGCAATGTACAGGCTGCAGGCCGAGCGTTTTACCGGAGATACGATGATATTTAAAGGTATGCCGGGCGATAACCTTTTTATGACGGATGTCATCAGCAGCATCAAACAGGTAAGAACAAAAGATTCTGTTCAACAGAAGCTGGTTATATCGATGAGTACTGAAGAAGAAAAAATGTCACCGGCAATAATAAACACCCTGAAAAAACAAAAAGATACCGTAATTTATGTGGATACAAAAGAAGGAGGTGTTCCGCCGCCCCATATAGAGAGGTTCCTGGAACATAATAAAACCATTAACGACAGTATTCCCGTAAAACGTATCGATTCATTGTATACTGCTTTGCTTGCTAAAGAAGGTATTGATGTGCCTTACCGGATCATAAAGATCGCAACACCCAAGAGAGACAGCGGTATGCAATTCACCGTTAGCATTGATAAGCCGGGTAAAGTATTTGCCACCAAGAGAGTACCTGTTGGGTTTTTAAGCCCTGTTTTTTATAAAGCAGAATTCGATAATACCAGCGCCTACGTACTTAAAAAAATGAGCCCACAGTTATTGCTTTCATTATTATTGATCGCACTAACAGCGGTCTCTTTTATTTTTATTTACCGGAATTTACTGGCGCAAAAAAGGTTAACGGAAATAAAGAATGAGTTCATCGGCAACATCACGCATGAATTAAAAACACCCATTGCCACGGTAAGCGTTGCCATTGAAGCCATGAAGAATTTTGATGCACTGCAAAACCCGGCACGAACAAAAGAATATCTCGCCATTGCAGGCCAGGAACTGAACAGGCTTTCACTTTTAGTAGACAAGGTCCTGCGCCTTTCTATGTTTGAAACGCAGCAGGTGGAATTAAAATACGAATGGTTCGATATGAAATCACTTGTGCAGGAAGTTTCCGGTTCCATGCAACTGCAGTTTGAAAAATTTGGCGCTGTGGTAAAGTTGAATTTCCAGGGAGAAGATTTTTCATTGATGGCAGACCGCATGCACATTACCAGTGTAGTGTACAATTTATTGGACAATACTTTAAAGTACAGCAAAACAAACCCGGAGATCGAAATAAACATTGTCGCAGCGAAGAATGAAATGGTATTGACGGTCAAAGACAATGGCATTGGTATTCCCGCATCCTACAAAGAAAAAATATTTGACAAATTCTTCCGTGTGCCGCATGGAAATAAGCACAATGTAAAAGGTTATGGCCTCGGCCTCAGTTATGTAGCGCATATCATTGCAGAACACAAGGGTTCGGTTACAGCAGATAGCGAAGAAGGGACGGGTACCACATTCATCATTAAACTACCTAAAGAAAATGCCGGCAGTTAAAATATTGTATGTTGAAGATGAATTATTCCTGGGCAAGATCGTAAAAGAAAGCCTGGAAAGCCGTGCTTATGAAGTGATCATGGAACCGGATGGGAATAAGGTATTGCCTTTATTCGTTCAGCACCGCCCAGATATTTGTGTGCTGGATATCATGCTGCCGAATAAAGACGGGTTTACCATCGCTGAAGAGATACGTGCAATTGATAATGCGGTGCCCATCATCTTTTTAACGGCAAAAACACAGACTGAAGACCTGGTAAAAGGGTTCCAGCTTGGCGGTAATGACTATATACGAAAGCCATTCAGCATGGAAGAACTGATCGTGCGCATTGAAAATGTATTGCGCTACAAAAACGGGGAGAAGAGTCCCGGCGATAAAAAAGATACGGTGCGTATCGGCCAGTTCACCTTTCACATGAACCACCAGGTATTAAAAAATAACGGCGATGAAAGAAAATTATCTTTCCGTGAAAGCGAGCTGCTGAAAGTATTGTATGAGAACCGCGACAAGATAATTGACCGCCGTGATATTTTAAACCTGCTTTGGGGCAACGATAATTTTTTCAACTCCCGCAACCTGGACGTTTATATTACCAAGCTCCGGGGCTATTTAAAAAGCGACAGCAAGCTGGAGATCCTTACCATTAAAGGAATTGGCTACCGCTTTATGATAGAATAAGTTTTTGAATTTAGTGGCGGCGCTTATCTTTCTTAAAGTAGTTTAACTGAATTCACTATTATATCAATCACAGGAATTATATTTTCCAATCTTCTTTCTTTTGTTCGAAATATAAAATTGATCTCTTTCCCTTTATGGTAAAACAAATAAGTTAGCATATAATCATTTTCTAATTCGGCAGAAGCGGCATGTTTTTACATGAAAATAGATCGATTGATCTTTGTAGGTCAGCAAGTCGCCTCTCTTTACAATTTTAGGATCCTTTAATACTTTAAAATATATACTTTCCACCTGGCTATTTGTTGCTTTCTTAAAAGCAGTGATATTTTCTTTTGTTTGAGCAATAATATTAACATTTACTACCAGTGATGTGGTATCAGCAATGTTTGTAAATACAAACTCATTTCTTTCATGAGCAGATATTTGCTTTTTATAAGAATCCGGCATCTCAAAACTGTAAATCCCTGATTTGCTTTGATATTGTGTCTGTGAATAGGTATTTAAGCCCAGGAATAAAAAGCCTACTAGTATTATTTGTTTCATATGAGTTTTGATCTGGAACAGTAAAGATATGCTTGCATTTTATTCTTTAGTAAAGACCTGCGCAGCTTCATTGCTCTTTAAAAAGATCAGCGATGTCCCGGTCTTATCTTTCAGGTAGATCATCTTTCTTGATTCTCCCCTTACTGTTAACCCGTTATCTGCAGGTGATACAGCGATGAAATTACCCCTGCCTGTTCCTTTTAGCATCAATGCAGATGTGGCGTCGTAATTGCCCACCATCACAGCCGGGTCATTGGAGTTGCCGCAAACCAGGATGTCTTTTATTCCATCAGCATCAATGTCATCAATGATCATATCATTGATGGTGGAGAGTTGCGCCTTTTCAGGAAATGGTATAAAACGGAATGCGCCTTTGCCTTCATTTAGCAATACACCTGATTCAAAAAAATTGGTCTTAAAAACTTCCATACCTTTTTTCTCCTGTGTTGTAAAAATATCATCCAGTGTTTTACCGGAATATTGGCGGTAGCGCACAAACTTCTTTCGCATGGGTGGCATCTGGTCGATCAACTGGTCGCGGCTGAACAGCGGGTAACATTTACCCTGGATATAATAACCCAACACCGCATCATAACTCCCGTTATTATCAAAATCCTTTGCATAAATAGTACAGGGCTCATTGATATTCCCTTTAATGGAAGAATTTAATCCCCTGTTGCCTAAAACAAAATCAAGGTCGCCATCACCATCAATGTCTTCTGATCTCATATTATACCACCAGCCGCTGAACGCATCCATATTAATTAGCGTATCTTTTTTCGAAGGCAGTGTAATGTTTACAGTGTTCTGGGTTTTTGAGAAATTCCCGTTTTGATAACTGAATATTTCCAGCGGCATCCACTCGCCACTAATTGATAATTCTTTTTTACCGTCGCCATCCACGTCGGCCCAAATGGCCTGGTTAACAATGCCCGGGGTAAAAAGACCTTTTGCATTGTCAAATGTAATATCTGTAAAAACGCCTTTGTTATTTTGCAATAGCATACTCCTGTCCGGTTGAGGAAACCTGCCCGGCCACACATTCCCGCCAACAAAAAGATCCACATCACCATCCGCATCAAAATCCAGCGGAGTAACTGATGACCCGTTATAACCTTCTGCCGGGATTGCATTGGCAACTCTTGTAAGATTTCCTTTGCCATCATTTTTATATAAACGGTCCTGGTACAAAATATTACCCGGCGAGAACTCTGCACCGCCACTCACCACGTACAGGTCCATATCGCCATCCCCATCCGCATCAAAGAACAGGGAACTCATATCTTCATAATTTTTATCGGCAGTAAAAGCAGCTTGCTTTTTTTCGGAAAAAGAACCGTTGGCATTTTGTATCATCAGCTTCCCTTCAAAACCGGCGGCTCCGCCAATGTATATATCTTCTTTGCCATCAGCATTTATATCTGCTTTTGCAAAGTATGGCCCTTTACGGCTGCACTTGTAAGGAATAAGAGGCTCCCTTTTAAAATCAATGAAATCATTTTCTGACTGGCTGTATTTTAATTTGCCGGAAGCAGTTACATCTTTGAAAGCACCATTCATTTTTTCAACGATCACAGTACCCATGATTGTCGCATCTGATTCATAGAGTACCAGCTCCCGGTCAGCCTTTACATTGGCCATTATTATCTTCTTCTGAGAAGGAAAAATAACTTCAAGCTTTGAGATCGTGGTTTCAGCACCCGTACCAAAGTGAAGAGCATGCTCCATGGTAGATAAAAAACCACGCTGCGGATCATAATGCTGCAATTGCACCTGTCCTTTTGCATCGGTGATCTTAACTGTTGTTCCGTAAACTTCATAAGCGGAAGACGGGCTTTTATAAAACTTCAACCTTAAAAAATGCGAAGCAGGCGAAAGCTCACGGGTATTATTCTTCATGACAAAAGCGGGGCCATCCACATTATTTACCACGATGTCAAGGTCTCCGTCATTATCAAGATCGGCATAAGCAGCGCCGTTTGAAAAAGAAGGAGGCGCATCAGTCCAGTTATCGGTATAATTATCAAAGCGCAGCGTGCCGTTGTTGTGATAAAAATAATTTTTTACCGGTACCGACGGCATACTTTTCAGCCACTCATTCATATCAACAGACTTACCCCTGTTCATTGCATTGATGACAGAATCCAGGACAAAGACCTTGTAGTCCCAATCCGTCATGTCGCGTTTTAAGCCGTTGGTAACATATATATCTTTCCAGCCGTCGTTATCAAAGTCAACAATGAGCGGAGCCCAGCTCCAGTCGGTTTCTGCCACACCTGCATAATTTGCCACTTCACTATATGTTCCGTTTGCATTGTTGATCTGCAGGGTATTGCGTGGGTACTGGTAATACAGGCCATACCTAAGCAACAAATGAAACCTGTCGTAGTTTTGATTTACAGCAAATAATTGTTTTTGCCTTACGGGATCCTCGACGGCCATATCCACCACATATATGTCTTCATGCCCGTCATTATTAATATCGGTGATATCAGAACCCATTGCAGAAAAGCTAACATGGTTTATGTAAGAGCTAAGCTTGTTGGTAAATGTTCCGTTCTTATTATTGATGTAAAGAAAATCAGGTTTATTAAAATCATTGGCAGTATAGATATCCGGCCAGCCATCGCCGTTAATATCAGTGATCGAGGCGCTTAAGCCAAATGCCTGGTCAATAAGCCCCGCTTTTTTTGTGATGTCGGTAAATTTATTTCCCCTGTTCTCATATAGCCTGTCACTTACATATACGGTGGTTGTATCTTCTACGTATTGCAGTTTGCCTTTTACCGAAGTAACGGGTATGTTCATAGACTTACTAAAATCACCAGGGTGATTAACAAAATAAACATCCTTATCACCGTCCTTATCATAATCAAAGAAATAGGCCTGCGTGCTGAAGCTTGCATCGTCTAATCCATATTCAGCAGCTTTATTGGTAAAACTTAAGTTTCGGTTATTAATGTAGAGGATCTTTTTTCTTAGTTTGGGATCTTTATAACCCGACTTGCAGATAAAAATATCGAGATAGCCATCGTTGTTGATGTCTACCATATTCACCCCCGTCTTAATTCCTTCGCCTCCATTTACGCCGGCTGATTCTGTAATGTCCTTAAATTTCAAATTACCCAGGTTGAGATAAAGCTTATTGCTTCCGAGCGTAGAAGAAAAATAAATATCCGGCAACCCGTCATTATTTATATCACCGATACTTACACCACCTCCGTTATACAGGTTTTCATACAGGTAAAGGAACATGGTTGGTGATTCTTCAACATCGTTCCTGAAATTTATACCGGTACTGTTTTCCGGTAAAAGTGAAAATCGCTTTACTGCATTTTGTTGTGCTGTTGCATTAACGACAAAAAAACTTAACAGGAAAAAAATAATAGAACGCTGATGAACTGTTGCCATAATGATTTATTTAGTTGCTGCCGGGTATAATAAATTGAGCACATGCTGCCCGATATTTTTTCCCTGTGTTACGCTGATACGTGCGGTTTGGGGATAATGAATACCGGCATATACCCTGCTCATGGAAGATTCTTTCGCAGCTTCATTAAATGAGCTGAAGTGACGTGAGTCATTCCCGAAAGGGATTTCCGTTTGATCAGTGAATTCAAAATTATCGCCGAGCAACCCGGTAAGCACCGTAGCTGCTGCATTGGAAATAACAGCGTGCCCGCTGGTAAACTCCGGGAATGGCGGTGTTTGAAGATAGGGGTGCCAGTTCTTGTCAACAAACTGGTTAATGATTGTTATCGGGCGAACGAGGTTGGTCTTATACTTCTCATCCCAGCAGGCAATGAATGCATCAAAGAGAGCAATGGAAGTAAGGGCATAAGCAAGCGATGAGCGGCTGACAGACTCATTCTTTTTTATACAGGCCTGTTGTGCGATCATTATCCAATGCCCGCCCGGCGAAATTTTATGAATGAAATAGTTCAGGTGGCCGAGGTTGGTTGATACGTTTGGATTGTCGTCCCAATATTTTGCAATGGCTTTACGGGTAGTATCAAGGTCTTTTCCAATTTTATAGACTTCCATCATTGTTTTATAAAAAGCAGAATTTTTTTGCATGCTGAAAACCAGTTTTTCTTTGGGCGAGAACTGCGAAGGCGATCGCAGGGTAAAAGTTCTTATGGTATTCCAATGCGGCTCAATGCCCTGGGCATAATCAGCGGGCGTTGGTTGCCAGGTGCCTGTCTTATCGGATAATACAAACCTGCCCATTCCTCTTGAAGGGCCGTAATTGTCTTTCCTGGTCCAGGATAAAATACTGTCAGCAATCCTTCGGCCATATGTCATTGAGTTTCTTGCAACAACTGTATCACTGTGCAGGAACAGAGAATCAGTAAATGACTTTCTCCAATCCTCGATCTTATATTCGGAACCTACAAGCGCTTGGGCAACATAACAAAAAGAGAAGGTAGCGGCTATGGATTTATCTACCTGCGGATCAGGAGGAGGAAAGGGATTGCTAAGCCCGTTCAGTTTACCGGAAAAAGATGGCAGTGAAGGATCTTCCAGCCGGATGACCTCATAGAACGCAATGTTTGGGTATGCATAGATACGTGAAGCAACAGGAGGTGAAAAAAAATCCACCATTACAGTATTCACCAAAAGGTTATTAAGCTCGTGTAATGTTTGCGCTTTGTTTTGCGCACTTACCAGGTTACCTGTGATCAGTATAGAAGTTAAAAGGAAAGATCTTTTTATTAAAAGGGAGATATTCATTTTAGTTAGAATTGATGAAGGACTTACCAAATTTAAAAAAATGTTGGCGTTATTCCATTAATAACAAAAATGTACCATTTAAAACCGGGTTGTCAGGTAATCATCTGATAAAGAGGTGTAAACAGATCGTTCTCAGGGAAGCAATAGCTTTTCTTTCTTTAATTCCCGGTCAAAAACAAATGTGCCAAAAGGAATGATGGCGGCAATAAAAGCTTTGGCAAGCCAGCCTATATTTTTTTTGAAAGCACCCATTACTTCAAAAGCAAAATAAATGAAGGCTATGAACAATGCGCCATGTATCCAGCCGGTAAATTTTACAGCTTCGGGTATGTTCATGAAGTACTTCAGTGGCATGGCTATTCCTAATAAAACCAAAAATGAAATACCTTCTGCTATCCCGATCACCCTGAAGCGTTGTAATAATTTTTCTTTCTTCATCTTTTGTTCGTATGATTTTAATAATTGATCACCTGTTCTTCGATCGCTTCGGGGATCTGCCGCCATTCATACTGCTGGTTACGAAGTTGTGGCTCAAAACCCGCTTCTTTAATGGCAGCCTGTATGGTAGTACTGGTAAAGCGATGCGGCGCCCCGGCTGCACTTACCACGTTCTCTTCTATCATGATACTGCCAAAGTCATTCGCACCCGCATTTAAGCAGACCTGTGCAACCTGTTTACCAACAGTAAGCCAGCTTGCCTGTATGTTA
>Ga0193708_1000413_pt1 | contig 10364 bp, 6 predicted proteins | sample H3c1metaG_FD_160570 | JGI IMG/M metagenome (GOLD analysis project Ga0193708, IMG submission 160570) | Soil microbial communities from a riparian zone of the East river system, Colorado, United States - H3c1 | ecosystem: Environmental > Terrestrial > Soil > Riparian zone | place: USA: East River...
AAGTGAGACCGCGGGCCTCCAGACGAATGCAGGCGATTGCCGCCCGGCTCGCGCTCAGTCGAGAGCGACCGCAGCTCCTCGAAAGGGCGCAGGTTGAACATCCCTAAGTGAAGGTCGCCGTCGCCGAGCGAGGCCGGCTTCATCTTGGGATCGGAGAGGAACAGGACCTTGCGGGGGGCGCTGTTCTCGCGCACTGCGACCACGTAGTCGGCCCCCTGCGGGCGGGCGAAATACTGGTGGGTAAGAGCCGGGAGGATCTCGCCGTTGATCGTCTTCCAATCCAGCCGCACCACCAGATAGGCGCCGGCCAGCGGGTCCGCCAAGTCCGCGGGCTGGCCGGCCCCCGGCGGTCGTGGGAAGGCGACAGGAATCACCAGCCCGGGGACGTCCCCCATCACGTTCGAGCTGACGCCGAAACCTCCATGGAGAGGAGGGCTCTCCGCCAGCCGCCGCTGGATGCCCGCGAGCTCCGGCGGCCAGGGGGAGTGCATGAAGCGGTGCTCCGCCGGCCGCAGGATCTCGAGGCCGGTTCCCTTCGCGGCAGAAGCGCCGGGACGGATGAGGAAGACGTCCCGCACCAGGCGCGGATAGGGCGCCTCGGCCATCCAGCGATCGTACTGGCGGGCCACGCGGTCGAGCTGGTCGCCGGCTGGCCCTCGGGGATCCGGATGAAAGAAGAGGAAGACGCGGGTGACCTCGCGATCGAAGTCCTCGCTGAAGTGGGAGCCCGCGACGAAAAGGCTCGACCGCATCCGCTGCCGCTCCAGAGCGCTCACCTTGCCGCTCCAGTGGTACTGGAGGGTGGCAAGACCGGCCAGCAACAGCACCATCAGCGCCGGAATAGCGATAGGAAGCTTCTGCGCGAGCCGCTGGGACCTCATGGCGGTCAGTTTAACAGCCGGCTCCGCCGATGGATTCCGCCCGCCGGAAAAACTTACATGGCTTACAAGTGCCTTTCCCGCCGCTGAAGACTCATCCGCCCCCCGAGCACCGTGGACCCGAGGGGCGAAGCTTCACGGAAGCCTTGGATCGCTACCGTCACGCACAGCAGGCGATCGAGCAGTTCTTGTTTGCAACGATGCAGTTGTGTACGCACGCCTGATACGCAGGATCGGTGATCGCATAGGTGGCCACACACTCGTCGTGACATGCGATGGCATCTTCGCCGCAGCCGCAGTCATCTCCCGAGCACGCCAGGGCCAGCTTTGGCTTGGCCGCGTCGGCCAGCCCCGTGAGAACGAGCATCGCAAGGACCAGGATCAACTTTCTCGTCATACAGTCTCCTTTCAGAGAGAAGATGGCGCATTTGAGCATATACAGACAAGGCATGCAACATGCTCGGGGCCCGCGCATGCTGAGCTCCAACCGCACACCTCCTCCAGCGCTGCGGCTCGCCTCCCCACTCTGGTATCGTCCGCCTGAAGGGGGAATCATGATCTCGAGAAACCTGGTGCTGGCTCTGGCCACCGTGGTGTCTGCCTCGTTCGTAGTCCCGCCGGCGCACGCGCAGACCCCGCAGACCGCCGCCGAATGGCCGGCGTGGGGGCGCGATCCCGGCGGCCAGCGCTTCTCGCCGCTCGCCACCATCGACCGCGGCAACGTCCGGACGCTCAAGGTCGCCTGGACCTTCCGCACCGGTGATGCCTACCAGCCCAAGGATTCCAGGCCCACCGCCTTCGAGGCGACGCCGATCTACGTCGACGGCACGCTCTACCTCTCGACGCCGCTCGGCCGCATCCTGGCGCTCGATCCGGTCACTGGACAGCAGCGCTGGGCGTACGACGCCAAGATCGATAAAGACGCCGGCTACGGCGACTTCGCCAGCCGTGGCGTCTCCACCTGGAAGTCGCCGGCCGGCCAGCGCCGGATCTTTATCGCCACCATCGACGCGCGCCTGATCGCGGTCGACGCCGCCACCGGCAAGCCCTGCCCCGACTTCGGCGCGAACGGCGGCGTCGACCTCCGCCGCGGCCTGCGCATCGCGCCGGACGCTCACCACTTCTCCGACTACGAGGAGACCTCGCCACCGGCGGTCATCGGCAACATGATCGTGGTCGGCTCCGGCATCGCCGACAACGGCTCCATCGGCCAGCCGAGCGGCGAGGTCCGTGGCTTCGACGCCGTCACCGGCAAGCTGAAGTGGACCTGGGATCCGATTCCGCAGGACCCGAAAGACCCCGCCGCCGGGAACTGGAAGAACGGCAGCGCGAAGCGCACCGGCGCCGCCAACGCCTGGTCGGTGATCGCCGCCGACCCCGAGCGCAACCTGGTGTTCATCCCCACCGGCAGCCCCAGCCCCGATTATTACGGCGGCGAGCGGCTGGGCGACAACCGCTACGCGAACTCCATCGTGGCCCTGCGAGCCGACACCGGCAAGCGCGTCTGGTCCTTCCAGGTCGTGCACCACGACCTCTGGGATTACGACGTCGCCTCGCCGCCGGTGCTGTTCGACGTCCACCGCGCGGGCAAGACGATTCCCGCGGTCGGCGTCGGCTCCAAGAATGGAAACTTTTTTATTCTGAACCGCGAGACCGGCGAGCCCGTCTTCGGAGTCGAGGAGCGGCCGGTGCCGAAAAGCGACATCGCGGGCGAAGCCACGTCGCCCACGCAGCCGTTCCCCGTGCTCCCCCGCCCGCTGGCGCGGCAGACGCTGAACGTCGACGAGATCCAGGGCTCCGAATCCGATCGCAAGTGGTGCCGCGAGGAGATCGCCAAGCTGCGCTCCGAAGGGGTTTTCACGCCGCCCAGCCTGCGCGGAACGCTGATGACGCCGGGCAACGTCGGCGGCATGGCCTGGAGCGGCGCCGCCTACGATCCCGCCAACCGCCTGCTGCTGATTCCGATCAACAACCTGTTCGCGCAGGTTCGCCTGATCCCCCGCGCCGATTACGATCGCGAGCGGGAGAGCCCTGGCCGCACCCTGGCAGGCGGGTGGGAGTTCGCCCGCCAGACCGGGACACCCTACGGCATGGCCCGCCGCATGCTCCTCGCGCCGGGAGGCTGGCCGTGCACGCCGCCCCCCTGGGGCACGCTGAACGCGATCGACGCCGACACCGGGGCCGTGAAGTGGACCGTGCCGATCGGCCAGATGCCCCAGATGGGCGCCAGCCCCCAGCCCCCCGCGGAGCACGGCGCGATCTCCCTCGGCGGCCCCATCGTCACCGCCGGCGGCCTCGTCTTCATGGCCGGCACAGTCGACCGCGCCTTCCGCGCCCTCGACGTCGCCACCGGCAAAGAGCTCTGGAAAGCCGACCTCCCCACCAGCGCCCGCTCCATGCCGATGACCTACCGCGGCCCCGACGGCAAGCAATACGTGGTGATCTCTGCCGGCGGCCACGGATTGCCGGTCGCGCCGCTCGGGGATTATGTGATCGCTTATACGGTTGGGCCGTCGTAGGGAATTAAGAGCACCTAATAAAACTCGTCTACGTACGTAGGGGAGGGGCTTGTCCCCTCCCCTAAGTGTGAGACCGAGTTTGTTAGGTGCTCTAACGGCATTTAAGCCGCCGCGGATGCTTTCTCTTCCATCCACCCCCTGCGTATTGCCTCGGCTTGGCGCCTGATCCGTTCAACCGTCGCATCAGGATCATTGATCTCTTGTAGAGAGACGCTCCCAACAGGTTCTATGCCGAGGTGCTTCAGCTTCACAAATACCGGGGCCATGGCGGCATCCGGGTCTCTGAAAAACAAGCTGCCGCGGATACGAATAAAGACCCAGCCCAGGCGCTCGAGAACGGCCTGGCGCTCGAGGTCGCGGTTTAGTTGCTCCGGCGTGTGCCAACGCTCCCCATCACACTCTACGGCGAGACGGCGGGCCTGACCTTCGACCACAAGATCGATGCGATAAGCGCCGACCGCCCATTGCGGCCGGACTCGATAACCAGCGGCGAGAAGACGATCCAGCACGAGCTTTTCAAACACCGAGTCCGTTCGACGTCCCTGTTCCTCCATGACACGCAGAAGAGCCTGCGGATCGCGAGCATGCTCGATGAGCCGCCGGCGTAAGTCGCCACTCTTCAAATGCGTATCCGGGTCGAGTGAATGAACCACCCAGAGCTGATTGCGCGCGCGGCTTATCGCCACGTTATAACGTTTCTTGAACACATCTTGCGGCCCAGCGTCGCGATAGATATGCTGCCCATTGTCGGGTGGGCCGTCCACCATCGAAAGAAAGATAACGTCACGCTCGTCCCCCTGGAATTGAGCGGCGTTGCCGCAGAGCAGCCTGTGCTTCGCAACAACATCCGGCGAGAGACGAAGCCGAAGGATGTTCTCGATCAGCAGTGCCTGCTCATCACCCAGCAGTGAGATCACTCCAAAGCTCGTTGGATATCCCGCCTCATTTAGCGCATACGCTGAGTCATTCAGGCACGCGATGACGAGAGAGGCGACTTCCTCCGCTTCCACTTCGTTCGTTTTTCCACCGGCCGTCCGGAATCCATACACCCGATGCGCGATCAAAGGCGGCCGTACGCTGGCGGCAAGTGGCTCTCGTAAGGGTCGAATTGTTCCACCGTAGGAGAGATGGTTGCTGAACTGAATGATCTCTGGCACGCAGCGGAAGTGTTCCCGTAGTGCCACCACGCCGCCGAACGCCGTTTCCGCAAGGTTGTAGATTGAAGTCTGCCCATCGTAGAGATGGCTGTTGGGGATACCCTGAAGGTCGGTGGAAATAAGACGCTGCACATCCGCCACTTTCTGGCCGACGGCGTCGGGCGTCACTTGTTCTTTGTCTCCAACCACGACAAGCTCATGGCCAAGGTAAAGCGCCGCGAGCGCGGTCACATCGCTCTGGCTCGCCTCGTCTATAATCACCACATCGAATCTCGTCTCGCGGGGGTCAAAGCTCTCATAAACCCGACTGAGCGGCATGATCCAGACGGGCACCGCACGGCGCGCGGAAGCAAGCAGCTGCCGCGCTTGACGCAGGAGCTCTGGCGCACGCGTGCCAGTCCCTTTGCCGATCTTACGGAGAGTCTGGACGAATCCCATTAGCGCCTGCTGGGTTTGCAGCCCAGTCCGCTCGCGTTGTGCCGCCCAGGTCTCGTGCTCGATGATCTGCGTTGCCGCTTGCCGCAAATCATTCTCCGCTCTATCGAGCTGCTCTTGCAACTGGGTCATCGAAACGGACGCGCGCCGGTCCAGCTCCTGCTGCCACTGCCGCCAGCGCCACGCCGCGACCGCATCGCCTGGTGGCTGAGAAGAATGGTGCGGTTTGCAACGGTGCGCAATGACGCGCACCCATTCGGGTGCCGCTGATTCAAGCTTCGCGAGCAGAGCGAGACGGCTGTCATAGGTGTCGCGCAGGCCTTCGAGGCGGGCGAGCTCGCGGCAGGCTTCCTCGTAGTCCTCCGTATTCCACGCATGCTGTGCGTGCAGCAGCACCGACGCGGCATCACTCTCTGGATAGCCCGACAGATAAGTTCGCTGAGCTTGCAGAGCAGCCGACAATTCAGTCTGCAGCAGCAGCGCGGCTTGAGCTTCCACAATCTCCGCCAATCCTTGAGCAACGGCATGCTGAACGCGCGCGAGCTCTCCGTGCTCGCCAGGTACGGGCGGATGGGCCGCCAGCCATGCATCCCAATGAAAGCCTGCTTTTCGCAATTCGCCGACCAGCGGCTCCCAAGTGGTCACTCGCCATTCGAGCCGGGTTCGAATTTCAACCGCGTAGCTCTCCGCTGTGCGCTCGGGCAATCGCCCGAGACTCTCGACGGTTGGCCCCTCAAGGCTCTCCACGGCTCGGCGCCACCGGGAGGTGAAACGCGTCCGATTTAGTTCCAATTGAGCGACCGCCTGCAACGCGCGGAAGTCGTCCATCGTTCGAGGTGCGCGGCCTTCGACACGGCAGGCTTCAAGGAACTGGTGCCAGCCGCGCCTCGTCAGCCTGGTCTTGAGGCCGAAGGAGCCACCCGCTTCGAGAAACGCCATGATCTCATCGAGCGTTGCCGCGCTCTCATCCACTGGGCAATCTGCCGGCAGCTCTGGCCCAAGGGCCGTGACAAGACGGTAAGCCGCGCCAGCCTCGCTGACGAGGGCCTTCAGGGCATCGAGCAGATCTTGCCATCCCTCCCGCAGCCCGCCCCCCCTCCATCCGGCAAACAAGACTTCGCGAAGCCAGCTCTCCTGCTCGGCAAGGATTGCCGCCGACTGCTGAACACGGTGATGGAGCTGTTGAAGTTGCGCCGCCGAGTAGCCCGCCGCGGCGGCTCCCGTCCAAAGCTCTGGGCGATGTGCTCGGGCACGCGAGTCAGCCATCGCCTGTTCAGTGGCGAGCCGCCGAAAATCGACCGGCGTCACCAACTCCGCAAGCGCCGGCTGCGATACTGAGAGTTGCCCCTCGTCCGATGGCGTAAGGATGCCTTGGGAGTTATAGAGATGGCGCACTTCCAACTCGGTCAGGGGGCAAAGAGTGCCGGGTTGAAGCGGACCGGGAATCCACCCATCGCGCTCTCCGTCCACTTTCAAGCGCTTCGCAACCTCAATGGGACTCATCCCCACACCACCCAGCACCACTTCCTCGATCTCGCTGAATCGCGCGTCGCGAAGTTGCCTCCGCAGCGACTCGGCGACAGCCAGCAACTTCCGCCGCTTTTCACGCAACAGTCCAGCCTCTTGCCGCAGGCTGGCGGCATCGGAACGCGAAAGCCGATCGGCGATGTGCTGCGCCGCGCGAGATAATTGAGCCTGACTTTCGGCGTCGCCTTCCAGCACGCTAAGACATAAGGGCTGGAGTGCCTCGTCCACCTGCCGCCGTAGCACCCGCAGTGCCTTTGTCGTATGCGCGGTTACGAGGACCGTCTTGCCCTGTGCGAGCAAGTGGCCGAGCAGATTCGCAATGGTGTGCGTCTTACCCGTCCCTGGCGGTCCCTGCACCAATACCGCCTTCGCTTTGGTGAGCCGCGCAGCGATTGCATACTGCTCTTCGTTGGCGGGCTTGCTGAACAGGATGTCCGGCTCCGGCCCCGTTGGCGTTCTCGGAATGCCTTCGTCCATGCCGCCTGGCAAGGGCTCCGCCTCGCCAGTTTCCACGCCGACAATGCGCGACAGTCCTTCGGGAATCTTTTTGTCCCCACTCTCCAGATCCTCGAGGATGTAATCCAGGGTGGTGCTCAGCCCAGCCGTACGGGGTCGGAGAAAAATCACTGGCTCCCGCCGAATGTTCGGGCGGCCGGCCACCCCACCGGTTGCCTTCCCTTCGTGGAACTCGCCATCATTGAAGAGTCCATGGACCAGCCGGCGGAGGAAGCCTTCCGTGCTTCTCCCGCCGAGAGGCTCCACCGGCTGCGTCTCCAATTCCTTGACAAAGTGGGCAATCATTCCCCCTTCGATGGAAGGTACCAGCCGTAGCAAAGCCCGATACAAATCCACCGGCTCGGTCCCGGTGTTGAACCGAAACTCCGGTGTTGACGGCTCGAACTCAAGGTTTACCCTCTGCGTCAGCACGGGGTGCCGGATGAAGTGCTCCGCCACGCTGAGCATCCCATCCGCGAGCACGAGTTCCACCCGGCCGCCCTCTCTCTGCATCGTCGTCCAGAGCGCGTGAATCTTCTCGAAAAGCTGCCGCGCCAGGATGGCCGGGCGCTCCGCCATCGCCCATTTCGACCGTGTCTCCGTCCATGCATTCAGCTCCCGGACGCGTTCCTCATCCGCGGCGAAATCGACGGTGATACTCCCTTTCTCCTTATCGGGAAAGTTCCGAGACGGGAGCACCGTAGCTTCAAGCTCGGCGGCTTGCCAGCCCGGCTTCAGCCAACCCTCTAGGATCTCTGGCGGCTTCGGGCACGAAGTCAAGCCCGCGCGCTGTATCCGGATGAGCGGTTCCACCCCCGGCTCGCCGCTCTCCTCGCCGTCCTCTTCCTGGCGATCGCCGTGCCATACCGTAATGCACGGATGTGCCGGCCAGGAATCTAGTCTCAGCACCTCAGCGTAGCCCGAAATATCGCGCGGAACTGGATTCCGCAGCTCATTCAGCTCCTTCAGAAATTTGAACGTCTGAACAAGCCTTCCCTTGGCACTATCTTCGAGTTTCATTGGGTACAATCCGAGCTGCACCGGTTCTTCCTCATACCTTCGATGTAGCTCGTAGTATAACCTTTCAGATGCTCTCCTTCGCTGTTATTTCAGGGCGGGCGGAGCTATAGGCGGGAACGATCACGCACCGGGAACCCCTCGCGCTGGGCTGCGATCACCAGCCGGTCGTCGAGGCAGACGAACTCCAGCGTCGAGGGTCTTCCCTCGGACGCCAGGAAGGCGGCGGCGAGTTGGAGGGAGTCGGCGGCACGGAGAGGATGAACCCGGAGGAGGCGCCGGGCGGTCTCGAGAACGTCTTCTACCGGCTCGATCCGGTGCCAGTGCCGGGCGAGGGCATCCAGCCGTTCGAGGGCCTCGGTCGTGGCTTGGGGAGAGAGGTGACCCTCTCGTTCCAGACGGCCGAGGCGCACTCGACGGGTGTACCCCACCAGGCGATCATCCCCGGCTCGCTGAGGAAAAGATCCCGGATCGGAACCGTGGCCTCTTCCTCGACCAGCAAAGGCACCAGGGCCGAGCTGTCCCAGAACTTCACCGGCCGTCCCTGCGCTCGGCGAGAAGGGCTTCGAGGGCACTCGTGCCTTCAGACGGCCTAGGCGGTTTCGCCATCAGGATCTCACGAGGGAGCGGAGCGGAGGCCCGGCGCAGCAGACCCTGACGTTCCAGCCGGGCAAGACGACCCTCGGGGTCGTCCCCATCCCCTCGCACGGATTCCAGACGCGCGACCGGACGCCCCCGGTCGAGGATGAGGATCGTTTCGCCGTGCTGCACCTGGTCGACGAGCGCGCTCAGGTTGTTCTTGGTATCGGTCAGGGTGGCTCTCTTCATCTGGCTAGAATAGCTAATTCAATCTTCCCCTTCAAGCAGGGTGAGATCGCGGAGTGCCACGGAGGTCCACCACCGGCTCCGCGGATTTCAGATAGACCCTTGACTCTTATACGCTCGGGCCTTAGCGGGGGTAAATTCCATGATCGAGCCAACGGATCAGCACCCGACGCCCACGGCGCTCTCCGGGCGGGTCGCGCTCGTCACCGGCGCCGCCCGCGGTCTCGGACGCGCCACGGCCGAGCGACTGCTGGCGGGGGGCGCCCGGGTCGCGGTCAACGTCCGCCGGCCCGAGCAGGCGGAGGCGCTCGCGCGCGATCTGGGCGAGGACGTCCTGGTGCTCCTGGGGGATATCGCCAGCTCGGCGACGGTGCGAGCTATCGTGGACAAGGTTCTCGACCGCTTCGGCCGGCTGGACATCCTGGTGAACAACGCGGCCGCCGCCTACTCGACACGCTTCGAGCAGATCTCCGAAGAGGAATGGCGGCGCGCGCTCGACGTCAATCTCACCGCCGCCTTCCTCTGCACGCAGGCGGTGGTCCCGGCCATGAAAGTCCAAGGATACGGTCGCGTCGTCAACCTCTCCTCCACGGCTGGCAAGAGCGTGAGCACGCTGGGCGGTGCCCACTACACCGCCTCCAAGGCGGGCCTCCTTGGGCTCACCCGCGCCGCGGCCAAGGAGCTCGGGCCCTTCGGCATCACGGTCAACGCGGTCTGCCCCGGCCTCATCGACACCGAGCTGACGCGCGAGCACGCGACGCCCGGCGATCTCGCGGCCTACGCGCGCTCCTTCCCCATCCAGCGCCTCGGCACGGCCACCGAAGTCGCCGACCTGATCTGCTTTCTGGCCTCCGAGCAGGCCGGCTATATCACTGGGGCATCCCTGGATATCAATGGCGGCGATCTGATGATCTGAGCCCGCTTGCGCCGGTGCTCCAAACCCCTGCTAAAAAAGGCGGGAGCGATCACGCCCTGGCGGAGACCGGGCTCGCCAATCCCGAACGGTTCGCCCTCTTCGGAATCTCCATGGGCGCCTGCATGATGGGCTCAGTCCGCCCGCTGGACGAGCGCGGTGATCATCGCGACCAGACGGGCGGGGTCGGTCGGCTTGGCGAGGTGGGCCTGGAAGCCGGCGTCGAGAGAGTCCAGGCGGTCCTGATTGGAGGAGTAGGCGGTGAAGGCGAGGGCCGGAACCCGGCCGCCGCGCTCGACGGGGAGCGCGCGCACCCGGCGCAGCAGGTCGTAGCCGCTCTCCCCCGGCATGCCGATGTCGCTCAACAGCACATCCGGAACGCCGCGATCCAGCGCCGCCAGGGCCTCGGTCGCCGAGGCAGCGGCGACCACTTCGGCGCCGTACTGTTCGAGCAGCTTGGTGAGCATTTCCCGGCCGGTCTCCTCGTCCTCCACCACCAGCAGGCGCAGACCCGAGAGCGGCCGCCGTCCGCCGTCCAGGGGTTCAAACCTCGCCGGCTGCCCGTCCTGCGGCTCCGCCATGAGGATCGCCGGCACGG
>Ga0193708_1000414_pt1 | contig 10358 bp, 8 predicted proteins | sample H3c1metaG_FD_160570 | JGI IMG/M metagenome (GOLD analysis project Ga0193708, IMG submission 160570) | Soil microbial communities from a riparian zone of the East river system, Colorado, United States - H3c1 | ecosystem: Environmental > Terrestrial > Soil > Riparian zone | place: USA: East River...
ACCACCGCCGTGACCATCTTGGCCCCGTCCTTGGCGATGCCGGCGTTCTCGTACTTGCGGCCGACCATGAAGCCCGTGATGTTCTGCAGGAATACCAGCGGGATGCCGCGTTGATTGCACAGTTCGATGAAGTGCGCGCCCTTGAGCGCGCTCTCCGCGAACAGGATGCCGTTGTTGGCGATGATGCCGACCGGATAGCCGTGCAGGTGCGCGAAGCCGGTGACCAGCGTCTTGCCGTAGCGCGCCTTGAATTCGTCGAATTCCGAGCCGTCGACGATGCGCGCGATCACCTCGCGGATGTCGAGCGGCTCGCGCGAGGGACGCATCGCAAGAGACAGCGTCTTGCTGCGGTTGAGGTTGCCGACCAGGTTGCGCGCGATCTGCAGCGCGTCGCGATCGTCCTCGGCGAAATGGTCGGCCACACCGGAGATGCTGGTATGCACGTCGGCGCCGCCTAGCGCCTCGGCATCGACGATCTCGCCGGTGGCTGCTTTCACCAGTGGAGGACCGCCAAGGAAGATCGTGCCCTGTTCCTTGACGATGATGCTCTCGTCGGACATCGCTGGCACGTACGCGCCGCCAGCGGTGCAGCTTCCCATCACCACCGCGATCTGCGGGATGTTCTCGGCGCTCATGCGCGCCTGGTTGTAGAAGATGCGGCCGAAGTGCTCGCGGTCCGGAAAGACCTCGTCCTGCAACGGCAGGAAGGCGCCGCCGGAATCGACCAGGTAGATGCACGGCAGGCGGTTCTCGCGCGCGATCTCCTGCGCGCGCAGGTGCTTCTTGACCGTCATCGGGAAATAGGTGCCGCCCTTGACGGTCGCATCGTTGGCGACGACGACCACTTCGAGGCCCTGCACGCGACCGATGCCGGCGACCATGCCGGCGCCGGGCGCCGCATCGTCGTACATGCCTTCCGCGGCGAGCGGTGCGATCTCCAGGAACGGCGAACCCGGGTCGAGCAGGGCGGCAATGCGGTCGCGCGGCAGCAGCTTGCCGCGCTCGGTATGGCGATCCCGAGCCTTCTCTCCGCCACCGCCCGCGACACGCGCGAGGCGGGCATCGAGTTCCTCGACCAGGGCGCGGTGATAGGCGGACGCATCCCGGAACTCCTGCGAGCCCGGATCGAGACGGCTAGTCAATGCAGGCATGCGGGCGGGGGTCCGGACGAAGACGGCACAGGATAACCGCTGCGCTCTAATCGCATCCTGCAGGTCTCATCCTGCAGGGCGGCGCAAACAAAAAGACCCGCCGAAGCGGGTCTTCCTGCACAACGTTGGTAAGCCTGATTACTTCTTGGCTTCGTCAGCAGCGGCGTCGGCCTTGTCGGCGACGTCCTGCGCAGCATCCGAAGTTGCCTGGGCGGCATCGGCGGTCGCTTCGCTGGCGGCGGCGGCAGCCTGGTCGGCAGCCTGGTCGACATTCTGGCCAACTTCGGCAGCGGCTTCGCCGGTCGAGGCAGCGGCGGCATCGACGCCCTGGGCAGCGGCATCACCTGCGGCAGTGGCGGCGTCGGCAGCGGCGGCACCTGCTTCGTCGGCCGCGGTCGCGGCTTCGGAGGCTTCCTGCTGGGCGGTAGCGGTTTCGTTCTTGCAGGCCGAGAGAGCGAGGACGCTGGCGGCGAGCAGCACAAAGAGCTTGGTGTTCATGGGTCTCTCCTGAGGAGTTGTCTGAAAGGATCTGTCTGGTAAATCTTAGGATCAGGCAACGCCAGTGCGCGTAGCAGCCCGGCATGCGCCGGCATCTCGTTCACTGACCAATGGAAAAGCCGCCGGCGAGCCGGCGGCTTTCCACTTCTTGCAACAGCAACTCGGGCGATATTACTTCTTGTCGCCAGTGTTGGTTTCGGCGTCAGCCGAAGCAGCAGCTTCTTCTGCGCTGTCCTGCGCCTGCTCAGCCGAGTCGGCTGCATTTTCAGCAGCGTCAGCAGCGTCGTCAGCGGCAGTCATGTCGCCAGCGCCGGAAGCGGCGTCAGCCGAGGTGGCGGCAGCGTCAGCAGCAGCAGCAGCAGCGTCGGCACCGGCCTGGGCAGCGTCGGTGGCCATCGCGTCGCCAGTGGCGGCGGCGTTGTCGGCAGCCTGCTGGGCTTCGCCAGCAGCGTCGGCGGCTTCGGCGGCGGAGTCAGCAGCCTGATCCTTGTTGGTGCAAGCGGCCAGGGACAAGCCCAGAGCCAGCGCGAGCAGCGCCTTGTTGATCGTCATGTCAATCTTCCTCGTCGTTTAAAGTTTGGCAACGCGCAACTGCGCGCCGATACCATGATGACAAGCCATCCTTGGGTGTCAAGCGGTTGGCCGCTTTTTTTTTGTAAAGGCGTTCTTAACTTTTCACACGATCTCGACAGCGATGGCAGTCGCTTCGCCGCCGCCGATGCACAACGAAGCCACGCCCCGCTTGCCGCCCCGGGCCTTCAGCGCGTAAAGCAGGGTGACCACCAAGCGCGCACCACTGGCACCGATCGGGTGCCCCAGCGCAACAGCACCACCGTTCACGTTCAGCCTGTCGTGGGGTATGCCGAGGTCTTTCATCGGTGCCATCGCCACGTTGGCGAATGCTTCGTTGACTTCAAACAAATCCACGTCCTCGACCTTCCAGCCTGCCTTTTTCAGCACATTGGCAATCGCCGTGACCGGGGCCGTCGTGAACCATTCCGGCGCTTGTGCATGGGTGGCATGCGCGACGATGCGGGCCAGCGGCTGCAGGCCGCGCTTAGTGGCTTCCTCGGCGGACATCAATATGGTGGCCGCGGCGCCGTCGGAAATCTTCGAGGATGAGGCGGCAGTCAGCACGCCGTCCTTGCCGAATGCGGCACGCAATGTCGGGATCTTGGCGAGATCGATCTTGGCGGGTTCCTCGTCGGTGTCGACGGTGACCTCACCCTTGCGGCCCTTGACGACGACCGAGACGATTTCCGCGGCGAATGCACCGGAAGTGATGGCGGTTTGTGCACGCCTTGCGCTTTCGGTGGAATAGGCATCGAGATCTTCCCGACTGAAACCGTACTTCGCGCAGGCGGCATCGCCGAACACGCCCATGGCCTTGCCGTCATAAGGATTGGTGAGGCCGTCCCATGCCATGTGGTCGAGGAACTCGGCCGAACCGTAGCGCAGGCCCGTGCGTGATCCGTTGAGCAGGTGCGGCGCATTGGTCATCGATTCCATGCCGCCGGCGACGATGACCTTGGCGGAACCTGCCTTGATCAGGTCATGCCCGAACATGATCGCCTTCATGCCCGAACCGCAGACCTTGTTGACGGTGGTGCAACCGGCAGCGGTGGGGATCCCTGCGGCCAGCGAAGCCTGGCGCGCGGGTGCCTGACCGAGACCGGCCGGCAGCACGCAGCCCATGATGACTTCGTCGACCTGGTCCGCAGCCAGTCCTGCGTGATCGAGCGCGCCGGTGATCGCGGCGGCGCCCAGGGTGGGGGTAGGCACGCCGGTGAACTGGCCGAGCATGGAACCGATGGCGGTGCGTTTGGCACCGACGATGACGATATCGGACACGAATGACTCCGGGAGACAGCGGCGTGGGGGCCGTGGAAGCGCAATTATCGCGCCGTACGCTGCGCTGCGGCAAATTGGACGAAAGGATCAGGCCGGCCGTCGCAGGTACAACTGGCGACCTCGGCCGGCCGCATGCACGGGTTTGAAGCCCTGCGACAGGAACAGGCCCGGAACGCCGGTCCATACGAACGCAGCGGCCTGATGTTCGCCGCTGTCGACCGCCTGCGGATAAGCCTCGATCTCTTCGGCGCCATTTTTGCGCGCAAACCCGACAGCGGCCTCTACCAGCGCCGAGGCGACGCCGCGATTGCGCCAACGCGGCGGCACGTAGAAGCAGTTCAACGCCCAGGTACTTGGCGTCCAGTCGCGCAGCAAGGCCTTGCTACGTTCGGTGCGCGGAAAATCCGCACGCGGACCGATCGCGCACCATCCGGCCACCTCGTCGCCGACGAAGGCAAGCAATCCCGAGGCCTGGCCGGATTCGACCAGGCGCTTGAACGCACGCCTATTCGGTTCGCCCTTGGCCGCGTCCCAAGTCTTGCCACCCATCGGCACGCGCCACCACATGCACCAGCAACCCCCGCATGCGCCGTTGGCGCCGAACAGCGCTTCGATCACCTGCCAGTCGTCGGCACGCAGTGCGCGCGTGCGCAGCGCATGTATGCGGAGGTCTGCTTCGATCGCAGGGCCGGGGTTGCGCCGTGCCATGCGCGTACTTCAGTGCTTGCCTTCGAACAGCTCGCGGCCGATCAGCATGCGCCGAATCTCGTTGGTGCCCGCGCCGATCGCGTAGAGCTTGGCGTCGCGCAGGATGCGGCCGGTCGGGTATTCGTTGATGTAGCCGTTGCCGCCGAGTGCCTGGATCGCTTCCAGCGCGACTTGCACACAGGCATCGGAGGCCTGCAGCAGGCAGCTGGCGGCGTCGATGCGCGACTTGTAGCCCGCGTCGTAGTCGCGCGCGACCTGATAGGCGAATGCGCGCGAGGCCTGCAGCGCGGTGTACATGTCGGCCAGCTTGGCCTGCATGATCCCGAACGTGCCGATCGCGACATCGAACTGCTTGCGCTCGCGCACGTAGGGCAGGGCGGCATCGAGCGCGGCCTGCATCAGGCCGAGCGGGCCGCCGCTGATGACCAGGCGCTCGGTGTTGAGGCCGTTCATCAGCACCTTGACGCCGTTGTTGACCTCGCCGAGCACGTTTGCGTCCGGAATCTCGCAGTTCTCGAACACCAGTTCCGAGGTGTTGGAGCCGCGCATGCCGAGCTTGTCGAGCTTCTGCGCCGTCTTAAAACCCGGCATGCCCTTCTCGACGATGAACGCGGTCATGCACTTGCTGCCCGCGTCCTTGCCGGCGGTGCGCATGTAGACGACCAGCACGTCGGCCTCGGGACCGTTGGTGATCCACATCTTGCTGCCGTTGGCGACCCAGACAGCGCCGCCGCTCTTATCGGTACGCTTCTCGGCGCGGCAGCTCATCGAGCCGACCACGTCCGAGCCCGCGCCGGGTTCGCTCATCGCCAGCGCGCCCTTCCATTCGCCGCTGCACAGCTTTGGCAGGTACTTCTGCCGCTGCGCCTCGTTGCCGTTGGCGTAGAGATTGCTGACGCACAAGTTGGAGTGGGCGACGTAGGACAGACCGACCGAACCCGACGCGCGCGAGATCTCTTCCATCGCGACGAGGTGGGCGAGATAGCCCATGTCGCTGCCGCCGTACTCGCCCGGCACGGTGATGCCGAGCACGCCCAGCTCGCCGAGCTTCGGCCACAGGTCCTGCGGGAAGACGTTGTCGTGGTCGATTTGCGCCGCGCGCGGCGCGATCTGCGCATCGGCGAAGCGGCGGACCGCGTCGCGCAGTGCATCAATGTCTTCGCCGAGCGGGAAAGTTCGCATGATTCGGGGGGCTGCTCGTTGTGAAGTGCGGGGTTGCTGGTGCAGGCATGCGTTAAAAACGATTACCTGCACCGGGCCACTATCAAGCTACGACCTGCCTCATGCACCCAGCGTCAATGCCCGCCGCGCATGCGACCCAGGAAGCGAGGCGCGGTCCGGCCCATCGGCAGCTTGAGCTTGCCGATCGCGGAGATCCGCTCCTCGGCAAGCCGGTCGGCCGCCTTGTAGGTCGGGATGTTGTCGCGCTCGGAGATCTCGTAGATGCGCGCCAGGTTGTGGTAGATCGTGCGCATCATGCGCATGGCGCGTTCGCGGTTGTAGCCGTCGATCTCGAGCGACACGTTCATCACGCCGCCGGCGTTCACCGCGTAGTCGGGCGCGTACAGGATGCCGCGCTTCTGGACCTCGTCGCCGATCGCGTTGTTGGCCAGCACGTTGTTGGCCGCACCGCAGATGATCTTGGCCTTCAGGCGCGGCAGGGTCTGCTCGTTGACGGTGCCGCCGAGCGCGCAGGGCGAATAGACATCGGCGTTGACGTCGTAGATCTCCTCCAGGCCGACGGCCTCGGCGCCGTACTCAGTGACGGCCTTGTCGATCAGGCCCTTGTTGATGTCGGTAACGAAGATCTTGGCGCCGCGTTCCTTCAGCAGCTTCACGAACTCCATGCCAACGTGGCCCAGCCCCTGCACGGCATAGCTGTACTTGCCGACTTCCTCGTCGCCGTACTTCTTGTTCAACGTCGCCATCAGGCCCTGCAGCGTGCCGTAGGCGGTGAACGGTGAGGGATCGCCGGAGCCGCCGTGCACCTGGTGCACGCCGGTGACGTATTCGGTCTCGCGGTAGACGTATTCCATGTCGTTGACGTCGATGCCGACGTCCTCGGCGGTGATGTAGCGTCCGCCGAGCGTGTCGACGAACTTGCCGAACGCGCGGAACAGTGCCTCGGACTTGTCGGTCGAAGGATCGCCGATGATCACCGCCTTGCCGCCACCGATGTTGAGGCCGGCGACCGCGTTCTTATAGGTCATGCCGCGGCTCAGACGCAGCACATCGTTGAGCGCGTCGGCCTCGCTCTTGTACGGCCACATGCGTAGGCCGCCGAGGGCCGGGCCCAGCACGGTGTTGTGCACCGCGATGATCGCCTTGAGGCCGGCGTCCTTGTTATGGCAGAACACGACCTGTTCGTGGCCGTAGGTGTCGAGGTGTTCGAAAATCATCGGAAACTCCGCAGCGTGGAAGCCATCGCGCATCGCGATTGGCGCCAGCAATGTGTGATAAGTCGTTGAATTGGCTGTGTACGCGGCATGCCGGACGCGATTGGCCGGTGCCGCAGGCGCGACAGTCTAAAGCAATCGTTCCATGCCGGCTTGTGTACGCGGCCGTATGCGCACGGCGTGCGGGCCGCGATCAGAAGTCGCGATAGGGCCCTTGTCGGATCCACAGCGTGGCCAGCCATTTCTCGCCGCGCTCGACCGGCAGCCCGGCGTGCAAGGAATCCGGATCGGGCGAGCCGTCGGACTGCAGGTTCGCGAAGGCGATCGCCGATCCGGCCGTCGGTGCGATGGTGACGCCGGCAGCGGGGAAAACGGTTTCACCGCCGGCTTCCACGTCGTTGAGATAAGCGCAAATCGTGCCGGCCCGGTCGCCGGCCTGCGGGCGGTTATCTGCGAGCGCGGCGGAAGGCAGGTAATCGCGATGCGGGTGGTACTGCTCGCCGGGCGCGTAGCGCAGCACGATCAATGGTTCGGCGAAGACCAGCTCGACACCTGCCGCGGTCGCCATGCGCGCCTGCACCAGGCGCAGCGCCAGGTCCTCCTGCAGCGGATCGAAACTCGCATCCTGGCTCGTGCGGATAGCGTTGAAGGATTTCGCGCCGCTCTGTGGATCCAGCGTATGCGAATGGGAGAGTCTTGGCCGTGCTGCGGCCATGAGCAGGCGGCACTCGTCGGCGGACAGCAGGCTGTCGATCGCGCCGAGCTTGGGTCGATCGGACAACCTTTTCACGGGCGGTTGCTGCCAGGTTTCCTCCAGCGCCAGTCGTTCGCGGACCAGGCCCAGTGCAAACGGGCGCACGGAACAGGCGGGCAGGGAATCGGATGCCGAAGCCTGGTCATCGCCAGCACCTGCCTGCATCCGTGCGGCCAGCAACTGGGCCGCGACGGGATCGCCGACGCCGGCCGCCTGCCGCAGCAGCCCCACGCACAAGGCCTGGTCCTGCTCGTCGTTGCGGCGTCCGAAGTGGATCGCGGCCGTAGTTAGGGCCGGGGCATAGCCCGCGTTCACTGCCAGCAACAGCCTCTGGTTGATGCGTGCGTCGCGTTTGACCGCATGGTTGCCCACCGAAATCATCGCCAGCAGGTAGGCGGCGATGACGTTGCCGGCAGTTTCAGCCTCTTCCAGCAGGCGCACGCCCTGTCCGGGATTCGAGGCCGCGCGCATGTTGCTGAAAAGCGGAAACGCTTCCTCCATCGCCATACGCGCCACCAGCGCGGTCGCCAGGGCATAGACCTTGGCAGGTTCTGCGGACGCGGCTTCGGCTCGTAGCGACGTCAGGGCGTCGTCGGGTGTCGGGTTTGGTTCGTTGCTCATCGGCAAAGCGTAAACGATGCGGCGGCTTCGGGTGCCGGGAGTCTCACAATTGCGATTCGATCGGCAGCCATGCCAGCACGCGATTGGTCGCGCGCGTGAGCCTTCCGGTGTCGGGTTCGTGCTCGAGCAGCAGCGGCGGCCGCGGTGCGCGGTCGAGCCAGCGCACGTCGCCGTGCGGGTCGAGGAACACCCAGTAGCTCAGTTCGGGCGACGCCAGCCGCAGGTATTCGGCGCGCAGGGCGAGGGCGATGCGCGCATCGTCGAACAGCACGCCCATCTCGGTGTTGAGGTCGGCCGAGCGCGGGTCGAGGTTGAACGAGCCGATGAAGCCGCGTGCATCGTCGACCACGAAGGCTTTGGTATGCAGGCTGGCACCGCTGCTGCCGAACAGGCTCGTCCCGCTGCCCGCAGATTGATCGGGCCGTGCCTGTGCACGGATCTCGTACAACTGGACGCCGCCGCGCAGCAGGTCGTCGCGATACCTGCTGTAGCCGCCGTGCACGGCGACCACGTCGTTGGCGGCCAGCGAATTGGTCACCACGCCGACCTGCGCGCCGCGCGCGACCAGGCCGACAAGATCGCGCGTCTTGTCGGGACCGGGCACGAAGTAGGGCGAGATCAACAGCGCCTTTTCACGCGTACCGCCCAGCATGCGTTCGAGGCGGGCGACCAGCCAGTCACTGCGGTCATCGTGTTTCCACTTCAGTGGCGGGTCGGCATGCACGCGCAAGCGGTCGCTCCAGACCGGCGTCAGCTTGCGGCCGGCGTAACCGCGCACGTTCGGCGAGGCGTCGACGCGGCGAAGATAGCGCAGCGCTTCGCTGCTGCGGGCTTCGGTGCGGATGCCGGCCAGCAGCGCCTGCAGCTCGCGCGGATGCTTCTCCGTCAGCGCCGCCAGCGGCACCGCCGCGCTGCTGTTCCAGTAGGCGTCGAAAATATTGCTGGCGTCGGCGACGACAGGGCCGAACAGCACCAGGTCGAGGTCGCGGAAATTGACCTGTTCGCCGGCGCTGAAATACTCCGCGCCGATGTTGCGTCCGCCGACGACGGCGACGCGGCCATCGGCGATCCAGGCCTTGTTGTGCATGCGGTGGTTGACGCTGAAGATCCGCTGCACCAGTTCCAGCACGCGCCACACGCCGGTGCGATTGCGGAACGGGTTGTAGAGGCGGATCTCGATGTTGGGATGCGTGTCGAGCAGCAGCAGCTTCGAATCCAGGCCTTCGGCATTCATGTCGTCGAGCAGCATGCGTACGCGCACGCCACGCTCGGCCGCCAGCCAGGCTTCGCGACCGAGCAGGCGACCGGTGAGGTCGTCGTGCCAGATGTAGTACTGCAGGTCGAGGCTGCGTCCGGCACGGCGGGCCGAGATCGCACGCGCCGCGAACGCATCCAGCCCATCGGGCACCATCAACACGCCGGTCTTGCCGGGATTCGCCGCGAGCAGCGGCACGAGTTCGCGATCCAGCGCGGTCTGCGCCGGTCGCACGGCCAGCGCCCGGCTTGGCGCGCCCGTGGCCGGCGGCGTGAGGTGGTCGGCCAGCAGCAGGCCGCTGATCACCATCAGCACTAGTGCAAACAGTCCCCACGCGATGATGCGCTTGGCACGTGTCATTGTTGTTTTCCCCCGGGGCGGGAGCAGTATCCGGCCTTGCGTCGCTGTTTGCGAGACGCCGCGGAGGCATGCTGCCGACGCGGTGCCTGGCTCGCGGCCGCGAGAGGTCCGACATCACGGGAGCAACGACATGGCCATCGCCAGGAACACACTGCACAGTTCGCGATCGGGACAAGCCACCAATGCGCGCCTGCTCGACGCACGTCCCGATACCGCCGACTTCCGCGACCGCATGTTCGAACCGACCCTGATCGACGTGCCGACCTCGTGGCCGCTGTCGCACCATGCCCGCCTAGCCGTGCCGATCCTCGACCAGGGCGACGAGGGCGCCTGCACCGCCTTCGGCTTGGCGACCGTCGCGCACACCTTGCTGCGCACGCGCGTCTCCGGCGCCAACCGCACGCACGTCAGCACGCGCATGTTCTACGACATGGCACGTCGCTACGACGAATGGCGCGGCGAGAGCTATTCCGGATCGAGTTGCCGCGGCGCGATGAAGGGCTGGCACCACCACGGCGTCTGTTCCGAGGAGACCTGGCCCTACACGCCCGGCAGGGAAGGAGCGCTCGAGCCTTATACCGAAGCGCGCGCCCGCGATGCCACGCGACGCCCGCTCGGCGCGTATTTCCGTGTCAACCACAAGGACCTGGTCGCGATGCACGCCGCGTTCGCCGAAGTGCGCGTGCTGTACGCCTCCTGCGGTGTGCACGAAGGCTGGATCGAGCCGCCGGCGCATGGACGCATCGCCTGGCAGCAGCAGGAGG
>Ga0193708_1000415_pt1 | contig 10336 bp, 9 predicted proteins | sample H3c1metaG_FD_160570 | JGI IMG/M metagenome (GOLD analysis project Ga0193708, IMG submission 160570) | Soil microbial communities from a riparian zone of the East river system, Colorado, United States - H3c1 | ecosystem: Environmental > Terrestrial > Soil > Riparian zone | place: USA: East River...
GTGCTGCCGGCTTCGTCGCCGATACGGACACTACCCAGATTGCCTTCCGGGTCAGGCGCGGTGTTGCCGACGACCGTGGCGCCATTACTGATCGCCAGGGTGCCCGAGCCGTAGCGGCCGATGATCAACTCTGGACCCGAAGTCAGGCTGGATCCTGCCCCGTCCACCGTGACGTAGCCCTCGCTGCCCGCGAGATCGCCGATCGTGGTGTGACTACCGGTAGTTACCGTTCCGCCGGACTCGATGTCCAGATGGCCAATGCCCGCTAGACCTACCGTGAGCGTGTTGGTCACATTCCAGATGCTTCCGGTTGCCACGTTGATCCTGCCGATGCTGCCAGCATTGACGCCGACAACTCCGCGACCGCTGTTCACCGTGCTATCCGTGCCGATGCGCAGTAAACCATTCGTGCCGGAGACACCGACCGTCAAGCCGCCGGTGTTCCAGATGCTGCCGGATCGCACTTGCATTCTGTCGTCCAGAAAGGCGTTGTTGGTGGACAAGACGGCACCGTTCTGGACATCGACGAATCCGCGGTTGAGGAAGAGATCCCTGGCCTGCGCCGCGCCGCCGTTGATGACCGCACCGCCGCCGGACCTGAAGTAGGCGTCGGTAGCCGCATCGGGCGCGGCCGGCGACCATAAAGCGGGGTTGTACCAGTCGCCTCCGTCGACGCCCTGCCAATCGGTGCTTTGCGCCTGCGCCACGGGTGCCGCCAGTGCGAGCGCGGCAAGCATCAACGCCGCGGAGGCGCGATGCCTGGCACGTGGCGTGTGCAAGGCCTGTCCGATCGCATCGGCAAGCGTGCTGGTGGCGGGAACGGAACGGTGCCGCGTAGCGGCAGGGTGACGGGTGGTACGCATGGGAAAGCCCCTGTTGGTTCGTGGCCGTGCCGATCGATACGGATGCGGCGGGAGTTCGAGAAAGGTCAGGCGGTGACGATCTGGCGTTGTGTGACGCGCGGGTCACCGGAGATGCGTCGCGTCGCCGGTGCGGACTCGCGGTCGAGCGCGCGGCTGATCGCGCCGAGCGTGGCCGAGAGCCAGACCACGACGGTGTCGACGTCGACATTCATCCGCACCGCTTCGTCGACGATCGTCGAACGGTCCTTGAGGATCCTCAGCACCGCTTCGGAGCGGCGCACGGCCGTGGTGCGTTCGGCGCGTTCGGCGCGTACGCGATCCCAGCTGTCGGGGTGGTGATCGTTGGCGTCGCGGGCGTCGGGCGTCATCGTCGTGTTCCTGGTTGTGTCGGGAATGCGTCGATTCGCTCGGCGCGTGCGTTGTGGCGGGATCGCGGTGTGCCAGAGCATTCACGGGGTTTGCCGCATCGGGGAGATGAAGGACCGTGATTCACCGCGTGAAACCTCGTCGTGCAGACCGCGATCCCGCCAATCAGATAGAGCGCAAAACCGGGAAAAATCGGATCATCGCCCGCGCCGCGCAGGCGGAATGGGCGTTTCAGGCGTCCTGCGGCTTGCCTTCGGTCAAGGGCGGCCAGCAGTAGAGGCGGCCATCCATCGACAGGGTGGCGCGTTCATGCAGTTCCGCCGGAAACACTCCTCGCGTCCGCAACTGCCGCCAGAACTCGCCGCCGCCGACCGCTTCGAGTGGAATGGCGAGCGTCCGCTCTTTATCGGTGGTGATCACGTACACCACGTCGGAGGCCATCGGACCGTTGTCCTTGAAGCAGACGCGGCTGATCGCGGTCCATGCAAACCGCGCCTGCATCAACAAGCTTCCGTCCGCGCCCATGCCGTGCAGCGAGACGCTTTCGTCGTCGTAGCTGACCTGCGAGTACACGACCTGGTGCGATGCGTCCACGCCGAGGTCGCGCCGCATCGCGCGAATGGCTTCCAGCAATCGATCCATCGCGTCTGACTCCTTGTCTTCGCGCTTGCAGTGGAGACTGTGCGACTTCGGCAAAGCCGCGCGCTCGGCGGCGTCGGGCCGAGGTCGTGCCCAGGCGTTCGCGGCCACGGACGTTCCAGGATTAATGCGCGCTGGAGGGGAATTTCTGATCACCGCCGATGCGGGCGGTGCTGCGGTCGCGGCCAAGACCCGGACGGTCTCACGGCGGAACGATCAAGCAGACGCCGCGGACCCGTACGAGGAGATGCCCGTCAATCCGGAATCAGGTTGTTTGCGACCGCGAGTCAAGCCAAGCAGGGAGGTCGGGAGCGTTACGAATCCCTCGCCCCGCGTAGCGGGGAGAGGGCGGCGCGCATGCGCCGGGTGAGGGGTGCGTGTCTGCAGCATGGACCGGTCACAGCAATCTGACCCATTGCCCCTCCGTTCGCCCCTCATCCGCCTTCGGCACCTTCTCCCGCAAGCGGGAGAAGGGCGTCATAGGCACGGACATCGCCAGGGCGAATCCGCGATTTCTGCAGACTAGTCGCCAGTCGCCTTCAACGCATACTGTTTGCGCACGGCGCTGGCCTTGTCCGCCTGTCCGGTCTGCTGGTAGAGCGTCGCCAAGGCTTGCGCGGCGCGCACGACGCGCGCGTCGTCGGCCGGGAATTCCTTGTTGAGCAGTACTACGGCATCGCGCAACAACTGTTCGGCTTCCGCTTGCCGATCCTGCGCCATCAGCGCGCCGGCCAGCTCCACGGCGCTATCGGCGTGCCACCAGGTGCCCTCTTCGTACAGGGCTCTCGCCTTCCGCAGCGCCGCTTCAGCTGCCTTCGGATCGCCGCGCGCCATGGCAATCGCAGCGAGCCCGCGCCAGGCGCTCGCGCGCGTGCGGCCGGTCTCGTCCACCTCAGGAAGCGCAGCTAACGCCTGTTCGAGCATCGGCTCGGCCTCCGCGTTCCTGCCCTGGCCCTGCAAGGTGAGGCCGAGGTAGGTGTGCGCGGTGGCGCGCATGGCCGCATGCTGGTCGGGCGGGAATGCGGTCTCGATCATGGTCAGCGCGTCGCGATAAAGCTGCTCGGCCTCTGCGAAACGCTTTAACTCGCGTAGCACGAAGCCAACGTTCATGGTGTCGTTGAACGTGGAATTACTGACCGCGTCATTCTTGCGGCCCATCGCCATCGTCTCGCGCAGCAATGGTTCGGCTTCGGCGAACTTGCGCTGCGACATGAGTGAGAACGCCAGGTAACCGCGGATATACGCGGTGCTGGGATTATCGGCACCGTACAGCTTGATCTGCTGGTCGTAGCCGCGGCGCAGCACCTTCTCTGCACCGAGCGCATCACCGGCACGTTCCATCGCCAGCCCGTACTCGGCAGCCATCTGCACGGTGCGTGGATCGTCTTCGCCGTATTTCCGGGTGGCCAGATCCAAGCCTGGTTTGAGCTGCGTCAATGCTTCTTCGGGGCTGTCCCACTGCCGCAGCGCAACGCCGTAGTTCTGCAGCAGGTTGATGTAATTATCCCCGTCCGGCTCGATGCGTTTCATGTCGGCGAGCACGCGCCGGAAATAAGGCTCGACTTCGAGGCGCGGCTTGTTCTGTCGGCTCAGCGCCACGGCGATATGCATGCGTGCGGCGGCCGCTTCGACGGGCGGCACGCTCGCATCCGACTGCGCGATCGCCAGCGCTTCGCGCGCATGGCGCTCTTCTTCGGTTGCGTTCTGGTTGTTGTTGTTGATGTCGGCCAACAGGAGCAACAAACCGACCATGGTCTCGTTGTTCGTCGCGGGATCCTTACGCGCGAGCGACAGGGCCTCTTCGGCCGCGGGACCCGCTTTGTCGCGCACGCCCAGGCTGTGGTAGGCCGACGCCATGGCCTGCAATAGGGCGCCCTTAGTCGCCGGATCACCGCCCAGCGAACCTTGCACCCGCGCCATGCCGCGATCCAGGATCTCGCGCGCCGACACCTCCTTGCCCAGGGTTTTCTGCAATTCGCTGCTCTTGAACAAGTCGACCATGAAGTCGCGGACCTGCTCGGTCTTGGCCTGTTCAGCGAGCGTGCGCTCGAGCTGGAGCTGGCGATTGACCGCAAATGCACCGATCAAGGCCACGATCACGAACACTGCCCCCAACGCCAGCCGGTTGCGGCGCACGTATTTACGGAAGCGGTACCAGTCGTGTCCGCGGCGGGCTTCGACCGGCCGGTTGTCCAGGAAACGCTGCAGATCATCGGCCAAGGCGCGCGGCGACGTGTAACGCTCCGCGGGACGCTTGTTCAGTGCCTTCAGCACGATGACATCGAGGTCGCGCGGCAGGTCGCCCAGGCGCCAGCGCTGGATCCAGTTTCGGCGCGACGACGTCTCTGACCCGAGACCGAGCTGCCGACGGCGCGCCACGCTGGGACGCTCGGGTTCCGACCGGCTCACCATGCGCACGATCTCGGCCGGATTGGTCGTGTCGCCCCACGGGTGGGTGCCGGTCAGCAGTTCGTACAGCACCACGCCGAGCGAGTACACGTCGGTGGCCGAGGACAGTGCCTGGCCTTCGATCTGTTCGGGGCTGGCATACGCGAGCGTCATGATGCGCTGGCCGGCCATCGTGCTGGTCAGTTCTGCAGACGGGGATGCCAATTGACGCGCGATGCCGAAGTCCAGCAGCTTCGGTTCGCCGTCCTCAGTGACCAGGATGTTCGCGGGCTTGATGTCGCGATGGATGACCAGTTGCTCGTGCGCATACTGCAGCGCCGCGCAGACTTTCATGAACACCTGCAGGCGTTGCACGACGGACAGGGAGTGGGCATTGCAGTATTCATCGATGCGCGTGCCGTCGACGTACTCCATTGCCAGGAATGGCCGGCCGTCACCGAGCGCGCCAGCATCGACGAGGTGGGCGATGTTTGGATGGTTCAGGCGTGCCAGCAGCTGGCGCTCGGACAGGAACCTCGACACGATCACGTGGTTGCCCAGCAGCGCGGTGTTGAGCAGTTTCAAGGCCACGGTCTGGCGGAATTCGCCGTCGATGCGCTCAGCCAGGTAGACCACGCCCATGCCGCCTTCGCCGAGCTGGCGGATCAGCGTGTAGTCGTGCGGCTTGGCGACGTGCAGCTCGTCGGTTTCGAGTACTTCCGCGCCACTGGGACCGCGCTCGAGGAATTCATCGTCGGGACTGCGCAACACCTCGAGCAACCAGGCCACTTCCTTGCGCAGGCCGTCGTCGCTCTCGCATTCGCGCCGGATGTATCCGTCGCGGTCACCTTCCGGCAACTGATAGGCCACGCTCACCAAGGCGCGTGCGCGCACGTATGCGTCGGTCTGTCTGTCGCCCATGCTTCGCTCTCACCACGCGAGGCGCGCCCCCCGGGAACCGCCGACAGCATCCTTGCAGACGAAACGGTGCAGTGCAGCGTACTGAAACTGTGACGGTTTTCAAGGATCGCCTGGCGATGATCGATTCTGACGCGCTTTTGCGCACAGCTAGGCAGCACCCCTGAAGCGAGGCGTCCGTGTCCCCTTTGCATGTCCCCGCCACGGCTGGCAGGGCACCCCACGGCAATGGTGGTGGGCCTTCATGGCAGGTGCGTGTCAGCGAAGCGCTGGTGGCAGCGCCGGCAGGCTCGTCGGGATGATGCTCGATGAACACTTGTCGCCGGCTCCGGCAGGGCGCGTGGAGGCTCTCTGCTTCAGGTCCTGGATCGCCTACGTACGCCCGACGGCCATGACCGCGATCGCCGTGACCGTCGCGGTCATCGCCTCTTGGCCGCTGCAATCCACGCATGTCACCTTTGTCGTCGTGTTGGCCGTCCTCGGTGCCTACGCCGCGCGCGTCCTGTCGCTGCTGGAAGACATGCTGGTCCTCGACGATGAAGGCATCTGGTACTGCAGCGGCGGACTCGCCGGCAAACCGAAGATCGTCGGCGTGCGATGGCGCAACGCACGCTGCATGCTGGCCGTGCCGCGCATTCGCTGGTCGCGAGCCTCGTACACGGTCATCGTCCAGAACCGTGTCACCTCCCGCCAGATCGTGATCAAGCACATGGCGCGCGGCGATATCGCGGTCGCGCGTATCAACAACCTGCAGCAAACGCGTCTACTCGACGCACGATGAGGAGGGGGCCATGCATGTCGTCATGCGCAACATCGGCGAAAGGATCGTGACGTCGACCAATATCGTCGTCACCGTCCTGGCCGTCAGGGACGGGGCGGTTCTGTTTGGAATCGAGCCGATCCTCGTGGTGCAGCCGCGGGAAGAAGAGGCGGCAATGCCTGCACTTGAGGCAACCGCCGCGCGCCTATGGTCCGGTTAACCTTCGAGTTCACGCCTGAGCCAGTCCTTCGCCAGGCGAGGGCGTGATCAGGACGTGGCTTTGGTTGGGGGTGGCCCAGGCCCTTCATACAAAGCTGATGTGTAATAGGCCCTCCTTCAGTGATCAGAAGTGGGCCTGCGCTGCGCTCTCATGAGTAAGGGCCCTCTGAAGGAGCCCCCTTTCAGGGAGACACACCTATGAAGCTTTACCGTTACGCGATCCCGACGGCCATCGTGCTGGCAACCGCCGCAATGATTCAAGCACCCCAGGCCCTGGCGTCCCGTGTCGCCTCCACTGCGGCGGGCGCCTGCCAAGCCAGTCTTCCCTTGCATGACGCCAACCTGCGCAAGCGCCCACTCGGAATTCGAAATGAGGGCGCCTCGAGCTCGTTCGTCAGTTGCGGACTTCAATGGGGACATTTGGTGTTCAGCACCCAGAGGAACTTCGTGATCGCGACAAATCAGAACAGTGCAACGGTCGACCTCACTTGCACATTGGTCGCCGGCCCACTTCCGGGACTAGCCGGCTACTACCCGCAGACCGTCGCACTACAACCACACGGCACCGATGCAATCGAGTGGCTTCCATCTGAATTCAACGACCTGCCGAACTACGTCAACGTGAGCTGCAATGTTCCGCCGGGCGTTGAGATCAACGTCGTCGGCTCGGACTACACGTCTATCGGGTCATGAGAAGCGGAACCACCATCGACTTCTGAAATCCATCGGCCTCGCGCACCAACAAGCGAGAGGTCGCAAATCCAACTCACTTCTGCAAGGAACACGGCAATGAAATCCTCGTCTTTTGCAATTGCGGCGGCCGTCGTACTCACCGCCGTTACCATGGTCCACGCGCCCAGCGCGCAGGCTGCCTCGAGTGTCTCCACGGCTGTTGGCTCCTGCCTGGGTAGTTCGTCCGCATCCGACGCGAATCTCCGCAAGCGTCCTCTGGGAATGCGGAATGAGGGCGCCACCAGCGTCTTCATCAGTTGCGCCGCACAATTCGGATACAACGCGAGTGGGGTCGCAGATGCCGTCCTCATCGCGACCAATACGAACGCACAACCCGTTGACCTCACGTGCACGCTGGTGGACGGCGTGCTGTCCATAGTCTTCTATTACCCAAAAACCATTTCCATTCCAGCCAACGATGCCGCTCAGATCGTGTGGCTTCCATCGGACAACGGCGGCACATCGTTCACGGGATTCGAGAACTTCAGCTGCAACGTGCCGTCAGGCGTCGAGATCAACGTGGTCGGATTCGACTACGAGTCCACCAGCCCCTGAGAGGTTGCGCACGAAGCCGGCGGTGCCACGCCGGCTTCGATTTGTATCTGGTAGATCGACCGCGCGCGGTGCAAGCGGTCGGGTTCCAGTACGGACCAAAGACGAAGCTAGTTTTCGAGTTCGCGTTTCAGCCAGGCTTTCGCCAGGCGCCACTCGCGCGTGATCGTGGCCGTCGACAAGCCCATCGTCTCGGCGATTTCGGGGATGGTCATACCCGCGAAGAACTTCATCTCCACGATGCGCGCCTGACGCTCATCGAGCGTTTCCAGCGCTTCCAGCACAGTGTCGAGCTTCTCGATGTCGACCGGATCGGCCGCCAGTTCCTGCATGTCCGTTATGCGCAACCGGTCCGCGCTGGGGGGGCGCTTGTCCGCGTCGCGACGCCGGGCCATCGACACCAGCACCTGGCGCATCGCGTGCGACGCATAGCCGAGTAGCTGGCGGCGGCTCTCCCAATCCGGTTCGTTGGTGCCGAATAGCCGGAAGAAGACTTCGTGGATCAGCTCGGGCGCGCTCAAGGTCAACATGCCGCGCTCGCGACGCAGTAGCTGTCGCGCGATCTGGTGCAGGTTGTCGTATAGCAGGCTGATCGCCTGATCGCGCGACTGCAGGTCGCCAGCGCGGCCTTCGATGAGCAAGCGGGTGATGTCGTTGGCGTTCTTGATCGTGGCCACGGTGTGCGATTCCCCACTCGATGCGCAGACAAGCGATACCGGAGCGGCTCGGGTCAGGCGCGGGGGCGCATGCGTCCGGAACCGCAAGAGCTGGTGCAGCGTAACGTTCCCCAAATTGGCCGCCCTGTAAATGCCCAAGGCCGGCCGTAACCGGCCATCGTTCATCGGCACGACGGGCCGCATCTGCACGAGGCGCCATCGGACGCATCCCGTGATCCGCTCTGGTTCGTGCAATTGACTGAATTCAAAGGCGTTATGCAAGCCTCCGTCCGGCACCGCGTGGCTGATCTCGGGAACGTCCGGTGGTTCTTCCTACGCTTGCATGCGAGGCGGAAGGTGCGGAACGAAGGGGGGCATTGTCGATCCAATGGCGTGGCCCGACCAGCCTCGAGCCCGTCCTACCGCACGCTCAACGGCGCAGACCCATCACCAGCACGCCCGCGCCGATCATCGCGATACCCAACCACTCCCTGCCGCTGGGCCGCTCGCCCAGGAACACGAACGCGAACCCGACCACGAGCAGCAGGCTGAGCTTGTCGACCGGGGCGACCTGCGTGGCATCGCCGAGTTGCAGGGCGCGGAAGTAGCATACCCACGACGCGCCGGTCGCCAGCGCCGAGAGCACCAGGAACAGCCACGTCTTGCCGGACAACTGCAGCGGATCGCTCCACTTTCCGGCGTACCACACGAACAGTGCCAGCGGCACGATCAGCACGCAGGTTCGGATCAGGGTCGCGAGGTCAGAATCAACGCCGCGCAACCCGAGTTTGGCGAAAATGGCCGTCAGGGCGGCGGAGACCGCCGCCGACAGCGACCATACGAACCAGGCGGGGATGGTGTTCACGCCGCACTCCCGGGATGACGTTGCCCCCAGTCTGCGCGCGCGTGCCGCGCCGCCACAATGCGGCGAGCGCGCGTCGGTCGCTAGGAATTGCTGCAGGACTGGAACAGATCCAGGCGCGGGTCGTATTCGCGTGTCTGCACCTGCATCAGGCCCAGCACCGAGTGGAACAGGTTGTCGTGGCTGGCGGGCCCTTTGGCTTCGCGCCGCAGACACGATGTATCGATGCCGCGATCGGCGGCGAACCCGGACGACAGCCAGAGCACCATCGGCACCTTCATTTGCGTGTCGGGCGCGATCGCATACGGCATGCCGTGCAGGAACAACCCGTTCTCGCCCAGTGATTCGCCGTGGTCGGAGACGTAGATCAGCGCGGTGTCGCGCGAGGATTGGCCGCGCAGCAGATCGATCGTGCGGGCGAGGAAATCGTCTGTCTGCATCACTGCATTGTCGTAGGCGTTGACGATTTCTGCGCGGCTGCACTCGCCCAGTTCGGCCGATTCGCAGACCGGCACATAGCGGCGCAGCCGTGCCGGATAGCGTTTGTAGTAGCTCGGCCCATGGTTGCCGAGCTGGTGCAGCACGACCACTTCGTCGCCGGCCCGACGACCGGCGATGTCGCCGAGTCCGTCCAGCATGACGCCGTCCAGGCAACCCTCTGCGTCGCAGTAGGCCGGATCCTTGGCATGCTCGAACGACTCGAACGCCAGCCCGGTGCACACGCCCTTGCAGCCGGTCTGGTTGTCACGCCAAGACGTAGCGATGCCGGCATGCTCGAGCACGTGCAGCAGCGATTCTGAACGCTCGATCTTCTGCTTGTCGTAATGCGCTCGGCCGTACGGAGAGAACATGCAGGGCACCGAGATTTCCGTGCTGGAGCCGCAAGCGGTCACGTCGCTGAAGTTGATCGGACCGATGCGCTGCAGCTGCGGCGTGGTCTGCCGTACATAGCCGTTCAATCCCCAGTTTTGCGCGCGCACGGTTTCGCCGATCACGATCACCAGCAGTCGCGGCCTGGCCGAAGCGGGCCGTCCCACCACTTTGGCCTCGGTTCCCACCGGAATGCGCGGCAGATTCTTCTCGGCGCGATCGTCGAGCGCCACGCGCGCCAGCGACATCACGTAGTTGCCGGGCGTGATCAGGTGGCGGACGTCCGTGTGGTTGCGCATGAGTCCAGAAATGCTCTGGAAGGACAGCACGATCGCGCCGGTGGCGACCGCGATCGCGCCGGCCAGGTACAGGCCGCGGATCCAGAGCGCGCGCCTCAGCGGCCGGCGTCTCAACCTTACGCTCCACAGCAGGCAGGCAGGCACCACGCCGTACAGCAGCAGCGGGAAGACCAGGCCGAACGAGATCAGCTCGTTCGACTCCTTGCTATCGG
>Ga0193708_1000418_pt1 | contig 10313 bp, 9 predicted proteins | sample H3c1metaG_FD_160570 | JGI IMG/M metagenome (GOLD analysis project Ga0193708, IMG submission 160570) | Soil microbial communities from a riparian zone of the East river system, Colorado, United States - H3c1 | ecosystem: Environmental > Terrestrial > Soil > Riparian zone | place: USA: East River...
CCTGCGGATCGGACTTCTCAGGGCAGTGGAGGTCGAGCAGCCCGTCGAGGATGTCCTCGGCGAGGCCCATGACGTAGTCGCGCCCCTCGCGCCCCTCGAGGATGTCGCGGCGAAGCTTGTAGATCGCCTCGCGCTGCTTGTTCATCACGTCGTCGTACTCGAGCAGGTGCTTGCGGGTCTCGAAGTTCCGCCCCTCGACCTGCGTCTGGGCGCGCTCGATGGCCTTGCTGACCATCCCGTGCTCGATCGCCTCGCCCTCTTCCATGCCGAGACGCCCCATGAGGCCCTGGATGCGGTCGGAGCCGAAGATCCGCATCAGGTCGTCCTCGAGCGAGAGATAGAAGCGGGAGGAGCCGGGGTCCCCCTGGCGGCCCGAGCGGCCGCGGAGCTGGTTGTCGACGCGCCGCGACTCGTGCCGCTCGGTGCCGAGGATGTGCAGGCCGCCGAGGGTGAGCACCTCCTCGCGCTCACGGGCGCAGGTCTCCTGATAGCGTTCGAACGCCGCCTGGTACGCCTCGGGCTCGGTCTCCGGATCGGCCTCGGAGTGGGCGAGCCCCTCGGGGTTGCCGCCGAGGACGATGTCGGTGCCGCGGCCGGCCATGTTGGTGGCGATGGTGATCGCCCCCTTGCGCCCCGCCTGGGCCACGATGGAGGCCTCACGCTCGTGATATTTGGCATTGAGCACGACGTGCGGCACCTTGGGCGGCCGGTTGAGCAGCTTCGAGAGCATCTCGCTCTTCTCGATCGACACCGTGCCCACCAGCACCGGCTGCCCCTTCTGCTGCGCCTCGCGGATCTCCTCGACGACGGCGTTCCACTTCTCCTGCCCGGTGCGGTAGACCAGGTCCCCGCGGTCCTGGCGGATCATGTCCCGGTTGGTAGGGATGACGGTGACGTCGAGCTTGTAGATCTCGCCGAACTCGGAGGCCTCGGTGTCGGCGGTGCCGGTCATGCCCGAGAGCTTTTTGTACATCCGGAAGTAGTTCTGGAAGGTGATGGTGGCGAGCGTCTGGTTCTCGCGCTCGATCTTGACCCCTTCCTTGGCTTCGACTGCCTGATGCAGGCCGTCCGACCAGCGGCGGCCGGGCATCATGCGGCCGGTGAACTCGTCGACGATTACGATCTTGCCGTCCTTGATCAGGTATTCGACGTCGCGCTGGTAGAGCGCGTGGGCCCGCAACGCCTGGTTGACCCCGTGAATGATCTCCATGTTCTCGGGGTCGTAGAGGTTGCGGACGCCGAGCAGTTGCTCGACCTTCTCGACCCCCTCCTCGGTGAGAGCGGCCTGATGCGCCTTCTCGTCGACCACGTAGTCGCCGGTGGTGGTCTTCTTGCCGTCCCCCTCGTCGATCTCCTCCCCTTTGGTCAGGCGGGGGATGATGCGGTCGATCCGGTAGTACTTGTCGATCGACTCCTCGGAGGGGCCGGAAATGATCAGCGGCGTCCGCGCCTCGTCGATCAGGATCGAGTCCACCTCGTCGACGATGGCGTAGTGGTGCCCGCGCTGGACCATCGACTCGAGCTCGAACTTCATGTTGTCGCGCAGGTAGTCGAACCCGTACTCGTTATTGGTGCCGTAGGTAACGTCGGAGCCATAGGCCCGCTTGCGGTCGGCATCCGGCATGTCGTGCTGAATGACGCCGACGGAGAGACCGAGAAATTTGTAGATCTGGCCCATCCAGTCGGAGTCGCGGCGGGCCAGGTAGTCGTTGACGGTGACGACGTGGACCCCCTTGCCCTCCAGAGCGTTCAGGTAGACAGGCAGGGTCCCCACCAGCGTCTTGCCCTCGCCGGTCTTCATCTCGGCGATGCGCCCCTTGTTGAGCACCATGCCACCCATGAGCTGAACGTCGAACGGCCGCATGTGGACCGCGCGCCAAGCGGCTTCCCGGGCCACCGCGAAAGCGGGGATCAGGAGGTCGTCGAGGGGGGCCCCGTTGTCGAGCTGGGTCCTGAACTCGGCGGTCTTGGCACGCAGCTCGTCGTCCGAGAGACGCTTGATCTGCGGCTCCATCTCGTTGATGGCGGCTACGACCGGCAGCAGTTTCTTGACTTCACGCTCGTGCTGACTGCCGAAAATCTTGGTCAGAATCGTGTTAATCATCGAGGTCTCGCTAGGTTCGGGGAAGACTCGAAATCGAGTTCAAAGGCAAGCGTCTACAACGCGCAGTCTAGCAGAAAGATTCCATCGGCCGCCGGAGGGCGGCACACCCCGGAAGGGGAGGGGAGGGCACCTACGAGGCGCCCGCGGCCGTGTCGTCGAGGATGTAGGCGAGGGGGTTGACGGGATCGCCGTCGACGCGCACCTCGTAGTGCAGATGGTAGCCGGTCGAGCGGCCGGTGTTGCCGACACGCCCCACGATGTCCCCGCGCTTGACCCGCTGTCCCGGCCGGACCTCGATTCGTGACATGTGACCATAGCGGGTGGTGACGCCGAAGCCGTGGGCGATGAAGACCGCCTGGCCCAGGCCGCCGATCTCGGCGGCGCGGATCACCACGCCGTCGGCGCTGGCCCGCACCGGCTGACCCGGAGCGGCGGCGATGTCGACCCCCTGATGGTCGCCGCGCCCGTGCGTCATGGGATCGGCGCGGACCCCGAAGCCGCTGGTGAAGATCCCCTTGACCGGAGCGATCGCCGGGGTGGCGGAGATCCAGCGCACCCGCTCGTTGAGCCTGGCCTCGACCGCGTTGAGGGTGCCGGCGAGCTGACTCGTCCGGCTCTCGAGGACCGGCAGGCCGTTCGCGCCGGCCTCCTCGATCGGCGAGCCGCCGCCGATACCCGCCTCGGCGCCGCTTCCCAGCCCCTCGACACCGGCGACGAGCTGGCGGGTGCGCTCCTCGTACTGGTTGAGCTGCCCCTGGATCTTCTTGACGCTCGACTCGAAGGTGAGATTGGTCCTGCGGAGCTGCTCGTTCTCGTTCTTCAGCCGGGCGATCTCGATGGGATTGACGTTCTTGCTGAAGTGGAGCCAAGTGAAGAGGCCGGCGGCGAGGGTGAGCAGGAAGAAGGCGCCGGCCGCGATCGCGACCTGCAGACTGGTCACCTGCCACTTGCGCAGTTTGGCGTGCGCGTGGGGGATCAGGATGATCGTGTGGTGACGTTTTGCCATGAACCTTCTTACAGGGAGCCAGACAACCTGGACACCATCGGCCACAGAACTCAAGCGGCTGATCGAGATGCGTATTGTAGACCCTGGACTTCGGATGTCAAGAGGTCGGTAAACTATGGCAAATCAGCATGCCGCGATTGTGAAATATTGCACAGGCCATGTTGCCGGGTGGGCATGGCGACCTTAGACGCTCTTCGCCTCGGGCTCTTCAGCCTCGTCGGCGGGGTGCCGCGGCGGCTTCTTCGCCACCTTCGCAGGCTTTTTCGCCGCCTTTCGCGGCAGCTTGTCGCGCCACTTGGAGATCGCCCGCTTGTCGGCAATGTGGATGTGCACCGCTCCGTCGAGCGCCATGGCCAGCTTGACCATGGTCAGCAGGGTGAAGTTGGCGCCGCCGCCGAGCAATTTCGTGATGTAGGCCCGCGAGCTGCCGATCCGCCGCGCCAGCTCGGCGCGCGAGACCTTCTTCTCCTTCATGATCCGGCAGAGGTCCTCGGTGAACTCGAGGACGGGGATGCCCATCCAGTAGTCGGGGTGGGTCTCGGCCTCCTCGAAGAGCTTCCGGTAACGCTCCATGCTTTCGCTCGCCATCTCAGTCCTCCTCGATGTGGAGTCTCCCCAGGAGCTTCGCCCTGAAGTACTGCTGTTTCAGATCCTTCGCCAGCTCGAGTCCCGGCCTGGGAGTCCGCTCCGCCTTGCAGAACGCGTACGTGCAGACGATCCGGCAGCCGTCGTCGTAGAAGAACAGGACCCTCACTTTGGGTCCCTTGGGTTGGCGCCGGAACTCGAAGATCCCGTCGCCCAGGGGCTTGCAGAGCTCTCTGTTGTGCGCCGGCGGGCCCTCCACGGGCAAGCGGACGCGCAGAAAGATGAGCAAGGTCTGTCGCGCCTTGTCCTGGCCCGGGGCGGTCAGGAAATCGAGCACCTGGCAGTCCTCTCTTTCATCCATCACTGCCAGGACATCCCACCGCTCACGAGCGATCCGGACGAGCTTCATGTTAACTCTCCTATTAACGAACGTCAAGAGCTTTCCCGCGCCTGGTGCCTCGCTCATCCGGCCACCCGCCGGTCGAGGCTGCGGTATTGGATGGCCTCGGCCAGATGGGCGGAGCGGACGGCGTCGCTGCCGGCGAGGTCGGCGATGGTGCGGGCCACCTTGAGCACGCGGTCGAACGCCCGCGCCGAAAGCCCCAGCCGCTCGAAGGCGTTGTCGAGCAGCCCCCGGGCCGCCGCGTCGACGGCGCAGAAGCGGCGGAGCTGCTCGGGCCCCATGGCGGAGTTGGTCGGGGTCTGGATGTGCGAACCGAAGCGCTCGATCTGCACGGCCCGCGCGGTGGCCACCCGGCGAGCCACGGTTTCCGTGCTCTCGCCGGCCGAGGAGCGCAGCTCCGCGAGGCTCACCGCCGGCACTTCGACGTGCAGGTCGATACGGTCGAGCAGCGGCCCCGAGACCCGTCCGCGGTAGCGCTCGATGAGCGGCGGCGGACAGCGGCAGCAGTACCTCGGGTCCCCCAGATGACCACAAGGGCAGGGATTCATCGCGGCCAGCAAGGAGAACCGGGCCGGGAAGACCAGCCGGGCGCGGGCCCGCACGACGCTGACGTTCCCCTCTTCGAGCGGCTGGCGCAGGGCTTCCAGGGTGTCGCGCCGGAACTCCGGGAGCTCGTCGAGGAAGAGGACGCCGTTGTGAGCCAGGCTCGCCTCGCCCGGCCGCGGGTTGCTGCCGCCGCCGATCATCCCCGCCGTGCTGGTCCCGGTGTGCGGGCTGCGGAAGGGCCGCTGGCGCAGCAGCCCCGCCGGCGGCTCCTCGGCCACCAGGGAGTGGACCTTGGTGACCGCGATCGACTCCGCCAGACTGAGCGGCGGCAGGATCCCCGGCAGGCGGCGGGCGAGCATGGTCTTCCCTGAGCCCGGAGGTCCGAGGAACAGGAGGTTGTGGCCGCCGGCCGCGGCCACCTCCAGAGCCCGTTTCGCCATCTCCTGTCCCCGCACCTCGGAGAGGTCGGGAGCGCCGATCAGAGCCTCGATGGAGAAGGGGGGCGCCGGGACGGCCGGCAGCTCCGCCTCACCGGTAAGGTGCTGGACGGCCTCGGCAAGCCCCCGGAGACCGAAGACCGGGACGGCTTCGAGCGCCGCCGCTTCGGCGGCGTTGGCGGCCGGCAGCAGAACCTCGCGGATTCCCATGCGGCGCCCGAGGTCGGCGATGGCCAAGCCACCGCGCACGGAGCGAATGGCGCCGTCGAGCCCCAGCTCGCCGCAGATCAGCCGCCCGGTGAGGGCGTCCTGCGGGATCTGCTCATAGGCCGCGAGCATCGCCAGGGCAATGGCGAGGTCGAGGTGGTTGCCCTCCTTGCGGAGGTCGGCCGGCGCGAGATTGATGATGATGGACTTGGGTTCCAGGTCGAAGCCGCAGTTCTTGATCGCGGCGCGCACCCGCTCGCGGCTCTCGCGGACCGCGGCGTCGGCAAGTCCCACGATCTGGATCTGCGGGAGTCCGTTTTGGACATCGACCTCTACCTGGACGGGGCGTGCTTCGATCCCCCATGGCGTGGCGGTAGTGACTCTGGCTAGCATCAACCCAGATAAGACGTAAAATCCACCTCCAATCTTCTTCGCCCTAGAACGGCGGGGGTTTGCGGACCCCCTTTTGACCTACTTCGAAACTTCATGAAACTAACGAATAGACTGTGAACGTCCTCGTCGTCGCTACCAAAGCGCCCTGGCCGGCGATCGACGGCGGGCGCTTCCTGCTCCTCAACACCCTCCGGGGCTTGGTGGAGGCGGGCTGCCGGGTCACGCTGGTGGCGCCGGTCGATCCAGCGCGGTTCGACCTCGCCGGGGTCGCTCGCGAGCTCACCGCGGTCTGCACGCCGGCGCTAGTCCCGGCGGCCCCCTTGCCCCCCGTGGTGGCACTGCTCCGTTCCGGCGGAGCGCCGCTGTCGATCGCCCGCCACTCGCTCCCCGCCGTGCGGCACGAGGTGGAGAGCCGGCTCGCTGCGGAGCGCTTCGACCTCGTCCACGCCGAGCAGCTTCAGGCGCTGCCGCAGGCCGAGCCCGCTTACGCCCGGGGGATTCCAGTGGTGCTGCGGGCCCAGAACGTGGAGAGCGACCTCTGGGCGGCCACGGCCCGGCGGGGGAGAGGGCCGCGGGGATTCCTCCTGCGCCGGGAAGCGAAAAAGCTGGCTGCCTGGGAAGGGAGGGCGGTCCGCCGGGCCGCCGCGACCCTGGCGCTGACGGCGGAGGACGCGGCCCGATTGCGCGAGCTGGCCGGCGGAGGAGGGCGAGTCGCGGTCGTCCGTGCGGCCTTCCCGGATCTCCCTCCGGGAATGGGGCGGCTGGAAGGCAATCCGGCGGTGTCTGTCTTCGGCAGCCGGGGGTGGCTGCCCAACGAGGAGTCGACCGCTTGGTTTGTTACCGAGGTCTGGCCCGCGGTGCGCGCCGAGTCTCCTGGAGCGATCCTCCATCTCTTCGGATCAGAAGCGCCCGGCGCCGTTTCGCACCCTTCGCCGGCCGATAGCGGAAAGGTCTACGCGCCGGGCTCGATCCTCGCCGTTCCCCTGCGCATCGCCTCCGGGGTACGCATCAAGATCCTGGAAGCCTGGGCTCGCGGCATCCCGGTGGTCGCGACCCCCGCCGCCCTCGCCGGCCTGGAGGCGGAGGATGGGCGGGAGGCCCTGGTCGCCCGCGATGCAGGAGAGTTTGCCGCCGCGATCGGCCGGATTCACCGCGATCCCGCGCTCGCCACGGCGCTTATAGAGGCAGGCCGCCGGGCGCGGCGGGAGCGGCATGATCCAGGAGCGGTGGCGCGGAGGTTGATGGAGGAGTATGAGAAGGCGGCGGGTTAAAACTCTCCCACCAGCGAGATCTCCACCTCCAACCGGTATCCCGTCTCCTTCTCGACCACCTCCTGGCAACGGGCGATCAGCGCCCGCACGTCCGCCGCGGTGGCGCCTCCGGTGTTGATGAAGATGTTGGCGTGGCGCTGGGTGATCATGGCGCCGCCGATGCGGGTGCCTTTCAGGCCGCACTGGTCGATCAGGCGGCCGGCACCGATCCCCTCGATCTTCTTGAAGATGGAGCCGGCGCTCGGCTCGGTGTCCAGGGGCGGGTGGCGCTCGCGCCGCCACTGGAGGTTCTCCTCGACGATCCGCCGCATCCGCTCCGGGTCCTCCGGCGCGAGCTGAAAAGTGGCGGCGAGCACCACGTCCGGCCGGTGGTGAAGGACCGAAGTGTCGTAGCCGAACTCGAAGTAGTCGACGCCCACCGTCCGGCGCTCCCCCTCGACGGTCAGGATCTCCGCCCCCTTTGTCACCTCGGCGATGAACATCGTCCACTCGCGGGCCGGGGCGGGGGAGAGGAAGTGGAGGTTCTGCCAGAGCGCGCCCCCCACGGTCGAGGGGATGCCCACGTAGTGCTCCAGCCCGGAGAGGCCGTGCGCGATCGCCGCCTCGATCAGGTCGGGCCAGACGATCGCCCCGCTCTCGGCGCGCACCGTTCCCTCCCCGGGGGAGAATTCGAGATGCCGAGCCAGATTACGGATTACCAGCCCCCGGAATCCGCGGTCGCCGACCAGGATGTTGGCGCCCAGCCCGAGCAGGAAGGACGGCACCCCGTGCTCGCGGGCGGCGAGGAGGGCCGCCGCCAGCTCGTCCGCCGTCGCCGGCTCATAAAAGAGGTCGGCCGGACCGCCGATCTTGAAGGTGGTATAGGGGGCCAGGACCTCGCCGGTCCGCACCCGGTCCGGTCCCAGCGCCCGGCGGAGAGCCTCGTACCCCTTCACGGCTCGTCGATCATCTGGATCCGCCGGACATGCCGGCCCCCCTCGAACGGGGTGTCGAGCCAGATCTGCACGATGGAGAGGGAGAGCATGTTGGCGTCGTTGTGCTGGCGGCCGAGCTGGGCGGACTCCTCATTCCAGCAGAGGACGCAGCGGATGCCGCGCACGCGGTTGGCGGTGATCGCCTCGCCGTTGCCCGAGCCGCCGAGCACGATCCCGCGCTCGACCTCACCCGCCGCCACCGCCAGGGCTACCGGCCGGATGAACGCCGGATAGTCGACGGTCATCTCCGATTTCGTCCCGAAGTCCTTCACCTCGTGGCCGCGTTTGGCGAGGTACTTCTTGATCTCTTCTTTATAGCGATAGCCGGCGTGGTCGGAGCCGATGCCGATCTTCATCTTGCACTCCTTGAAATGGACTACGGTTCGGGTCCGGGATTGTACGCCAAGTCGCTATAACTCCGCCGTATGGCCCCGCCGCCGCACCTCGAACAGCACCAGCGCCGCCGCCACCGTGGCGTTGAGCGACTCCACCGCCGCCGCCATGGGGATCGTCAAGCGCAGACCGGCGCGATCGAGGAGAGCGGGGGAGAGGCCCGGGCCCTCGGCGCCCACGGCGAGGACCAGGGTTCCCGCGAGAGGGGCGCGATAGAGATCCTCGCCGCCGCGGGGGACGAGGGCGGCCCAGCGCGGGTGGGCGGCGGCGAGATGGGCATCCAGGGCTTCGGGCTCGACGCCCACCGCCACCGGCAGGCGCAGCAGGCTGCCGGCCGAGGCGCGGAGGGCGCGGGGGTGGTTCGGATGGACGCAGCCGGGGGAGAGAGCGAGGCCCGCGGCGCCGGCGGCTTCGGCCACGCGGGCGAGGGCGCCGAGGTTGCCCGGGTCCTGAAGGCCATCCAGATAGAGATAGGGGCGGTCCGTCTCGACCGGCAGGGACGCGACCCCGGAGCGGGGGAGGAGAACCACGGCGAGGAGGCCGCGGGGGGAGTCGGTGTCGGTCAGCTCGTCCAGGATCTCGGGGCTCACCTCTAGCGGCAGCCCCGGCAGCCCCGGCAGAAGACGGGCGAGCCGCCGCCCCTCGGGGGTGTCCAGGAAGCCGGGCGTCGCCAGCACCTCCTCGAGAACGAGGCCCGCGGCCAGGGCTTCCGCGACGAGGTGAGTCCCCTCGAGCAGGGCGCGGTCGCCTTTACTTCGCCGGAGACGCCGAATATCCTTGACCCTTTGATTCTGACGACTGGAGATCATGAGCACGGATCTTAAGAACTTCTGGCAAAGGCTCCAAGCGGGCGTCGAGGTGGCGGTGGCCGGCCACGCTTCGGACAAGCTTCTCGGGGTGCGCGACGGCTTCCTCCGATTCTTCCACGACGGCATGGACCGCACGCTGTCGGTCGTCGTGGTGCCGCAGTCGGTACAGGAAGAGCCGGTGGGCCTCCTGGTATCGGACGAAGAGGTGGTGCGCGAGGCCCGCAAGAAGGCGCTGGGACTCGAGGAGAAGCTGCGCGACACCTACCATTTCTATATCTCCAGCGAGGGGGGCATCGAGTCTCTCGAGGTGGACGGCGGCCAGCGCTATTTCGTGCGCAACTGGACCGTCCTGCGCAGCCCACTGGGCGAGGCCTGGGGCTCCAGCGGCGCGGTGCAGCTTCCGGATCGCCTGGTGGCGGGGCTCGACAGCGCCCAGATCCCTTTCGCCGTACCGGGCACCCGGCGGAGCGGCGGCATCATGAGCTCGCTCACCGGCGGGCTGGAGACACGGCGCAAGAACATCGCCCTGTCCACCTTCCACGCGCTGTCGACACTCTTCTATGGGGTCTTGGACAGCCGTCCGATCCGTTGACACCGGGTCGGCGCGCGCGTTTGACCCATCTTTCACCAGTTGGTAGCATTCACGACAAGCCGCCGTGTCTGATCCGAACGTCACGCTAGAGGTGCGAATATGAGCGAACGAGACATCCACCTGTTCACGTCGGAGTCCGTGACCGAGGGTCATCCCGACAAGGTGGCCGACCAGATTTCCGATGCCGTCCTCGACGAGGTCCTGCGCCAGGATCCGCGAGGCCGCGTGGCGTGCGAGACCCTGGTGACCACCGGCACGGTCTTTTTGGCCGGCGAGATCACCACCAACGCCTATGTCGATTTTCCCGGCGTCGCCCGGCGGGTGGTGCGGGAGATCGGCTACACCCGGGCCGAGTTCGGCTTCGACTACGCCACCTGCGGCGTGCTGTCGGCGATCGACCCGCAGTCGCCCGACATCGCCCAGGGGGTGGACACCGGCGGCGCCGGCGACCAGGGGCTGATGTTCGGCTTCGCCTGCCGCGAGACGCCCGAGCTGATGCCGTTGCCGATCGCCCTCGCCCACAAGCTGACCAACCGTCTCGCCAAGGCTCGCAAGTCGGGCGCCCTCCCCTGGCTGCGGCCGGACGGCAAGAG
>Ga0193708_1000419_pt1 | contig 10300 bp, 8 predicted proteins | sample H3c1metaG_FD_160570 | JGI IMG/M metagenome (GOLD analysis project Ga0193708, IMG submission 160570) | Soil microbial communities from a riparian zone of the East river system, Colorado, United States - H3c1 | ecosystem: Environmental > Terrestrial > Soil > Riparian zone | place: USA: East River...
GTTCGACATCGGCAAGATCGGCAAGCCGGTCGACAAGACTGAGTGGGAGATGCGCCCGCAGACGGTCAATGCGCAGTACAACCCGCTGGCGAACCAGATCACGTTCCCGGCCGGCATCCTGCAACCGCCGTTCTTCGATCCGAAACTGCCCGACGAGATGAACTACGGCGGCATCGGCGCGGTCATCGGCCACGAGATGACGCACGGCTATGACGACCAGGGCGCGAAGTTCGATCCGGGCGGCAACATGCAGGACTGGTGGACCAAGGCCGATCTCGATGGCTTCAAGTCCCGCACCGGCAAGCTGGTCGCGCAGTTCGATGGCTACAAGACGGCCGACGGCAAGAAGCTCAACGGCAACCACACGCTGGGCGAAAACATCGCTGACCTTGGCGGCCTCGCCACCGCCTACGACGCGATGAAGAAGGCCACTGCAGGACAGCCCGACCCGAAGACCGACGGGCTCACCCGCGACCAGCGCTTCTTCCTGAGCTGGGGCACCGTGTGGCGCCGCAATTTCACGCCCGAAGAAATGGCCAATCGCCTGACGACCGACGAACATGCCTTGTCGAGCTTCCGCGCGATCGGTGCTCCGTCGAACATGCCGGCGTTCGCCGCGGCCTTCAATTGCAAGGCCGGCGATGCGATGGTGCGCGATGGCGACAAGCAGGTCGTGATCTGGTAATTGCCCGCTCTTGATCGACACTTCCGCTGAATTGGACGGGCCCGGCATGCCGGGCCTGTTTTTTTGTGCCGCAGTTCCGTCGGGCATGCTTGGTCAGGCATGCTTGATCAGGCATTCATGGTCCCGTCGCGACCCCTTGTTACACTCCCGCGACTTTCACGTACGGATTGCGCGATGCCTAACCTGCGACCCCTCGCCCTGGCCATGAGCTTGTCCCTGATCGTCGCGCTCGCGGCCCCGGATGCCGACGCGGCCAAGAAGAAACGCGCAACGAAGAAAAAGGCAGCGCCGCCCGCGATCACCGCCTGCACCGATTTCTATACCTTCACCAACAAATCCTGGCTCGACGCCAACGTGGTGCTCGCAGGCACCGGCACGGTGTCGACGATGGGACAACTGCAGGAACGCGCGCTGCAGCAACAGCGCGAATTGCTCGACTCGGCGATGCGCGCGCCACAGGGCAACGTGCAGAAGCTGCTCGGCGACTTCTGGGCCAGCGGACTCGACGAGGCCGCCGTCGAACTCGACGGCGCCAATCCGATCGCGCCGCTGCTCTCGCGCATCAACGGCATCAAGCGCGCCAAGGACATCCCGGCCTCGATCGCTGCGCTGCACCAGGTCGGCATCGCGGTCGCCTTCAACTTCAGCGCCGACGTCGACCTCAACGACCTCAGCCGTCATATCGGCTACTTCGGACAGGGCGGCCTCGGCCTGCCCGATCCGGCGTACTACACGCGCACGGATGCCGACACGCGCGCGCTGCTCGGCCGCTACAACAACTACGTGCAGAAGATCCTGACGCTGACCGGCACGCCGCCTGAGAAACTGGCGGCCGAAGCGCAGCAGGTCATCGACCTGGAGACGCGCATCGCACAGTCGTCCAAGCCGATCACGTTGCTGCGCGACCCGCGCGTGAATTACGCGATGGTGCCGACGGCTGGTCTCGGCAAGCAGTACAAGCGCCTGCAACTGGACGATTTCCTCAAGGCCCAGGGCGTGACCGACGACAGCGTGTCGCTGGCGAATCCCGAATTGTTCGCGCAACTCGACGCGCTGGTCGGCAGCCTCAAGCCCGAGCAGTGGAAGACCTATCTGCGCTTCCAGGTCGGCAGCGCGATGGCGCCCTACCTGTCGAAGAGCTTCCGCGACACCGATTTCGAATTCCGCGGCCGCGTGCTGCGCGGCGAGACCAACCCGGCGCCGCGCCAGCAGCAGGTCCTCGACGCGATCAACCATGCGGCGGGCCCGATGCTGGGTCGCGAATACGTCGGCCGCCACCTGCCAGCCGCGACGCGCTCGCGCGCCGAAGCGATCGCCGAGCAGGTGCGCGATGCGCTCGGTCGCGGCATCGACCGCAACACCTGGATGAGCGAGCCAACCAAGGCGCAGGCCAAGTCCAAGCTGGCGAAGCTGAAGATCGAAATCGGCGCGCCGAAACGCGACCTCGACTACACGGTGCAGCCGATGGGCCGCGGCAGCTTCGGCAGCAACATGCTGATCGCCTCGACCTGGCACCACCGCGAAGAAATGAAGCGCATCGGCCGCGGCAACGCCGACCGACGCTGGGACGTGCTGCCGCAGCAGCCGGCGCTGGCCTACGACATCGCGCAGAACCGCCTGATCGTCAGCGCCGCGATGTTGCAGGCGCCTGTCCTGGACATGTCGCAGGACGCCGCGGGCCACTACGGCACCTTCGGCGCGCTGGTCGGGCACGAACTCAGCCACGGCGTCGACAACAAGGGCCGCCTGGTCGACGCGTCCGGCACGGTGAAGACCTGGTGGACGCCCGCCGACGACGCGGCGTGGGACATGCGCGCCGGAAAATTGGCCGCGCAGTACAGCGGCTATCCCTATCCGGGTTTGGCCACCGCCAGGGTCAACGGCGCGCTGACCAAGGACGAGGACATGGCCGATCTTGCCGGTGTCGAACTCGCCTGGGACGCACTGACGACCGCGCAGACCGGCCTCGAAAAACCGACCAAGGAAGCCTTCTACCAAAGCTGGGCACGGCTGTGGCAGCAACAGACCTCGCAGGATGTCGCCACGCGCAATGCCGCGATCGACGTGCATGCCCCGGGGCAGTGGCGCGCCAACGGCCCGTTGGTGAACCAGCCGGCGTTTGCCGAGACCTATGCCTGCAAGGCTGACAACGCGATGCAACGCAAGGCCGAAGATCAGGTTTCCGTCTGGCGTTGATCGCCACGCCGGGCGGAGCACGCCAGGCGGAGCTGATCGCTCCGCTCGGATGGCTTATCTCACGATGCGCGGTCGCGGCGGACCGCTCTTGCCGAAGGGCGGTTGTCCGCGCCAGTAGCGGATCAGCAGCCAGCCGAACAGCATGCCGCCTAGGTGCGCGAAATGGGCGACGCCGGGCTGCCATCCGCTGAAACCAAGCAGCAATTCGATCGCGCCGTAGACGATCACCAGCGTGCGCGCCTTCATCGGGATCGGCGGGATCAGCAGCATCACGCGCTGGTTCGGGAACAGCATGCCGTAGGCGAGCAATAGCCCGAACACGCCGCCCGATGCGCCCACGGTCGGGTACGCCTGCCCGCCCTGCGCCATCCACGACGCCACGAACAGCTGGCAAAGTCCGGCGCCGACCACGCAAACCAGATAGAACGCGAGGAAGCGGCGGTTGCCCCAGGTGTATTCCAGCGGCGCGCCGAACATCGTCAGCGCCAGCATGTTGAACAGCACGTGGAAGATGTTGTCCGGATCGTGGATGAAGCCATACGTCAGCAGCTGCCAGGGCAGGAAGTTCTGGCCAGGCGCGAACGCATCGAAGCCGCCCGCACTCAGCGGCCACAGCATGAAGGGCGAGAACGTGTCGCTGCCGAGCAGCAGCTCGAGTATGAAGATCAAGCCATTGGCGAGCAGCAGCGCCTTGGTGATCGGGGGGAGATTGGTAAACATCCGCGGTCCTGTTCAGCCTCGGCGCATGATACCGGCATCGCTGCTCAAGGCTTGCAGCGCGATCACCTCGCGCGACGGCAACAGCCTGGACTCAGGACGGACCCCAGATCGCTTCGTCCAATGTCTTGACCGCCGCCAGGCCGCGCACGCGGCCGTTCTCCACCACGACGCCCTCGGAGCGCAGGCGCTGGCATTGCTCGCGGTAACCGCGCGAGCCCTCCGGCATCGCGATGCGTCCGTCCGAGCGCAGCACGCGATGCCAGGGCAGGCGCGGATCGTCGTTCTGGCTGAGGATGCGCGCGACCAGGCGCGCACGCCCTGCCAGGCCCGCGCGCTGCGCGATATGGCCATAGCCGGCGACCTGTCCGCGCGGAATCGCGCGGATCGCGGCGAGGATCCGGTCGTTGGCAGACACGTCGGTCATTGCGGCTTAGGATAACCGTCCAGCATCCCCCGTCGAACGCAACGCCATGCACAACTTCGAGCAGATCCGCAGCCACCTCGCCGCCGGCGACTTCAAGGTCACGATGCAGGAGCCCTACGTGGTCTGCATTGAACTGTCGCTGGAGAACGGACGACGCCACCAGGCGATCTTCCTGTCCGAACTTCAGGACGACGACGGCCGCAACTACGTGCGCGTCAGCACCGTGGTCGCGCCGACCACCGGCATCGACTGCCGCCGCGTGCTGGCGTTCAACTGGGAAAGTCGCGTCGGCTATCTCGCCATCGGCGACCTCGACGGCGTGCCCTACCTGCAGTTCTGCGAGAACCGGCCCTACGAGGGCATGACGCCGTCGGAACTCGATCGCCTGGTGCTGGAGATCGGTGGCATGGGCGACCAGCTGGAGCGCGCGCTATCCGCAGGCGGCGATCTCTTGTAGAAGCGGGCCTGCGTTACCGGTAGAGCTTTCGCGGGCAAGGCCCGCTCCTACGATCAGCGCCGTAGCGTGCGCTGCGCGCACGTTCTATTCGTGCACGGAGGCCAGGACGTGCGCATAGCGCACGCTACGCCCAGCCCACCAGTTCGAATAGCCGCAACAGGCCGTAGGCGATGCCGCCCGCTGCCGGGATCGTCAGGATCCAGGCCCAGACGATCCGCTCGATCACGACCAGCTTGAGCGCACGCGGGTTCTTGGCGAAACCCACGCCCATGATCGCGGTCGAGATGCTATGCGTGGTGGACACCGGCATGCCGAAATGCGCCGCGACGGTCAGCACCGTCGCCGAACTGGTCTCGGCCGCGAAACCATCGATCGGATGCAGCTTGACCATCTTGTGACCGAGCGTCTTGATGATCTTCCAGCCACCGAAGGCGGTACCGGCGGCCATCACGACGGCACAACTCAGCACGATCCACATCGCGATGTCCTGCTCGCCGGCACCGGCCGGATGCAGGAAGGCCAGCCATGCGGGCGCTTCGTCGAGCGCGCCCGTGGCTTCCGCTCCGAACAGCGTCAGCGCGATGATGCCCATCGTCTTCTGCGCATCGTTGTGGCCATGCGCGTAGCCCATGTAGGCCGCGGAGAACATCTGCGCCTTGCCGAAGAACGCATTGACCCAGCGCGGCCGCGCCAGCCGTGCCAGCACGCCGCCGGCGCGCGCCATGCCGGCGATGCTCGCCCAGAGCAGCACCATCACGCCGATCCCGAGCAGGAATCCCGCCAGCGGCGAAGTGATCATCGGCAGCACCACCTTCCACAGCAGGCCCTTGTTCTTGGCCCAGTCGCCTACCGCCTCCGACCAGATCAGCGCGTCCCAGTCGTTGTGCGCGGCGGCCAGCGCCGCGCCGCACAGGCCGCCGATCAGCGCGTGCGATGACGACGACGGTAGGCCCTTCCACCAGGTGATCAGGTTCCAGATGATGCCGCCGCCGAGCGCGCACAGGATGACCTGCGAAGTGACCACCACCACGTCGGTATCGATCAGGCCCGAGGCGATCGTTTTCGCCACTGCGGTCCCGGTCAGCGCGCCGATCAGGTTCATCAGCGCCGCCAGCATCACCGCCTGGCCGGGGGACAACACCTTGGTCGCGACCACGGTCGCGATAGAGTTGGCCGTGTCGTGGAAGCCATTGATGAATTCGAACACGAACGCGGCGAACACCACCACCAGCACGAGGGTCAGCATCGTCGCCCCGCCTCAGCTGTTCTTGAGCACGATCTGGTAGGCAACGACACCGGCCTCGCGGCAGCGGTCGATCGCCTTTTCCAGGATCTCGAAGAACTCCTTGAGCAGGAACATCTGCAGGTTGTCGAGCTGCCCGGAGTAGATGTCGCGGTACAGCTCCAGCATCAGCCGGTCGGCCTCGTTCTCCAGCGCGCGCAGCTTCTCGTTGAGCGCGGTCATGCGATCGATGTTCATCTTCTTTAGCTCGTGGACCATGTCCACGACCACGGCTGCGGCCTGCTCGAGCATCGCCGCGCGTGGCGCGAAATCAATGCCTTCCAGGTGCCGCACGGCCAGCGAATAACGATCGGCGAACTTCTCGACCTGCTTCGGGATCTTGTACAGCGCAGAGCCCAGTGCCTCGATGTCCTCGCGCTCGATCGGCGTGATGAAGCTTTCGACCAGGGCCCGGCTGATCTTGTCCGAGGCGTTGCGCTCGCGCTGGCGCGCCAGCTTAAAGGCATCCAGCGCGGGCAGCCGCTCGGTCGCCTTCATCATGCCGTGCAGGGCCTTGGTGCTGTCGTGCGCGGCCACCGCCGCGTCGTCGAGCAGCGTGTAGAACTGCTGGCCGGAACCGAAGATCGTCTGCAGGGAGAACATCAGGCAAGCCTCGTGGGGCGAAGGTCGAGGTCGGAATTATGACGGTTTCATGTCGTCTCTGGCATGCCGGTGCTCGCGTTCCGGCGGTCGATGACGGATGGATGACCATCGCGGGCGCGGCCGGGCGCTTTGCTATGATGCCGGCGCGCTTCGGCGCCCCCTATGCATTCCCAAGACGACCCGCCCCCACGATCTGGACGCCACGCCGACACCGGCCGTGCTGCCATGTCCGCCCTTTCCAGACCCTCGACGGAGCGCCCGACGTGCTCGAGCTGCTGATCGTCGTCGCCCTGATCCTGCTCAACGCCTTCTTCGCGTTGTCGGAAATGGCGCTGATGACCTCGCGCAAGATCCGCCTGAAGCAGATGGGCGAACACAGCCGCGGCGCGCGCAAGGCGCTGGCGCTGGCCGAGCACCCGGACAACCTGTTGTCGACCGTGCAGGTCGGCATCACCCTGATCGGCGTACTGACCGGCGTCTTCGGCGGCGATGCGATCGGCCTGATGATCGCCGGCTGGCTGGACGACTTCGTGCCGGCGGCACGCGAGTACGCCCGCCCGATCGGCATCGGCACCGCAGTCGGGCTGATCACGGCCGGTTCGGTGATCTTCGGCGAGCTGATCCCCAAGCGCCTGGCGCTGACCAATTCCGAAGGCATCGCGAGTGTGATCGCGATCCCGCTCGACATGCTCGCGCGCGCCGCGAAACCCGTCGTGTTCCTGCTGGGCGCAATCAATCGCCTCGTGCTGCGCCTGCTCGGCATCAAGGACGATGCCCGCAATGCCATTACCGAGGAGGAGATCCGCCTGCTGGTCAGCGAAAGCCACGAACAGGGCGTGATCGACGACGACGAACGCAACATGATGCATCGGGTGATGAAGCTCGGCGATCGCACCGCCGAAAGCCTGATGACGCCGCGCACGCGCATCACCTGGCTCGACGCCGCTGCCAGCTTCGAGGAAAACCTCGCCGAAATGCGCGAGACGCCCTACTCCCGCTATCCGGTCTATCGCGCCAGCGACAGCGACGTGCTCGGCGTGCTGGAGGTCAAGTCGCTGCTCGATCGCCTCGACCAGCGCGCGCCGGAATTGTTTACTTCGCTACGACCGGCGGTGTTCGTGTCCGAATCCACGCACGCGCTGAAGCTGCTGGAAATCTTTCGCGAGGAGCAGCAATCGCTGGCACTGGTCGTCGACGAATACGGCGACGTCACCGGCATGGTCACGCTCAACGACCTGATGGGCGCGGTGCTCGGCCGCATCCAGTCCGGAGAGAACGCCGACTCGGGCGCGCTGGTGATCGAGCGCGACGACGGTTCGTTGCTGGTCGACGGCACCCTGCCGGTCGACGAACTGCGCCAGTTGCTCGGCACCGGCATGCTGCCGGAAGAAGGCGACCACGATTACCACACGGCTGCCGGCATGATGATTGCGCAGTTCGGCCGCATCCCGAACACCGCCGAACACATCGACTGGGCCGGTTGGCGCATCGAGGTGGTCGACCTCGATGGCCCGCGCATCGACAAGCTGCTGCTGCAACGTCTTGCGCCCAGGAAGGTCGACCATGACGCCTGACCCCGGTGCGCCGCACGACGACGCGGAGGGTCACCGCAAACACCGACGCGAGGCCGGTACGCGCGCGTTGCTCGACAGCATGGCCGCGGGCGACCCCGACGAAATCCTGCGTTTGCGCGACATCCTCGCCGGCCTCGGCCGCAGTGCTTTCGGCATGCTGCTGTTCGTGTGCACGCTGCCGGCGTTCATCCCGATCCCGATCGGCGGTGCCATCAGCGGACCGCTGGTCGTGCTGATCGGCGCGCAGCTGCTGCTCGGCCTGCGCAAGCCGTGGCTGCCGCGCTTCATCGCCGAACGCGGGCCGCATCGCGGCGCGATGGCGCGCTTCGACCGCACGATCTCACCGTGGCTCGGGCGCCTGGAGCACCTGATCAAGCCGCGTCTGACCACGATGATCGATCAACGCCTGGCGACCGCCGTCACCGGTCTCCTGCTGGTGCTGCTCGGACTGCTGCTGTCGTTGCCGATCCCGTTCACCAACTTCATCTTCGGCGGCCTGCTGCTCGCCTTCGCGCTTGCGCTGCTCGAGCGCGATGGCGTGCTGATGTTGTTGTCATGGCTGGCCGGCGCGGTGGCGATCGCGATGTTCGGCGTCCTGTCGGGCAACCTCGCCGCGATGGCGGCGCGCTGGATCGATACCGTGATCTGATCGCGCCATTATTCCGTCATTCCCGCGCAGGCGGGAGCCCAGTGCCTTGCATTGCTGGTCGAAAGTCGCTGGGTCCCCGCCTACGCGGGGATGACGATCTGACGACCTATGGGCATTCCTCGCGGATTGCCGCGCCGAGACTCAGACCAGCAACCCCGCGAAATCGTGCGCATTCATCGGATAGCCCAGCCAGTAACCCTGCGCCAGGTCGCAGCCGCGTTCGCGCAGGATGTTGAACTGCCCTTCCTTCTCAACGCCCTCGGCGACGACGGTGATGCCGAGCGAGTGCGCCATCGCGATGATCGCAGTGGTCAGGGCGAGGTCGTCGGGATCGCGCATGATGTCGGCGACGAAGCTGCGGTCGATCTTGACGCCGTCCACCGGCACGCGGCGCAGGTGGCTGAGACCGGAGAAGCCGGTGCCGAAATCGTCGAGCCAGACCTTGACGCCGCGCTCGCGCAGCCGCGCCAGCAGCGAACTGGCATGCATCTCGTCGCCGATCACCGCGGTTTCGGTCAGTTCGATATGCAACTGGTTCGCGGGCAGGCCGGTATCCTCCAGCGCACTGGCCACCTGCGCCGGCAGGTCGCCGCTGCGCAGCTGTCGCGGCGAGACGTTGACCGACACGAACAGCGGCTCTGCATTGGCAAAGTCCTGTTTCCAGCGCACCGCGTCCACGCAGGCCGCGCGCAACACCGCCGGCCCGATCGTCTCGATCAGTCCGCTCTGCTCGGCCACGTCGATGAACACCGACGGCGCGATCGGGCCGTGTTCGGGATGCTGCCAACGCAGCAGCGCTTCGGCGCCCATCAGCTTGCTGTCGGAGACGCGGTACACGGGTTGATAAGCCAGGCTTAGTTCGCCGCGCTCCCACGCGCCGCGCAGATCCTGCTCCATGCGCACGCGGCGAGCCACCGCCTGGTCCATCGCGCGGCTGTAGAAGCGATAGCAGTTCTTGCCGGCAACCTTTGCCTGGTACATCGCGATGTCGCCGTTTTTCATCAGCATCGTTGCACCCGAGGCGTCCTCGGGGAACAGCGTGATGCCGATCGACGTGCCGAGGAACACCTGCCGGTCCTGCACCACGATCGGCCGGCTCAATTCGCTGACCAGCGTGTCGGCAAGGCGGCTCGCAGCCGCGCGGATGTCGCCATTGGGTTCGCCGCTTGTCTGCAGCTGCTCGCCCTGCACCAGGATGACGAACTCGTCGCCGCCGAATCGCGCCAGCAACGTCGAATCGCCACCGAAGCGTTCCACCGCCTCGCGGATGCGGGTTGCGAACTGCACCAGCACTTCGTCGCCGGCATCGTGCCCGAGCGTGTCGTTGACGCGCTTGAAATCGTCGATGTCCGCGAACAGCAACGCCAGTTGCCTGCCCGCGCCGCGCAGCTGCAACAGGCGGTGATCGAGTGTTTCGCGGAACGCCAGCCGGTTGGACAATCCGGTCAGCGCGTCGGTGTAGGCCATGCGGCGGATATCGCGGTCGTGACGGACGATGCTGTCGCCCATGCGTCCGAACGCGCGGATCAGGTCGCCGACTTCGTCGTTGCGCGCGCTGTCGGGCACCTCGGTGCCGAAATTGCCGGACTCGATCTCGCTCGCGGCCTCTGCGAGCTGGCGGATCGGACGGACCAGGGCGCGCTGCAGCACCAGGCTGATCACGACGCCGAGCGTGACGAGCGCGGCCAGCAGGAGATAGATCCAGATGGT
>Ga0193708_1000420_pt1 | contig 10290 bp, 23 predicted proteins | sample H3c1metaG_FD_160570 | JGI IMG/M metagenome (GOLD analysis project Ga0193708, IMG submission 160570) | Soil microbial communities from a riparian zone of the East river system, Colorado, United States - H3c1 | ecosystem: Environmental > Terrestrial > Soil > Riparian zone | place: USA: East River...
ACCCTACACGGCCGTCCGACGGGTTGTCAATCCAATACGACACAAGCTACACTAACGACATGCCTGTGATACGAGTAGATTTTAGCCAGCTCGATAACGATGACCCGTTCGCCAACAACAAAGAGGCCCTTGACCTGATACTTGGCCCCCCGGGCGAAGGGGCCTTCGCCACGTCTCCCGGCAGCGAGGAGACCAACTTGCCCGGTTTGCCATTGTTTTACCGCAACAACCGTGAGGGCCGTCAACGTTATCTTAGCGATGCGGGTAATTGGACTGCCCGGGGCCGGAACGTGTTCTTCAGCAGTGTGGTGTGGGAAGAATCCGCGCTGGCCGCTAAAGGGTCGGGCCTGGCCATCGGAGGGAAGATTCAGCCGCTCCGGTTTCCCGCTCTCTGGTGCGATGTGGACAAGGGGACCACAGAGCAGACCCGGGAGTTGTTACAAAAGCTTAATAAAAAAAGCACTATTTTTACCTTTTCTGGGGGGAAAACCGCACAAGGTAAGCCACGCTTTCATCTGCGGGTACCACTAGATAAGCCAATCACTAACCTGCAAGAATTTTATACGTTAAACCGCTGGCTTTCGGCCGCTCTTGGGGGAGAGAAATATAACCCCGTCTCCTGGCTTACTTTGCCGGGGTCTACGCGGTTTAAGGCCGAATACCCCAACGGCTCCCCTGTCCGGCTACAGATATCCAGCAGCTCCCTGCGATGGTCCTCTGTGGAACTGAAAGAATTGCTTCGTTCCGTCCAGCCTGAGCCTAGTACCCGTTTACTGGTAACGGGGGGGACAGACATTATACCGGAGAATGTGTCTAAGCCTTACCCCACTGCTATTCGCAGTGTTATGCGCCAAAAAGATATGGGCGACGGGTCGCACAGGTACATGCAAACGCATAAGTTGATTAAACTTTGCGCGGAGCATGACTACACCAAAGGACAAGCACTCACACTGCTTGAGCAGCACGCACCGACCCAGGGCAAGACTGCAGATGAAAACCAGGATCTTAGTACCCATTGCCAGAAAGAAATAGAGCGCTGTTGGCCAGAGGCGAAAAAGAGCGATGTGCGGACGGCCCCAGAAAAGGATCTTGCCAGCAACCACGACGAAAGTAGCCTACTGGCAAGTGCCCGCAATGGCGAGTGGCTGCGGAAGCAGGAATTCCCCCCCTTGGAGTGGGCCGTACAAGACGTCATACCCGAAGGTCTGGGCATGATTGTTGCCCCCCCGAAGGCAGGCAAGAGCTGGCTGGTCGCTAATATCGGGCTCGCGTGCGCATCGGGAGGTAAAACGATGGGGTCGATCGACGTATCACAGCGGCCGGTACTGTACATGGCCCTGGAAGACAGTCACAGGCGCTTACAGGAGCGCTTCACCCATCTTATGGGGGGACGTCGCGAAGACATCCCTGAGGCGCTGTGGGTCATGCTTGAGTGTGAGCCCAACCTCATCACCGCGACCATTCTGGAGTTTTTGCAAAGCAACGCGGCTGGGAAGCCGCTGGTGATTGTGGACACACTGGGAAAGGCGCGCGGAGCAAGCAAAGGCAAGAATGAGGACAGCTACTCTGCTGACTACGCGTTCGCTACGCAACTGAAGAATGCCGTCGACCACACATCCGGCGCATCTCTTCTTATGGTGCACCACACCCGCAAGGCGGAATCGTCAGACTTCGTAGACAGTGCCAGCGGCACACAGGGCATCGCGGGCGCCATGGACTTCATCCTGGCACTCCAGCGCAAGCGCCAGGAGTCAGAGGCTCTGCTTCATCTCACGGGCCGGGATGTGGAAGAGAATTCTTTCAGTCTCACCTTTGACAAGGGACTCTGGGCGCTCAATGGCAAGGACCTGGCCGCTGCCGCACGCCGCAGCGATCTGGCCCGGCTGGGTGACCGCGCCCGGGACATTCTCGACTATGTGGAAAGCCAGGAGTCGGCCACTATCACAGAGGTGGCGGAGCAGTTAGACATCTCTACCCGGGATGCCTCTACCTATTTACGGCGGCTGGAAGACAAGGAATTGGTAGCCCGTAAAAGTAGGGGGGTATATGCGGGTGTCTTAAGTGTCGGTTTGCCTGTTGTCGCAGGTCAGGCAGGGTAAGGGCGTGTCTTATTTGGTGTCTTATTGGTGTCTTAAGTGTCGGTTTGGTGAGTGTTACTATACTGTTATAACCGACACTTAAGACACCAAAGGGGGTAAATAAGACACTAAATAAGACACTACAAAAATACCCTCTGACCTGGGCTTATACCCTTATACTACACATAAGACAAGGGGGATATTAAGAGAGGATGAAATCCCGGGCGTGTCGCGCTGTTTTGTAAAATGGCCAAAGTAGTTGAATACCCAATTAGACTAACGTCCAGTGAGTTACCAAAACGTTACCGTTTTACCTCTTGACGTCACGCTTGGGCCGGGTAAGCTGAAGGGACAAGAACTCACCACCCCCACTAAGGAGCCCATCATGGCCGCCACGTTTATCGACTCCTTGCGGAGTATTTCAGTCATCCGCCTCACAGGCGGTCGCGGAACCGTAGTCGGCGAAATCATCCACATCAACCCAAATTACCTCGTTGTACTTGACGATGTTGGCGTTGAGGTCTACGTCGCTCAAAGAATCATCCTATCCGTCCAGACCCGAGCATAAAAGGACCCGTCATGGACGCACTCACTGAATTTCTTGTAACCCACCCGTTCGAGCCGGTGGTTATTGTTCACCGTACGAATGGCCGTAGCGACAACTACGTTCTGGCAAATTCACCCCAGAGCTGGTGGCTTGCGCAGTCAGTCGGGTACACCTCCTTGTCCGGGGCCCTGTAATGAGTACACTAAAAAATGATTTGGACGCCGCGACTACACAGCGTGAGGTTGTTGAAGCCATCGCTACTTTTTACGGTGGACTCGGCCTCACGACTCTCACGGTGCGAGATGCAATAGAGGATTTAGAGGGTGACGACCTCACTTTACCCAAGCCTAAGCCTGCATCCGAGCCACTAGTACGTTTTCGTATTACAAGCCGTGTGCACGTAGACGCGGCAAGCTACGGGGGCCAGTGGATCGTAGATGGATACCCTTACACGTGGTACGAGGTAATAAACCGGGTGACAGACTACGCGCCGCTTGACTATGCGGCTCTTAAAAAAGTATTCGAGTCAGCTCAGGCAGTAAATTTCAGCACAGGAAGAGTGTGGAAGATATGACAAGCGAGCGACCTACTATGTCACTGACATACCCGTCCGAACCGTTCCAGACAAGCGCTACTGTCTTCGTCACGTGGGCATCAGATGGTGCCCGCTGGGTTGCATTTCGCTACAAGGGCGACGATCAGTGGTTCGTAGCGGGCCAAAATAGTCCGTTCTCCCGCACATGGGACGAACTGACGAGGTTCGTGGCCCAGTATGAGTTAGACCCCCAGGCGGTACTCGACACTGTGCGCGTCTTGAATCTAGAGCCTCCGGCCGTGCTCACGCCAGTCATACCCAGGCATACGGGACGCTTGGTGTTAGCGCAGTACGGTGAAACGTACGCTGTACGGAGTGCGGACAGCGTCTTTTGGGACACGACCGCTGGACATGAAGGCATCACGTGGGGGGCGTTAATGGCGCATGTTTTCGAGACCACCGGATACGCCGCATGGAGGATATTGAGCTAAATGATCTCATACGAGGAGCAAGGCCGTATGTGGGACCGGGCTACCGGGTGGTGGGCACGCAAGACAGGACTCACCTGGGCCTCCGACGTTGTGCGGCTACTGCATGAGCTAGAAGAACACGATCGGGAGCAGACCCGGTGGGTACAATGAGTTGCGGCACCCCCGACGGTTATCACCAACACCGCAAACGTGGAGAACAGTCCTGCGCGGAATGTCTCGAAGCGCACAACGCACGCAACCGATTTAACCGTGCACTGCTGCGCGGTGGGTCTGGACGGGCGCTGGCCGAATGTGGGACCGAGGCTGCCTATAATCGCCACATCAAGCAGGGCGGTGTGGCATGCAGGTCGTGCAAGGATGCTAACGCTATCCGGTCTCGCCAGGAGCGCGGATATAAGCGGACCGGGCCAATATCGGCATATAAAACACGCATAGTGAAGGTGCCTGTGGAGATATTTGCTGCGCTGTGGTTTACTGCCGATGCTGAGACACTGGCTGAGCTAGACGCGGTGATAGGCCGGAACAAAGTGGACCAATGGGTACAGAAAGCAGGGTTTTAGAATGATCACACACGGCGAATGGTACAAGACCGAGCTGGGTTCATGGTGGCTGAAGCAGGTGCAACGGGTAACGTGGATTCTCAATGGTGAGACACCAAGCACACCATACGAGAAAGCTGTAGCTGAGCGTCAGCACAATGCGCTACAAGAATTCAAAAATAAGGTTCTGTACGTCTGGACAGAGGATGCAAGTAATGCCAGTCACGATTGAGCTGACTGACACCGCGTATGGCCCCCTGTGGAAATTAGTCACAGAGGATGGGCAGATCGAGTGGTTCTCTAAGAAGCTACTGGCCCGCCAGGCAGCAGCGAGGCATGTCAGCAGAATCTCCAGGGAGAAGAAACGAAAGTACGAGACTTTGCTCAATGAACCCCAAAAGGATGACTAGGTGCGCAAGAACGATAACGGTGAGGATGGCAGGGACGTCTGGAACTACCTTCCAGCCAAATTCGTGCTTGCCTATACCCAGCTAGTCACCGAGGGTATGACACAGGTAGGATCGTCCGCAGGGTCCTACGGGCACCGCCGGGGTGGAGACACAGCAGGACCCCTCAAAAGTAGCGTAGCGTTGCAGCAGAAGGCCCGTATCGACCGTATCTTACGAAAGCTGGCACTAGAAACCCAGACCGGCCAGACAGCAGAGCGTATTAAGTGTGCCGGATGCGCTAAATACGTACAGGCCGAATGGAGGTTCTGCGCCTGGTGTGGGTGCCAAGCGGGTTCTGTCTCCACAGGCGGTATTAAAAGCTTGCCATTGCGGTGAGTGAAGAGTAGTCTTGGTCACACACCACAAAGAAGGACCATCATGAACATCGACCAGAAGCCACAGATTCACCACTCAGCTGGTAAGGGCTGGGCAGTATCCGTAGGCAACTACGTCTCCCACTTCGCTACCTGGGGCCTCGCCCGGGACTTCGCCACGCAGGTCGTCGGCAAGCACGTACGCGCACTTGCAAGGACACGCACGATCGTGCCTTGTGGGGCGGTAGGGCCGTACATCCCGGACGGATCATGGCTGCACTGCTACTTGCCTGGCGGACATGTACACGCACACCAGGCTGACCCGGAATCGGGCTACACGGAATCATGGGGGTGGGACGATGCTCGCTGACAAAGCCATTAAGACTCTGACCGCTCAGCCCAGGTCGGGCCCTGTGATGATTGAAGGCTCTGATCTGCATAAAGTGCTCGACTATCTAGAAGTGCTTAAAGAGCAGCTGAAAAACACTGCGTACGGTGTGTACCTGTGAAATACTACGTGCTGTACGACCCGTCTAAACTTTTAAGCGCGGCTATCTCGGACAATGACGAGTTCGTGGAAGTCCATGAAGCTCTCATTGGCACCGACCTGGCGGATATGGAGCACATGATGTTTGTCATGCAGCGTGAGGAGCCTAGTGGGCACTGGACATTGACCGAATGTGAGGAAGAATCGTGAGCAGGGAGAAAGACACTTCTAGTGCACTGACTGAGGTGAGGACAGTTTTGTCGCGGGCAGAGACGGCTCTACTGCTACTGGGCAAAGGGCCCTCAGAGTATAAGCACGTGATGAAGTACGACACAAAAACTTGGGAGACTGAGCGCTGGCCAGATCCCGATCAAGACGACATGGAGCAAGCACTTCGTACAGTAGTGACACTGCTATCCCGATGGCGGAGGCGCAAGTCATGAAACATTGTCGCGACGTACCAGAATGACTGTAATTAAGCTGACCACAAGCGGCGGTAAGACCGTGTATATCAATCCTGCGTATATCACTACAATTATGCCTGATGGCAGCGGCACAGTGCTTTTCCTCTGTGGCGGAGACACTCAAAGGGTGACAGAGTCAGTGGACCGGATTATTGACGTGCTGGAGAGGACCTATAATGGGTAAGTTCAAATGGGGGTGCACCCTCACTAACTGGTTATTTGGTATAGACATACATACCGGGTTTGGGCCAGCGGAGATTACTATAGGTGTAGGACCCTTTTATCTGTGGTGGGCATATGACTGAGGAAGATCTGCAAGAATACATTGACTGCCAGCTAACACAAGAAATTGCAGGGACTGGTAAACTGCACTACTGCAACTGTGGCCGTCCCTGGCATGGCCTGCCTGCCGGTACCTCACCGTTTCATCCAGCGTGTGAAGGAACCCACCGTGAATAAACTGCGCACCTATCTGCGGGACGAGTTGCATGTGCCGCAAGCCAAAGATGAGACAGTAGACACGGAATATCTGGCTATCGAGGTACTGAAAGCGATGACCAATGCATACGCGGTAGTGCAAGACGCGCTTAATGTGGCTACCGGGCATGCGGAGAAAGTACAAGGCCAGCCGCCTAAGAAAAAAGGTTTTACAGTCAATGATCGAAGGATAGGAAAATGATTAAAGGCACTTGGACAAAAGAAGCTACTTATTACAGCGAGATTCCTTGCTATCGTTTATACGGAGAAGAGTACCTAGGCTCTGTTTTTGTGTATGATGACGGAAGTATTAAAGCGTCAGCTGGAAATTACGGGGTATCAAGTCACACTAGTGTTCACCACGCTAAAACAGCTCTTGAAGAATACTTCGGGCTGGTTGACATTGGGGCAGAAGAGCTGCCGCCTGAAATAGAAAAATTAGTTCAGCTTGAGCGCGCTGTTGATAGCGCAGATACGGTTGTTGAGGACCTAATAAACGACATGCAAACTCTGACCGATGCACGCTTCGCTGTGGAGGATCTACTGGATGACGCACGTGCGATTAAAGACGGGGCACTTGAGGCGCTGAAAGAGTTCAAAGACAAGGAGGGCCCGTTCAATCATGGTGAAGCCCGGGTGTCGTTCGAAAAGAAAACTACTCCTGAAGTAGCGCTGAAGAAGATTCAGGCAATCATTAAGGAGCTGAGCCGGTGACAGTCTATGCGTTTATGTGCCGGGGTATCGGCGAGTCTGTGGGCTCCAATATGCTCATGGGTAACGGCAATGTGGTGGGGGTACGCGGATACTTGGATAATCGTGTCGTCGTTACTGATGTGCCCTGGCCAGCCAGCTATGGGCCAACGGGCGGACTTGGATTCGGCAACAGCTACGGGGTCAACCTTCAGCGCGGGATTATCGACCTGAACCTGGCTATTGGCTCAGTGAATGAGCGGGTGGGCGGGTTTAAAGATACGGACCGGGTGGCATTGTACGGCTACAGCGCTGGAGCCACTCTCGTGGGCAACTTCGCTAACACCGGATTCTGGCGGTCCAGAATATCCTCTGTGGGGCTCGTAGCGGACCCAATGCGGCCCAGAGGTATGGGCGGGCTGGACAGTCGGCTTGGCTGGGGTGTAGGGGGAGAGAGACGGGTAAGCGGACTGCCTGTGACGTGGGCTGCCGACCCCCGCGACCCCATTACCGTACTTGAAGCAAACAGTCCCGTACGGACTTTTGCCGATCAGTCGTATGCGGCCAGCTTCAACCCCGGACAGGCTCCCTACTGGATTAACGACATCGCTGGCAAAGTGTCGGGCGCTAAGTGGCAGCAAGTTGCCATCAACTGGTGGAACCCGGTAGGTGTGTTTCAGCAATACAGGCGTGCACTGGATGCAGTTGACCGCTACCTGTGGAGAGGCGACCACACCGGGTATGGCGTACGGCAAGGACAGAGAAACGGTGGCGGCACATACCTTAAACAGCTGGCCGACGACACCTCGCGGGCATTTAAGGCGTGGCTGTAATGGCTCTGTGGTTTGAGCTTAAGGTTAATGACGGCCCTATAGGCTACGTCTCTGCACAACGCATGTCGGGCGGTGAACGAGACGATGATATTAACAATTACGACGTCAACATCGTCAAGTATGGTGTCGAAGGTACGCGGGCCACAAGGACGAATTTAACAGTGTCACACAGGTACGGTGATGGCGCATTTGAATTAATTCGCAAAGCCTTAAATTGGGCGTGGCGCGATACCGAATGAGGCCAACCCAAGACGAGATACTGATGCAGACCGCAGAGGTCATCAGCCAGAGAGGCACCTGCAGCAGGCTATCTGTGGGCGCTGTACTGGCCCGGGATGGCCGCATATTGAGCACCGGATACAACGGTGCAGCATCTGGACTGCCCCACTGTGACCACACGGATACCGGGTCTACAGGCTGCACGCGGTCAGTACATGCAGAGGTTAACGCACTGGCATTTGCTGCTAAACACGGTGTGCGGGTAGAAGGATCGGCCTTATTCACCACCCATAGTCCCTGTCTAAATTGTTCGTACCTTATAATCAACACGGGTGTAAACAGGGTTGTATACCAGAACTTGTATACGAATGACCACGGACTGAATTTACTGGAGATGGCGGGTGTGGTGGTACAGTCAATGGAGACGGAATCCCCCCTGACAGAATTGGAACTGGATCAATGACGGCAAAAATACTAGTGCTCGATATTGAGACCAGCCGGGCAATCGTAGAAACGTTCTCCCTGTGGAAGCCTTTCATTGGTATAGACCGGGTAATCATGGATTCCAGGATTCTGTGCTTTGCCGCCAAATGGCGGGACTCGGATAAGGCGGTCTTTAAGAGCAGCTGGGCAGATGACGATATCGAAGGGTACCGTAAAATGCTGCAAGCCGCCTGGGATCTTCTGGATTCAGCCGACTTCGTTGTCACATGGAATGGGGACCGTTTCGATAATCAGTGGCTTGAAGGGGAGTTCGTCCGGCTCGGTATGCCACGTCCAGCGCCGTATAAAAGCTTAGATCTTATAAAGGTGCTCAAGCGCCACTTCAAGCAGAGCCTTCTTAGCATGAAGCTCGACTGGTCAGCCCGGCTGCTGCTTGGAGACAAGAAGACTGCGCATGGTGGGTCTGACCTATGGCACGACATTCGGTACGGCACCCGGGCAGTACAGCGGACAGCACAAGCCAAAATGAAAGAATACAACATTCAGGATGTAGTGTTGACTGGGCAAATCCTGGAGAAGTACTTGCCCTGGACCAACATCAACCTAGCCCTATACGATGGTGGTTCAAACGATGAACTGCTGCACTGCACCAAATGCAATAGCACTAACCTGCACAGACGGGGCAGCAAATTCTACCACACTACCGCATTCACCTATTACCTGCACAGATGCAAGGATTGTGGTGCCACCTCGCGGGGTAAGCGTGCAGTGAACACCACACAGCTAAGGGCGGTATGATGAACACTGAAGCGCTGATAACAACACTGTTAGGGTTTAGTCTTGTATGCCTGTTTATTGCGGGACTGTGGTGGCTTAACCATTAATAATAACCGACATGTAACACGGTGCGAACTGCTGAAACAACCGGTTATTTGCGCTAACTGAATAGTACGTGTTATACTGACCCTGGGCTCTGTGGGTTTGTGGTTCCTTCCCCGCAGTAAATGTCCAGCCGGGATAGAATACCCTTTGTGGTGAGGCGGTATCTATCCCAGATCCTCAGCTGATGTAACACCAGCTCGCTGTACCTGGTTGAACAGGAAACAGTTAAAGAGCGGGCCGTCACTGAGTAGAGAAGCGAGACCTGTTGTAGCCTGTGTTCATATGGGCTCCGGGTCTCGCTTCTATCATAGTGGGTCCGGTGTGGGTTGGGTAGAGCGGATGACAAGATGGAGTTACTGTTGTTACTTGGCATAGCTGGGTACGGTACAGGCTGGCTGCTATTCAGGGCCGCTATGTACATTGCTGCCTTTGCGTATGTTATGCATAAACTGTGCGGTGACGACAAGCACTCAGGTAAGAGGGCACGCTAGCTATGGGCTGGGATGGCACAGGCAACAGGGTAAAGCCTGGCGGCTGGGATAGACTGCGCAGAACAATTGCAAAGCGTGACGGATTTAAATGTAAAGAATGTAATAAAGAAATAGATTTAAAGAATGGCCGATGTGATCATATAATCGCATGGGCAGATGGTGGTAATGATTATGAAGATAACCTGCAATGGATCTGCATACCGTGTCACCAGCGAAAGACACGCGCGGAATTACACGCACGTAATTACAGAGATAAGCCTGCGCATCCCGGGTACCGATGAGCCTGCAGCGCGTTTCCGCTGGTCAGGAGGGGTGGGGGATACCCCTAGGGGGTACCTCTCGTTTCGCCA
>Ga0193708_1000422_pt1 | contig 10268 bp, 23 predicted proteins | sample H3c1metaG_FD_160570 | JGI IMG/M metagenome (GOLD analysis project Ga0193708, IMG submission 160570) | Soil microbial communities from a riparian zone of the East river system, Colorado, United States - H3c1 | ecosystem: Environmental > Terrestrial > Soil > Riparian zone | place: USA: East River...
ATGGTCGAAGGCGAATCTCCGGGGCCGCTTCGCAATGTACCATGTTCGTTTCGTCCGATGGTTGCACATGTCATGAGAAAGAGACCTCCGGGCTTAACCAAACGAGTACAAATGTTATCCCATGTTTGCTTCCAATGTCTATCGTGTTCAAAACATTCAGTAGAGATGACAACATCATATTGATAATCAGCAACCCATTCATGTCCTGGACAGATGTAATCCACGTTAGGTCCTTCACCAACATCAATACCAATATAGTCACAATGGTTAAAGAGATACCTATTATTTCCATTCACGTCAAACGAACCTACGTCGAGGACTCGTTTGTTCGTAAAATATTCGGGGAAGAGTTGTCTTACTGCTGAGCAAAATTCTTTTTGAGCATGATGAGCCATACGAAAATGTTTATCTTTTATACGACGAAACCCACAAAAAAATCCAGTATCTCTACCAGATTTTTTCGACATCCAAAATCAAAACCTAATTTAAAAATGGAGATGAGACCAGATTTTCGTTATCGAATTTACAAAGCAACCGCCCAGCTTCTTTGCGAATTTCGCGTGCGTCTGATCCCAATATTTTAAACTGACTGGCTCGTGAGCCAACGTAAGTTAGATTGTTAACGAGATCCCAGACCTTGACGTTAGTCTGAGCATTCCTTTTTTTGATCCTTTGAGAGACTGCTGGGGCTGATTCCACTCGCAGAGTAACTCTCGTGGATAGACTTGACCGGACTGTAAATTTCAATTTCAGTTTTGTCCATACCTGTTTTTGAATTGAGAAGACTGGCGGCATATTCAATTTCACCGACCGAAGCATTGCTATTCATTGCGAGCTCCATTCTTTCTCCGAGACCGGTTGGCTGGAAACCTCTGTTACTGAAACCTGCCATCTTCTTAAAGAATGCTTCGAGATCTTCGCCTGTGAATGTTCTCATCTTCACACTGTCCTGAAATTCTTCCAGTTCTGATCCGTTGGTACAAATCAAACGGTTGACGTATGGGGAAACACTAAATCCTTTCTCCGGAGAGTTGTAGAAGTTTACACCGCCTCTGAAGATTTCAGAATCGAGGTTGAGCATCTTAAATGCATTCTTGGGATTGCAGGCAGAGATTGAAGTTCTCCCGTCCTTATCGACAGAGAAGTCAACAACCTTCATATTATGATCTGCCAATACCTTTTCGACGATGTCGAAGAAAAAACCATTGGAGATGACGTCGGTGTATTCCTTATTGACTGCAATAACCTTTTTGTCCGGTACCGATGCGAGCAAGGTAATATACTTGTCCTCGGAAGCAGCCTGAGCCATCCGGATTCGGTTGACCATGCTAATGCCTGTTTCGTCGCCGAAAAGATGGCCTACCTTATCCTGAAAGGCCATAGAGACACCGACTGATCTGGCCAGCTGTTTCATTGCCACGGAGGTAAGACCGATTGATTGATCAATGCCTTTTATCTTGATACGATTGTCCGAGAGGATTTCAATATCGCTGAGGGAAGTTGTGAACCTCTTGGGCTGGAGCTCGATGGCTCGTTTCTTTCGGGATTCAAATGCTGTTTGACTGAAAGTAGTTAGTGACATAGATGAATGATGATTACGTGAGAGATGATGATTCGGTGTGAATGTTGTAGGAACAAATTTACGAAATTTTCTCCATTTTTAGAAAAAAGATCAGAGATTTATTTTATGATTCTTCCTCTTCAGAAACTCCTTCTTCAGGTAATTCCAGGCCTTCCAATTTTCCGTCCTCGCCATTGAGGGGAACGAATTCGCCAGAGGTTATATTATCCGGGGGATCAACAGCGACCATGCCTTCTTCATTAATCTGAAAAAGATTTTTGAAGCCTTCCTCCTCTGCAGGCTTTCCGTTTTCGAGCATTTCCTCTGCTTCCCTCGCCTTGCTATCAAGCTCCCAGCGTTTCTGGTTGTATCTCACTCCATCATCGCCTTTGAAGTCAAAATAGAGCTTGCGGTCAGTTTCGCCTTCCCGATACTTTTCAAAACGCATGAAGTTGAGATTTCCTTCCTTTCTAACTTCAAAGGTACCGCCGAGTGCGTGCTTCAATGAGTTGGTACCAACGGATTCTCCAGACTTGTTAACCTGTTGGATACAAAAGAAGGTTGTGTATGTGGCTGATTCATTTTCTCCCCTGTTGTGTTTTGCCATGAGGGATGAGATCCATTTTTCAGACTGTGATGTCATATTACCTGTGCATCCTCTCATGGTATCGAAAATTTCCTTGAGTGAATCAAAAATAACCAGTGCATAGCCTGGTTTTAGAGCTTCTGTGAGGACAGTATAAGTATTCTGATCATCATACTCAGAGAGGAAGAGAGTTTTGATCTTACCGAACTTGGAAAAGCGTTCTGTGTATTTTTTCATGTTCCTCCTCTGCATTTCGGCAGAAACGAAAAGTACTTCGTCGCCAGATTTCATAACCTGAGCGGCAATGTCCAATGCAATGGTAGTTTTACCAGCTCCGGGATCTCCGATGATAATGAGATTGGTTGCTTTGGGTAAACCCCCTTCATTTGAAAAGAAAGCATCCAATGTTTGTTCACCCAGAGGGAGATTAGTAAATAAAATGGGATCAAATTTACAATCATCAATTTGTACGAGTTCGATTGGACGTGTGAGTTCTTTAGCGGCTTCGACTTGAGCGGTAATAGACTCTGTGCGCTTATGTGCGCCGTTCCTCCCGGCTTCTGCCAGTTTGCGCCTGGTCTCTTCCGTCATGTTGTAAGTGCGTCTTTCGGTCTGTTGCATAAATGGGCGGTTTTGTTTTTGTGTGAGACAAATGTAGAGTATTCTCAGTTAGAAAAAAATTATTAGTAGATTTTTTTTGTTAGAATTTCTAAAACTAAATAGGCCTGGTAGAATTTCCAATTTGCGGGGGCGCCTTACGTCTGGCTCTACGAGCCAGACGAACGCGCGTGTTATAGATAGTCCCGCGTACGCGCAATCCCCATTTTGCTATTTAATAGAAGGCAAATACATCCAAAGTAGCGGAATTGGTGTAGCGGCGGGGGTGCCACCGCGGTTGCATCTCGGTAGAATTTTTTTGCGAACAGCGGCCACTAAAAAAGGGCTAAACCCTGGTGGGGTAGCCCCTATCTACACTAAAAAGCCCCGGAGGTCATCCGAGGTTTATAGTAAAACTTTAACTTACTTCTTGCGAGACTCAGTCAGAGTAGGAACGCCTGCTGCTGACATAGCCTGAAGAACTGGTTCAAAGGTCTTAAGAACTGCGCTACCTTGCTCGCCGTACTTCACTAATTCCTTAGTGTCTACCTTGAGTTTTTCCAGAACGAATGCCTTGATCTTGGCAACGATTGGACCGGCTTCAGTTGGAGCTGATGCTGCAATCTCTTGCTGCAGACCTGCTGCAAAAGGAGTTGCTTCAGTTTCAAACTGTTCCTGCGAAATACCTGCTGTTGCAAATAGATCGGCTGGGGCCTCAGCCGGGGCCTCTGGGGCTACTTCGGCTTCAGGAGCTGGTGCACTTTCGGTTCCTTCTTCAGGAGCTAATGCTGGATCTACGTTTAGTTCCGCTTCTGTTTCTTGCTGTTCGAGAATCTTATATTTCTCGAAGGTTGTGATGATATGCTTCATATCTGTACTGTGGTTTTATTTTATATATTTAATTGTATTAGAGATTCTTCTTTTGTTCCTGTATTTCTTTAAATGCTTTAAGGGTCTTGGGAATGCTGCTAGTAGGGAAAATTGGACCGGCAGGGACTGCATGTGTTGGTATTCCGCTATTATCAAATTTTGATTTTTCCCGTTTGGCGTAATACTCTCTCCAAGCAGATTGAAGTCTGTTATAAGCGTCAACATAATTTAACGCATTGTCCTTATCCCAAATTATATCTTTAGCAACGTTTTTTAATTTCTGTACATCTACATTCGGCCACAATGAAGAGAGGTAATCTCCAAATTCTTTGCCTATTGGATTAAGCTGTTTGACATCCTCCTGTTTTACTGCTTCCGTAGCTAGATCAAAAAATCTAGCTATTTCTTTCTTAACTGTTAAGAGATCAGTAGACAATGCGTTTATTAACTCCGTCCTATATTCATCACGAAGCACATAAGCATTTTTTGGCTCCTCTTGTGGTATTCCTTCTGGTTTAATTTCTTCCATTGTTATTGAATCTTTCCTTTATATATTCCAATTCAGGACTAACCGTTTATCGGTTCATCTATATTCTGTCCTGATTTTTGACTATACTTATACTCTTCTTTTGTAATGTGTGGAAACCTCTTATCGAATTCAATCTCAGCTCGCTTTTTCTTTTCCTTGTGCCAGGCCGAGTGGATGTTCGCCATCCCGTGGACATCATACTTATAATATCCTCCTACGAACGAGTCATAAGCTTCGTAAGGGATCTCCATGTACTGGCAGAATTGAATCTGGGTAAGTCCAAATTCTTCTATGAGTTCCCTAGCCTGCCGAGCAAAACCTAGACAGAGCTCGAGATATCTAATGTCGTGTGGATCACACTTGCTCAGAAACTTTTCGATTCTCTTATTGTTTATCATTATCAATCAACGTTTGCAATTTGCACCTCTTGAGTCTTAAAACCGCCTCTGAGCTTATTTTCAACGTACTCTGGTATCTCTTCGCTATTGAAATACTTTGACCAGTGTTCCATTCCGATGGTTGAGATATTTTGTAACCAGGTCAATCCATCTTCGATATCAGACCAGAACCAAGACATGAATACACCGTCACGCGCGGGGTCCTTCATGGGGCCCTGTGATCCTATCCAAACGTGCATTCTGGCTTTGGAGAGACTCGCGAGTGCATAGTCCTCTGGTTGGACCAAGAGATAGCCAAATCCTCCATGTCCTATATTAAAACATACGAAGTTATTATTGTGCATAATTATTTCACGAAAGTCTTGGGAATAGATAAAGTCATCTAGTCCAGCTACTGCAGTTGGTACACATCCCATAGAAGGTGAGGAGTCGATGATCTGCCGGGCGCGAAGTAATTCAGTATTCATGATTATTTTTTAATGGGCAATTTTTCAAACGTGATGCTAATGAGCTCTCTACCCTGAGCAGAAGATTGTGACTGCTTATAAACCTTCCATCCTTCGCTGAGCTTAGTATTAATCTTTTCCATTACCTTCTCTGGGCTATCGTGTCCGCCAGATCCATGGACAGTATAAATAACAAATTCCTGCGATATTTTTTCTGGGTCAGGGGTTGTTGTGCTTGCCATAAAATTAGATTATTTTTTCTTTAATGAAGGCATAAAGTTTTTCTATTCCCATTGTTATAATAAAATATAAGAACATAATTACAAACGGAATAGAAAGAAAGGTTACAAACCAGAGTACTGCATAGATGATCTTACTCATACCTCCGCTTCTTTTTCTTCTTTCTCTCTACGATTCAATTCTCTGTCTTGCTCGTCCAGTGCTTTGATCTGTTTACAAATACTTCTCATTGCATAAATTAATACAACTACAAATGCAGCTATCAATACCCAGAGCATGATAGTATGAAACGGATATGGGCTAAGCATTATCCATGGCTTTGATTATTTCATCTAAGAACATAATATTCAAATGCCTCTGTATATTTTTCATCATAGCATATTCAGAAGTATCAATATCCATTGCTATTTGTAAAGCCTCCCGAATCTGCACAAAGGCACTCCTGAACGAATCTTTACTCGGGCCATCAGCTTCGTCTTTGATAGTAACATCAAAGATCTTACCTATGTCTTTATAGTTCATTATGTTCATAGAGCCTTAGTTATCTTCTTTAGTAATTCCATTTCGATTAATGTTGCGGATATCTCGGTACCCCGGCCCTTCCAGGATAGATTCTCAGCATGGAGATCATTACGTAAGACGATGAGAGCTTCCTTCAATAGCTTCTTAGCCTTCTCTCTACATCTCACATCCGGAATTCCTGTCATCTTTACTGTGATGATATCAGTTATATTTTCTTGCGTTAGCATCTATCTCTGTTTAAAATGTCTATTTAGCATGTTCATTATACCCTCTTTGTTGATAGAACAATCCATAGTAACAATCTCGAATACCATTTTTTGCTTTGGCTCATCACTATGTTCATCAATATCAGCTGCATCATACTTAATTGATTCCAATTTATTTTTTCTCTCAGTAGCTATTCCCTTATCAGTATAGAACTCGGAATAAGTATTGTCGTCGTCTCCAATATAACTAACTTCGTAGATTTTCATAATATTGAATAATCGTTAAAAAACAAATCAATAAAAAATACAATCAATGGTATCCAAACAAGTACCGCAGCTATACGAAATTTCTTCTTCTTATCTATTGTGCGAGCATCGTTTGCCAATGTCCAAATTAAAATAGAAGCCATAGGGGTAACAAACGTGATTGATATTATTACTAGAGCAGCTATCCATCGTTCTAACATTACGTTTATTTTATTCGTTAGCCAATGATTTTCTTAGTTCATCTAAGAATTTCTGAGCATATTCACCGGATATTTTCATCGAATACTCATGCCGGTTACTATATTCACCGCTCACATAACTAACATCATTTACCAATCCAGTTATTAGGCTACAAACGAGCTTGAGATTTTCCAGCCTATCCATATCTTCATTTGTTTCTCCTATAGGAGTTATCTTTCCAATTAGTTTAAGAACAATCTCTTTGTTTGTCATTTCAATATTATTTTTATCTTCTTCTTTTGTAGATACGAGGCTCTTGATGTACTCTTCCTTGTTTGGTGCGTATTCGTTGCATGGACCATCAGTAAAACAATCCCAACCCAATGCAGCTTCCCATGCATCACCAATGATCTTCTCTATGAGATCCGCTCGAACATATTCATGCTCACCCCTATCTTCATCACCAAGTGGATAGTCTACATAGATTCCGCTCACTGTCCCACTTCCACGAGGGGTAACATATATTTTATTAGGCATTTTTTCCTTCATCAGTATCAATTTTTAAAATTTGCCAAGCAAAAAATCATCTAAGTCACTTAACATCGCGTCTTTATCAAAGACCACTTCGGATTCAGAACCAGAGATAACAACCTTTGAATGTTGCTCGGCAGATTCCACCATTGCTCTCCAAGTTGAATCTGCGCATTGTTCCATTGCTAACGTGATGTACGGCACTATGTCCTCATTCTTTTCTAGCCAAACTTTGCCATAGTTTGGAATAGCAGGGAAGTGTGTTTTCCCATAGACATCCAAATGTGCGCTCAATATAAAGAGTGTGTTCATTCTTCTTCGTATTTTTCTTCCTCCGCGAGATCTGGGAGGTTCTCTTTAAAAAATAAATTCCTATCTTCGAGGATATCGTCATCACTAAATTTAAACCCGTACATAGTTTGATAGTCTTCATCCTCCAGACCCGGCCATCCTTCCTCTGTGAGGGAGGTACAATCCTTCACTGAGTCTGACGCAGCCTTCCAAGTCTTCACCATAGTTTGTTCATTGCACTCTGCCATAGCGGCTAAGATAGCATCTACGGTTGATATGTTCTGAATTAACCAATCATTGGTTGCAAACTCTACATGCGTAGGCACAACATGCACTTTGGCGAATGCTTTCATGAGATGTTTTCTCAGTATATCGATTCTTGTCATTTGATTGTTTTGGCTTCAATAGTTTTTCTAATCTGATTTGCTAGATCAATTTTTTCTTGTTCGCTGAGTTTTTCTATTAAAAAATTCATCACAGTTTGACTTGGTGCATGAACTGGCTGCTTCATATAGCGAAGAACCACTCTATTCTGATCATACGGGCTAGAAAAAGCATCATTTCTAAACGATGTTATCCCATATCCATATTCCCCATGATTAATATACTCAACAAAGTAAAAATCATTAGGGATGATCATACCTTTGGTATATTGCTGCCAGCCAGCTTCTTTGAGCTGCTTGTTCTCTTCTCTCAGCCTCCGGAGTTCATCTCCCATGATATTGATAGTTTGATCTGGGGTAATTGGCCAGACTGGTGCTATTCCGATAGTATCATGATCGACTCTTGTGTTATCATTCGTGGCTGCAAATTCTTTAATTGGGCAGTCTTGTGATTCTCCGGGGTAGCGTCCTCCGGGTTGAATTGATTTAGTGTATGCGTGGAATTTCTATAGCATTTCTGAGATTTATAACCACGCCAGAGCAAGAGACTAAATTATTGCTGATACTATGGAATACTTGTTCTCCCCTCCAAATAGCTGAAATCTCCATAGGAGTTGGACCTTCCCACGATTTCGCAAAATAAAGTATATTTGTCTCTCTAGTAGTAATTCTAACAACCCCTGAGATAAGATGTTGATATTCAATTGCTGTGTGGGTTGCTTTTTTCCTACCAAACATGATCATAAACTGGTTTAAATACCACTGCAATGTATAGAACTTCTAGTTAGAAACACCGAGAAATTCTATTAAATTTTTGGGTCAGTGTGGGAATTGAACCCACTGGACTACAACTCACTTGGTTAATAGTAGCGAAACTATGCGTGACATCTAGAACTTCCGGACCAGTTCTGACCATATTAAGTTAAACACTTCTATTATCATAGTATCTAAGCCAAGCCTCAAAGTTTACATAGTTATTCCTCCCATCTCCACCTTTATAGGCTGCTCTCATATCCTCTTCAGTATACTTCTTCTTACGGGGAGTCTTTGGTTTAACATCCCAATCCTCTTTCATCTCAACCAAAGTACCTCCAGCTGTGTTATGATTTGGAAGTCTAATCACCCTCGGATTAGCTCCTTTTTTAATTCCATACTTTGCCATAAATTACTATTTAACAGGTTTCTCCCAAAAAGAACGAGTAACTACCCATACTATTATTCCTATGAGTAAAATAAAAGGAGCGAGAGATAATGATATTATCATATAGAATGCTCTCATTCCCTGTGTATAATCACCGGTTAAGTGGTCTCCTCTATGTTCATTCCTGAGAAAGACATATGATACAACTGCTAACAATAGCCAAATCAGTATTATAAGTAGTGTCATAGTTTATAAATTTCTATACTTTTTTAACTAATATTTTTTACTCCCCATCCAATCACTTTATCTCCCTCTGTGATATCAAACATAAGAAATTTTGGAAGTCCATCAGGAAATAATATTTCTACTTCTACCTTAGCACGATTACCTGGTTCTATCCTCTCATGATGCATAAACCAGATCACTGCTCCCACATAGTGAGAAACGCCATGGATACGCACAGTGGGTCTATACCCTGAGTAGATCGGTCCTCGTCTACCTCCTTCCGAGAATTTCTTGAGTGTAATGGTTGCGGGGAATTTCATAATATGCCATATTCAAATGATGAAACAATATGTTCCTCAGCTTTAATTAAATACCCTTCTTCTAATAAGAGGCTCAGAATACCAGAGGGGATATATGAATCATTAATAGGTCCACCGAAATAGATCGGTTCATTATTACTATATCGAGGAATGATATTATCACATACGAGGGTATGAAATTGAACCCCTATCTCAACCACCTCAATTATCTGTAATGGACATTCCCACTCTGGCCCAAAAGGTTCTCCTGTATAGTACCAGAAGTTATATTCCGTATTCAGCTGGAGATAGTAATAGAGCTTCTTGAGCCCCATTGTTTTCTCTCCCTTCTTTGAAACCTCTCTCTGCTCAAATGACTTCGCATTCCAAGCTGCTGGAGGAGCCAATAAGAGATAAGTGGTTTTCTCTAGTTGCTTCATTTAGTCTTTTGTTTCTTTCTAGTGCTCTCAACCTTCTTGAGAGCATCTAGGTGTGCTCTGCTCTTAACATGCTGTGTAGCATTGAGGAAGTTGAACTTACCCCCGCAAAATGTGCACCGAACTTTACTACCTTTCATATCATGGGCCATGGGAGAGTTTTACCCAAATATAGAGAATTTCTAGTTAATAAAATGATAATAGAGAAGATCTATTCTATGTGGACAAAAGTGTCCAAGTTATCGTCCATATTAGCTAATATGCGAACTTTAACGTTTCCCTTTCCAGCATAGGGTGAGTGCACCTCTACCTAGAAAGAAATGTTAAAGTTTAGTAAACTAAAAGTCCTAACCGGAGGCGCCCTCTTTCTTTTGTGTAACGTTAAAGTTTATGCTACCGTAAATTTTGTTAGTGTACAGATTTTGGTTAGCATTAGAATCAAATTTTATATGCTAACCCATTCCGGGGTGCCCCCGCGGGGTCTAATATTTTTTGGAAGCAAACAAAACTCAATGTTGAGAGAATCTAAATTCCGGGGTGCCCCCGCAGGCATTAGATT
>Ga0193708_1000423_pt1 | contig 10252 bp, 6 predicted proteins | sample H3c1metaG_FD_160570 | JGI IMG/M metagenome (GOLD analysis project Ga0193708, IMG submission 160570) | Soil microbial communities from a riparian zone of the East river system, Colorado, United States - H3c1 | ecosystem: Environmental > Terrestrial > Soil > Riparian zone | place: USA: East River...
GTCTTTGATTGAGCATTGATAGTTGAGCATTGAACATTGAAAATTCATTTACTTCTGCGATAGCCGGCTGCAACATAAGGCAAAGCCCTGCTGAAAGCCTGTAAGGCAATATGTTGTCTTATTTTTACCGTTTGATACCCTTACTCCCGCCTGTTATTGTGCAAAAGCTGTATATAAAAAACCCTGTATTTAGGGCTATTAATTCAAAAAAGGACTTACATTAGTTATACCCTTTTAAGGAGCATAATTTACACCAATTCGGATCGATCATGATCGCACAAAAAATGAACCCAACAAGCATTGATGCATATATCAATGCTACACCTTCAGTGGTATCCGCTCTGCAGCCCCCGGCGCTGAAGAAAGCCTGGAATGGAGGATGCCTGCTTATTCCTACCAGAAGATATTGGTGGCCTTTGGTGTTTTCAAAAATCATATCGGGCTCTATCCAATGCCATCAGCACTCAAGGCATTCTCAAAAGAGCTGGCAAAATATAAAACAGGAGAGGAAGCCATCCAGTTTCGCCTTGACAAGCGGCTGCCCCTGACACTTATCCGTAAGATCGTAAGGTTCCGGGTTAAAGAAAGCATGGAGGAGACTCCAAAATATTGAACAAGGAACAAGAAATTATGAATGTTGAAGTGAAGCAGTTCCTTGTTCCTTGTCCGTTATTCATCCAGCCTTTGCTATTCCCGCCGCATTATCTTATTTTGTACATCTTAAATCCCCGCTCATGCACAAACTCCTTTCTGCCTTAATTTTTTTATTCCTTGTCAGCTTTACATACGCACAGGAAGCCGTGGACATGCAGATGATGCAAAAGATAAAGGACGAAGAAAAGAATAATTCACAGGTAGCCATGATCGCCTATAACCTTACCGATGTGATCGGCCCGAGACTTACCAACTCACCCGGCTACAACCGTTCCCTGGACTGGATCACAGAGATATGCAAAAAATGGGGCCTCCAAAATGCCGGCCGTGAGGCATGGGGCGAATTTGGAAAAGGATGGAGCAACGAGACGGGCACACTTGCATTAAAGCTTCCTTATTACCAGGACATCATTGCTTATCCCGTACCCTGGTGCAAAAGTACCGGCAAAGCCATCAGGGCTGAAGTAGTAATGATCGACAATTTTGATTCAGCAAGCATTGATAAACTGGGCGCTGCAATAAAAGGAAAGATCGTAATGATAAAGCCGGGCGGCACCAGCATACCCGATGCCTTTAAAGCTTACGCAACAAGGTATGGGGATACCAGCCTGGATAATATATCCGAAAAGTACATGGTGACCCGCCAGCAAATGGAAAGTTTTTTACCTTTTATAAAAAGCGAGTATTACACAAAACTATACCTGGAGAAAAAAGGCGCTGTTGGTTTGATCCGCAGTGGCAGGGGATCCATTGACGGCACCGTGTTCGTTGACGGCGGCACGGGCTATGCAAAAGGCTACGCAGCAACACTTGCTGAAATGAAAACCGGGAGAGAAGATTATTTAAAATTAATGCGGCTGATCAAAGACAATAAAAAAGTGGAAATGGAAATGAATGTGCAGAATACTTTTTACGATAAGGACCTCACGGGTTATAATGTTGTTGCCGAAATACCCGGCACCGATCCAACATTAAAAAGCGAAGTGGTGATGCTCGGCGGTCACCTGGATAGCTGGGCAAGCGGAACCGGCGCAACAGATAATGCCGCAGGCTGTATCGCAACACTTGAAGCCATCCGCATTTTAAAAGCGCTGAACATTCAACCAAAGCGCACCATACGCATTGCATTGTGGGGTGGGGAAGAACAGGGCCTGTACGGATCCTTTGGCTATGTAAAAAAACATTTTGGTGATCCTGCCGACATGAAATTAAAAACTGAGCAATCAAAAATATCCGCCTATTATAATTTAGACAATGGCTCCGGCAAGATACGCGGCATTTATACCCAGGGCAATGAAGCGGTACGTGATATCTTTAAAGCATGGCTTGCACCCTTTGCAGACATGGGCGCCAGCGGCGGCGTTACCCTCAGCAATACCGGCAGCACCGACCATATTTCTTTTGATGCCGCGGGCATACCGGGCTTCCAGTTCATACAGGACCCGCTGGAGTACGAGACCCGTACCCACCACAGCAATATGGATACTTACGACCACCTGTCCATTGAAGACCTTAAGCAGGCCGCCGTTATCATTGCCGCATTTGTTTACAACACGGCCATGCGTACCGAAATGCTGCCACGCAAGCCTTTGCCAAAGGCGGAGAAGTTTGTGTTTGATTTTGATTTTCCGATATAACGTCATTGCGGGGAGGCACGACGAAGCAATCTGTTACTACAAAGCGATTTGAAAGAAACACAGATGACACAGATTGTTGCACAGATGAACATGGATTTTGTTACACAAGCGAAATGTCATCCTGAGCTTGTCTAAGGGTTTGTAACGGGCATTTGTTTTTCATGGCAGTATCGTTGTGTCACTCACTTGTACAGCATACCTTTAAGGAACTTTTATTGAAGCGTAGATGGTTCGTGAAGGCACGAACCAAGGCGAAGCGACCGGCAAAGATTTTGTAATGTAAAGACATCATTTTTCTTTTTAAAAAACAAACTCATGAATAAAAACAGATCAACATTGCTTGTTACAATGATCATCATTTGCATGTCAATGGTGCAGCATATAAGTGCGCAGGATAACTGGAGTTCCTGGTCCCGTGCAATAAGCGTAAGCGACTACCAGGGTCATCGCTTTAAAATGCAGGGGCAAATAAGGGCTGAGTTGGAAGATGACAGTGCTTCGGCAATGATGTGGGCCAGGGTAGACAGGAAGAAAGGTGCGGGTTTTTTTGACAATATGGGCAACAGGCCGATTCGCAATAAGGAATGGAAGACATATAATATTGAAGGCACAATAGACACCGGTGCAACCACTCTAACATTCGGTGTACTCACGTTCTTAAATGGAAAATTTTATTACGATAATTTCAAAGTAGAACTTGAAAAAATGCCCGGCAAATGGGAAACCATCTACAGTACAGATTTTGAAAAAGGGATCGGGGGCTGGGAGGAAGGCGTTAATATGCCGGGATACGAAGGTGGTAAGAATCCTTTATTCAATGCATCACTGCAAACCGATCTTTTATCAAAAAGCAAAGTCTTATTGGTAGAGGGAAAAAATATTACCAACTATGGGTTTAATAAAAAAACCGGGAAGTTTGCTGATGTCAACGGCATAAAACTCTATTACGAAATATATGGCGATGGACCACCACTTGTGGTATTGCATGGTAATGGCGGATCCATAAGCAGTGCAGCCACACATTATCCTGACCTCATTAAAAAGTATAAGGTCATTGCCATTGACAGCCGTGCACAAGGCCGTTCCGGTGATACCGATCAGCCACTTACTTATGACCAGATGGCGTCTGATGTGAATGTATTACTTGATCAGCTGAATATTGATTCTGCATTTATCTGGGGACAAAGTGATGGCGCCATTCTTTGCCTGCAACTGGCCATAGACTATCCGAAAAAAGTAAAAAGGGTAGTGGCCTTTGCGCCCAATATACAACCCGATAGTTCCGCCGTACAGGGTTGGGCAGTAACATGGGTAAATAATACGATCAAAGCATCAGCTGATAAAAAACAAGTGAAATTATTTACGATGATGAGGGATTATCCAAATGTCCCTTATTCAAAACTCAATACAATTAAAGCGCCGTGCCTGATCATGGGAGGTGACAGGGATGTAATAAGATTGGAACACCTGGTAAAGATGTTTCAGAATATCCCCAATTCACAGTTATGTATTTTGCCGGGTTCAACACACGGCGGCGCCTGGGAAAAGAAGGACCAGTTCATGCAGATCATGAATGATTTTTTCAATAAGCCTTTTATGATGCCTGATACAAAAGATTGGCTGAATTAGTTAACGCCGCCTTGATTTTTCCCAGCAACGTCTCCGGCACGGCACGTTGCGTGAAAGTATTTATATACGCAACGTCCTCTGCTAACACACAAAGCATAGGAGAGACGTTGCTGAAAAAGGGAAATTGGCCCGAAGTCACGAATCCATACGAACACTTACTAAAATGAAATATTGGACTTACATACTTTTATTAACAGCTGTTGCCTGCAACAATCAGCAGCAAAGCGTTGATAGCAATAACTCACCGGTTTCCAAAAATCATCGCAACAATGATATTTGTTGGACGGGCACTTTAAATGGCAAGACACCTGTATTTATACATTACCAGTTGGACAGCAATTTGATCGTTGGAGAAATCACATATTTGAACACAAAAGACAGGCTGCCAATTACGCTTTTAGGTACAATTGAAGATGATAAAAGTTACAGGCTTTTAGAGTTTGACAAAACAGGCCACATTACTGGTATCATTGAGGGTAAGCCGACAGAACAAAAATTTAATGGCATTTGGGTTTCTCCTAAATCCAAAAAAGAACTTGCAATGGCTCTTTCCTTAAAGGACACTTTACTAATTAGTCCAAATATTAAACCCGATGAAAGTGCAGTTTTCGGTAATTATCATTATCAATATGGAGAAAACGGATATAGTGGCAACTTTGACATTAATAAAGTAGGAGGCAACAAAATAGACTTTCGCATTCTTTCACTGACAAATATTGAACGGGGGCCAAACATTGCGGAAGTTGAAAAAGACACAATAGCAATAACCGGCAACAGTTTTATTTACAAAATTCCTGACAGTGACAGCTGTGAATTCAAAGCAACTTTTTATAGAAGTTTTGTTTATGTCAACTATACGAAAGGATATTGTGAAAGTCAATTTGGACTTAATGCGACTATTGATGGGATATACTTAAAGACAAAATAAGGCCGAATGATCAGAAATAGAGATACATGAAGGGACAAAGGTTTTTTTTCCCAGCAACGTCTCCGGCACGGGACGTTGCGTCAAAGTAGTATTTATATACGCAACGTCCTCAGCCAGCACACAAAGCATAGGAAAGACGTTGCTTAAGAAGGAAAATTAAGATCTTATCATTTATTATTTATAATTTTCAGAATAGGTTCAATTGGTTTCATTATTGTTTCAAGCGTTTTACCCAAGTGTTTAAGAGATATTTCTGAAGTAGCATTTTTATCTGAACCAAATACCTTTTCTGTTGGGGATGTAAACACCCTAGTAATGGAATCAATTAAAAATGTGGTATATTTTGCTCTCTCTTCCGGGGTCTCACTTAGCTTTTCAACTAATTCTTTGTAAGGAATTAGAGAGATTGAAATATTTGATTTAAATGCATACTCTTCTTCTAATTTCCGTTCTCTAGAATATTGTATTGTACAAAAGGAAATTGCAAATATTAACGGAATAGACATAGAAAGTTTTAGATAAAATGCTACATCCATGCTAGTATGAGAGTAAGCAATGTACCCTGTTAAGAGAATTGTCAAGAGTATTATTCCGCCAATAATATAGAGCCATTTTGTTTTGGAACTACTAATACTTTCTTGTCTAGTTTGAAATGAATGAAATAAAGAGCGCCCTGTGGCCTTTTCAATTTGTTCCTTGATCTGATTCTCTAGTATTTTTAGCTCGCTAATAAGTTTCTCAGTTTCTTCATTGTTTGATTCTATATTATCCTTAGCCTCGCTAGCCGTGGTTGTTATACTTTTTTTATACTCGTCTATTTCTACTGAAAAAGCTTTAATTCTACTTTCCACTGCTTTGATTTCAGAATCGCTTGTTTTAGATTCGGAAACTAAATTCTTTATGGTTTTCTCACTCTGTTCTATAGTTGTAGCAATAGCAGAAATCTTTTGACCGATCTCGGCATTTTTATCTAGGTTCGTTACTATTGCAGAATTATTACTTACTGAATTTGTTAAAATTGTTTGTATTTCAGTCCCTTTAGCTTCATAGTCTTCCAAAACTTTAGATAGTTTTGTTTTAAGCTTTATACCTTCATCTAATTCTTTTTCTAAACCTTTGACTCTAGTAATTTGGTATTTCATTTGATTCATCTTTTTTAAATACCCAAGATGCTCATCAGAAATATTATGAATATTGTATTCCCAAAGCTTTACATATAATTCCTCAATAGAATTAACAATATTGACTACTTCATCACTACCTGAAATCAATGCTGCAAAAGAAGAGTTAATAGACTCAAGGTTACTAAACAATTTTTTTTGAATAGTAATCGGTAATTGATTCAACTTTTCTTTCTCTATGGCGTCATCTAAAATCTCCTTCGCTTGATTTAAATTGTAAAATGATTCGTTAAGTGAGATTTCTCCTCGGTTTATATCAAGGCCAAGTTCTTCACATTTTTTTATAAGTGCATTTTGTGATTCCTCTGTAATAGTAGATAGAACATTTTTTAATTTCTTTATTATTTCCATGATACAAAGATTTATTCTTTATTAATTTTAGATTCTTCCTTCATTATTGCCAATATAGATGTTGCAAGTGTTGAGCATCGGTAAATATTGATTTTTTTAAGCTGCCCAAAGAGATTTTAATTGTTCACAAATTGTTTTAATGGCTAAAACTTGGCTGCGATTATAAACTGACGCTTGAGTAATACGATTAGCAAAAATATCTAAGCATAAACATAATTCAGGTAATACCATTTCGTCTTTCCTTGCTACTTCCTTGGTTAAATATTTATAAATTAGTGTTGAAACTAAATTCCCTTGCTCTAAAGAAAATGGTTTTGATTTACAAATATGTATCTTAACTGCGCCATAAACAACCATACCATTATAATAGCCTTTCAATACAACATCCGGTGAAACTTTAATATCGACATTATTAAAAGAAATATGTTTTGTTGTTGGTTGAATAATTTCAAAATCAATATCACGTAACAACTTAGGAAAAGCAAAAGACTTGAGTTGATTTAAAGCTTCAATGGAAACTCTTCTATCAATATTTTGCCTACTATTTTGCGGTACCTTATTTAATAATAGTTCTATCCCTTTTTCAATTGGTAAAGTATTATCTATATTTTTTAGGTATTTTTTTATTGAGCTTTTGGCAGACTGATACCAAGGTATTAGTAACTTATTTGGATTTAGTTGTTGATTAATAATTCTTCTTTTAGATGAATTGGTTGCAGAATAAAATTCTGCCAATTGATTTGCGGAAATGTAATACTTAGACATTGGATTGAAGTTTTAGGAATTAATTATTTATATGCACCGTAAATATACGGTATACTAATCACATTAGCATAATTTTTTTAAAATATATGTTTAAGTATACAATTATGCATATTCTGTACTATTGGGACTTTAACAGCATATTATTATTAAATATTTATTTTATTACTTACTAAATTAATTAAGAGAAATCCTCACTTCCGCCTTGTCGCAAGTGTTTCTACAGCAATGCTTAATTACAAACGTACTGATCGCGGGATCACGCCTTTTTCCCATTCTTAATTCCAATTTTTGCGCAGCATCCTGCGGATAATTCTTAATTTCAGTAGCCAAATCAACAGCTATGAAGTTCACCCCCATCATCCCATTAACGATCGCTGTTCTTTCAGCTTTCAATCTATATGCACAAAATGATAATCCCATTACCGAAAAACCCCATAGCTCAACCAAGCATGATATCTCTCAAAAGCTTTCTTCCCTGCTTTCAGCGGCTGATGAAAACAATTCAATAAATAAGGAACAGGAAACAATAACATTGATAAGGCCAACCGCAAAACAAAAAAGTTTTAGTTCGATAGAACAAATATCTTTCGGCAATAAACCGGCTGCAAAACTTGTCGCCAGCTTTGACGGGCTGGGCGTGGGCTTTTCAGGCCCGCAGGGAACGGCAAGCCTCAGGAACCCTTCTGATAATTCACTGGCTGTTGGGCCGGATCATATTCTTCAATCTGTCAACTCGGTGATGGCCATCTTTACCAAAAAAGGAAAACGCTTTGATAGTACAGGTGGAGTGTTATACGGGCCGGTGCGTACTGCGAATGTCTTTCGTGGCTTTGGTGGTCCCTGCGAAAGAATAAATAATGGCGATGCTGTTATAAGATATGATCAGTTGGCAGACCGCTGGCTCATCGTTATGCCAACATTCAGACGGGCAGCATTACGCAATGACAGTTTAACTACAAAATTGCCACAGCCGGGAGAAGCGGTTAACTTATACCAACCTCCGTTTACGCCACCGGATACAACAACAAGGAGGCCGGGGCAGGGCCGTCCTCCACGTGATACAACGGGAAGCTACTGTATGTGCTATGCCATCAGTACAAGTTCCGATCCATTGGGTTCTTATTACCGTTACGAATTTAAGCGAGACCTGTTTCCCGATTATCCCCGTCCTGTGGTTTGGCCCGACGGTTATTATACCACTACAAGTACAGGAGATGATGTAATAGAGCGCCATGCTTATGTTGTTGACCGTAACGCGATGCTGTACGGAGCGGATGCAACCGAACAATCCTTTATTTTGAAGGACGTGAACTTTATCATCAATGCCGATCTTGACGGAAAAGAATTACCGCCATTCGGTGCACCCAATATTATGATGGCAACCGGCGGAACACAATTAAAAAAGATACTTGGGGATGATGGTATCTATGTTTGGAAATACCATGTTGACTGGGAGAACCCATCCAAAACAAAACTGGAAGGGCCGGTAAAGATACCCGTAGAACCATACCAATATATGGGTGGCGGACAATTGACAAAAGCGGTTCCGCAACCAGGAACAGAACAAAGACTGGATGCACAGGGTGATAAACTGATGGCAAGACTTGTTTACCGGAGAATAGGGAACCAGCAATCCATTGTTGCAGTTCATTCAGTGAATACAAGTGCAGGTGGTGGCGTGAGGTGGTATGAGTTTCGCATCAATAATACAGGGGGTGTAAATCTATTTCAGCAGGGTACTTATGCACCCGAAGGAAATTGGCGCTGGATGGCGAGCCCGGCAATGGATAAAAAAGGAAATATTGGTATCGGTTATTCTTTCGGCGGAACAAATGATTTCCCGGGCCAGCGCTTTGCAGGCAGGCTCGCTAAAGACAAACCCGGTTTGCTTACACTTATGGAAACTGTTTTAGTAAACGGCGAAGCAGCGCAAACAACCACGCTTCGCTGGGAAGACTATACACAAACGGCTGTTGACCCTGTTGATGATTGTACCATCTGGTATGTGGGTGATTATTTAAAAAAAGATGCGAAAAGCTATTCAACGAGGATAGGGGCGTTTAAGATGAAGGGGTGTAAATAAGGATCGAATATTGAACAAGGAATGTTGAATATCGAACGGAGCACTTCAAGATTCGACATTCCTTGTTCCTTGTTCATTATTTTTCTTTCTCTCTGTCGCTGTTTTGCATTTTTAATTCTTAATACCCTTTTAATGTCTTACAATTATTTTTGTTGACTGCTTGTCTTCATGCGTTTTTAAAACAACATAATACATTCCTGCAGGTATATTTTTTGTATTGAACTTATATTTATAAGATCCCTCTGGCTTGTCTTCATTGGCAATAACACTTACCCGTTTACCGGTATTATCAAGTACCACCAGGAATACATGCGTAGGCCGGGAAATGGTTATGTCAATATTAAGGTCATCCCTTACCGGGTTGGGATAACAACTGATCCATGCATAGCGGTTTGCGGGCCCGGGAAGGATGGGTGCGGCCCTATTATATTTCCAGATACGGTCCCCGGTTGCAAATAATAATGTATCATTTACCCTAAGCACGCGGTTCATAAAAGGGCAAACATGAATCGTATCCCACGATACCCCGCCATTGCTGGTTTGAAATGAAAAAATGTCGTCCCCGCCCGTCCATCCCCTCAATTCATCAATGAACCCGATGCCTTCAATATTATAAGCCTTGATGGCTACCTGCTGAAGGGTCCATGTCATTCCGCCATCAATGGATTTTAATACCTTCGGCGGTACATTCAGCATGTCTTCCAGTGAAGCATAATATATCTTGTCTGTGAGCCGCTGTATCTTCCAGCAATATTCACTTGCCGTAGTGTTTTTAAATTTGTAGGTCCAGCTTGCACCACCATCCGTAGTATATAATATAATGCCTGTTTCCAGCGGCAATGGACCCTTGCCTGTAGCAAAGCCAACATCCTTATTTATAAAATGCATGTCGATGATCGAAGAGGCGTATGCGGACATATTAATAAAGCTCCAGGTATTTCCGCCATCAACCGATTTTATGATGTAAGCTTCATCATCATACCAGTTACCACTGCCATAGATAGTATTGGCATCTGCAACTGCA
>Ga0193708_1000425_pt1 | contig 10242 bp, 9 predicted proteins | sample H3c1metaG_FD_160570 | JGI IMG/M metagenome (GOLD analysis project Ga0193708, IMG submission 160570) | Soil microbial communities from a riparian zone of the East river system, Colorado, United States - H3c1 | ecosystem: Environmental > Terrestrial > Soil > Riparian zone | place: USA: East River...
CACGGCCCGAGCGGGGTCCAGCTCGCCATGTGCGCGCTGGTCCTCGGGATCGTGCTGCGGCGCCGTCGCCAGCGTGACGAATCATGCTGACGGCTCGACGGAGCCTGTAGTATCCACTACTTCCATGTTCGGTCGGGTGCTCGCCGCGTTCGTCTGCCTCACGCAGGCGGCTACCGCGAAGCCGCTCGACCCGAACGATCCGGCGAAGCCGCTCGTGGGCTACGGCACCTCTTGCATCACCGTCCCGGCGGGGCCGGAGCGCTTCACACAGCTGCCGGGGCCGGTCTCGCGAGTCCTGTACCTGAACCGCTGCACCGGTGGCTGCCAGGTGATCGGTGCCGAGACCGACGACGCGCGCAACATGCAGTCGTTCATCCCGCCGCCGGGTCCGCACGACTTCACGGCGTTCAAGGGTCGCGACAAGATCGCCGGCAATGCCGACGATGACGACGAGTGGACCAAGATCGTGGCCTGCGTCCGCGAGGTCTACTCGTACTACGACGTCGAGGTCACCGATCAGCTGCCGCCGACCGGTACGTTCCACATGTCGCTGGTCTCGGGCACGCCCGAGCAGATCGGCCTGCCGGCGAACACGCTCGGCATCTCGCCGTTCTCGTGCGCCGGTGCCGACAACGTGATCTCGTTCGCGTTTGCCGAGGCCCACAACTCGATCAGCAGCGACGACTACGTCAAGCGCATGTGCTGGACGATCACGCACGAGGCTGGCCACGCGTACACGCTCGAGCACACGTTCCACTGGCTCGACGACGACGCCTCGGGCTGCAGCGACGTGATGAGCTACGACGATCAGGCGTGTCATCCGCTGCGCTATTTCCGCGGCCGGGCGTCGAGCTGCGGTGGCTTCATGGAGGAGCCATGCCGCTGCGCGCCCGCGCAGAACCCGCACCAGAAGCTGCTCGCGCTGTTCGGCCCCGGCACGCCGACGGTGCCACCCGGGAGCTCGACGATCACGAAGCCGGCGCAGGGCGGGATGACCGATGCGGTCGTGATCGCCGCGGCCGGCTCGCGGCGCGGCATCACGAAGGCCGAGCTGCTGATCAACGGCCGCCGGTGGCTCACGCTACCGGGCGCGCAGTCGGGCCTCATGGGGCAGCCGGACCCGTCGACGTACGTGTTCCAGCTGCCCGGCCACCTGCCGGACAGCATCGTCGATCTCGTCGTGCGCGCGACCGATGACCTCGGCGTCTCGGTCGACTCGCCGATGATCACCGCGACCCGCGGCGCGCCGTGCGAGTCCGCCGAGGCGTGCCTCGAGAGTCAGGTCTGCGAGGACGGTCGCTGCCTGTGGACCACGAGCGGCGAGGTCGGAGACTCGTGCACGAACAGCGAGTTCTGCGCGACCGGGCTGTGCGCCGGAACCGCGGACCGCAAGATCTGTACGCAGGACTGTGTGGTCGCCGATCCGTCGGCCTGCCCCGACGGCTTCGTGTGCGAGCAGACCAGCGGCGACAAGGGCGTCTGCTTCTTCCCGGACAGCGGTTGCTGCAGCGCGAGTGACGCGCCCGGCACGCCGTGGCTCCACGGGTTCGCGTTCGCAGGATTCTGGGCGATCGTGCTGCGTCGCCGCCGGAGAGGACCACCATGAAGCTCGCACTTGCATTCGTGATGATCGCTGCTGTTGCTGGCTCGGTGCGGGCGCAGGACGATGACGATGTCGACCACGTGCCGCCCGGCCATCCGATGGGCAAGCCGGGCACCTACTGCGGCACGGCGCACCCGTCGCCGGCATCGGCGTCGCTCGGCGCGGCGGCCCTGACGTCGAGCGTCATCTACGTCAACCGCTGCACCGGTGGCTGCACGTACACCGGCGCGCTCGCGCACGATGCGGTCAACGACAAGGTCGCGATCCGCGGCACCTCGAACGGCATGGCGTACAACTTTCCCGAGTTCAAGAACTTCGCCGGTCAGTCCGGCGCTGCGGCGGACGCCGAGTACAACTCGCTCGTCGACTGCATCCGCAAGGTCTACTCCTACTACAACACCACGGTGGTCACGACGCGCCCGACCTCGGGCACGTACCACATGATGAACATCGCCGGCACCGGCATGAACCTGGGCATGACGGACCCACCGGAGGGCGGCGTGCTGCTCGGGATCTCCGACATCCAGTGCACCGGCGCGATCGACAACATGACGTCGTTCACGTTCTCCGAGTCGCACAAGCTCGGCTCGATCTCGAAGGATGCAGCCGACTACGTGAAGAACCTGTGCAAGACCGCGACGCACGAGGCCGGTCACTCGTACGGCCTCGAGCACGAGTTCATGTACTTCGACCAGACCTCGGCGTGCACCGATCCGATGTCCTACGACACCGGCGCCTGCAACCCGCCGTACGAGTTCTTCCGCAACAAGCTCGCGAGGTGCGGCGGCTTCGAGGAGATGCCGTGCGCGTGCACGAGCGGGATGCAGAACTCGCACGTCCGGCTGTTCGGCCTGTTCGGTGCCGGCACGCCGGGCATCGCGCCGCCGACGGCAAACATCACGACGCCGGCCGCCGGCGGGATGACGGGGGGATCGATCATCGCGTCGATCGGATCGGAGCGCGGGATCGATCACGTCGACGTCTTCATCAACAACTTCAAGTGGGGCACGCTGCCGGGCGCGCCGTTCGCCGTCGGTGCCGGCCAGCAGAACCCCGCGGTCTACAACTTCCCGATCCCGGGTGGGCTGCCCGACAGCAACCTCGACATCTACATGCGCGCCTACGACGACCTCGACCTCTTCGTCGACACGCCGGTCGTGAGCGCGATCAAGGGCGCGCCGTGCGCCAGCGCCGACACCTGCGCCGAGGGCCAGAAATGCGAGGACGGCAAGTGCTTCTGGGATCCGCCGGTCGGTGAGGTCGGCGACTCGTGCTCGTACAACGAGTTCTGCCTCACCGGCATGTGCCAGGGCTCGGAGGGCAGCGAGATCTGCACGAAGGAGTGCATCATCGAGGCGTCCGACAGCTGCCCCGAGGGGCTCGAGTGCCGCCAGACCACCGCCGGTACCAAGATCTGCTACTTGCCGGACGGTGGCGGCTGCTGCAGCGCCTCCGACCAGCGCGTGCCGTGGATCTCGGGGCTCACCACGTTCGTGCTCGGCTTCCTTCTGCTGCGCCGCCGTCGCTCCGTGCGCTGATGCGAGCGCTCGTTCTCGTGGTGTTGCTCACCGGTCTCGCGCATGCGGAGACGACTCCGACGTCGACGATCTCGCAGCTGATGGTGCTCGAGCCGGGCGACGCCAGCTTCAAGCTGTTTCACGGCGCGATCTGGCTCGATACCGACAAGAAGGACTGGAACTACCGGTGGGGCGGCCTGCAGTGCAAGGGCCGCGACCTCTCGGACTCGAGCGTGCAGCTCCTGTTCGGCGCGTTCCGGCCCGAGTTTCACGTCACGGTCGAGTACGTGGTCACCGAGTACAAGGGTAACCGCTACCGCTGCATCACCGGCTTCACGATTTCGCGGAGCTGACGGCGTCCAGTCGCTCGATCAGCTTCGATAGCCGATACGGCTTCTGCAGGCAGTGCACGACGCCGAGCGCCTCGCAGCGCGACTCGACGTCACGGCTCGCCGACGCGACGATCACCGGGATCGTGATCTGGCGCTTGCCGAGCTCGCCGATCAGCTCCTCGCCGCTCATGATCGGCATCATGAGATCGAGGATGATCGCGTCGATCGGCTCGCGCAGGATCACGTTCAGCGCTTCCTTGCCGTTCGGCGCGGTCAGCACCTCGCAATAGCCCTCGAGCGCCATCGCGAGCGACTCGACGACATCCGGGTCGTCATCGACCACGAGCACCCGTCTCATCGACCGCCTCCCATTCGGGAGGCGCTTCTCGCTTCGCTCGAATTGCAGGTCATTTGGCCGACCCCGATCCCGCCGCTGCTGCCGATCCGGATCCCGACCCTGCTGCAGGGGCAGGATCGGCGGGCTCCGGTGCGCCGGGGGTGACGGTGATGCGGGCCGGCGTGATCGAGTCACGCGCGATCTTCGCGCACGTCCGGGTCTTCTCGTTGTCCGTGTTGCTGGCGCCGGAGCTGACCTGGAAGATGCACTTGGTATCGGTGTCGAAGAAGCGGAACAGCTCGATGTCGTGCTCGCCGGTCGGCACGATCCGCACGCACGCCTGGGTGCCCAGCGCCGTATCGTCGGTGCGCTCCTGCAGGGCCTTGTTCTCGCCACACTTCTTGCGGAACCGATCCGGGTCCTCGATCGTCCAGCAGTAGATCGCGACGCGGCACAGCTCGTCGCCGGGCAGCACGCCGAGCGTGCCTTCCTTCTTGAGCTTGGCGTCCTGCTGCGGCTTGGTCAGCGGGGTCCCGCCACGCACGAGGCTGCAGACCGAAGCCGCCTCGGCATCGGTCGCCTTCGTGATGTCCTTGAGGACGATCGGCTCTTTCTCGGCGAGCCCGGTCTGGTACGCGGGCAGGTCCATCAGCTGCTCGCACGGCACGCGGGTCGAGCCCGGAACCGGGGTCGACATCTTGGCCGCGGGAGCCGGCCGCTCGCGCTGCTTGGCCTCGAGCTCGGCCTCCTTCTGGGCGGCCTCGAAGCCCGTATCTTTCTTGCAGCCCACGCCGAACCCGCCCAGCACTACGATGGCAAACATGACCCGCATGACGGCTGGAACGTAACACGAGGAACGTCAGATGGCCGGGTTAGGTGCGCCGTCATGCGACGGCATCACACGAAGAACAAGGGCGATCTCGGGGTTCTGCATGCCCAGCTCGATCTTGCCGAGAGGGGCTGTGGTCTTCTTCTGCCGCTCACGGAGCACGCACCATTCGACCTGGTGGCATACCGTGATGCGCGGTTCCTGCAAGTCCAGGTGAAGTATCGCGCGGCGGTCAATCGACAAGCAGAGCATCGATGTCCTCTGTGTTTACTGTCCCGACACGAGGGCCTGTAACTACGTCGATCCGGTGACTCTTAACCGATCCTTCCTGCTTCGGATCGACAAGCCGCGGAATGGGCAGGTGAAGGGCGTGCGATTCGCAAGTGACTTCAGGTCGATCCCAGGCTCGGTTGCTGGAGTTCCGGCGGGTTCGCCAACCGGACTTGAAGCGGATCCCGAGGTGCGTCAGAGTTGCGCGCCTCAAGCGCCCATAGTTCAGCTGGAAAGAACACCGAACTTCTAATTCGGGGGTCGCAGGTTCGAGTCCTGCTGGGCGCGCGCTGGCACGCACGGTGCTCCATCACCGGAGGTGGCCACCGATCTCGCTCCGAAGACGACGCTCGACGGCGGGCCCGGTGAGCGACCGCGCACGGCCGGCAAGCCGGCGAGTCGCATCCGCACGTTCGCGCAGTTCCTCAAGCGACTGTTCGGCGAGGCGCTCGACGACAACATCACCGACGTCGGCGCGATGATGGCGTACTACGCCGTCCTCGCGCTGTTCCCGATGCTGGTGTTCGTCATCACCCTGGCGATGCTCGTGCTCGACCACGACACGATCCTGCAGGGCGTCGCGATGGCGACCCAGACCATGCCGCACACCACGCGCGAGCTGATCGCCTCGCGCGTGATGGCGTTCGTCAACACCGCGGATGCCGGGTTCGCGATCGGTGGTGCCGCGTTCGCGCTGTGGGGAGCCTCGCGCGGCACCGCCGCCCTCGGCGGCGCACTCAACACCATGTTCAACAAGAAGGAGACCCGGTCCTGGATCAGACGCCAGCTGATCGCCATCGCGGTGACGATGGGCGTGGCCGTGATGATGATCCTCGCGCTCGGGCTGCTCGTCGTCGGTCCGGTCGCCGGACACTGGGTCGCAGATCGCTTCGGGCTCGGCGACGTATTCGACGTCGTCTGGGGCATCGGCCGCTGGCTCGGCGCCGGCGTGCTCGTCATGACCGTGTGGGCGCTGCTCTACAAGTTCTTGCCGAACACGCGCGCACCGTTCCGCATCTTCACGCCGGGCGCGGTCGTCGGCGTCATCCTCTGGCTCGGCATCAGCGCGCTGTTCGGTGTCTACATCGGCCACTTCGACAGCTACGAGACGACCTACGGCGCGCTCGGCGGCGGCATCATCTTCCTGACCTGGTTGTGGCTGTCGAACATCGCGCTCCTGTTCGGCGCCGAGGTCAACGACGTGCTCGCGGACTTCCGCAAGGGGCGCAGCGCGGCGGCCGCCCAGCTCGCCGCCGAGACCGACCCCGACCCGACGCAGCCGCTGCACAAGAGTCCGGATCAAGCGAACAGCGCGAGCTAACATCGAGGCGTGCGCCTCCTCGCGAGCCTGACGATCCTCGTGTTCGCGTCGATCGCGAGTGCCGACCGCAAGCCGAAGCCGCCGCACGGCGCGACCCGGATCGCGATCGACTACGAGTTCACCTCGTTCCAGCGCGACGAGCGGCACTACGTGATCGAGTGGGCCAAGTCAGGCGGCTACCGCACCGGGAGCCGCGCAGTGGATCCGAAGCTCGTCGACGCCCTCTACGCGTCACTCACCGCGCTACGCGCCGCCGATGAACCGCTGCGCTGCATCTCGCACACCGACGACTATCCAAGATTCACGGTCACCGTCGAGGGCAGCGAGCCGCTCGAGGTCAGCACGCAGTCCAACTGTCACGGCTACGTGCCGTGGAACATCAAGCGCGACGGCAAGCAGCTCGTCCAGTTCACCGGAGCTGTCGGCGGTGCCGTTCACGGCTTGCTGGCGGCCGCCGAGCCCGAGCGCTGGAAGACGCCGTTCGAGGGCCGACACGCCATGGGCTTCGAGCGGGTCGTCGTGTCTCACTACGCGCCCGGCGCTGTAACGACCTCGGCCGCCGGCACGTGCGCGCTCGACCTCAAGAAGCGCGGGCGGCCGGTGTTCGGCGAGCAAGTGAAGGTCGCCGAGCTCGATCTCGCCTGCGATCTCGGCGAGAGCCCCGATTGCACCGCGGTGACCGCGCGCGCGACGATCGTGTGGACCGGCGTCGAGGTAGCCGTCGACCTCGCGTGCCCGCGCGGCAAGGTCGACCTGGCGACGAACGTGCGGGCGAGGTTCGAGCCGGTGAAGAAGTTCCTCGACATGGCAACTCAACTCGAGCGATCTCGAGCTGCCGTCGCTCGACTGGACCCCCGGCAGCCAGGTGATCGGCGCGCGGATCATCGGAGGTGATCGCCCAGCAGGCGCGAAGTTCTGGAAGGCGCTCGGCCTCGATCCCGCGAAGCTGCCGCGCCGGCAGGATCGCGATTGGCACGAGACGAATGTGAAACTCGACTTCACCGGCCGGGTGATCAGAAGTCCGGGTAAGCCGTGACCGTGCGCAAGCTCGGCGCTAGGCTACGCCCGCATGTCGAGCCCCAAGCGTCCCGGCGGCCTCACGGCCCTCGCTGTTCTGAACTTCGTCTTCACCGGCTTCGGCCTGCTCTCGTTGCTCGCGCTGATCGCGATCCTGAAGTTTGCCGATGCCGCCATGGCCACCGCAAGCGAGAAGGATCGCGCCGCGATCGCCGCGTTCGACGAGCTCGGCATCGGCCCGTGGGCCCTGATCGTCGGCAGCAGCCTCGTCACGAGCGTGCTGCTCCTGGTCGCGGGCATCGGCTACCTGAAGATGAGAAGGTGGGGATGGATCGCTGGAAACCTGTACGCGCTGCTCGCGATCGTGACCTCGGTACTCACGGTGTTCTTGTTCCCCCCGATGCTCGGAGGCAGCTTTAATTTGATGAGCATCGTCGGCCTCATCTATCCAGTGCTCACCGCAATCCTCTTGAACACCACGTTCAAAGCTGAGTTCAGCCGGGCCGGCTAATCAGAAGTCCGGGCAAGCTGTGACCTGACCGGTTGAAGTGCGGATCGACGTCGAGTGAAGCTGCGCCGGGTCCAGGTTCGGCGGTAGTCGTCGGATCGATCACTGCGAAATTCGAGGAGGAACTGCCGGCGCGCAGAAATCGGTGTGGGCTGCGCTACGTCGCCTTCGCTCCGTCGACGAAATCGCTGACGTGGCATCAGACGCATCTCGCTGTGCTCGATCCGGTGTGTCTATAGTGGGCGAAGTTTGGAGGATCCAATGACGAAGTGCCTAGCCTGCCTCCTCGTGCTGGCGGCGACCGGTTGCCCTGACATCAAGACCGACGGGACCGAGGGCTCGACCCCTCCCGTGGTCGAGTTCGATCCAAGTAACAAGATCGTTCCGTTCCCGAACAACCTCCTGCTCGATCCGGAGTCGCCGACTCCCAGGGTCAAGCTTCCGGAAGGCTGCAACGAGTCTCCGACCGCGAAGGCGCTGCGCGAGGGTGTGCTGAACACGCTCGACGGCTTCGGCACGTTCGAGGGCGCGATCAACGTGACGTTCAGCGAAGCGTTCGACATGGCCACGCTTGCCGACAACGTCCTCGTCTACAAGCGCGCGGATCGCGGCATGCCGGTCGCCGACGCGCAGCCGATCCCGGCCGCCGGGCTCGTGCTCGTCCCGAACATGACGACGCGCTTCGATGCCTCGTGCGCGAATCCAACGATGGTCAACCAGCTGACAATCATTCCGCGCGCGCCGCTCGACCAGAAGTCGACGTACGTCGTCGCGCTGAAGAACGGCATCAAGACCGCGAGTGGCGCCGACTTCACGGCGACGTTCACCTGGTCGCTCGTGCGCCAGCCCGAGAACCCGGTCACCGTGGTCGACGGTGTGGTTGTCTCCGATCGCACGCCGCTCGATCCTGCCGATGCTGCCGATGAGGCATCGCTGCTCGGCGTCAACCAGCTGTGGAATGCACACTCGCAGGCGATGGCGTTCCTCGCGTCCCAGGGCGTCGATCACAACGACGTCCTGCTCGCGTGGGAGTTCAACACCCAGACCACGACCGAGCCGCTCGATCCGACGGTCGCCGATTCCCCGGCGAGCAAGGTCGGCGCGTCGCCGCTGCTGCAGGTGGCGTCGATCACCGGCGGCGCCACGGCCGAACAGTTCCTTATCGCTGTGTTGCCGGCGAACTCGTGTTCGGCGCAGGGCGGACCGCTGCCGTGCGACGAGGTCAGCGCTGTCCTCGGCGGCGGCCTCGGCTCGCCATCGTACCAGACGCAGCGCACCGCGATCGTCACGCCACCTCCGCGTGGCGGCGGCATGCCGCCCTACGGCCCGAACTTCGGCGGCCCGATCCCCGGCGCCTGGGGCGATCCCGTCAATCCGACCGCCGTGCGTAGCGAGATCATCGGGACACTCATCCTGATGCCGAAGACCGCGTGTCCGGCCGCCGGCTGCCCGACAGTGATCTTCCAGCACGGTCTCGGCCAGTCGAAGACCAACGTGTTCGCGATCGGTCCGCAGCTCGCGAAGCTCGGCTACGCCGTCGTCGCGATCGATGCCGTCGGCCACGATAGCCGCGCGGTTCGCATCTCGACCGCCGGCCCGTGCGCGAACACCGGCACGCCTCCGGACGATCTGGTCGCGCCGCCGGTCAATACCAATCCGGGTTGCTACGCGCCATTCCTGTCGCCCGACCTCGGCTCCACGCGCGACGGCATCCGCCAGACCGTCCTCGATCAACAGGGCCTCGTCGCGGCGCTCAAGGCGTGCGGCACCACGGCCTGCAACGACCTCAAGGTCGACCCGGCGAAGATCCTCTACATGGGTCAGTCGCTCGGCGGGATCATGGGCAGCATCACCGTGTCGCAGCGGTCGGATATCAAGGCCGCGGTGTTGAACGTCCCGGGCGTCGGCTGGGCTGACATCCTCGAGAACACGACGACGCTCGACATCCGTTGCCCGCTCGTCGACGGTCTCATCACCGCCGGCTTGCTCGTCGGTGACAAGTGGGATCGCAAGAACCTACCCGACCCGACCGACGACACCGGCCTGTGCACGACGGACGCATGGAAGACGCAGCCGGGCTATCGCCAGTTCGCGGTGATCGGACGCTGGATCCTCGACCCCGCCGATCCGGCGAACTTCACGAAGGCGCTCGCGACGAAGCGGTTCATGATCCAGGAGGTGGTCGGCGATACGGTGGTGCCGAACATCGCGACGCGTAACGAAGGCGCGCTTGTCGGCCTCATGGCAGCGACGGCCGATCCGGGCGGTTCGCTAACACCGGCGCCGTCGGTCGCGATCTCGGCGAACCCCGTCAAGTCGCTTCATATCCAGTACCCGACGCTGGCACCCGTCATGGGCACGTTCCCCGGCAACACGTTCGCTCACGGCTCGCTGCTGCGTCCCGCGCCGACCGTGATCACACCACCTGGTCCGTGCGATCCGGGAACCGGCGCGCGTTGCGATGGCGCCCTCGCCACCGCTCGCATGCAGACCGACGCGCTCTTCTAC
>Ga0193708_1000426_pt1 | contig 10233 bp, 15 predicted proteins | sample H3c1metaG_FD_160570 | JGI IMG/M metagenome (GOLD analysis project Ga0193708, IMG submission 160570) | Soil microbial communities from a riparian zone of the East river system, Colorado, United States - H3c1 | ecosystem: Environmental > Terrestrial > Soil > Riparian zone | place: USA: East River...
AGTAGAGCCGCAGGAGCTGCCCGTACGAGATCCGCTTGGGATCGAAGGTGATCTCCACCGACTCGGCGTGGCCCGTCTCCTCGGTGCCCACCATCTCGTAGTGCGCGGTCTCCTTGGTACCTCCCGAATAGCCGGCGACGACCTTCGTCACCCCCTGCACGTGCTCGAACATCCCCTGCAGGCCCCAGAAACAACCCCCGGCGAGCACCGCGGTCTGGAGCCCGGCCGCCTCGGCGGCGGGCGTCTCGAGCGCCGGAGCGGGGATCACTTTATTGACGGCGTCAGCCCCGGCTCCACAGGCCCATCCGAACGCCGCGAGCGCCAGGGCCGCGACGGTAATCTTGATCTTGGTATGCATCGTAGTCCTCTCTGAAGAGCGCGGGCCGGCACGCGAGTGCGCCGGCACACAATCTCAATACGCTTCCCACGAGAGCCGCGGATTCGGAGAGGGGCTCAGCCGAACAGGAGCGCCCAGGGCGGGCTAAGGGTGAGCCGCTAGCTCACTCACGCGCCACCTTCTGTCGGCAGCTTCGCGGCAAGCCAGCCGCTGATCCCCGCTGACATGACCCGTACATCGCCATACCCCATCTTCTCGGCTCGGCGAGCGGCATTGGGCGCCTTTCTGCACAGGGGATTCGAGCAGTAGAACACCAGGCTGGATTCTTTGTCCGCTGGCAGATCACTCGCCTTGTAATCAGTGGGATCAAGGTTCAACGCGCCAGGAACACGCGCCTTCATCCAGCTTTGAGGAGAATTGACGTCGAGGACCGTTACCGGCTGCTTCCGCATCATTTCATGCAGTCCGCCGGGCGAAATGGTCTTGAGCCCCATGAGTAGCGCAAACATGTTCCTGCTCCTGTCTGTTGAGGTCAGAGGCCCCTGCACGTCTTGCGCGGGCCCCCGGGACGCAGCATCAGGGCCGGCCAGGTAGTGACGCCAATGACCGGAATGAGCGTCTTGACAAGACTCGGGTCGCGAAGAGCCACGATCAAACCCGCCAGCAGGAACGAGCCCCCCAATAACAGCGCAGTCCAGGATGGATGCGACGATTTTCCTCTCAGCCGGGAGCCCAGCACGTCGGCACCCACAACCGCGAGCGCCAAGAGCAGCGGTCCGGTCAAAACCAGCCATCCGGATTCGGCGGCCAGCACCGCGACGAACGTTGCTGCGACGATTCCAGCACCCACCAGCAGGCTGGGACCAAGTTCAAGCCAGTACTTTCGTGCCATTTCGCTATCTCCTCACTCTAAGCAAGCCTAACCGCCTAGGTAGAGTAGAGATACGGCAGGCGGCTTGAATTGTTTCCTGAACTCGCTACAGCGCTCTGGTTAGGGATTTGCGCCTGCGGGTGCCGGTTTCTGGTCATAAGGAACATATCCCTCCCACTCCAAAGGAGTGTAGGTATCGGCAAGAGTGAGGGTCAGAAGCTGATGGAAAATGCTCTCGGCGTTGTCGCTGTTGCTCATGAGGAGCACCCCCATGCCTTTTTCGGGAAAAATGATCGAGTAGTGCTGGAAGCCGTCGCCATGCCCTTCCTTGAACGCACCCCAGCCGTAGGGTGTCCGCAGAAGACCCCAGCCCAGTCCATAGCTGAGCGCGATGGCCTCGTTCGCGCTGGTTTCTTCCGTGGCGCCCGGACCAAACTGGGTTCTGAAGCGGATCCGCACCTGCGGCCGGAAAATCTCGCGCCATGACGCCTCGCGGAGACCCTCGCGGCGAAGCACCGCCGCCATGAACCGCGCATAGTCTTCGGTCGTGGTCTCCAGCGTGCTTGGCGCCCGTGCGGCGTTGTCCTTGTCCTTGGGATATGCAGTCCCGTCCGCGCGGTGACCGACCGCGTAATCCCTCTCGAAACGCGGCTGCCAGGTGTAGCTGGAGGTCTTCATTCCGTAGGGCCCGAAGATCTGCTCCTGCATCAGTTGCTCGAGCGGCTTGCCGGTGAGCTTCTCGAGGACGATTTGAAGCAGGGTCATCCCTTCGCCCGAGTAGCTGTAGCGCTCCCCCGGTTCAAAATGGATGCGCAGCTTTTGATCCGGCTCGAACCAGCGCCAGTTGGGCAGGCCGGTGGTGTGACTGAGGCTCATGCGGGCCGTGATTCGCAGGAGCCGCGGGTCATCGCGCAGATCGCCGAGATTCTCGTGCCAGGACTTGCCTTGGTTCTTCCAGAGCGGCTCGTCCAGGTACTCCTGAAGCGGCGTGTCGAGGCCGATCACGCCCTGCTCGACCAGCTTCATGACCAGAACGGAGAAAACCGCTTTACTGAGTGAGGCTCCGTAGATCTCGGTGTCGAGTTGGAGCGGCTGGCCGGCCGGGAGGTTGGCGGAGCCAAAGGCTCGAGAGTAGACCTTCTCTGCATCGTTGAAAACGGTGACTGTCAAGCCTTGCACCTGGGCCGCGCGCGTGAGCTCCTCAATCCGCTCCGTGAGAATGTCTGGCGTGGTTCTCGTGCCGTCCAAACGGACAATCTCCGGATGCGCCGGCCGCGGCCCGACGGTTGTGCAACCCGTGAGACCCAGCAAAGGCACAACGGGCAATGCGCAACGTATCCAACCGGTCCCAGTATTTTGCCCCGGGAGATCGCCTTTTCCGAGCAGCGACAGGACCAGACCGCTGATGCTCAGCAATCCGAGTACCAGGGCCGGGGTACTGGCACCTGACACCCCGGCCAGGGCGAGGGGCTTCATGGCAGCAATACCTTGCTGGGCGATGTAATGCACCACGATCAGCACATACATGAGCGGGATCATCGCGCGATAGCGGAACAGCACCAGGACAAAGAGCACCCCGAGCAAGAGCTGGTCAAGCCCCATGCGCGAGAACAGCGCGACCACGTTCTGTGCCGCGCCAGCGGTATAGGTGTCGAGGGGGATGGTGGAAATCGATTGCGCCCCGCCGTCGGCGTAAAAAATGTGCACCAGGCTTATCGCGATTTTCATGAACGCGATCGGAACAAAGAACCAGAGCGCCAGTTTGTGGCCGCGGTAGTGATTGTCGATGCGCTCAGGGAAGATCCGGTTCGGCATGCGCGTCTCCTCAGCTTTCGTTGATAGCGCCACGGAGGTGCAGCGGGTCAGGCTCCCGCGGATGTGCTTTGCCCGATCCATAAGCGGTTTCCATCCGGATCGCTGATTCGAAACTCCGTGAGGCCGTAGAAGGTGACGTCCAATTCCGGCACAGCCAACCCGTTCTTCCGAACCTGCTCGTGATACTCGGCGACATCCTCAGGGTACAAATAGAGAATCGAGTCGCGAGGCTTGCCTGGATTCGCATTGATCGATTGATCCACCATCAGACGGCACTCGTCGAGGCGAAGCATGGCCCAGCCCCAATCGTCGTTTCTGCTCTCGACCTCGAAACCTAGCATCTTGCAGTAAAAGTCCACGCTTGCCGGCATGCTCCTGACCGGCAGCATCGGTATCAATCTGTTCATCTTCATAGATTCCGTGTTCCTCTGCCTGACGCGTTGAAAGATTCCCGGGCGGCGCCCGCTTTGGTTGGCGTCCGGCCCCTGGCGAGCCGGGGCCACCCTTCCGGCGTTCAGCAGGTCTCGTGATTGCCACAAGTCACTGGCCACCACTCGACCGCGTGCGCGGAGCTTCCGTCGGGACAAGCCTGCCCGAAATGGTCACAACACCAGTAGTTGGGCTCATAGTAAGAGTAGGTCGCGCCGGAGTCACACGACACCATACAGTTACCCTCACAGGTGGCCCCCTGCGCCGTTCTCGATCCCAGGCTCACCGTCAGAAGAACCACCGCCAGCCCGGCACTCCGAAGAATGATCTTCATCGCAAACGCTCCTTCCGGAAACGGACTTCGAGCCGCCATGGATCGTGCCCGCTTCGCGAGATCGGCTAGCCTACCGCACCTTCCGAACTTGCGCGACTCTTGTCGCGAATCGAACGCGCCTATGGATCCTCTGGCACCTTCTGGCTCCTTAGACCCGAAGCTCGCCACGGAATCCCCTTGCGGCATAGTAGGATTCTGCACCGTTGTGATACACGAAGACCGTGTTGTAGCGACGATCACAAAAGAGGGCGCCGCCGAGTTTTCTGACATTAGAAGGAGTTCTCACCCAGCTCGACGTCTTCGTGTCGAACTCTCCCAATTCCTGCAATTCCCGGTATTGTTCTTCCGTTAAAAGTTCAATGCCCATGGCATCTGCCATGCCAATGGCGCTATCCTTTGGCTTGTGCTCTTTCCTTGCCTCCAGCGCTTCATGGTCGTAACAAAAACTTCTGCGGCCTTTCGGACTTTCCGCCGAGCAATCGTAGAAAATGTACTCATCCGTGTTTGTATCATGATCGACGACATCCGGCTCACCGCCAGTTTGTTCCATCTCATTGAGTGACCAGAGTTTTTCAGTATTGGCTTCCAGCTTTGCTTGTACGTTGGACCATGCAAGACCCTTATGGCGGTTCATGTTGGTCTCAAAACGGGCTTTTAATACCTTGAGTAGTTCTTCACGCTGTTCTGACGACAGCTTCTTTTTTGTTTCAGGCGGCATCTTCTCGGCTCCAGCGCTTGTTCAGCATGTTTGAGAACATAGATGGGACAATGCCTCGCAACTCTCTTTCAGGCCGGACTCTACCCTCTCCGAGAGGCTGAGGGCTCTCTATAGAATCATCTGACATCTTTTGGGCTGCGGGCACATCTGGCCAAAATTGGCCCGGAGCAGCCCGAACATACTACGTCACGATTGCCGAGCGGGGACCGATCTCCACCTGTCTCCACGTTCTTCACGTAATTTGCCAGAACATAGGGCCAAGGGATGACGATAAGATCCACAGGAACCCCCATGATCATGGCCTTCGCGAGCTCTGTTGAGTGGACGGCGGACCACAGCGGGAGTGCCACGACTATTAGCCATATCGACTTGTAGAGCAGTTGAAGGAGAAGCAACGGCAGCATCTTGAGCGGATATCGAAGGCCCAAACCACTCAATAGCGACAATGCCGCCCAAAAGCTGAAGGCAACTCCTTTCACTGGGTCCCACGCTCCTGCGTGGTTGAAAATCGCAGGCCATACGCTGGACCCGAGAAGCACAAAGTTGAGCAGGTAAAGCAGCCTCATTAGATAGAGGCGGAATGTTGATGTTTCTTCAGGCACCGTGTGACTCCTTCTCTGTGACTCTCGCGGTCCGTGCGGCATCGGCTTCCAGCGCCGCGGTCCGGCGCGGCCGGCCCTTGGCGTAGAGTAGATACGGCAGGGAACTTGAATTGTTTCCCAAAGAAGTGCCTGGCGATCCTGGGCCGATACCCGCACCAGCCGGGGGGCGTATCAATCGAATACATTTTTCGCGAAACGGTTCTCGGCATTTCGCTGAGCACGGCGACGGCTGGCGCGTGCCTTTTGGAAGCACACCCACGTACCCAGGATGAGGAAGATACCCAGCGCCAGTTGAACAGCACCTGCGCCTTTGTCGTGTGCGAACGCCAGTCTCCCGGCACCAAAGACACTCAACAGCCCGCCGCCAAGCCCAAGGACTGCACCGGCGAGATACCATACTACCTGCAGAACTGCTTGCATAAATTTTTTCCCCAGATGCCTATGACGATCAATGTGCCACCCTCATGGCAAGCGACACACGGCAATACCGTGCGACGAAGAGCATCCAGTTCCTCTCCCCTTCCTCATACAAGGCATACAGTGGCCATATAGTTCGCTCAGTTGACGGTTCAAGCGGTCAAGTTGCGCCGCGTGCTTGTCGTCTCCCCGCTTGAATTGATTCCCCCTCTCCAGGGCACCGGCGGAACCCGCTCAGATCAGCAGTAGAGCCTCAAGTAATCCGCGCAGGTGCCGACCGGGGCACAGAACTGCGCGGGACGAAGCCGGCAGGAGGAGCAACTGCAAGACGCCGCCTGAGCGGACCGAGGTGTCGTTACGGCGGCGCAAAAGAGGACAACAGAGGCGATCAGTAACAGGATTCTGCGAAGCATGACCTCTCCTTCTCGTTTGTCGGTTGCTCCCGGGCTTGGCCGGACAGCCAAGCGACCAAGGAAAGGATACGCTCTTATCCACGTACCTTCAAGAACCTGAGGGACACGAGCGCCCAGCGTGAGGGGCTTTCCAGCCTCGTTTCGTTCCTTTGGCTAAGCGGCCTCAATTCCGAGCGCCGCCATCGAAAAGGAATGAACGATGAAGACCAACCTCAAGGCCCTGAAGAACAAGATCGAGGGTGAGGTCCTGCCGACCAGCGCCCATCGCAGCGCCATCCTCGACGAGCAGGCTCTCCGCAACGTCAACGGTGGCATGCCGCCGGCGGGCACCACCGTGTCCTGCAGCCCCAGCGCGGACGACAGTCTCGACTAATGCGCGCTCGCCAGCCCCGTGCGGTGCTTCCCGGGGGTTCGCCCAGAATTCACCGCACGGGTCTCCCCCGCAAGATCCGTTGGATAGGCTGGATAGAAAGGATTGTGAAGTCATGGTCTCCGAATCGGCTGTCGAGGAGCTCTTTTCGATCGAAGGCATCATGGTCGCCGGCCACCCAGGGCAGATCCGGCTCCTGGTCGACCAAGCGGTCATCGACCTCAATGAAAGCGATGTCGTGTCGGCCAGCGAGCTGCCCGGCTCTCTGGGCCTGGAGGAAAAGATCGCGCAACCGGTCCGGCTCGTCCTCCGCCGCGGCGCGCGCCTCTTGGACGTCGGTACCTCCGAACCGTACCGCGACATCCTCTGGCAACAGGTGGAGCTGTTCGCGATGCGGACACGGCGGGAGGAGCCCGCCTGGGAGATGAGCGAGAGCTACCGGGATCTCGAGCGGAAATTCTTCGCCAGCTACGGAATCATGAACGTCGACGAGGAGGATACGCAGCCATGATCGCCATTGTTTCCACCGCCAAGGATGTGCACTACCGGTGCGTCGCCGAGGAGCTGCGCCGCATGGGGAAGAAATCCTTTCTGGTCGATTTCCCCAAGCTCGGCAACGAGGCCCGGTTCACCATGGCGGCAGGCGACGAGCGCTATCAGCGCTGGAGCGTCCCGGGTCACGGCCCGGTCGACCTCGAGCAGGTGCGTTGCGTCTGGTACCGCCGGATCTATTCACCCGTCCTGAAGCCGGCGCCGACGTCCAGGGCCGATGCGGACTGGGCCCTCCGCGAGTGGCGCGAGGCGACGACCGCCGCCTTCGAGGCCAACGGCGCTCGCTTCCTCAGCGCCCCCACGGCCCAGGAGCTGGCGTCCATGAAGCCCTACCAGTTGCGCGCGGCGCACCGGCTCGGGTTGCGGATCCCGGACACCATCATGACCAATGATGCCGAGGCGGCGCGCGCCTTCGTCCACAAACACGGGGGCCGTGTCGTTCACAAGGTCGTGAAATCGCCGCGCGACCGCTTCGTCCCCACCCGGCGCTGGCACGCCAGCGACGAAGCCGAGCTGGATACGCTCCATCTGACCCCGACCCTCTTTCAGGAGCAGATCGTCGCGCCCTACGAGCTGCGGATCACCGTCGTCGGGCGAAAGGTCTTCGCCGCGGAATTCCCGGTCGAAACCGGAGTGACCGATGCGCGGCGCCTGCTGGACGTACCGTACAAGCCGCATTCGCTGCCCCAGGAAGTCGAGGCGCTCCTGCTGCGGCTGATGGACGAGCTCAACGTTCAGTATGGAACCATCGACATGAAGCTCCGCGAGGACGGCGAGTATGTCTTCCTGGAGCTCAACCCCCAGGGGCAATTCCTTTACGTGGAGATCAAGACCGGCCTGCCCATCACCCGGGCGATGGCGGAGTTTCTGTCGGAAGAAGCCAATTGACCGGACCGGAGTCGCGCGGGCCGGTCAGCGGCCCGCGCTCGCCGACTCGGAGTGCGGCAGATCAACGACAAATACAGGTGTACCCATAGCCGCAGATCCCTGCGGGTGATCCCGATTCGAAAAAGCCGCAGTCCGCCTCTACAGAGCAGGGGCTGCCGTCCCTACAACCAAATGGCATTGGTTCAACTCCCGGCGGCATGGCCTTAGCCTGCAAAGAGAGGAAGGATAGGCCGAGGACTCCGGCGAGGGCCGCAAAGCGTAGCGTCTTCTTCATGAGGTCTCCTGGCGTAAGCGCCAGGGAACCAACCCCGGCCCGAGGATTCTAGCTCATCTCACGTGTCCTTAAGCATTCCCGTATGGCCTCCCGTGCTCTGGCACGCCCGCCAGAGAATCACCTGGCGCCTCGTCGGTTCGTCGGCCGGCTGGACGGTGGGCTGGATCCTCACTCCGTGGTGGGGCGAACCATTATTCTTCCTAATATCCATGCTATGGAGTCATCTGGCACCTTCTTGGGCTGGAGAATCGTCTGATACTTCGCCCGCCCGGGAATATGACTTTCGGCGACTTCCAGGTAGCTAAACGCATGCTCTGGAATGCCGTCAAAGGCATCCTTTCGCCAATATAAAAACTTACCTTCCAGGGCGAATTCGTTCGCCTCCTGAACACAGCCTGTTAATGGCCCGATCATCATAATTGGGCGCCCCAAGTCGTCATGTTGAATCACATTCAGCGCTCTATACCGCTAAATTCCGCAGAGAGACCTATCGTTGCTGGCCAGAGAATTATAGCGCGGAAAGCCCAGCTAACATCTCTATCTGAAAAGGAAGCGGGGTATGAATTCCAACTTACATGGACACCTAATCTTGCCGAAAGCGTCCTTGACTTGGAGGCCAAATACGTCTTGGTCAAACACAACTTCGCCTTGCTCAAATCCACCATGAAAGGTGTCTTCCAGCGCAGCTGAGGCTCTTGCGCGACTTGGGTCTGCAAGCTTTGCTGCTTTTGACGCCACAGCAAACTGACCGGCATAACACCATACGCCACTATAATCAAGGCTATAGAATCTCGTCTTCCATCCAGCTTGGGCAAAGATTACCAATTTACGATTGAGGAAATAGCTAATTGCTGGTATGCCAAGCAGCGTCGTGGCCAATGCATACTGGCCCATCTTCCCTAGTAGAATCTCCTGCACCTGCGTCAGCAAAACAGCCACTACAATGGCAATGAGGGACTGGCCCTTTAGCGCCCACCTAATAAGAACTGCACGATTGTCCAAGTAATGACGCAGCAGTGGATTTCCCGTGTGCTCAAATTGCTGCCCAGGTGATAAACGAGATATTTTTCGTCGAGCCTTAAAGGAGGCCATTGCTAGGCGATTGGGTACGACACCAACTTCCTGGCGCTCTTTCTCGACAGAAACCGACCCGCTTGCCGGTTGCACTCGTCTGCTTGCCATTAGTTTCCTAACCTTTCAATGCGGCAAAAAGCAGGATAACAGCCTCATTATGCCTTTGAAAATTTTCGCGCCTCTAGAAGCGCCCGGCCTTCTCCTGCTGGGATTTGTTTGGCATCTATATCTAACGTTCACTAAACGTTGCTTCGATCCGCAAAGACAAGCTGAATGCCTCTTTCCCTTCCCCTACCTCCTTGTCATACCAGAGATCTGCCCCATTCTCCGAGCTCGTCTCCCCCCCATCTGCGGCAATCTCTTCCTCACCGATAGAGAGGATTTCGTCACCCCGCATGAACCAGTACTTCACCCGGGCGAGCTTATCGCTTCCACCAGGAAGGGTAATAACTGCCTTAGGATGAATTCTAGGCTTGAGTCCCCGGGCAGCCGGATAACGCTCCACCGCAACGACAGAGACATAGGCGCCGTTACACTTGAGCGCTGCCGCCTTCCCAGACCTATAGACAGGACCACCACCTTCAAATAGTTTTCCCAACGGTAAGTCAACTCGTATCGGGCACACATTCGAGTGCCTTGCGAGTTCCTCCGACGGTCGATCTAGCCTGATGAAATCCGAGCTTTGCGACCAAACCGGCAGCACGAATGACGTCAACAGAATTCCAGCTAAGCCGAGCGCTTCAAGTCCTTGCCTCCTCATCGTTTCCCCTGGTATTTCATCGGAGATTCTTGATAAGCGTGTCAACGATCTCGCGAGCTGCATCGGCCACGTCCTTTCGCATGGTCCGATCAGCCATCGAGCCGCTTTGGCCCCCCATCCGTTTTGCCATGAGACCGCGGCCGCGAGTTGCTGAGTCTTGGTACTGGTGAGCCTGACGCTTGCGCTTTGGGGTTTCCCATCGCTGGCGTTAGCAGACTTGACTACGAGCAGGGCGTCTACGCCCTTGCTTGAAAGCGTTTGGAGATTCGGGGTCGTGGCGATCTCGAACTCGGTGAGGTCGCGGCGGCCAAGCAGCGTTCCTGCTTCGGTCGGATCCACTACGGTGAAGCCCCGATTAAACAATTCGACTCCAATCGCA
>Ga0193708_1000427_pt1 | contig 10209 bp, 12 predicted proteins | sample H3c1metaG_FD_160570 | JGI IMG/M metagenome (GOLD analysis project Ga0193708, IMG submission 160570) | Soil microbial communities from a riparian zone of the East river system, Colorado, United States - H3c1 | ecosystem: Environmental > Terrestrial > Soil > Riparian zone | place: USA: East River...
CTGGGACCGGAATCATTCCGCGAGCCATCGCCGGATCTGATCGTAAACCTCGGGCCGGCTGAGCAGATCCATGTGATTCATTCCGTGGCCCACCCACTGCCGGGATTCCGGGATCGGCAGCGACCGCCCGGCTTCCTCATGGCGGCCCAGCGCGCTGCTCACCGAGACGAGGCCGTCGCCCAAGAGCCGGTCGTTGAGGTCGCCTGGCTTTTTCCCGGTCGTCGCGGCCGCCGCGTAGCACTCGACGCCCTCGGGCAGGGGCACGGCGCGACGGTCGTCCCTCGCCGGCTCGAACCGATCACGTTTCTCCCAATCCTCATCCAGCAGATTGCCGTAGCGCAGATCGGTGATCCCCGCGCTGCGGATCTTTCCGAGACGGGCGAACCGGGCGGTGTAGGGGAGCGCTGCCAGGATGGCGTCCACGCCGTTGCCGCCGCGCTCCAGCGCTGCGCCATGGTGAGGCGTGCCCAGGAAGACGATCTTGCGCAGGCGCCGCGGCCACTCGTGCCCCGTGGCCTCAGCATAATGAAGAGCGGTGCGGGAGATCAGCCCCCCCATGCTGTGCCCGACGATCACCAGTTCCTCGACCGGCACCGGCCAGCTCCGGACCAGCGTTTCGAGCCGATCGGCAAACGCGCGACCGTTGATCGAGGTGTGAAGACCGCTGTTGTAGTGGAGATAGACGGGCGAGTAGCCGAGATCGCGGGCCAGGGCCGCGCCGTGGTCGTGCCCTCGGCGATGCCATTGCAAATCGTTCATGCACAGGCCGTGCGCCAGCACCACCACCTTGCCGCCGGCCTCCTCCAGAACCGCCGCCTTCAGGGACATGGGGATCGCCAGCGGATTGCCGCTGGCCTCCAACTGATCCCCCAGCACGCCGTTCAGAGCCGCCAGCAGAGCCTCACGCCGGCGCCACGAGCTCCGCCCGACGAGCCGCGGGGCGAGCGGCGCCAGGAGAGCGTCGACACCGCCGCCCACCAGACGGGTCATCCCGCGAACGCTGCCATACACCAGACCCGCGATCCCCCGCCGCGGCATGCCGAGAGGGCGGGCGATGTCCCGATGCACCGCTTCCACTAGATCGGTCACTCCCAGGGTCGCATCGGTGGCCATCCGGGCGAGCCCGCGGAGATCGGAGAGATAGACGGAGGCCTTCATGGTGGCAGTATAGCTAACGGAAGCTGGACCACCACTCGGACCCAGGACTCTCTTCGCCCGATCCCGCTCGAGCTCGAGGAAGAGTGAAGAGATTTCGCGACGAGATGATGCGCTACGACATTGTCCGCCGGCCTTTTCCGGCCGCGGCGACGTTTTTTCAGACGAAATCCCCTTGTACATTTGTTTTTGGGCTTGAACATTGTTTGGCGGCCTTGGAGATGGTCCGGCCGCTTTGAACATTGTTCAAGCGGCTTGGACAATGTTTTTCGGCGCCGGAGAGCGTTTCAAGCCGTAAAGCATTGTTGGAGCGCGGGGAGCCCCTAGAAAAGGCCCATGCGGATCGCGGCGGCGTTTCCTGCAGAGACAGCCCATTATAGGCATAACGAGCCCGCTGGGACTGGGGGTCAGACGATTCCGGACGGGTAGCGGGTAGTCGCGTGCGGAACTCGGAAGCGACCTTGCGCTTTTCGGAAAGTTCTCCAGTATCCTGAAACCCCCCTCGCAAACGTAAGCCGTTCTAGGCCGAAGAAGATTGGGGACCGATTTTACGTCTTATCTGGGCATGAGCCGAAGACTTCGTTTCGTCCCCGAAGGCGGATCCCTGGTCGAGGTCACCTGCCGCACCGTGCAGGGCCGCCGCCTTCTCCGCCCCAGCCCGCGTCTCAACGAGATCATCGTTGGCGTCCTCGGACGCGCCCAGAGGCTGTACTCCGTCCGGATCTGCGCCTACGTGTTCGTCTCATCACACTACCACCTGCTGCTCGACGTCGACGACGCTCGCCAACTGGCGAACTTCATGCGCTATCTCAACTCCAACCTGGCGCGGGAAGTCGGCCGGCTCGTCCGCTGGAGTGATGGCGTCTGGTCGCGACGGTACCAGTCGATCCTGGTCAGCGGCGAGGAAGGGGCGCAGATTGCGCGACTAAAATACGTCCTGAGCCACGGGGTCAAGGAAGAATTGGTGAAGCGGCCCAGGGATTGGCCGGGTCTCCATAGCGTCCGAGCTCTCACCGACGGCGAGCCGATCGAGGGCTACTGGTTCAGCCGGACCCTGGAGTATGCCGCCCGGCAACGAGGAGAGACGTTCGACCGTCTCCAGTATGCGACCCGCGAGACGGTGACCCTCTCTCCCCTTCCATCCTGGAAGGATCTTTCCACCGATGCCCGGAGAACACGAGTCCTCAGCTTGATCGGCCAGATCGAAACCGAAGCCGCCGCCCGGAGAGCCAGGACCGGCGGCGAGCCTCTGGGAGTGGCGGCAATCCTGGGCCAACATCCGCACCATCGTCCCGCGCGTCTGAAGAAATCTCCCGCGCCCCTATTTCACGCCATCAGCCATCTCGTGCGCCAGCAGTTCTACGAAGGATATGCCTGGTTCGTCGCCACCTTCCGGCAGGCCGCCGAGAAACTGAGAGCAGGTGATCGCACCGCGGCCTTCCCCGTCGGAAGCTTCCCACCAGCCCTCCCCTTCGTCGGCGGATAATCTCCCGTCCCAGGCAGTCTGACCACAGATTCACGAAGGCGCGGAATGCTCTTCCTCAGAGTTCGTGTATCCAGAGATCGGGTTTCGCAAGATTTCAGGCTCGTAAAAGGCCAGCATCTCCCGATTTTCCCGTTCAGTGGTTGGAGACCAGTGCCCAAATCTCCGAAAACCCGACTCCAGCACCTCGCTCTGGCCTACCCTGCCGGAGAAGATGAGGGCTTCTTATGGAATCGTCTGGAACCTTCTTGGCAGGCCGCGCGGCGAGGGGCGCCAGGAGAGCGTCCACCCCACCGCCCACCAGGCGGGTCACCCCGCGGACGCCGCCGTACACCAGACCCGCGATCCCCCGCCTCGGCATGCCGAGAGGACGGGCGATGTCGCGATGCACGGTCTCCACCAGGTTCGTCACCCCCAGGGTGGCGTCGGTGGCCATCCGGGCAAGCCCGCGGAGATCGGAGAGGTGAACGGAGGCCTTCATGGTGGGCAGTATAGCTAACGGAAGCTGGACCACCACTCTATATCCGGTCAGCCTACACGCATGCTCGCCGTCTCCATCTCTTGCAGGAGCCAGCCCGGCAGGCGAGCTCTTCGTATGCTCCCATCATTGATGGCATCGGATCACCTCGTCCAGGTTCGTGTGTTACCCATGAAGTCAACAGCTACATTCACCCCGCGTCCCTCGTCGGCAGCCAACTGTGCGCGGCAAATAGTGCTGTAGTCATCGCGCGCCTCAGGAGCGCGGATGAAAGTAAGCGAGGCCTGGGTCAAATCTTCTATGGTCATGCCTTCGGTGGATAGGATTTCGCGGAGCTTCGACTTTACACCTCGAAGTGAAAGTTTTAAGGGCTCGATCTCTAGACAAGCTAGTGGACATGGCTCGTCGTCCAGAAGATTGACCTCCAATGCGCTGAGACCGCGAGCCTCGCAGGCAAGCAAGACGTGCGGGTGCACCCACGAAAGCCCACTCGTGGCGTGATGGGCAATGCTGTGGCAGACACTGCGAAGTCGCTTTACTCGAACCATGACGACCACCTCAAAGCCGGCCAGCGTTCGACATAAGCGGCGGCCGCAGACGGCGAAGCGAGAAGCTCGGAAGCGACCTTGCGCTTTTCATAAGTTCTGCATAACTTCGATTTGCTTAAAGATCTGGGACATAACGCGCTTCATTGCATCCCCAGTTACCCAGACTGGGCCAAACCTAGCCTTAGAACGTACAAGCAAGCTATTGAAAAATTCTAACTCTCCTGCGTTTGGCTCGCGGCCGAAATACATACCCGCAAGTGATTCTTTGGTGCTGGAGTGGCCTCCTAAGGCATACACAGCCTCTATAGGTAAGGATTCCACTTCCAAGACCACTTCACGCTGAGATCGGCCGTACTGCCCTATGCCTTCATAATAGCCTATGACGTCTCCCTTCGCAGCCTCGCAAGCCTCCAAGAAGCGCGGATCCCTGAAGAGGGCATCGATGTTGAGAATTACTTGGCTACCCTCTGGCACAAACTCGAAGATGACTCCCTGCCACCCCTCTGCCGGTGGTCCCCCTTTAAACTCTTTGGCAACATCGGTAACCAAGGTCCAACTGGAGATATCCTCCTTAAGATGTAGCTTATCCCCAAGTTTCCAAAGAAAACCTTTGTCCAGGGAGATCTGCCTAAAGCAGCATAAAGACGTCTCACGAAATTCTGGATCGAGGGCTTCGGATAAGGCCTTCAGACGCTTCCCTCGTCGCGCCTTCTGCTTCAGGTCCCCTCCACGCTGCCAGTCGCTGATCGCTTGCAGTAGCTCAAGACTAAACATGGCTCTGTCTCGCCGGCCAACGCTTCTGGGCATAAGCGGGGCGTCAGCCATCCTCTTGATGCCCGGGGTTAGGCGTCGAGATCATCGAGCCTCGGCGGCTAAGTTGTCTGTCAGTTCCTGTGCCGCAGACAATGAGTTCACCATCTGCTCTTGGAAATCACTCAGTTTCTTGACTTCACCATCAAGCAGCGCTAGTACGCGCGTCCTCTCCTTCTTGAATCGCGGGACAGCGACAACAATCTGCTCATCAATTCTGCGGTACTCCTTAAGGAGTGGCGCCACGCGGATGTAGTGAGCATGACTTATGGCAGCCATATTGTTTTCTCGATTATGATGCGTTTGACGCCTGACGCCTAACAGCCGCAGAAGGTGAGCGAGCGGGAACCGCGCTGTTTGCAGTTTCCGTCCGCTCGACCGTGGGATTAGGCACTCTCCCAGAGCTCCCGAGCCCTTGCCTGAACGAGCTCTTGCCGCATCTTTTCGAGCTCCTCTGATTGAAGTTTGTGGTTGGCACGGATCTTTTGATAGTCAACAACAGGCGCTAATCTATTTTCATCTAAGCCAGGATTAAAGGCATAGCGAAACTGATTGCCTGAAGATCTCTCCCAAGAGCGTGCATACCCGGCGGGCTCCTCGAGAAGACCGTGATTGTTCAAAACCGCGCCCAAGTGGTTGATAGCTGTCCGGAAAACACCTGAGAAATACGACTCACCGGAATTTAAGTGCCCTGCTTTGTGGGTAGCCACCGGCTGCCTATGGGGCCAATCCTCTTCACTTCCAATTGCCTTGCCACAAAGCTCGGGCAGCCGTGCGACAAGCTTTGACAGGTCGGCCTTGAGCTTGCGAAGTGACTCGATACCCGCAGCATTTACACGCTCAGCATTCGCTTCGACCCTTCTCTTTGTCTCCGCAGCCATCCAAGCTTCGACTACAGATGAAAGATCTGACGCAAACGCCTTTATCTTATCGTCCAGTTGGGCGGTGAGTGGCACCAACTCGAGTTCAAGCTGTTGGATCTTTGTCTCAAGTTCCTTGCTGGATTTCAAGCGATCTCCTTATGTTGCCTAGGCCTCGGAAGCTCACCGTGCGGCAAGCGCGCAAAGCGCGGTTGCCGTCCGGCGCAGCGCCAGGGTTGGCCGCCTAAAAGACATATTATTGTATTGTACACAACTTCTCCTTTTCAGCGACTACCTCCAATTTACTTCAAACTTTATTCACGGCCAAGAGGTTCCGAAAATTATTGCGACGATGATGTAAGCGACCAAGAGAACAGAGTATTCATAGAGCACGAACGGTTTCGACAACTTGAGGACCTCCTTTAATTCCGATTCAAGTACCGTTTGCTGCCTCTGGAAATCGGCAGCAATCGTCTGCTCACGCTCATTCAACTTTTCCCGACCCTCCGAAAGGGGCTCCCGCCAAAGTCCGGTCTGGACCACCACGTTACCGGATGAAGCGGCGATCAACATCACCGCTCGCGAGCAATATCGATGGTAAACAACTGCAGCCATGATAGCTACGATGAAGAGCACTTCTCCCACGGAGAAGAGCACACTAAATATGATAGGACCGAGCCTCGAGATATCGCGCAGCTTAGTCACATTGGCAAGAATGCCTAACATTCCCGGGGTTGCAATTCCGACGCCCCAGGCCGAGAATTGCTGAGAAGCAGAGACTACATCCCGTAGAGCAGAAGAGCTTGCTCTATTGTCCTCCAACGTGCTCGCCAGCAGCTCCCATTTGCTACTTGCCATATCAATTTCCACTTGGTTGGCGAAAGACAAATTAGCCTATCATCTTATTCCAACGGCATAGGCCGTACCCCCAAGGGTACTGACGGCAGCAACGCGTTGAGCCTCGGCGCGCACCTGGGCGTCAGCCCAGGTGTCCGCTGCAGGCTTAGGGTTGGCCGGCCGCCTTATCCGGAACATGTGCGCGCATCTTACGGTCCGACGAACTTCATCGGCTGTATGTACTCGGTATATCTTTAATGGTTACCTTAGTCCAATGCGGCTTGGATGTCGCGCCAGATGACGCCAAAATGTGGACGTGATTAATCAGTGTGAACTTTTCAACATCGAGGTTGCCAGTTTCTTTTACAAAGGTGATTGGCACCTTCACTTTCAAACTAGGAACAAAAATTTTGCCTGCTGGCCCCTTTGTGCCACCCTTGTACGCCTTTAACATCTCCCACTTCTCGCCTTCACTGTCGATCAGCATTGTATCTTTACCATTCGCCCCGCCATTATAGATGGCCATACGGTGGTCTACATTTGTCAGGTTTTCATATGTAAGGGTTAGATCCACTTTGTATCCGGTCTTTTTAACAGATACTACTTCCACTCGAAGATATCCTTCTTCGACAAAGACGAGAGCTTCTTCTTGGGGCGCAGCGGCGCTACTATCACCGTCTTTTGTGCTTGCCACAGCAGAGGACAAGCTGAGAAGGACAAAAAGCATGAAGCTCGAAAGCAACTGGCGCATCAGCCTAACTCCTTTTATTTTACTCTCACAGAAAACATCAAGCTTGGCGCGACGGCCAACGCTCTGAAGGTGAGCGAGTGCCGGAGCGTAGCGGAGGTGCCAAGCAGCTAACACGCGTATCATTTGGCGGAGGGCCATCTTCTCTAATTCGGCTCGGTCGCTTGTGTGATCTTATGGGAGCCCAAGCGCACTTTTAGTCAGATTTGTAAGGAGTGACTTTAAGATGTCGAGAGTGATACCACCACCCTTCTCTGCGACGATGTTTTTAGCCTTCTGCCAGCGGCTATCATCGCGTGCAGCATCTATAAACTCATGCCCTTCCCATGTGAGGCTCTCGAGAATCGCCTCGGGGCCTTCGCTCCCGTGGCTGGTCACATCCGCCCCTCTTGCGAGGCCGCCATCGATGAGCAAATAGGCGTGGTAGCTCACTTGGGCATCTGTATAGCCTTCGAACTCAAGATCCGGTGCATAGCCTGAGGGTGCTTCCTCAACTGCCAGCAACATTTTACGAATAAGGTCAAGATCGCGTTTCACGGTTTCTCCTGCTTGGCCAACCTCTAGATTAACCTTTCGCGCTTTCCGCCCAGAATGCCTATCGTGGTCTCAGTCCCCCTGGGGTGCGACGTGCCCAGACTGTTGCATGTCTTTCATTCTATAAGTCCTTCAATTCTACGTCCCTTCCTAATCCACGTCAACACCGGAACCTGTCAGCGTAGATCTGCCTTGCCCTTGATGTGCCTCCCCACCTTGCCCATGCGACAGGGTTCAGGATGCATCTTGCAGAAAGGATGAATCATTCTCCCTCTCGGAGGGCCGATCAGCACGGATAAGAAGCCGGGACAGAACGTTATACGGGCACGATATGCATTCCACGCAAAGGGAGGCGGTGCCGTATCTATTTCCCACTGAGTCACTTGCAGCTCTTATAACGGAAAGGCGCGCGACTTCTACGCGCGGCCAGGCACGGATAAGGTTCCGCGCCCCATCGGCTTATACGCGGAAAAGATGGGCTCACCGCACTCCTGGTACTTCGTCAGGGCAGGACTGAACTGTAGGGCGGCCCTATGTGGGCTGCCCACGCCCTGGAAGGGCGACATTTGAAGAGCCTGGTGCTTTACCGCCAGGTCGGCCGTCTCGCATCCTCCAATCCGCCCCGAGGGGCGGTGCCTTTCAGCGACGGCCCTCAGTCCAGGAAGCGTTGGGTTCCGCCCCTTCAGGGCGGGTGGGATTGTGGGATCGCCTACCTGGCGCTGAAGCGCCAGGCTATTCAAATATCGCCCTTCCAGGGCGAGCCCCCCACGGCGCGGCGAGCTCCGTGCTTTCCGTCTTCCGTTGCATGAATCGGGTTCGATATCATCCCGAGAAGGCGGCGATTGCGCGCCGGACGCCTGCATCCCCGCGGAGTGCCCGGCGAGAAGTGCGGAATCCCTTTTTTCGCCACGCAAGATCCCCGGCGGATGGCTCGCCGGCGCCGGCGAATGTCGCAACGGGGCCGGCGAGTGTCGCAACGGGCCCGGCGAGACACAAAAAATAGCCGGCGACATCCGGAAAACCTCCGGCAAGCCTCTCGCCGGCTCCGGCGAGCCCGGAAAAATGCCCGGCGAACCGTCCGCCGGCTCCGGCGGGTCACAGCGAATGCGTTCCGCGCGTCTCGCCGGCACCGGCGAGACACAAAAAATAGATTCCACGCCTCCCGCCGGCTCCGGCGAGACACAACGAACGGGTGGCGACACACGAGAAGAGCACGGCGTCACGCGGTGCGTGCTTGCGCCACGAAGGCGCGGGGATGTTACGGGATCAGGAGAGCGCAGCGTTGCGCGATGATCCCGAAGCCCTTGGCGCGGGCCTCGGTGGCGAGATCCGCCGCGAGCTTCCTGGCTTCGCCCGTCCTGCCGCGAGCCAGCGCCAGTTGGGCCTGCAAGAGGCGATTCTGGAGCTCGTAGGTCACGAAGCCTCCCCGCCGCGCCAGCTCCAGCCCCTCGTCGATCGCGGTAGCGGCGGCGTCGAGCTGGCCGCGGGCGAGGAGCACCTGGGTTCGCACCCGCAGGACCGTGAACGAGCAGAAGGGCTGGCCCGGCGGGTGCAAAATGGCCAGCGCGCGGGCGCTCTCGCGGTCCGCTGCCGTGAGATCCCCAGCCACGAGGTCGGAGAGAGCGAGGCTGGCGCGTGAGCATCCGTTGAGGGATGGGTCGCCCTGCCGGGAGGCCATAGCGACCGCCAGGCGCGCGGACTCCAGCGCCTCGGCGCCATACCCGGCCTCGGCCAGCCAGTTCGCGAGGTCGGACCGGGCCCAGGCGATGCCTCCCGCCGTGCCGATCTCCTGCCGCAGGACCAGGACTTGGCGCTGCAGCTCGACCGCCTGCTCCAGGTCGCCGCTCCAGAAGGCGAGGTCGGGCAGGAAACCCCCGGCCTCGGCGACGCGGTTGCGGTTGCCGATCTTGAGGTTGCGCTGGATCCCCTGGTCGATCATGCGGCGGGCCTCGGCCAGCTCGCCGCGGTGGAGACGGTTGGCGCCGACGGCGGTGAGGAAACGCTCCCGGCAGGGAGTCGTCTGCGCCCCGCAACTGTCGAGCGCCTCGCGCATCAGGCTGTCCGCCCCGAACAGGTCCCCGGCGTAGAGCCGTCTGCCGCCAAGGCTATAGAGCAGAGCCGGAAGCATGCTCAGGGCACCGATCTCCCGGTAGAGGTCGATCGCTTGCCGGTAGGCCTGTTCGGAGCCGGCCGGATCTTCACATTGAGAGAGGACTCTGCCGAGGCTCTGGAGGACGCTGCCGAGGAGGAAGCGGTCGCCGGTGGCCTCGGCCTGACGGCGAGCCAGCGCGAGATCGGCGAGCGCCGGGCGGCAGTCGGCGGCGGATCCCGCGCGGAGACGCGCGAGCGCCAGGAGGAGCAGGGCGCGCGCCTCGACCTGGACCATCCCCCGGCTCCGGGCGGCGGCGAAGGCGCGCTCCGCGGCGTCTTTTTCGCCGCGGTAATCCTCCAGAACGGCACAGGCTTCCGCCTCGAACAGGGCCAGGCGGGGGTCGCCGCTCTCCGCGGGGTGCTCCCGGCGCAGCTCGGCGAGCGTTGCCAGGGCTTCCCGGCCCTGCCCAGCCCTGGTCTGGGTCTCGCACAGCGCGAGACCGGCCTCGAACGCGTGCCGCGAGAGCTCGTACGCGCGGCGCATGCGGTCGGCGGCCTCCGGCAGCCGGTGGGCGATGCGAAGGTAGGTAGCCTCGGCCGTAACCCGCTGCGGCTCCGGGAGCCCGTTCGACCGCTGGGCGGCTTTCAGGGCGGCGTCCTCGGCG
>Ga0193708_1000428_pt1 | contig 10207 bp, 8 predicted proteins | sample H3c1metaG_FD_160570 | JGI IMG/M metagenome (GOLD analysis project Ga0193708, IMG submission 160570) | Soil microbial communities from a riparian zone of the East river system, Colorado, United States - H3c1 | ecosystem: Environmental > Terrestrial > Soil > Riparian zone | place: USA: East River...
CGTGTCGCCGATGATCAACAACGTCGGCTGGGCGATGGCGGTCGAGAAGCTGATGGGGCTGACCGATCGGATCCCGAAGCGCGCCGAGTACGTGCGCGTGATCGTCAGCGAGATGTCGCGCATGACCGATCACCTGACGTGCGTCGGCGCGTCGGCGATGGAGCTCGGCGCGTTCACCGCGTTCCTGTACTTCTTGAAGGCGCGCGAGTGGCTGTACGAGCTGCTCGAGAAGGTCTCCGGCGCGCGGCTGACGCACAGCTACGTCCGCATCGGCGGCGTGGTGAAGGATCTGCCGGACGACTTCGACCACGACCTCACCCACTGCCTCGATCAGATCGAGAAGGTGATGGTCGAGGTCCAGCAGATGCTGACCCACAACAAGATCTTCCACGACCGGATGGCCGGCATCGGCGCGATGACCGCAGCCGACGCGATCGCCACCGGCTGCGTCGGGCCGATCCTGCGCGCGGCCGGCGTCGACTACGACGTCCGCAAGGACTACCCGTACTCGATCTACCCCGAGGTCGAATTCGACGTCCCCGTCGGCACGACCGGCGACTGCTACGACCGCTACCTCGTGCGGGTCTCCGAGCTCGAGCAATGCGTGCGGATCCTGCGCCAGTGTCTGAAGCAGATCCCACCGGGCCCGGTGATGGTCGACGATCCGCGCGTGGCGCTGCCGCCGAAGCGCGACACGTACAACACGATCGAGTCGATGATCCGCCACTTCAAGCACATCGTCGACGGCATCAAGGTCCCGGCCGGCGAGGCGTACGTGTTCGTCGAGGGTGGCAACGGCGAGCTCGGGTTCTACGTCGCCGCGGACGGCACCGGCCGGCCGTACAAGGCGTACGTGCGATCCCCCTCGTTCGTCCATCTGTCGACGGCGGGCCAGCTGATCCACGGCCACCTGATCGCCGACATCGTGCCGATCTTCGGCATGATCAACATGATCGGCGGGGAGTGCGACAAGTGAGCGTTACCGGAGCACCACCGACCCAACCCCCGGCACCGACGCCGCCGCCCGCAACCGACCAGGTCACGCTCGTGATCGACGGCCAGTCGGTCACGGTGCCGAAGGGCACCAACGTGCTCGAGGCCGCGCGCACGCTCGGGATCGACATCTCGGCGTTCTGCTATCACCCGGGCCTGCCGATCGTCGCGCAGTGCCGGCAGTGCCTGGTCTCGGTCGAGAAGAATCCGAAATTGCAGCCGAGCTGCCAGCAGGCCTGCGGCGAGGGCATGGTCGTCCACACGACCGACGAACAGTCGACCGTCGCGCGCATGCAGCAGCTCGAGTTCACGCTGCTCAACCACCCGATCGACTGCCCGATCTGCGACAAGGCCGGCGAGTGCACGCTGCAGAAGCTGTACTTCGAGGACGACAACAAGAACTCGCGCGTCGATGTCGAGAAGGTCCACAAGGACAAGGTCGTCGACCTCGGGCCGACGATCGTGCTCGATCAGGAGCGCTGCATCCTGTGCTCGCGCTGCATCCGCACCTGCGACGTCGTCGCCGGCAATCACCAGCTCGAGTTCGCGCACCGCGGCGATCACGAGGTGCTGACGACCGCGCCGGGTGCCCAGCTCGACAACCCGTACTCGCTGAACACCGTCGATGTCTGCCCGGTCGGCGCGCTGACCGCGAAGGACTTCCGGTTCACGATGCGCGCCTGGGAGCTCGAGGCGACGCCGTCGGTGTGCAACGGCTGCGCGACCGGCTGCAACATCGAGATCCATCACAAGCAGGGCCGCGCGTGGCGCCTCGTGCCGCGGCACAATCCCGACGTCAACGCGTACTGGATGTGCGACGAGGGCCGGTTCACGTATCACGATCTACGCGGCGTCGAATCGCGGCGCCTCGCCGGCGCGGTCGTCGATGGACTGCCCGCGGACTGGGACCGCGCGATCCAGCTCGCGGCGACCAAGCTCGTGGCGATGCGCAACGAGCCCGGCGCGATCGGCGTCGTGCTGTCGGCGCTGGCCACCAACGAGGACAACTTCGCGCTCGCGAAGCTCGCCCAGGCGTGGAACGTCACCAACATCTTCGTGACGCGGCGCCCGCCCGTGCCCGAGCGTGCCGACGGCCGGCTGATGGTCGCCGACATCAACCCGAACGTGCGCGGCGTCGAGACGATCCTCGGCGCGCTCAAGCTCACGGCCAAGCCGGCGTCGGCGATCGGTGATGTCGCGGCGCTGCGCGGCCTGGTCACGCTCGGCGACGTGCTGCCCGGCGTCGAGCTGGCGCGGCTTCGCGAGCTGTCGGTCATCGCGATCACGGCGCACGAGCGCAACTACGTCGAGCACGCCACGATCGCGCTGCCCGCGGCCGACTGGGCCGAGACCGCCGGCACGATCACGAACGTGAAGGGCCACGTGCAGCGCATGCACGCCGCGTTCGGGCCGCCGGGTCACGCCTTGCCGACCTGGGAGATCATCGTCCGGCTCGCGCAGGCGACCCAGACGAAACTGGGCTGGGCGCACGTGCGCGACGTGTTCAAGGACATGGTCGCCGCGGTGCCGGCCTGGAACGGGCTCACCTGGGCGCGCGAAGCGAGACCGCTCGCGCTGCGCTTTGCCGGGAGCCGGGGCTAAGCCATGAAGCTCGTCGCGTTCTTCACGATCCTCGTGATCGGCCTCGCCGGCTGCAGCGACAAGCCGCACGCGAACCTGTGCCACACCGCACCGGTCCCGGCCGGCTGTAACGCGCTGTGCGGTCCGGGAACGGCGCCGCCGGCAGGGCCGAACACCAACCCCGAGGACATGCCGCCGGAGAAGACGTGCCCGCCGGGCCTGTCGTGTGTCGACGGCAAGTGCGCGGTCGAGTGCACCCCGAACGGCAACCAGTGCGGATCCAACGGCCGCTGCACCACCGACGGCAAGTGCCAGGACGACAACATCATCCTCGCGATCCTCGACTTCCCGCTCGTCAAGTGGGTCCTCTTGATCCTCGCATTCGTCATGCCGCTCGCGTCGCTGTTGACGTGGGCCGAGCGCCGGCAGAGCGCGATGATGCAGGACCGGCTCGGTCCCAATCGCGCGAACATCGGCCCGATCAAGCTCAAGGGCATCCTGCACTTCGTCGCCGACGCGCTGAAGATGATCTTCAAGGAAGACTTCATCCCGGCGAACGTGCACAAGGGCCTGTTCGCGCTGGCCCCGGTCCTCGCGCTGGCGCCGGTGTTCGTGGCGTTCGCGATCATCCCGTTCGGGCCGACGATCTATCCGCACAGCCTGTTCGAACCGCTGAGCGACTGGAGCATCTACACGTCGCCGCAGGGCACCGCGGCGTTCGCCGAGTCGATCCGGCTCCAGATCTTCCGCGTCGACTTCGGACTGATCTTCTACTTCGCCGTGCTCACGCTCGCGAACTACGGCGGCACGATCGCCGGCTGGGCGAGCTACAACAAGTGGGCGCTGCTCGGCGGGCTCCGCAGCTCGTCGCAGATGATGTCGTACGAGGTGTCGATGGGCATCGCGCTGATGGGCGCGTTCCTCATCACCGGCAGCCTCGAGCCCGGCTTCATCGCCGAGACCGGCGCGACGGCCGATCTGGCGGCGGCGAACCCGCTCAACTGGCTGTGGCTGTGGCAGCCGGTCGGCTTGCTGCTGTTCTTCACCGCGGCGATCGCCGAGACCAAGCGTGCACCGTTCGACATCCCCGAAGGCGAGCCGGAGATCATCGGCTACTTCGTCGAGTACTCGGGCATGCGCTGGGGCCTGTTCTTCCTCGCCGAGTTCATCGAGGTGGTGTTCATCGCCGCGGTGATCGCGACGATCTTCTTCGGCGGCTACCAGGTGCCGTTCCTCGATCCCGACGGGTTCCGCATCGGCGGCGAGATGGTCAAGGTGATGGGCACCGACGGCATCATGCATTCCGTGCATGTCGGCGGCGCGTACCTGCCGCTCGATCACTGGATCGTCGCGCTGCTCCAGCTCGGTGCGTTCGGCATCAAGGTCGTGCTGCTGTGCTGGTTCCAGCTCATGGTGCGCTGGACGCTGCCGCGGTTCCGCGCCGATCAGCTGATGCAGCTCGGCTGGAAGTGGCTGTTGCCGCTCGCGCTCGCGAACGTCATGGTGACCGCGCTCATCAAGCTCATCTTCATGGGGTTCTAGTCATGAGCAGCACACACGACGACCACGATCACGCCGAGACCGAAGGCCCGCTCGTGCTCTCGGTCTCGGACCGCAGCCCGCGCGTCCGCACGATCCAGGTCGTGCGCCCCGAGCCACAGGACACGTCGTTTCTCGCGGCCGGCGCGAAGGGTTTCGGCATCACGCTCAAGCACTTCGCGCGAAACCTGTTCCTGCCGCTCAAGAAGCTCAAGGACCGCAACATCGCCGGCGCGCCGGTCGACGAGAAGTGGCGCAACGAGATCGAGACCGTGCAGTACCCCGAGGAGAAGGTCGTGTACCCGGAGCGGTTCCGCGGCCTGCACCGCCTCATGAAGCGCGACGACGGCGCGGTTCGCTGCGTCGCCTGCATGTGCTGCCCGACGGCGTGCCCGGCCCACTGCATCACGATCATCCCCGCCGAGACCGACGACAAGGGCATCGAGAAGAAGCCGGCGGTGTTCGAGATCGACGAGCTGCGCTGCGTCGTCTGCGGCCTGTGTGTCGAGGCCTGCCCGTGCGACGCGATCCGCATGGATACCGGCGAGCACGCCAAGCCGGTCGAGGATCGCGCCAAGGCGATCGAGACCCGCGAGACGATGCTCGCGCGCGGCATCTCGTCGACCGCCGAGCAGGGCGGCGAGGGTCCGGACTGGCGCGCCGAGGGTCACGAGACGCCCGACGGCGCGATCAACCGCTGACCAGATCAGAACGGGCCCCGCAGCAGCCACACGTACTCGAAGCTGCCGGAGCTGGCGTAGATGCCGAGCGACCCGATCAACGGCGCACCATCGTTGGCGACGAGCGAGTCGACGACGTTGCTGGCGTCGTCGATCACCGCGCAGATCACGTCCCAGCTCCCGCTCGGGCTGATCACGACCTGTTCCATGCGCAGGCGGATCGGACCGCTGCCGCGGATGCTGAGGGTCTGCGTCGTGGCAGCCGCCACGAGCTTGAGCGTTCGCGGCGCGACGACCGAGCACGTCGCGGTCGTGATCAGGAACCCGAGCTCCGAACCAGCTGACGCCGGCAGCACGACGCGGGACTCGACCAGGAACTTGTCGGGCACCTGGCCGATCACGTACGTGTAGCGGTTGCCGGTCTCGAGGACGTTCAGGGCGTCGCCGCCGATCGTCCAGTCGGCCGGCAGCTGGGAATGGTCGTCGGTGAACGGATCGAACACCACGAGCTCCTCGGGGGTCATCCCCGGATCGCAGACATCGCCGATGAAGTCTGCGTCGAGATCGATCGCTTGCGCCGGATCGACGATGCTCGGGCAGACGTCGCAGCGATCGGCGATCGAGTCGCCATCCTCGTCGTGCGGCGGTCCGAGCAGGCAGCTGTCGCAGCCATCGTCGACCTGATCGCCGTCGCGATCGAGGCCGGTCGCCGCGGCGCAGGTCTCGCAGCCATCGTCGATCCCATCGCCGCCGCTGTCGACGCCAAGCGGCCCGGCGCCGATGCACTCGTCGCAGCCGTCATCGATCGCGTCGCCGTCGACATCTGCGCCGGTCTCGACGCAGACGCAGAGGTCGCCGATCGCGTCGCCGTTGTGATCGACCTGCATCGGATTGGCGACGCTCGGGCAGTTGTCGAGGTCGTCGGCGATCTGATCGCCGTCGGCGTCGCGGATCGTGTCGTCGAGACCAAGCGCGAGATTGCAGCCGGAGCCGATGACGGCGATGACCGCGATGACGAGGCTACAGCGCACTTTGCACCGCGGTCGCGTACGTCAGCTCGGCCGGACGGTTGGTCACCAGCGTGGGCCACACGAAGAACTGGCCGAAGTTCGTGATCTCCAGCGCCTCGCCGCCGAGGATCTCGCAGCGGAACACGGTATCGAACACCGGCGGCACGCTCGGCGGATCCTGGATGACGACCTTGGCGGTGAGCCGGAGCTGGACCGCGCTCCCCGGCGCGAGCGCCACGCTGCCGCGCAGCGGATCGAGCATCGGCTCGACGAGCTGCGAGATGAGCGAGACCCGGCAGCTGCCGGCGTCGCAGCCGACGAAGCACATGAGGCTCGGTGGTCCAGCGCTGCGCAGGATCCCGATCCCGATCTCGTCGCCGCCGCCGAGGTCGCTCGGGAGCGCGATGCCGGCCTCGAAGTACCAGTGCGCACGCGACAGCACGACGGAGCGGCGTTCCCACAGCGCGTAGTCCGGGAAGGCAGGAACCGTCGTCGGGACGACCGCGTCGTCACTCTCGTGCCAGCCGTCGTCGCTGCGCGACAGCCAGCCTTCGCTCGGTGGATGAAACGCTTCGAACAGGAGCCGCGCGGCGGGGTCGACCTCGTTCAGATCGCAGGCAGCGCCGATGCCGTCAGCGTCGGCATCTGGCTCGGCGACCGCGGTCCTGGTCGCGGGGCAGTTGTCGCCATCCTCGTCGTGCACGAGCTCGTCGCACGCGTCATCGATCCCATCACCATCGAAGTCGTGGGTCGGCGGAAACTTGGGACACGAATCGCAGTTGTCGCCGAATCCGTCGTTATCGGCGTCTACTTGATCCGGATTGTACTCCTGCGGGCAGTTGTCTGCGAAGTCATGAACCTGATCGAGATCCTGATCCGATGCGACCTCGATCGTCTCGTCGAGATCGAGGATCGGATTGCATGCGGCGAGCCACACGATCGTGACGAGCGCCCGTGACATCGCGTCCAGGATCAGAGGCAATTCGCTGAAACGCAATTCGCGATCTCGTGTGGAAACAGGAAATCTTCGACGAAGTGATCGCATTCGCTTTTTTTGTGTTGACGATCTTTGGCGTGATCCTTAGTCTCGAAATCGAGCACCGGCGGTTCGATGCGAGACCCGGGGCGATTCTGTCTCCTACATCTGCTATCCAGGGATCTGCCTCTGTTCCGGGAGTGCACGCCCGCTCGTCGGGAAGCCCGATGGATTACGTGGAGCCCACCTACGCAAATGCGTAGGGGATAGACTGCCCTACGGTCGGACGGTCGTGCTCATTCTGGGCGCAGCGATAACAAGTCGCTGCGCCCTCTTCGTTTTATCTGCATCGGATCGACGCTAGGCTGGACGTTGGATGCGGACTCCCGCGGTCGGACCCAGGACCGTCCTGCTCGACAAGTACGTCGTGGAGGAGGTACTCGGTCGCGGTGGCATGGGCGTGGTCGTGCGCGCGCGTCACCTGACGCTCGAAGAGGTCGTCGCGATCAAGGTGCTCGCCGAGCACGTCCGCATCGACGCCGAGACGTTCGCGCGCTTCGTGCGCGAGGCGCGTGCCGCGTCCAAGCTGCGCAGCAAGCATGTCGTGCGCGTGAGCGACGTCGGCAAGCTCCCCGACGGCATGCCGTACATGGTGATGGAGTTGCTCGAGGGTCGCGACCTCGGTCAGATCCTCAAGCACACCGGCCCGGTCGGCGCGAGCTTTGCCACGACGCTCGTCATCCAGGCGTGCGAGGCGCTGAGCGAGGCCCACGCGCTCGGCATCGTCCATCGCGACATCAAGCCATCGAACCTGTTCGTCTCGCACGGCGAGGGGGCGTCGTTCGCGAAGCTGCTCGACTTCGGCATCGCGAAGGACACCGAGCACGTCGACTTCTCGTTGACGCGTACGGCATCGATGCTCGGCACGCCCGGCTACATGTCCCCCGAGCAGCTGCGATCGTCGCGCACCGTCGATGCGCGCACGGATCTGTGGTCACTCGGCGTCTTGCTCTACGAGGTGCTCGAAGGCCAGCGCCCGTTCCAGGCCGAGATGTTCTCCGAGCTGTGTCTCCAGATCGACGGTGATCCACCGCCGCCAATGACGCGCACGGCTCCCGCACTCGCGGCCGTCATCCTGCGCTGCCTCGAGAAGCAACCCGACGATCGGTTCCAGAGCGCGATCGAGCTCGCGACCGCGCTCGCTCCGTTCGCCACCGATCCGCGCGCCGCGTATCTCGATATCGAGCGCATGCATCGCGTGATGCGATCGATCCCCGAGCGCGGCGCCGCCGAGCCGCTCACGCCGACGCCACCCGGGCGCTTCGGGCCGACCGCGGCGGTCGGGGTCCCCGGCGGTGTGCCGAGCGCGCTCGTCGGATCGGTCGGCGTCTCGGGCGTGCTGGACTCGCCAGCACCCCCGCCGGCACCAGAAGCCCCGGGCGTGTCGACCCGGTATGCCAAGCCAAGTCCGCCCAACGTCGATGCCGACAACCTGACCGCGCGCCCGACGGTGCCGCTGCCGAACCAGTCCCAGACCGACCTCAGACCGCGCCGCCGCCGCACGTGGCTGGTCGCGCTGACTGCGCTGGTCGCGACGTCGTTCGGGATCACGGCGGTGGTCCTCGCGAGCCGCCGCGATCAAGCACCGGCTGCGAGCACCGCGCCAGGAGCCGGGCCTGAAGCGACAAACACACCCGATGCCGCGCCCGTCGCGGTCGCACCCGATGCGAGCGCGATCGCGCCCGACGCGTCGCCAGTCGCGCATGTCGATCCGCCGCCGACCGACCACAAGCCTCGCGGCGGCTCGAAGCGACCGAAGAAACCGCCGCCGGCGGGATCCGGTAGCGCGGGCAGCGCGAGCACGCCGCCACCTCCGGCGACCGGATCGAATGCCGGCAGCGCCAGCGCCAAGCCATGCAGCCCATTCGGAGAGCGCCATGGCTGCTAGCCGGATCGTCATCGCGATGGTCGTGCTCGCGCGAATCGCGCACGCCCAGCCCGCGGAGTCCGAGGCCGATCGCCTGTTCAAGGCCGGGCTCGCGCTGTACGACCAGCAGAAGTACGACGAGGCGTGCACGAAGTTCGAGCAGAGCATCGCAAGGGATCCGCGCGCGATCGGGACGCTGATGAACCTCGGGCGCTGCAACGAGCGCCGCGGCAAGATCGCGACCGCGCTCAAGCTGTTCCAGGAGGCCTACGACCGCGCGACCGAGAGCAACGCGCCGGTGATGCGCGACACGGCGCAGGCCAGGATCGCGGCGCTCTCGGCGCAGGTCCCGGTGCTGACGTTCAAGCGCGCGGCCGCGCCGTTGCCCGGCGAGAAGCTCGTGATCGACGACGCGGTGATCGCGCTCGACGCGCGCGAGGTGCTGGTCGATCCGGGACCGCACACGGTCGTGCTGACCGCGCCGGGGCGGCTGCCGCACGAGGTGACGGTGCGAGTCGAGCCAGCGAGCAAGCGTGTGGTCCAGCTGCCGGCACTCCAGGTCCCGAAGAACAAGACCGTCGTGACGCAGGTGCGGACGAGCCCGCGCCGGCTGATCGGCAAGATCGCGACGTTCAGCGGCGGTGGCGTCACGATCGCGAGCGTGGCGCTCGGGCTGTACGCCAAGCGCGACTACGACAAGCAGTTCGACGATCCCGACGGCGATGGCCCGCGTCAGGCGCGGTGCGGTGCCTCGCCAGCGATCGACGGCAAGCCAGCATGCGATGCCGCCGGTCAGTCGCGGGTCCAGCGTGATCGCAACATCGGGACGCTCGCCACCGTGACGGGCATCGTCGGGCTCGTGGCGACCGGCGCCGGGATCATGCTCTGGCTGTCGGCGCCCGACGACGAGCGTGCGACGCTCGCACCGACCGTCAGCGCGACCGGCGCCGGCATCTCGCTCAGCGGTCGGTTCTGAGCAGCTCGTAGCCCGGGTGCTCGAGCCCGGTCGGCGGGTAGAGCTCGTGATGCGTGTAGCGAAAGCCGAGCTTCTCGAGCGTGCGGCGCGAGCCGTGGTTGGCGGGATGATGTCCGGCAAACAGCGCGCTCGCGCCGAGCGTGTCGAACGCGTGCACGATCACGCTGCGCCCGGCCTCGACCGCGAAGCCGCGACCCCAGTAGCTCGGGCGGAGATAGAATCCGAGCTCGTGGATCGCACGAGCGGGCTCGCGCGGCTTGAGCCCGCAGCAGCCGACGTACTCGCCGCCGCGCAGGAAGATCGGCCAGTAGGCGATCTCGTGATCGCGCTGGTTCGCGAGCTCGAACGCGAGGCGCTCCGCGATCGCGCGATCGTCGAACGGTCCACCGACGAGCGCGACGACCTCGGGATCACCCCACAGCACGCGCACGAGCGCGAGGTCATCGTCGCGCCAGGCGCGAAAGGTCAAGCTGGCCGTCGGTGCAGGAACGCGCACGCGCCGATCTTAACCAGGCCTCGAACCGC
>Ga0193708_1000429_pt1 | contig 10207 bp, 9 predicted proteins | sample H3c1metaG_FD_160570 | JGI IMG/M metagenome (GOLD analysis project Ga0193708, IMG submission 160570) | Soil microbial communities from a riparian zone of the East river system, Colorado, United States - H3c1 | ecosystem: Environmental > Terrestrial > Soil > Riparian zone | place: USA: East River...
AGCGACTCGCTCCCGGTCGGAGGGCCGGTCGCCCTCCGGACAGCCGCCGGGTCGGCGGCGCTACACCTTGTTTAGCACCCCCGCGGCAGCTCGCCGATGAAATCGCGCGCCCTGGCGATTTTCGGATGCTTCATCAATTCTTCCACCGAGCCTGTCAGATCGGCTAGTTTGTCCCCGCCCATCCATTCGACTTTAGTATCGGAGCGCGGAGTGACGATCGGGAACGACGGGTCGGGCTCGTCGAGCAGAAAAATGAAATGCGCCAGGGCCTTAAAATCGCCATCGATCTTTAGCAGTCCTTGATCGATCGCTTCCCCGGGCGATATCTCGCCGGACATCATCCGGTTAAGCGTATCCCGGCTCAGCGTCAGGCTGACGTCCGCCCGCGACACCGGCTTACCTTTTGTGTAGTTCAGCACGCCATCCTGTATCACGACAAGATAGGGATCGGACGGATCGATGAAGTTCCACTCCATGCCGATCTTCGCATCGCGGACCATCGGCCCGATGATCTTGGCCGCGAGCGCGTCGAAAACCATGTCCAGCGTCATCGCCGCGATAATGGTCGGCGACGACTTTGGCGGTCCCGCCGGCGCGATGCCCTCGCGCAGCTCCTTCGCGCCCTGGAGATAGAAATTGCGCCACGTCGCGTTTTCGGCCTGATACCCCATCTGCTCGAGCATGTCTGCCTCGAGGTTTTTAGCGTCCTGGTTGTTCTGGTCCGCATACACGACGTGCCTGATCAGCTCGGCGGCCCAGCGATATTCGCCTGCCTCGCCCGCGGCCCTGGCGGCATTGAGCACGGCATTGGGGCCGCCCATCAGCGCGACATATTTTGGGGCCGCTTCCTCTGACGTCAACTTGTGGAGATTGGCCGGGTCGCCATCGAACCAACCCAGATACTTGTCATACACGGCCTTTGCATTATGGCTCGTACTGCCGTAATAACCGCGGCACGACCAGTCTTTCGCCAACCCTCGGGCATCTCGAAGACCTCGGCGATCTCGATGCCGGTATAGCCCTTGTTGAGCATGCGTAAGGATTGGTCGTTCAGATAGCGGTACATATCGCGCTGGCGACCGAGAAAGGCCTCGACATTCTCATGTCGCCAGATCGGCCAGTGGTGCGAGGCAAACATCACCTCGGCCTCGCCCCCTAAAAACTCGATGGCTTCGGCCAAATACTTCGACCATTTCAGCGCATCGCGCACGTTGGCGCCGCGCAGGGTCTGGATGTTGTGCATGTTGTGCGTGGCATTTTCGGCCGCGCAAAAGGCCTTAAAATCGGGGAAAAAGAAATCCATTTCCGCCGGGGCCTCGCTGCCCGGTGTTAAATGGAAGAGCACATCCACGCCCGCGACAGGTACTCTCTGCACGACGATGCCGGAGATGGTTTCCGGGGCACTTGATGAGGTTATGACGTCGGTCGGCTGGTAGAGCGAGACATCGCCCGTGCTCTGCCCCTTTCCGAGGCCGGTGTCGACCTGCCCCTTGTCGTCCTTTGTGAGAAGCGGCCCGTACATATACTGCGCGCGGCGGCCCATGGCGGTGCCGGCATAGACGTTTTCACTGACGGCGTGTTCGAGAAATCCGTCAGGAGCATATATCCTGACCGCCTTTTTCTTCTCCGGATCCTCGGGCATGATCCCCTCGACACCGCCAAAATGGTCGACGTGGCTATGCGTATAGATCACCGCCGTCACGTCCATATCGGCGGTCTCGGGACGATATTTACGGTAAAGCTCAAGTCCGCTCTGGGCGCACTGGACCGAGATCAGCGGGTCGATAATGATAAGGCCGGTCTTGCCCTCGATGATCGTCATATTCGACATATCGAAGGCGCGAAGCTGGTAAATGCCCTCACAAAACCTGGAACAGGCCGTTGAAATTATTGAGATGTGCCTGGCGCCAAAGGCTCGGATTCACCGTCAGCGGGGGCCGGTCCGGGGCTTCGAACTCCAGGTAGGGCTCTATATTCCAAACGGTTGCACCGGTATTTTTATCCTTAATGATCAGCGGGTCCCAGGTGGCTATATATCCTTTTTGGGCGTCGCTGAACGATTGCTCGTCCTGCCAATTAAGGCGCGAGGCCATGGCGGCGTTCCGGGCGATAGTGATTTCAGTGGCTTTTTTTCGATTGTCGGTCATATTCGGCTCCTTTTTGGTGTAGGGTTCCACCTTTCGAAAATGACCTTTCGTCGATAAAGCCGGACTCAAGATCTATATCTCTTACCGGGTGGGAAACCTTTGTAGGCAACATTAACCTAAGTCGGCGGGAGTCGTCAATCCGTCGTATGGGTGATTTAAGGGGGCCGTTCAGAACTTGATAAATTTACCGTTTTTAGTTCGTGGTTGATGGTTCGTCGTTCGTGGTTTTTTGTTTATTCGTGTTAATTCGTGGTTTCTTCTTACCCGTGAAAAAGTGGAACCACGAATTTACACGAATCAGCACGAATAAGAACTGCAAACTCAACGAACTCAACGAACTCACTACTTCTTCAGTACCGTCTTCAGCTTCCAATCGACACTGGCGAACTTATCCTCCGCCTTTATTAGCAGCCAATTTTTAGCCTGCTTCTTCATCTTTACAAGAGTGAACCCGCCCATCACCTTCTTCCCGTGGAATGTGAAAACCAGTTTGCCGCGCCGTACCTGTTCCGCCGGGTCCGAATCCGTCTCATACTCGCCGCTGTCCCATATCCTGACCTCGCCGGCCCCGTAAGATCCTTTCGGGAGCGTCCCTTCGAAGCTCCCGTAGGTTATCGAATGGTCCGGCACCGCTACCGCCAGCCGCTTGTCCATCGGGTCCATTGACGGCCCCTTCGGCACGGCCCATGACCGCAGGACACCCTCCATCTCCAGCCGCAGATCGAAATGCAGGTGCGTTGCGTGATGCTCATGAATTACAAAGCTTTTTCGCATACCATAATTCTAGTCCTTCCGGCGCTAAATGATAAGTGGTTTGTTGGTCGTCATTTCTTTAAATTGCCGTCAGCTTTAGCTGACGGTCAAGCAGAGAAAAATCTTCCGGCTTTAGCCGAACATGGGCTAAAGCCCTTTCATTATTGGGCCTTCTAACCGTTGGCTAAAGCCAACGGCAATTTAAAAACCAGATTCCAGGAATTCCACCAACCACGAACTACCGACCACCGACCAACTACGGTATTCTTTATTTATGCCCAGTTTACGCGCAAAATTCTTTAACTCGGCTACCCGCCTGGCTGTAAGGCGGCGATGGGGCCTCAACGAGTTTGAGCTGGCAAAAACAGCCCGCCGCGTAATGGGCGCGCCGAAAATACTCCAGGACATATGTGCGATCGGGCTGGATGTTAAACCCGTAAAAGAAACCGGCATACGCGGCGAGTGGATAACGCCGAAGAACGCGGGCACAGATGGGGTAATTCTTTATATCCACGGAGGCGGTTTTGTCTCCTGCTCGGCCCGCACCCACCGCCCGATCACCACCGCGCTTGCCCGGAAAACCGGCCGAAGGGTCTTCGCGGTCGATTACCCCCTGGCGCCCGAGCATCGTTTTCCCGCGGCGCTCGACGATGTGTATGCGGCTTATAAATGGTTGTGTGAGGCCGGTTGGGAACCCGGTAAAATAGCTGTCGCAGGGGATTCGGCCGGGGGCGGCCTGGTGCTGAGCCTGCTGCTTCGTATCCGTGATGCGGGCCTGAATCTCCCGGCCTGCGCCGTTTGCTTTTCGCCTTGGGCGAACCTCTCGCCCCGCGGCCCGGAGTGCCTGAACGCAGCGCGCGACGCCATGTTTTATCCCGAAAATGTCGCCGAATTCGCCCCCGCCTACCTGGGCGCGGCGTCAGCTTCCGACCCCTTCGTTTCTCCCGTCTTTGCCGATTACCACGGGCTCCCGCCGGTACTTTTTCAAGTGAGCTCAACCGAGATCCTGCTCGAGGATTCGACGGCGATACATAACAAGGTCCTGGCAGCCGGGGGCATTAGTGAGCTGGAGATATTCGACGATGTATCGCACTGCTGGCAGATGCTCAACTGGTTCGTACCCGAAGCCGGCCGCGCCCTCCGCCAGGCCGCCGACTTTATCCTCAAAACAGTTCGTTGAGTTTATTGAGTTCATAGAGTTTTTCTTTCTCAACGAACTCAATAAACTCTACAAACTCCTTCCGATCCGCAATCCGAAATCAGCATTCCCAAATCGGATGTGGGGTGGCGGCCGCATCGGCTGACGGGGTGGTTCGTTCTTTCTTTAACTCGGCAAACTCGGCTAACTTCCGGGATTATTAAGCCACCAGACGTTTCCCCACATGTCCTTAAACCCCGCGGCCCGCCCGTACTCCATATCACCCGGTTCCTGCATCGATTCGGCCCCGTTTGCCAACGCGCGTGCGTACGTTTCATCCACGTCATCAACCAAAATGAACATTCCGCACGGGAACGCCGAATATTTTTCGGTCGATTGAGTAAACATTATCGTTCCCTCTCCGATACTGAATTCGGCATGCATAATAGTGCCGTCCGTGTGCGGTACGATCAGCCGTTCGTTGGCATTGAAAACGGCCTTTATAAACGGGATAAATCCATCAGCCCCGTCAATGATGATGTAGGGCATTATCTGTGTATAGTAGTCAGGTTTTGTCATAGATCTCCTATATTATCGTCGTCATCCACCATTCGTTGCCGAATACGTCTTTCACCCCGCCGCTCCGGCCGTAATGCGTGTCTTCGGGCGGCATCAGGCTCGACGCCCCGTTTTCGAGAGCGCGGCGGTATGTCCGGTCCGCGTCTTCGACATAAACAAAAAGATTGGCCGGGGCCGGTTTGCACTTTTCACTTGTGCCGGAAAACATGACCGTGCAGCCGCTGATCGACACTTCGAAGTGCCCTTTGAATTCAGCGGGCCGCTCATCGGGGTAGGTCAGCTTCGCGTCGAAAACCTTCTCTACAAATTCGAGAAAATCGCCCGCCTCATCCATCGCCAGGTACGGTATCACACCCTGGTGCCCGTTTGGAATTTCCATATTACTCTCCTTCGCTATTTTTTCACATTTGTCTAAGCAAGGTAGAAGAGAGATGTGACCGTAAAAATATTTTCGTGTTGATTCGTGTTATTTCGTGGTTTACTTCTTTCTTACCTCTCCCCAATTTAGCAGGCCTTAAAGAGAGAAAATTGGATAAAAACGACAAAGATAGTCTGGGAAGTCTGGTCAGTCTTGAAAGTCCGGAAAGGAAAACTCTTCTTCCTGGACTTCCTGGACTTTCTAGACTTCCAGATATTCCGCGCCCTCGGCCTTGCCCGAGAAGAACGCCTTCGGGTTATAGCCGGAGAATTCCTTGAATTCGCGGATGAAATGAGATTGGTCGTAATAGCCGAATTCGTAGGCGATGTCCGTCAGCGACTGGCCCTTTTTGCCGTATTCCTTCACCGTCGATTGGAAGCGTACTATGCGTGAGAAAAGCTTTGGCGATAAGCCGGCAAATTCTTTAAACCGGCGCTCGAAATTGCGCGGGCTGGAGAAATAGCGGTCCGAAAGAGTGCCGACGTCGACCAGTCCTTTCGTGCTGATGATATGGCCGATCGAGGAGAAAATGAGCGGGATCTCGGCATTCGTTTTATTCAGCCGTTCCAGCAGAAACTCCGAGACGATACGCACCCTCTGTGACGCGCCAGCCGCCAGCATAACGCGCTCTTCGAGCTCGCGCCCCGCGCGTCCGAATATTTCGCCTAAGGCAGGCATCTGCCCGGTCAGGTCGGTCGCGGGCATCGAGAAGAGCTTCGGAAGCGCATAGGGATATAGATAAACGCCGAAGATGCCGAAATCCCGGTCGACCACGAACCGGGTGAACTGCGCCGACTGCGCGTGCACGCCCGAGGTGAACGACCGCTCGGCCGGTGAACCTTCGCGGATCTGGTCGAATATACCGCGGTAATGAAATACCATCTCGGCGCACCCATCGGCGTACGAGCGGTGGACGAACGGCCGCTCCGGGCTCGCCTCACCCTCGTACACCCAGAAGCACCGAACATACGGCGCAAGCTGCTCGGGTGGCTGAATGGTGTAATACTTCATCTCGTGTCAGTAGCCCAAGCGTAAGCGAGGCTTCTCTTCAATCCAAAATCCAAAATCCAAAATCGCCTAATAGTCTATCACCTCTACGGACTTCACCTTTCCCTTTTTCAGCTTGATTATCCAGATCTTGCCGTACTCGGATTCCGGCAGCGTCTTGTACTTGTCTTCCTTGATAAACAGGTTGGCGAGCGCCGGTGTCGTGTTGTTGTGCCCGACCACCAGGTGCCGTTTGCGCTTGCTGGTCAGCACGCGCGTTACTACCTCGTCGAGCTTGCGCGGGTCGTAGGTCTCGACCTCCAGCTTCCGCCACGCCGCGACCGGCGCGGCCGTATTGCGTGTGCGTTTAAAGCTCGTCGAATAGACCGCGCCGGGCTTGTACCTCTTGATGGCCTTCACCAGCCGCTGGGCCCTTGCAACGCCCGCCGGGGCGAGCTCCGGGTCGACCTTGTCCGCCCCCGGCGACACGTCCTTCTCGGCATGCCGGATCAATATGATCGTCTTCTTTTGGGCATATGTTTGTGTCCCGGTGACGGTGAAAAGGAGAAAAAAGGTAAATAAAATAGCTGTTATTTTCATGGGTATAAATACGATTTATTTTGTGTGTTTCGACTTTTTGTCCATTTTGAAAACCTAAAGTGGATAACCCTAACGTTTATAATACTTGGCAAAATCTATAGTTGCAAAAACGGTGTCAAAGGTTCGAATTTTGGTGTTCAAGGTTCCAAAAATGGTGTAAAAGGTTCCGATTTTGGTGTTTAAGGTTGCCATTTTTTGTTTGTGGTTCGTGGTTAGTGAATTGCCTCACAGGGGAAAACGCGACAGTCATGGAGCGTGCCCTTTGACGGACTAAGAATCCCGCTTTAGATTATCTTCGATACGGAAGGAAAGGAAGGGCGTTCTATAAGGAATCGATAACTTTTACGGATTCCTAGTCGAAAAATGCCGCGTAACCGGTAATTTCCGGTTGCTTGTTTGAATAATTGAAGAAGATCAGTCTCGTTACCGTGACGAAGACTATAGGTCAGCGGATTGAACAGCGCGTCCTACATCGAAAGAGAATCGCGCCACCCGCGGAATCCACTCGCGAAAGGCCTCCGGGCTATAAGGAAAAGCCGGGTCTTCTAAAAGCGATCCGATTTTGGCCGAAAGTTTGGGAAATACGGGTGAATTCCCATCATTTTGTTCCACGGTCTGGATTATTTCACCGATGCCATCGTTCTTTCGGGCATGTATCCGTAGTAGCGGAAATAATTTTTTGCACTCGTCGGGAGCTCCTATCAGCATGGCTAAAAGCAGCATAGGGACTTGGAAAGTTCCCGGACTTTCCTCGGACCCTTCGAATTCGAAAAGTTCGTCAGGGTGAATACGGGCCTTAAGAATTCGATAAATATTGGTAAACCGCGTAACAGCTCTCGGCGACGAAAACATTGCGAACAATTCGTCTGCAAAAGTTATCTCCCAAGCCTGGATCTCCAGGGATTCCTCCCGAACTACAAAAGTTTTTTCTTTGCCGACGGAAGCGGTTTTTGTTTCATCACTGGCAATATCGCCATCTAAAATATTGGTTGTTTCACTACCGACAATATTTGAAACTATCCGAGGTTCCGGAGTTCCCGGCTTTTTAACGTCCCCTGAGGCCGAGGCCGGCCCCGGTTGATCCGGAACTTCCACGCCCGGTGACGCCGGCGGGACTTGTATAGACGGGATGCCGCGAGATTCCCCGCTTTCATTACCGGATAAAAGTTCGGAGATTAGATCCTGGTAGCCGGTGCGGGTCATGGGATTTAAATTGAATTGTATTTGAAATATTTTCTCGAGGTAATTCTGCGGGGTCGTTCGCCACATTCCCGAACCCGGATCGGTCTTTGACCCGCTGCTGCAAAATGCAGAATATGTTGTTTCCAGCGAATTGAGCAGCCATCGCGGGTCGACCCCTACCACGACGACGAAAAGGGGATACTCGAAGAGGAGATGTACGGCCTGGAGGACCTCCATTACTTTATCCGCCGGGCACCGGTCTAAATCGTCGATATAAAGGATAATGCGATCGACGAGCTTGAATTCCGCCTCCCCGTTTTTCGAATTTCCGTCTTTTTTAATAAATCTTCCGGCCAGGGAGTCAAAATCCTTTCGTATCGTTGAAATTACACCGAGGTGTTTGCTGTAGTCATCCGACCTGTTCCTTTCGGCTAGAAATTGGGCCATGCTTCGTCCCTTCTTGATAGCGCGGATGCGTTCTTCCAGTTCGACCACCCTGGCCGCTGCTGCCGAAAGGTTCGAGGTTGCTTCCTGCTCCTTAGCTTTCAACGAGGATATTTCCGCCAGTAGATTTTCTTCCTCCGCAGAGCGCTCTCCCCGCTTTAACGCCATGCGTGCATCGATTGCCGCCTTCGCCTTCTCTACCCTTCCGAGACCAGCTTTCAAAGCGCCGACGGCAGTCCGCAAAACAGCCGTGAAGCCCGTTATAAAGACCACGACCTGGGTAAGCCAGGTCCCCGCGGTGGCCACGACATCACCCCATTCCATATACGCTATCAGCCGGGGAAGGAAAACCGGTATCACAAAAAGTACCAGAACAAGGCTTATTAACACTAAAGCGATGTTCCAACCCTTTACGGCCGCCAGAAGGAAAGCTATTATACGGCTTCGCACCGTATTTGCTTCCGACACGGCCTGGGAAAGGTCCGAAATCGTTTTGAGCGTGGCAGGAACTCCCATCTCGCCGAGCGAATTTTCCAGGTTCTTTATGAGTATGCCATCATCTTTTATGATGGCCGCAAAATCGTCCATCCGAAACTCGGTAAATGTTATTTCTTTTTTTTGGCGTTGTATCTGGATCTCCTGCAAGGCTTTCTGGCGATCGATAAGTTGTTTTTGGGCACGGTTCTTTTCGGTTTCCGCCTCGTCGGCGACATTTTTTGCTTTTTCATGTTCCGCTTCCAAAGCCGCTTCATCCTCACCGTCCGAGGCTACTTTTTCCGGCGCTACATAAACCTCCAATTGCATAAGGATATGGCTAACCAGACTCGCCCATAGATTCGTGTCGGCATAATGCCAGGCATTAAACCAGATTTGGGCTATATTCGAGCAGAATCTGGAATTCGAGTCGAGTGCGCGCTGCTCAAGAACTTTGACCTCGGATTCCATCGATCGCATGAAGAAACTCTTGCCCGTTCCCCAATCGCCGAAAAGGCCGATAGCTAAAGGAAGCGGGGTATCCTTCGCCGCTATAATGGCGGCGAGGGTCTGAACGTCTTCCTGGATCCCAAGCCTATCTTTGTTGACGTTTATAGCGTCTGAGAAAATACGCGTAACGGACACCGAGGTACCGGCGGCTGCGGACTGCCGACCTTGATTTATTGCAAGCCGTATATCAGATATAGACCGCAGAAGCGCTCTCACAACACCCCGGGTCGAAGGGTCCGCCCAGCCTTTCAGCGTGCTTTCTACCAGTGGATCGTTGAAAGCGAAGAGAATATTGGCAAAATTTCGGCTGGTGTTGGGATTAGCTTCCGACGCAGCGGTAACCACGAGCCCGATGGTTTGCTCGAGTCCCGGAGATGTTTTCAAAAAAGGAACCACTGCCTGCGCCATCCGGGGGTGGGATAATGCATAGAGCGCATCGTAGGCGTCATTAGAAATAGGGCTTGCTTCAATCAATATATTATAAACGTCCCGAACAAGACCCGTCATCGGAACCACGCGAAGCATTCGGAGGACCGGACGAGCAGAAGTTTCGAACGGGCCGCGTAATAGGTCCTGGAATTCTTTGATCAGATCGTCTTTGTCAGGACCCAGAATTGCTTTTCCTAACACGCTTACCTGGAGCGAGGAATCCGACCTGCCAATGTCCGCCGCATCGCTTAGATACGATGCTTTATTCCCATAAAGCCCGGCGAGAAGCCAGAAACGTACGTTGTCCTCTCGTTCGAACGATTCGTTTATGTGCCGGAGAATAAGCTCCCTGCTCTCCTTACTCTCCGCATCTATCGCAGCCAGCAGGGTAAACATCCATGAGCGAATAGACGACATTTCGTTTTCAGGACGGGGCGAATCGATGTATCGCCCGTCGCTGTCCGGTGTAAATCGAGTTTGAATTTCTTCTCGCAGCCGGGCCGCTAGCGCCGGGCGGTCGCCGTCTGATATTCTTCGCCGGAACAG
>Ga0193708_1000430_pt1 | contig 10206 bp, 8 predicted proteins | sample H3c1metaG_FD_160570 | JGI IMG/M metagenome (GOLD analysis project Ga0193708, IMG submission 160570) | Soil microbial communities from a riparian zone of the East river system, Colorado, United States - H3c1 | ecosystem: Environmental > Terrestrial > Soil > Riparian zone | place: USA: East River...
AACGACCAGTCGCTGCCGAGCGCCACCAGCCGCGTCTCGCTGCCGCGCTCGAACAGCGCGCTGCTGTCGATCGCCTGGCTGCCGATCAACCCGCCCAGGGTGAAGCGCGGGAACAGGTCGGCGGTGGCGACGCCGATGCGCGCGGTGGATGCGTGCAGGCGTTGTTCGGCGGCGGCGATGTCGGGACGACGACGCAGCAGTTCGCCGGGCGTGCCGGCATCGAGTTTCGCCGGCAGCGTCGGCAGCGGCTTCTGCGCCTGCAGGTCTGCGATCAAGGCATCCGGCGTCCTGCCGACCAGCACCGCGAGCCGGTGCATGTCGAAGGCGACCTGCGCTTCCAGTGCCGGGATCCGCGACGAGGTGGTTTCCAGTTGCGCGCGTGCGCGTGCGGTATCGAATTCGGTGCCGCGCCCGGCATCGAGGCGCGCATCGACCAGGCGCAGCGTCTCGCGCTGGTTGTCGGCGTTCTCGTGGGCCACCCGCAGCCGTTCCTGCAGGCCACGCAGTTCGACGTAGGTGCGCGCGACCTCGCCGACGATCGCCACCTGCGCGGCTTCGAGGTCGGCGGCACTGGCCGCGGTCTCGGCACGCTGTGCCTCGACGTTGCGGCGGATGCGACCGAACAGGTCGAGCTCCCAGGTCGCGCCGATGCCGGCGCTGTAGCTCTTGCCGTCGCGATCGTCGCGCGCGACGCCCGGGGCCTGGTCGGCGCTGGCGCGTGCGTCGCTGGCTTCGGCGCTGGCGGTGATCGTCGGCAAACGGTCGAACTTCGCGCCACGCAGCAAGGCGTTGGCGCGGTCGTAATGCGACAGCGCGATGCGCAGGTCGTGGTTGGCGGCCAGCGCCTGTTCGACCAGTTGCGTCAGTTGCGGATCGTCGAAGCCGCGCCAGAAGGCCGGATCGGACGAGAACACGGCGGGCGCGTGCTCGGCGCCGTCGTTGCCGGCCGCAACCGCGGGCTGCGCCGCCTGCACGAATTGTCCGGGCACCGCCACGTCCGGGCGCACGTAGTCGGGTCCGACGGTACAGGCGGCCAGCAGGGCGGTCGCGACCGCGATGGAGAGCGTGCGCATCACCATGGCAGCACCTCGCCGCGGTGGGTGAAACTGCCGCTGGGGCCGTCGGCGTCGAGCAGCGCCATCCGCACGCTGCTTTTCGCGCCGTCGACGATATCCATGTCGCCGCCTGCGTTCATGTCGGTCTGCACCGATCCCGGATGCACGGCGTTGACCTTGATCGGCGTGTCGCGCAGTTCGTGGGCGAGATGCACCGTCCACGCGTTCACCGCGCTCTTGGAGACGTCGTACGCGGGCACCTTGAAGCCGTAGATCGGCGATGCCGGATCGCTGTGCTCGGTGTTGGAGCCGAGGATGCTGGACAGGTTGACGATGCGCCCGGCAGGCGATTCGCGCAGCAGCGGAAGCAGCGCATTGGTCGTCGCGACCAGTCCGAACACGTTGGTCTCGAACGTGCCGCGCCAGGTATCGAGCGACTGCTGCGACGGCGTCGCCGCCATGTCGTCGCGCATGACGCCGGCATTGTTGACGAGGATGTCGAGGCGGCCGTGCTGCTTGCGCACGGTGTCGGCGGCCGCGGCGATGCTGGCGCCATCGGTGACGTCGAGATCGATCGCCTCCACCGGCAGGCCGTCGGCCTGCAGTTTCAGCGTCGCCTCGACGGTCCTGGCGTGATCGCGCCCGGCGAGCAGGGTGCGGACGCCCTGCGTGGCGAGTTGGCGCACCGTTTCCAGGCCGATGCCGCGGGTGGCGCCGGTGACAAGTGCGATCTTGGTGTGGCTGGAAGAGGACGTGGACATGGTGGAACTCCGGGGGGAATGGATTCGGAAAACCTCCCCCTTCGAAGAAGGGGGATCGAGGGGGATTTGCGCTTGGTCCCTGTTGGAAGCGAAAGACAAATCCCATGGCCCTTCAAAGGGGCAGCAACAGGATCAAAGCGGGCGCGTCTCCAATGCCGGGTGGATGCCGGCGCCGTGCGACTCGCCATGCGAAACCAGATCACGCGAGACCAGCTTGCGTAGCGCGACATAGAACACGGGGGTCAGGAACAGGCCGAACAGGGTGACGCCCAACATGCCGGCGAACACGGTGATGCCGGTGGCCGAGCGCACCTCGGCACCGGCGCCGTGCGAGAACACCAGCGGTATCGTGCCGGCGATGAAGGCGATCGACGTCATCACGATCGGGCGCAGGCGCAGGCGGCAGGCTTCCAGCGCCGCTTCGACGATCCCCTTGCCCTGCAGCTCGAGTTCGCGCGCGAATTCGACGATCAGGATCGCGTTCTTGCACGCCAGTCCCATCAGCACGACCAGGCCGACCTGCACGAACACGTTGTTGTCGCCGCCGGTGACCTTGACGCCGATCAGCGCCGCGAGCATGCACATCGGCACGATCAGGATCACCGCCAGCGGCAGCGTCCAGCTTTCGTACAGCGCGGCCAGCACCAGGAAGGCGAGCAGGATCGCCAGCGGGAACACCACCAGCGCGGCATTGCCCTGGGTCGCCTGCTGGTAGCTCAGGTCGGTCCATTCGATGTTCATGCCGTTGGGCAACACCTTGGCCGCCAGCGCGGTCAGCGCGCCCATGCCCTGCGCCGACGACATCACGCGCGGATCCACTTCACCGGCCAGGTCCGCGGCCGGATAACCGTTGTAGCGCAGCACCGGATCCGGGCCGTAGGTCTGGTGGATCTTCACCATCGAACCGATCGGCACCATCTCGCCGCGGTCGTTGCGCGTGCGCAGGTTGGCGATGTCCTCGACGCTGTCGCGGAACGAACCGTCGGCCTGGGCGATCACCTGCCAGGTGCGGCCGAACTGGTTGAAGTCGTTGACGTAGGCCGAACCGAGGTAGGTCTGAAGCGTGTCGAACAATTCGGTCAGCGGAACGCCCTGGGCCTTGGCCTTGACCCGATCGACCTCGGCGTCGAGCTGCGGCACGTTGGCCTGGTAGCTGCTGATCGGGAAGCCCATGCCGGGCGTCTGCGCGATGGTGCCCTGCATCGCACTCACCGCGTTCTGCAGCGCGCCGTAGCCGAGGTTGCCGCGATCCTCGATGAACATCTGGTAGCCCGAACCATTGCCGAGGCCGAGGATCGGCGGCGGCATGAACGAGAAGGTGAAGCCTTCCTGCAGGCCGGCGATCTTCTGGTTGATCTCGGCATTGATTTCCGCCGCGCTGCGATGACGCTCGCTGAAGGGTTTCAGCGGGAAGAACGCCACGCCGGTGTTGGGCGTGTTGGTGAACTGCAGCGCATTCAGGCCGGGAAACGCGATCGAGTGATCGACGCCCTCGGTGTGCATGGCGATGTCGCTGACCTTCTTCAGCAACGCGTCGGTGCGTGCGATCGATGCGCCTTCCGGCAGCTTCACGCCGGCGATCAGGTACAGCTTGTCCTGCACCGGGATGAAGCCGGCCGGCACCAGCTTGAACATCAGGCCGGTCCCCGCCAGCAGCACGAGGTAGACCACGAACACCGCGCCGCGCTTACCGAGCGTGCGCGAGACCGCGCCCTGGTACTTGTCCGAGCCGGTCTTGAAGAAGCGGTTGAAGGGTCGGAACAGCCAGCCGAACAGGCGGTCGATCAGGCGCGTCGGCGCATCCTTCTGGGCGTCGTGCGACTTGAGCAGGCGCGCCGCCAGCGCCGGCGACAGGGTCAGCGAGTTGATCGCCGAGATCACCGTCGAGATCGCGATGGTCACCGCGAACTGCTTGTAGAACTGGCCGGTCACGCCCGACAGGAACGCCATCGGCACGAACACGGCGCACAGCACCAGCGCGATCGCGACGATCGGGCCGGAGACTTCCTTCATCGCCTGGTGCGCCGCGGCGAGCGGCGTCAGGCCTTCCTCGATGTTGCGTTCGACGTTCTCGACGACCACGATCGCGTCGTCGACGACGATGCCGATCGCGAGCACCAGCCCGAACAGGCTGAGCGTGTTGATCGAGAAGCCGAGCAGATGCAGCGCGGCGAAGGTGCCGACGATCGACACCGGCACGGCGATCAGGGGAATGATCGACGCACGCCAGGTCTGCAGGAACAGGATCACCACCAGCACTACCAGCACCACCGCTTCCAGCAGCGTGGTCACCACCGCCTTGATCGAGTCGCGCACGAAGATGGTGGTGTCGTAGACGGCTTCGTACTTGATGCCCGCCGGGAAACGCTTGGACACCTCGTCCATGTTGGCGATCACCGACTTCTGGATCTCGAGCGCGTTGGCGCCCGGCGCCTGGAAGATGCCGATGCCGACCGCGTTCTTGCCGTCGAGCTGCGAGCGCAGTGTGTAGTCGCCCGCGCCCAGTTCGATGCGGGCGACGTCGGACAGGCGCACGATCTCGCCGTCTGCGCCGCTCTTGAGCACGATGTCGCCGAATTCCTTCTCGGTGCTCAGGCGGCCCTGCGCATTGATCAGGGTGAGGAAGCTGCTGTCGGGCATCGGTTCGCCACCGAGCTGCCCGGCGGAAACCTGCACGTTCTGTTCGCGCATCGCCCGCACCACGTCGCCCGCGGTCAGTCCGCGCGAGGCGATCTTGTCGGGATCCAGCCACGCGCGCATCGCGTAGTCGCCGCCGCCGAAGACCTGCGCATCGCCCACGCCGGGCAATCGCGCCAATGCGTCCTTGACGTGCAGGCGCGCGTAGTTGCGCAGGTACAGCGTGTCGTACTTGCCGTTCGGCGAGGTCAGGTGCACCACCATCAGGAAGGTGGGCGACTGCTTCTGCGTGGTCACGCCCTGCCGGCGCACGTCCTCGGGCAGTCGCGCCAGCGCCTGGCTGACGCGATTCTGCACGCGAACCGCCGCGTCGTCGGCATCGGTGCCGGGACGGAAAGTGACCGTCATCTGCAGCACGCCGTCGGAACCCGCGACCGACTTGAGGTACATCATGTCCTCGACGCCGTTGATCGCTTCCTCGAGCGGCGTGGCGACGGTCTCGGCGATCACCTTCGGGTTGGCGCCGGGATACACCGTGCGCACCACCACCGAAGGCGGCACCACTTCCGGGTATTCGCTGATCGGCAGCAGCGGGATCGAGATCAGGCCGGCGGCGAAGATCACGATCGACAGCACCGCGGCGAAGATCGGCCGGTCGATGAAGAATTTGGAAAAGTCCATGACGTTGTCCTTGGTTCGGGCCTTCCACCGCGATTGCGGGAAAGAGCCTTCTCGCTTCCCCGCGGATTGCAGGAAAGTTTTTTGGTTGAGGCGGCGACGTGCGTGTTGCTGGCGGAAGCCGAAACGACTTCGCCGTGATCGACGGTGGGGTCAGGTATGGATCAGGCGGCCGCCGGCGAACGACCAGTTTTCCCAGCCCGTTTCCTTGAAGCAGACCATGACGTGCTCCGGGTCCAGGCCTTGCTGCGACAAGTTGTCCATGAGCCCGGCGAGCAGCTGCTTCTTCACCTTGACGCTGCGACCGACCGACCAGAGGATTTCGATGAGCACGAAATCCTCCGTCCGTGGCGACGCGAGGTCCGGGTAAGTCGGATCGAAGCGGAAGTCATCGGCGTCGAGTTCGATGACGCGCTGGAAGCGATCGGTCGCGGGAACGCCGGACGACACCAGCGCCGCGTGCACGGCGTCCAGCACGCCGGCCTTGAAGGCGGCCGGTTTCGGCTTGCGGACAGTGATGGTGACCAATGGCATGACGATTCCTCCAGTGCGATGCGCGACCGCTTCGTCGCGCATCGCTCGTTTGCGGATTACTTCAGCGCGACCTGCGGCGGCGTCGCCGTCGCATCCATCGCGACCAGTTTCGGCGCCACCGGCATGCCGGGCATGAACACCTTCTGCACGCCCTGCACGATCACCTTGTCGGTCGGCGCCAGGCCGGAACTCACCACGCGCAGGCCGTCGATGGTGCGACCGAGCACGACGTCCTTGCGCATCGCCTTGTTGCCGGCGCCGAGCACGTAGACGTATTTGCGGTCCTGGTCGGTGAGCACGGCCTTGTCGTCGACCAGCATCGCCTTGAACTCGCCGCTGCCCTCGATCTGCACGCGCGCGAACAGGCCCGGCGTGAACACGCGGTCGGGATTCTGCAGTACCGCGCGGGCGCGGATGGTGCCGGTGTTCGGGTCGACCTGGTTGTCGATGAAGTCGACGGTGCCGGTGTGCGGATAGCCCTGCTCGTTGGCCAGGCCGATCCGCACCGGATTGCTCGAGCGGGTGCGTTCGCCCTTGCGCGCCAGTTCGTTGTAGCGCAGGTAGGTCTGCTCGTCGCTCTCGAAATATACGTACATCGGATCCTGCGAGACCAGCGTGGTCAGCAGCGTCGAATCGGTCTGGGCGAGGTTGCCTTCTGTGATGAGGGCACGACCGGCGCGGCCGTCGATCGGCGCACGCACCTGGGTGAACTGCAGGTCGAGTTGTGCGGCGGCGACCGCGGCTTCGGCGGCGCGCACGCCGGCATTGCCCTGTGCGGTGGCGGCGCGGCGCGTCTCGAATTCCTCGCGCGAGATCGCCTTGGCCTCGACCAGGGCCTGCGCGCGGGTGTCCTGGGTCTGCGCGAGGTGCGCTTCGCTGCGTGCACGTTCGAGTTGCGCCTGTGCCTGGTCGAGCGCGGCGCGATAGGGACGCGGATCGATCACGAACAGCAGGTCGCCCTTGCGGACTTCCTGGCCTTCCTTGAACGCGACGCGTTGCACGTAACCGCTGACGCGCGGACGCAGTTCGACGGTTTCGACCGCGGCGATGCGACCGGTGAGGTCGTCCCATTGGTGCACCTGCTTGCTCAGCACGGTGGCGACGCTGACTTCCGGTGCCGGCGGTGGCGCCGCACCCGGTGCCGCCTCGCTGCTGCAGGCGGAGATGGCCACGGCGATCAGCGCACTCAGCACGAACACGGCGGCGGTCGCCTGGACGGGGGAACGGCGGACTCGGATCTCGGGCATGCCCGAACGGAGCGCGCCGGGAAAAGCGGGTGATTTGCGGACGTTCATCGGGGGGAGGTTTCCTGGTTGGGGTTCGGGTTCGGGGCGCCCAGCGAACGCAGCAGGGCGCGTGCGTCCTGCAGGTAGCGTGCGGGCAACAGCGCGGTGCCGCGCTCCGTTTCTTGCGACGGTGTCGGGGTCGCGGCAGCGGATGGCGTTGATGCAGTGGGTTTCGGTGTGCGCGTGGCGGGCTGCGTTTCGCGATCGATGTCGTCGCTCCACAGATCGAAGCCGAGCGGATGCGAGGCATAAGGAACGATCGCCTGCGTGGGTTGCGGCTGGCCCTGCGTTTCCAGCATCGCCAGTGCACGGCGTGCGATCGAATCGGCGCTCGGCCAGGTGGTGCAGGCGTGGCGCGCGTTGTCGTCGGTGCGCACTGGCGAGTCGACTGCGAGCAGTTGTACGCGCACGGGGAACGCACGCGCCTCGTCGTGCAGCACGCGCGCCAGCATGCGCAGCGCGGCGGCACCGATCGAACGATGGCCGTAACCGGCCCAGGGTTGTTCCGCGCCGGGGCCGCCGATCAGCACATAACCGCCATGGCCGTGCTCGGCCAGCAGGGGCAGCAGGTGGCGGGCGGCGAACAGGTGCGGCAGCAGGTCCTCGTCGAGGCGACGACGCAGGAATTCGGCTGGCTGGTCGAGCAGGCGACCGCGACCGCAGTCGCCGCAGATCGCGGCAACCACGCCGGCGACCGGGCGACCGAGGCCGCGCAGTTGCGCGACCAGGGTCGCGGCATCGCCATCGCTGGCCACGGACGCAGGCAACATGACAAGGTCCGCAGCGGCATGACGCTCGCGCAATGCCAGCAGCGCGGCCTCGTCACGGGCGATGGCGATCACCGGCCTTCCGGCGGCCACGGCGGCCGCTACCACCCTGCTGCCGATGGCCCCGGTGGCGCCCAGGACAATCAAACTACTGGTCATTGTCCCGCTCCCGGGATTTTGTCTCCCGAAAATGGGGTGTCACGATCGGCCTTCGGCCTCGTCAGCACTGCATCCACCAAGGGCAGCACCAGCATCGTCACCGGCAGGGCCAGCAGGCCTGCGAGTCCCCAAGCCTGCCAGAATGACACGTCAAACCATTGATTGAAAACAAAAGATGCCAGCACCAGCAGGTCGATCAGGACGAACAGGACCAGGCTGGAATACAGGACTTGGCGGCGGGTGCGGGCGCTCATGGCAGGCCTCGTGTCTCGGGATGCGACACAAGGTAGCCCCGCAACCGGCACTTGATTAGTCGCTGAATCGGGGAATAATTGTCCCCGTTGTGGGCCAATGCCCATGCACCGACTGGAGCTCCCCATGGCCCGCGATCTCAACGACACCCTCGTCTTCGTCAAGGTGGTCGAGCACGGCAGTTTCATCGCCGCTGCCAAATCACTCCGCCTCCCCAAGACCACCGTCAGCCGCAAGGTGCAGGACCTGGAAACGCGCCTCGGCGCGCAACTGCTGCATCGCACGACCCGCAAGCTCGGCCTGACCGAGGCCGGCAACGTCTACTTCGAACACAGCCAGCGCATCGCCCGCGAACTCGATGAAGCCGAGAGCGCAGTCGGCCAGTTGCAGGGCGGACCGCGCGGCTGGTTGCGCATCACCGCGCCGTACTCGCTCGGGATCGAACGCATCGCGCCGCTGCTCGGCGAGTTCCACGCACGCCATCCCGAGGTGCGCGTGGAGATGTTGCTGAGCAACGAACCGCTGGACCTGATCGACAAGGAGATCGATGTCGCCCTGCGCGTCGGCAGCCTGCCGGATTCGAACCTGGTCGCGCGCAAGCTCACGGTGCTGCGCACCCAGGTATATGCGAGTCCGGCCTACCTCGAGCGCCACGGCGAGCCCTTGCACCCCGACGACCTGCAGCACCACCGCACCCTCGGCATGCAGAAGATGCACCGCAACGGCCATTATTTCTGGCCGCTGAGCGATGGCGAGAACACGGTCGAATACCGCATCGATCCGGTCATGGTCGCCAACGATCCGGCCGGCGTGCGCGGCGCGCTGCTGAGCGGCGAAGGCCTGATGCTGGCCAGCGACATCATGGTCAAGGCCTATGCCGAACAGGGCTACGTGCGCCGCGTGCTGGCCGGATGGACCGGACCGGAATACGAGCTCAACGCGCTGTTCCCGCGCGGCCAGGTGACCTCGCCGAAGATCCGCGCCTTCGTCGACTTCCTGCTCGAACGCCTGAGCTTCGACGCCGACTACATGCAGATCCTGTGTCCGGATGCGCGCGCGCGTTGCATGGCGGCGAAGAAGGCGACGGATTCGGCCACGACGGTCACCGCGGAACTGGCCAAGGCCTCGAAGCGGTCGACGGCGGCCGAGGAAACGCCCGACGACGAGGATGTCGAGCTGGTCTAGCGGTCTGGAACATCGATGTGGGAGCGGCCATGGCCGCGATGAGCAACGAGCAAGGTTCCATCGCGACCATGGCCGATCCCACTGCCAGGACGCGCGACCGCCATTCCCGCAGGGCTAGCCTGCGCTAGCGTTCCGAAGGGCCGCTGTCGTCATAGCCGCGACGCACGAACAGGTCCGGCTGGATCAGGTCGACGAAAGCGCGCGCCTGCGGTGACAGGTACTTGCCCTTGCGCATCACCACGCCGTAGCTGCGCGCCGGGAAATACCGTGCCAGCGAACGCGCGGCGAGGCGTTCGCGATCAGCATCGGTGAGGCAGATCGAGGTGACGATGCTGATGCCCATGCCCATCGCCACGTATTGCTTGATCACTTCCCAGCCGCCGACTTCCAGCGCCACCGTGTAGGGCACCCGATTCTGCTGGAACACCAGGTCGACGAGGCGGTAGGTGGTCAGGCGTTTCGGCGGCAGGATCAGGCCGTAGGGCGAGAGATCCTCCAGCGCCAGTTCGCGTTTCTTGGCCAGTGGATGATCGGGCGGGGTGATCAGCATCGGATCGAAGTTGTAGACCGGCGCGTAGCCGAGGTCGGCGGGGACGTCGAGCATCGAACCGACCGCGAGGTCGACATCGTCCGAGCGCAGCAGGTTGAGGCCCCCGGCGCCGGTGACGTTGTGCAGGGTCAGGCGCACGCCCGGCTGTGCGGCGCGGAAAGCTTCGACGATCTTCGGCAGCAGGTAGAGGATGGTGGAGCTGCCGGCCGCGACATGAAGTTCGCCGGCGTCGAGGCCGCGGACCTGCTCGCGGAAGGCGCCGTCGAGCCCGTCGATGCCTTCGACCAGCGGTCGCGCCAGTTCATACAGCGCCTCGCCTTCGCGGGTCGGGACCAGCCGGCG
>Ga0193708_1000432_pt1 | contig 10192 bp, 9 predicted proteins | sample H3c1metaG_FD_160570 | JGI IMG/M metagenome (GOLD analysis project Ga0193708, IMG submission 160570) | Soil microbial communities from a riparian zone of the East river system, Colorado, United States - H3c1 | ecosystem: Environmental > Terrestrial > Soil > Riparian zone | place: USA: East River...
GTGACCGGCTGCAGCGCATAGCGCCACAGCGCCCCGTCTCGTTGCTGCACATCGATCCGTGTTTCCGCGTTCGGCACGCCCTCGACTTCCTGCATGCGGAAGAACGGCGTGCCGCGCTCCAGGCGCGAGTGGCGCACCAGCGGAAAGCGCAATTCAGGCAGCGCCGGCGCGATGGCGAGATAACGCTTGTCGATCCTGCGCTTGCGGAACAAGGCGTGGTACTGCGCACGGGTCTGGCGGCGTGTCGAGAACAACACCAGGCCGGCCGTGGCGCGATCGATGCGGTGCAGCGGCACCAGGTCGGGGTTGTCGAAGCGCCGCACCAGGCGCGCCAGCAGCGTGTGCTCGACGTGGCCGCCGACCGGCGCCACCGGCAGGAAATGCGGCTTGTCCGCCACCAGCAGGTCGTCGTCGACGTGCAGGACGACTTCTTCGAACGGGATCGGCCGCTCGTCCACGACTTCGCGGAAATAACGCACGACAAGCCCGTTGCGATACGGATGCTCCGCGTCGAGCGCGCGTCCCTCGCCGTCGGTCACGCGGCCGCGCGCCATGCGGTCGCGCCATTGTTCGCGCGTGATGCTGGGAAAGCGGTCGCAGAGGCAATCGAGCACGGTGGCCCAATCGCCGGCCGGCAATTGCACGCTGCTGGCGGCCACGCCGCTGCCGTCGCGCGCCGCGGTCGTGTCGCCGGTAGCGCGCATCGGCGCCGTCACTCTTCCGCGGCGGCCGCCTCGCGGCCCTGTTGCCGGATCAGTGCTTCCTCGCGCGCATCGTTGATCGCGTGGCGAATGGCATCGAGATCGATGTCGCGCTCGTCCGGGGTGTAGTCGCCGGTCAGCACGCTGTCCGGACGCAGTTCGCCGGTCTCGAACAGCAACCACATCTCTTCCGCGTAGTAGGTATTCAGCAGCTCGGGCGCGAAACGGCCCAGGCAGGCAGTGATGTTGTTGACGTCGCGCTGCAACATCGCGCGCGCGGCGTTATTGCCGGCGGCGCTGACGACCTGCGGCAGGTCGATGATCACCGGGCCCTCCGGCGCGACCAGCACGTTGTACGCGGACAGATCGCCGTGGATCAGCCCGACGCAGAGCATGCGCACGACCTGGCGCACGAGGAAGGTGTGGTAGTCGCGCGCAACTTCGGGCGTGAGCTCCACCTCGCCGAGGCGTGGCGCCGAGAAGCCGGCGGCGTCGGTGACCAGTTCCATCACCAGCACGCCGTGGAAGTAACCGAACGGTTGCGGCACGCGCACGCCGGCCTCGCTCAGCTGGTACAGGGCTTCGACCTCGGTGTTCTTCCAGGCCGCTTCCTGCTGCTTGCGTCCGTACTTGGTGGCCTTGCCGATCGCGCGCGTCTCGCGGCTGCCGCGCACCTTGCGGCCTTCCTGGTATTGCACGCGCTGCTGGAAGCTGCGTTGCGCCATGTCCTTGTAGACCTTGGCGCAGCGCACTTCGCCTGCACTGCGGACGACGTAGACGGCGGCTTCCTTGCCGCTCTTGAGCGGCCGTACGACCTGGTCGATGACGCCGTCGTCGATCAGCGCCTGCAGGCTGTGTGGGGTTTTCATTGCATCCGGGGGGTCGCCGCGAGCGGCGGACCGCACATGCTACGCGGCTGGCGCGCTTCCCGCGTGCAGGACGCGAGCCACGGCCCTGTACCATTCCGGCCACGCTGCCGCGCCCCGCGACGATGCCCGCTCCCCTGCCCGCTCCGCAATCGCCATCGCAAGCCCGGCATCGTGGCTGGCGCCGCGCGCTGCCGCTCGCGCTCAGCCTCGGCATCCTGGCGCTGGCCCTGCACGCGCTGGCGTCGGAGTTCTCGGCGCACGGCTACCACGCGGTGAACAAGGCGTTCCACGCACTCGATCGCGGCCGCATCGCACTGGCCCTGCTGTTCAGTTTGGGCAGCTATGCCTGCCTGGTCGGCTTCGATGCGATCGGCTTGCGCCGCAGTCAGCGTCATGTGGCGCCGTTGCGACTCGTCTTCACGGCGTTCCTCGCCCACGCCGTCGGCCACACGCTCGGCTACGCCGCGCTGACCGGTGGCGCGGTGCGCTGGCGTGGTTACGGTGACGCGGGCCTCGCCGCGGCCGACATCGGCCAGGTCGTGCTGATGAGCACGCTCGGCTTCGTGTTCGGCGCATGGGTCCTGCTCGCGTTCGCGCTGATGTTCGAGCCGGCGGCGGCGGCACGGGTCCTGCCGGTCGCGGCCGCTACGGTTCGCGTCCTGGGGATGTCGCTTGCGCTGGGCTTCGTCGTGCTGCTGGCGGTGGCCGGTCGCGCGGGTCGTACGCTGCGGATCAGGCGACACGAACTGTGGTTGCCGGACAGACGCACGATCCTCGTGGTGTCGGCGCTGAGCGTGGCCGAGCTGGCGCTCGCAGGCGCGGCGCTATACGTGCTGTTGGCGCCGCTGCCGGGGACAGGATTTCCCGGATTCATCGGGCTGTGGCTGGTCGCGATCGTCGCCGGTCTGGTGTCGAGCGTTCCGGGCGGCCTCGGCGTGTTCGAGTGGAGCCTGCTCAAGTTGTTGCCCGGCGTCGCGCCCGCGATGGTGCTGGCGGCGGCGCTGGTGTATCGCGTGACGTACTACCTCGTGCCGTTGGCGCTGTCGGCGTTGTTGGCGACGATCGCCAGCGCACGCGGCCCGGTCGCGCGCCGCGCCGGACCGGCGCGTGCGGCGTGGAGCGCGCTGCGGCCGTGGTTGCCGCGGATCGTGGCGCTGGCGGTGTTCACGGTCGGTGCGGCGCTGGTGATCGACGGGACCCTGCCGACGCCGAAGCACCGCCTGGTCGGGACCGCGCTGCCGTTGCTCGAGACCTCGCATCTGCTAGCCAGCCTCGGCGGCGTGGTGTTGCTGCTGATCGGGCAAGGCCTGCAGCGTCGCAGCCATGCGGCCTGGGCGCTGGCGTTGGCCTTGTGCGTCGCGCTGCCGGTGCCGATGTGGTTTCGCGGCAGCCATCTGGTGGTATCGCTTTCGACGCTGCTGGTCGCCGTCGTGCTGTGGGCGGCGCGGCGCGAGTTCTATCGTGAGGGCGCATTGCTCGACGAGGCCCTGTCATGGCCATGGTTGCGCAACCTCGGTCTGGTGCTGGTGGCCACGTCATGGCTGCTGTTCTTTGCCTACAGCCATGTCGAATACCAGCACGAGCTGTGGTGGCAGTTCGCGATGTCCGACAATGCGCCACGCGCATTGCGCGCGTGGCTGGTGGTGAGCCTGGCGGTGACTGCCTTCGGGCTCGCGCGCCTGCTGCGTTCGGCGCGCGCGCCGCTGCCGCCGACCGGCGACGACGTGCTCACCGCGCTGGCGCCAGTCCTGGCCGGCGCCACGGATACCCAGGCCAACCTGGTATTCACCGGCGACAAGGCCTTGTTGCGCGATGACGCGGACCGCGGCTTCGTGATGATGCAACGCCATGGCGGGTCGCTGATTGCGATGGGTGATCCGGTCGGCCCGCCGGACGTCGCACGCGCGCTGATCTGGCGTTTCCGCGAAGAGGCCGACCGCCTCGGCCTGCGGCCGGTGTTCTACCAGGTCGGCGAGCAGTACTGGCAGACCTACCTCGACCTGGGCCTGAGCCTGGTCAAGCTGGGCGAGGAAGCGCTGGTGCCGCTGGCGGATTTCCACCTGGAAGGCCGCGAACACGCGGACCTGCGCCAAGCCTGGAATCGCGGCAAGCGCAGCGGCTTGACGTTCCGCGTCGCCGACGCCGGCGATGTCGACGCGCTGCTGCCGGAGCTGGCAGCGGTGTCGGACGACTGGCTCGACGAAAAATCCGGTGGCGAGAAGGGCTTTTCGCTCGGCAGCTTCGATCCGCAGTACCTGCGCCGCTTCCCGATCGCGCTCGTCGAAGCCGGTGGAGGCATCGTCGCCTTCGCCAACCTGTGGTCAGCGCCAGCCAGCGGCGAACTGTCGGTCGACCTGATGCGCCACGTCGCCGATGCGCCGAAAGGCACGATGGATTTCCTGTTCGTCGAACTGTTCCTGTGGGGCCGCGCCCAGGGCCATAAGCGCTTCTCGCTGGGCATGGCGCCGTTGTCGGGCCTCGCCGAGCATCGCCTGGCCGGCCGCTGGAACCGCATCGCCAATCTGATCGCCCGCCATGGCGGGCGTTTCTATGGTTTCAGCGGGCTGCGCCGCTTCAAGTCGAAGTTCGATCCGGTCTGGCGCCCGCGCTACCTCGCCGCGCCGGGCGGCATGCATCTGCCGGCGGCCCTACTCGATGCGACGCGATTGATCTCGATGGATCCGCGCCACGACGGGCAACGTACTGCTGGAGTTGTAGGCGCACACGACATCAAGGCGTTGTGACTCGCACGTTGTCGGATGTCTCAAGGCTGCGATCGCGCACCCGCCGTACGCAGGATCGTCGTCGCGAGCCGCGCCTGGTCGTTGCCCATGTGGTGGTCGCCCGCCAATGCGACGATGTGCGCTGCGCCCGTCGGCAATGACGGACACAAGGCATCGTCGTCGTCGCGGCCGTAGACGCACAGCGTGCGCGTCGGGTCCATGCGCGCGACTTCGGGCGCGATCGGCAGGCCCTGGCTGCTGCCGCCGAGCCAGTTCGAGAGGTGGAATTCGAAATCGGCGCGCTTGCCGGCCGACAACAGCGCCGTCAGCGCTACCGTCTTGCGGGTCGCCGACGGCAGGCGGTTGACCGCCGCCGGCAACACGTCGGCGCCCTGCGAGAATCCGATCACCAACACGCGTGAACGATGCCAGTGGTGGGCGTAGTAGCGCACGATGCGATCAAGATCGTCGGCAAACCCCTGCGGCGTGCGCGCGACCCAGAAATAACGCAGCGCATCGACGCCCGCCACCGGCACGCCGGCGGCCGCCAGCGCGGCTGCGACGTCGTGGTCGAACCTCGCCCAGCCGCCATCGCCCGAAACGAAGACAGCGAACGTATCGGTGTTGCCTCCAGCACGCGCGGCAATCTCGATGATCGGCAGGCCGGCGAGATCCTTCGGTGGTGGCGGCACGCTGACATCGCGCCGCGCGCCGATGCTCAGCAACGCAGCGCGTACGGCCGGTATGACATCGCCGTCGCCATCGCGCTCGATGGCCTGCGCGCCGGGCACGGCGGCGATGAATCGGCGCGCAAGGCCCGAGCAGTGGTGCTCGGCAGGGACCGGCGCGACCGCCCAGGGCGAACGCAACGGTGCCGGCGACAACACCGCGCCGCCGCGGGCCCCGGGCGCGATCTTGAGCGTGCCCGCCGGGCAGATCGCCTTCGGCAGCACCAGCACCGGACAGAAGCCGACCGAGACCGCGCCGGCCAGGGTGCCTTGCCGCGCCTGCGCATCGAGTGCATAGGCCAGGGCAGCGCCTTCGCCATCGCCGAGCACGATCGCGGCATGGTAGGTCGGCAAACGGTAGTAGGCCTGCACGTAACGCGCGAAATTCTCGACATCGCCGGCGCCGAAGATGCAGTCGTCGCCGTCCTTGGCCAGTGCGCGTTCCAGCCGACGCACGTCGACCAGCGCGACCATCGCGCCATCAGCGGTCAGCGCGGCAGTCCGGACTTCGCGTTGTGCCGGATTCACGCCATCGACGAACCACACCACGAAGCGCCGCACCTCGCCCGCCGGTCGCCGTATCGGAACCTGCGCGAAGCGACCGTGCGAGATCGTCGCTGCGAGCGGTGCTGCGGCAAGTGCCGGCATCGATAGCGCTGCCATCGCTACGAGGATTGACGACGACGCCATGATCACCGCCAGCAACAGCGTCGCCGGCGCCATTCGCCGCGGCAAGCCCGTGCGCCATCCCCTCATCGGTCATCGTCCGTACAGTCGATCGGCGCACGATAGCTAAAGCGTTCGATGCCTGCACCACCGCAGCCGCGCCTTCGTTCGACCATGGCAGTTTGTATTGCCGAGAAGTGTGGCGTGAGGGCGCCTTAAGCGGCGATCGCGTACGATGGGGGCGTCGCACGTTCATCGAGCGCGTTTCGCCCGGCCCGCCATCCCGTCGCCGTTTCGCTCCCATTTCCCGCGTCGCATCCCGCTCCGGGATGCCGCCCCCTCCGGGAGCCCACCATGCCGGGCTACACCACACGCCAGCAATCCGTCCGCCTCGGCGGCTATGACTATCGCATCCGTTCGCTCAGCGACATCCAACAGTTCGCCGATCCGGACCACCTTGCCCAGCGTGTCGGCATTTCTTCGGCGCAGTGGAGCTTGTTCGGCCAGGTCTGGCCGTCCGGACGCCTGCTGGCCGAAACGATGAGCGGCCACGATGTCGCCGGCAAACGCATCCTGGAATTGGGCTGCGGTCTCGGCCTCGCCAGTCTGGTGCTGCAGCGGCGCGGCGCGGATGTCGTCGCCAGCGACCACCACCCGCTGGCCGGTCCTTTCCTGGCCTACAACTCGGCGCTCAACGGCCTGCCGGCGGTCGTCTATCGCGAACTGCGCTGGGACGTGCCGCACGACACCCTCGGCCGTTTCGACCTCATCATCGGCAGCGACGTGCTGTACGAGCGCGGCCACGCCGACCTGCTCGCGGCGCTGCTGGTCAGGCATACCCATGCGCAATCCGAAGTGCTGATCACCGATCCCGGCCGCGGCAACAGCGCTCCATTCACGCGCGCGCTTGCGGCGCTCGGCTACGACGTGGTCGAACAGCGCGGCCGCATGAACGAAGCCGATCTTCCGCCGTTCCGTGGACGCCTGCTGAGCTACCGGCGTTCGGGGTCCGGCCCTGTCGTCACGAGCACGCTGCAATGAGCGATCACGACGAACATGCGGACCACGACCCGTACGCAGAATCGGTCGATCCGTCGGTGTCGTGCAGCGCCTGCGATGCGGTGTGTTGCCGGCTGACCGTGCTGGTGATGCCCGAGGACAACGTCCCGCGCCACCTCGTCGACCGCACGCCCGAAGGCCTCGAGGTGATGGCGCGCGGCGAGGACGGCTGGTGTATCGCCGTCGACGAGCAACGCATGTGCTGCTCGATCTACGAACAGCGCCCGGCGATCTGCCGCAAGTTCGCGATGGGTAGCCCGTATTGCCGCGACGAGCGCGAGACCTATCGGCACAGCATGGCGAACGGGATTCCGTTGAAGCTGTACGCTTGAAGCTGCGAGGAACTCGCCACTGCCCGTGTCGTCATCCCAGCGCAAGCTGGGACCCATTTTGATCTTCGCGACTTGGAACCAAGGTCAAGATGGATCCCAGCTTGCGCTGGGATGACGAGACTGGGTCAGTTGAATTTGCAGGGATAGCGAGCGCCCGGTCAATCCGGCTTCCTCCCCGACGCCACCGGCACATGCCACACCGCGTACTGCGGCGGAGTCGCGATCGCCAAGATCATCGCGTCGAAATCCGCGACCAACTCCGCCAGTTCGCGCCCGGTAGCTTGTGCGAGCGCCTCGGCGAAACCATCGCGCCACGCCGCGATGATGCCGGCAAAGGTCGCGCGCGGCACGCGCAGCGTGTCGACGATGACGTAGTCCATCGCGATGTCGAGATAACCGGCGCGTTCCATCAGCGGCGGCGTATGCCGGCCGATGCGGCCATCGCAGCCGACGCTGTCCAGGAACACCATCGGGTTGTCGAGCCAGAAGCGGTCGGGATCGCGCGCGCCGCGCGGCATCTGCAGCATGCCGTAGTCCTCCGACAGCAGGTGCAGCCAGCCACCGGGCCTGAGCACGCGCGTGATCTCGTCGAGCACGTGCGCGAAATCCGGCACCGCCTGCGACATGTGCCGGCATACCACCAGGTCGAAGCTGGCGTCCTCGTACGCGAGGGCGAAGGCATCGCCCTCGGCATAGGTGATGCGCGCGCCATAGTCGGTACTGGCCTCGCGCGCCATCGCCAGGTTCTGCGGCAGGATGTCGATGCCCGTGAGCGAGGCCTGAGGATACCGGTGCGCGAGCCGCCTGGTGATCTCGCCCGTGCCGCAACCCAGGTCGAGGATGTGTAGAGGACCGGACAGGCCATAGCGTTCGAACAGCGCCTGCTCCTGCGGCCAGATCGCATCGGCCTGGTGCGTGAGCGTGCGCACCATCGCGGCATCGCCCATCTGCTCTGCCTGCGGATTGCGGTTGTCTTTCATGACGGAGGCTGCCTGCGGGAGCTTCGAGCGGAGCATTGGATTGTCGTCCATACGCCCGTGGGTATCCAAGCGCATGGGCCTCGCCACGCCCGCCCTTCTACATCTCCGGCGTCGTCTTCTCGATGATCTTCATCGACTCGGCGTTCTTGCGGTTCCATTCCGCTTTTTCGGCTTCCGTCATGCCGAGCTGGATCTTCGGCGGCGTCGGTGCGGAGGGCAGCGGCACCGGTGCGGCCAGCGGTCTCGCCGGCGCCGCAACACGTGGCCGCGGTGCGATGACGGGCGCTGCGATGGTCTGCGCGGCACGCGCTTCACGACGCAGGATCTCGGCCTGCCGCAGCCCGATGGCCACGCGCAGCACGAATACGAGCGCGAGCACCGTTGCCAAGCCAATGCCGGCGACGGCCAGCGTCCTGCCCAGCGAGACACCGCGCGCGCCGCGCCAGCTGCGCATCTCCGCCGGATCGACGTTACGCCAGCCCGAAGCGGGCGCCGGTTCCGGCGCCGGCAACGGCCCGAGCAGCGCGCGCAGCGCGTCGCCGTCGACCAGCTGCACCTCGCCTCGTCTCGCCGCGGCTTCCTTCGCCCGTTCGGTGAACTCGCCGCTGCTGACCACGATGGCGCCGGTAGCGCCTTCATTGACCATGATGCCGAGCAATTGGTGCACGACGTTGTGCGGCACCTGCCGGGCATTCCAGTGCTTGCATTCGACGATCACGTACTCGTCGCCGCGACGCAGCTTGAGGTCGATGCCGCCATCGTAGCGGCTGCCGGATACCGCCGTCCCGACATGCTCGACGGCGTATCCCTGGCCGCGATAGTGCACGGCCAGCAGCGTCTCCAGTGCCTGCCACGTCATTTGCGACAACGCGTCGCTGCGGCGGTTGCGTACCCTTTTCAGCATCGTCCGCTCCAGTTTCCCGGGCCGGGCAGCCCTCCATCCGGTGCGCCCGTGTGCTCAGTAGCTTCCCGCGCTCAGCTTCCCGCGCTCAGCTTCCCATGAAGTCCTTCTTGCCGAGTTCGACGCCGTTATGCCGCAACAGCGCGTAGGCGGTCGTAACGTGGAAGAAGAACTGCGGCAGGCCATAGTTGAGCAGATAGGCCTGGCCGACGAACCTGCGCTCCTTCGGCGTGCCCGGACGCAGCACGACCTCGCGGTCCTCGCTCCCATCGAAGCGCGCGGCGTCGAGACCGCTGATGAAAGCGATCGTCTTCGCCACCAGCGCGCGCAGTTCGGCGAAGGTCTGTTCGCTGTCGTCGAACACCGGCAACTCGACACCGGCGAGGCGGCCCGACACACCCTTGGCGAAATCGCAGGCAATCTGTACCTGTTTCAGCAACGGGAACATGTCGGGGAACAGGCGCGCCTGCAACAGCGCGGCCGGATCGATCTTGCGCTCGGCTGCATGGGATTCGGCTTTCGCCAGCAGGTTGTCGAGGCTACCGAGCATCTGCCTGAACACGGGGACCGATGCAGCGTGCATGGAAAGCGTCATTCGCGTATCTCGCTTGATGGGGCCGGCTATTCAAGCAGAAATGCGTGACGACCACACGCACCCTGTCGTCCCGAACGCAGTGAGGGACCTGCTGTGCTCTTGTTGCTGCAGCAAAGCGAGCAACAGATTCCTCACAGAGTTCGCGATGACAAAACAATAAGAAAGACCCTACTGGCGCAGCAGGTAGACCGGCAGGGCGACCAGGGCAAGCAGTCCCACGATCGCCAGCACCGTCAGCAGTACGCGCAAGGGTTGTTCGCGCAGCACGCTGGCGAAGGTCTCGGCGGTGCCCTCGCGCCTGGCCGTTTCGTATTCGGCGCGCACGCGCGTCTGACGCGCGGCCTGGTAGTCCGCCATGAAGCGCTTGGCTTCGGCGAGGTCGCCGTCACGGCTCAGCCAGATGCCGCCGTACGAAATGCCCCAACGGCTGGGCTGGGTTTCGTAGTAAGCGATGCCGTTGGCATCGAGCATCGCGCGCACGTCCTCGATCTCGTCCTCGAGCACGTTGCGCAGGTTGAGCAGCAGTTTCGACATGGCGCGATCATAGCGCGCGCGGCCGGGCGGCTCCGATCGGGAGCCGCAGCACCTGTCGTCCCGACGTTGTCAGCGACTCGCAGTGCTCGCCTGCGCACAGGCCG
>Ga0193708_1000433_pt1 | contig 10191 bp, 6 predicted proteins | sample H3c1metaG_FD_160570 | JGI IMG/M metagenome (GOLD analysis project Ga0193708, IMG submission 160570) | Soil microbial communities from a riparian zone of the East river system, Colorado, United States - H3c1 | ecosystem: Environmental > Terrestrial > Soil > Riparian zone | place: USA: East River...
AAATGTGAAGGCAATACTGTAACAATGACAGCAACAGGCGGGTCGCAATATGCATGGACGGGACCAAATGGATTTACAGGAACAGGCTCACCCCTGGTTGTAAATAACCTGCAGCTCAACCAGGCCGGTAAATATTATGTAACAGTAACGGGCGCCGCAGGCTGCACCCGGTTGGATTCAACTATTATCGTTGTAAACCCTGCACCCATTGCCACTACTGGTTTTGCAAATGCATCTATCTGTGAAAAAGACAGCATACAACTATCAGCTGCCGGGGGGATATCATACGAATGGATACCATCAACGGGGCTTTCTAATGCTAATGTGCCTGATCCAAAAGCATCACCGGCTTCAACATTCTTATACTTAGTGATCGCTGGCAACGCTCTTTCCTGCAAGGATACTGCTGCCGTTCTTATCAATGTGGTAAACAAGCCCTTTGTTAATGCCGGTCCTGATAAAACAATATTGAAAGGGCAATCAATCCAATTGACCGGGACGATCACCGGTAATGGAAATACTTTTTCATGGTCACCGGCAACCCATATCAATGATATTTTTTCCCTTCAGCCGATAGTAAATCCACCGGCAGATACACGGTATATATTAAGCGCTGTTTCAAATTCCGGTTGCGGAACATCAACAGATACAATGCTGGTAAAAGTATATAATGGCATTTTTATCCCCAATGCTTTTTCTCCCAACGCTGACGGGTTGAATGATACCTGGAGCATCCCTGCCCTTAGTACTTATCCATCCTTCGAGTTATTTGTTTATGGGCGTTGGGGGCAATTGGTATTTTATACAAAAGATAAGCAACTGCCCTGGGATGGAACTTATAAAAATACACCTTGTCCCAACGGGACTTATACCTACATTATCAAAGCGGGCAATGATGTGCTGAAAGGTAATGTTATGATCATAAGATAAAAATCTCTGCTATTAAAATACCTAATCTTTCGCCGTTGTTGGTGTTCGTGCTGATGGTAATGTGGCCGGGCGGTCACCAACAACACAGCATGCTGTTTTTGCAGAATTGAAAAATGCTTGCAATAATATACTCCCCACGGATTAACGGATTAACCAATTAACGTCTTAACGTTTTTCACCGTTGTTGGTGTTCGTGCTGATGGTAATGGGCCGGGCAGTCACCAACAACACAGCATGCTGTTTTTGCCGAATTGAAAAATGCTTGCGATAATATACTCCCCACGGATTAACGGATTAACCAATTAACGTCTTAACGGACACCCCTGCACAAAACAATCTTTTCTGTCATTTCCGGCATAAACGGCACCCATTTTTGTAAGGCCGGCATCCCTTTTCTAAAATTGTCCCGCAATTGTACAATTCAGGACTAACGGGATGGTCCTTAACTCATCCCCAAGCTAAGAAATGAAAACAATACAACAAGGATCTTTACCGTAAATGTAAATGACATAACAATGTTAGAGAATTTTAATATGCTGAAGGAATATGGAGCCGCAAGGCCCATTACTAAAAAAATAAAGATCACCGTAACAGGCGCTACTGGTATAACAATTACCTTTAAAGCGCTTGACGGAGAAGCTGTGTTAAACGCAGTGCAATTAAAAAAGGCAGATTAAGCCCGCACATTTAAATTGACGATTAAACCAAACAGGATGACCAATTCATTAAAAATGCGAAGTAAATTATTTTACAAAGCAGCTGCCATCATTTTTATGCTGCTGTTTGTTCAAAATTCCTTTGCTCAAAAGGTAAATGTCAAAAAGCAATTCAGGAATGCGGGAAAGCAGGTATCTTATATGTTATCAGTGATCGATTCGGCAAGAGCAGCGGGAGCCGGCCCTGAACTGGTTTCACCAAGATCAGTAGATAAAAATAAAATAAAGCTGGTTAGGGGCCAGGATTGGACAAGTGGATTTTTTCCCGGCGAGCTTTGGCTTCTTTATGAATACACGGGTGACAAAAAGTGGTTAGCACCAGCTAAGAAATTCACTGCTTCATTAGAAAGCCAGAAATTCTATGGTGGTACACACGACCTTGGTTTTATGATCTATTGCAGTTTTGGCAATGGCTATCGCTTAACAGGAGATACCGCTTACAAAGCCGTCATCATCCAGGCAGCTAAAACCTTGTCAACAAGGTTTAACCCCGTAGCAGGTGTCATAAAATCGTGGGATTTCGCCAGTGACAGCAAATGGAAATACCCGGTGATCATAGACAATATGATGAACCTGGAATTACTTTTTGCAGCAACAAAATTTACAGGTGATTCATCATTTTATAAAATTGCCATCAGCCATGCCAATACAACCATAAAAAATCACTTCCGGGCAAACAACAGTTCTTATCATGTAATAGATTATGATCCGGCAACAGGGGCTGTTCGCCAAAAAATAACCGCACAGGGTTATAGCGATTCATCATCATGGGCCAGGGGACAGGCCTGGGGATTATATGGCTATACCATGACCTACCGGGAAACAAAAAATTCCATCTACCTGGAACAGGCAGAAAAAATTGCTGATTATATCCTAAGCCGTCTTCCGGCTGATAAAATACCTTATTGGGATCATGATGCTCCCGGCATACCCAATGAGCCAATGGATGCTTCGGCCGCAGCTATTACTGCGTCTGCATTGTATGAATTACATACGTTCACGGGTAAGGCTGTGTATCGTAAAACCGCAGATCAAATACTGCAAAAGCTTTGTGCAGGTTATCTTTCCCCTGTTGATCAAAATCACGGCTTTATATTATTGCACAGTACCGGCCACAAGCCCGCCAAAAGCGAAATCGATGTGCCACTCATTTATGCAGACTATTATTTCCTCGAAGCACTGATGCGCTCAAAAAGTATGAAGTAAAGGATTAAGACAAGAGTTCGTAATACTAAAAAGATAAAATGCCAGGGATATTCTCATTAAAAGACAAATCAATAGTAGTAACAGGAGGCACCGGGATTTTAGGTAACGCATTTATTGAAGCCATAGCATCGGAATCCGGTAACATTGGAATATTAGGAAGAAACAAAATTGTAGCAGAAGAAAGGGCACATGCTGTTGTTAAAGCCGGGGGCAATGCCATTCCTTTAATTGCTGATGTAAGTAATGAGAAGGAATTGACAGTTGCTAAAGAAAGCATGCTGGCCAAATTTGGAAGGATTGATGGCCTGGTGAATGCAGCTGGTGGCAATATCCCTGAAGCTACCGTAAATCCCGCTGATGATATTTTTTCTCTTGACATTGACCAGCTTGATAAAGCAGTGAAATTGAATTTATGGGGAACAGTTCTGCCAACTCAAATATTTGGCAGGGCGATAGCACAAAATAAAAGCGGAAGCATTGTAAACATTCTTCTATAAGTTCAATAAAGGCATTGACAAGAGTATTGGGTTACAGCCTCGGGAAATCAGCAGTTGATTGTTACACCCGCTGGATGGCTGTTGAATTAGCCAATCGCTATGGAGATGCATTGCGCATGAATGCAATAATGCCAGGTTTCTTTTTAACTGATCAAAACAGGTCATTACTTACAAAACCGGATGGCAGTTATACGGAGCGTGGCGGATTGATCATTTAAAATACGCCATACAAAAGAATGGGTAATGCAGGTGAATTGAAAGGTGCATTGATCTGGTTATTAAGTGATGCTTCTAAATTTGTAAATGGTACTATTGTAACTGTTGACGGAGGCTTCAGTGCATTTAGCGGGGTGTAGGATTTAAGATAACTAAAATGTTCAACAGCGGTATGAGACAAATGATACAACCATGCGTTGGTTTGGGCCTGGTGACCCGGTAAGCTTATGGGATATCCGCCAGGCTGGTTGCACAGCTGTGGTAACCGCATTGCACCATATTAAAAATGGAGATGTGTGGCCTGCTGAAGAAATTAACAGGCGAAAAAAAGAAATTGAAGCTGCTGGTTTAACCTGGAATGTGGTAGAAAGCTTACCCGTGCATGAAGATATAAAAATACAAAGGGGAAATTTTCAGCAATACATTGATAATTACAGGGAGTCAATAAAAAATCTAAGTGCATTTGGTATAAACATTATTACTTACAATTTTATGCTATTATTAGACTGGACAAGAACCGACCTGGCATACACGGTTGAAGATGGGAGCAAAGCATTGCGTTTTGAAAAAGCAGCCTTTACAGCTTTTGATGTGTTTATATTGAAAAGAAAGAATGCTGCCGATGATTACAGCCAGGAGGAATTGCAACGCGGAGAAAACCGCTTTAATAAAATGACCGCTGATGAGAAGATTTTGCTTCAAAGAAATATCATTGCAGGATTACCGGGCAGCGAAGAAAGCTTTACCTTTGAACAATTTCAGCAGGCATTAAATGCCTACGATGGTATTGGCTCAACTAAACTGAGAAGTCACCTGGTTTATTTTTTGCAACAAATAATTCCATTGGCAGATGAACATGATATTAGGATGGCCATACACCCTGATGACCCACCCTACTCTATCCTCGGGCTGCCAAGAGTTGTAAGCACTGCAACTGACATGGAAGCTTTAACTACCCCTGTTCCTTCATTAAATAACGGTTTATGTTTTTGTACCGGTTCTTTTGGCGTAAGGCCGGATAATGATCTGCCTGCCATGGTTAAGCAATTTGGGGACCGCATCCATTTTATTCATTTGCGCAGTACAGAAAGAAATGAACAGGGTGATTTTTATGAAGCCAACCATTTGGAAGGTGATGTGGATATGTATGCTGTGATAAAAAATATGATTGAGGTAATGCAGCAACGGAATATAAATATTCCTATGCGGCCGGATCACGGGCACCAAATGCTTGATGACCTAAAGAAGAAAACAAATCCTGGTTATTCTGCTATCGGGAGGTTACGGGGCCTTGCAGAATTAAGAGGATTGGAATTGGGGATCCGTAAATTTCTGAACACTAAAAAATAATGAGCCGGTAAAATGTGAAAGATAAGACTACTCATAGGTCGGGCTAAGGTCTTTTTTCGAAAGCCAGCCTTTAACAGCCCTCCCCTGGCTGCTAACAAATTCCACGTAAACAAATTCATTTTTCTCGTTTAGTGCTGTGAGTATTGCATCACCCACGGTAACATAATAATTATGCCTGCTGTTCTTATCCGGCTGTGCATAAAAGAATGCAGTATGGATAACCTTGTACTTGTTGCCTGCCTGGTTATTAAATTCCTGGTCTCCGTTATATCGCGAACCTGCCTTTTTACTGGTAAGAGTTAGTGAATTGGTTTTTTTGGGCTTAACCTTGGTTTTCTTAACCGTCTTTGCTTTAGGGAACAGTGAAGAATCAATGCTGGCATTCACTTTACTGTTCACCTGTGCCGGTGTATCTGCCACATTCTCACGGGAGGGCTTAATAAATGAATGATAGATGTTATAAGTGCCTAGTCCAAGAGCAATAGTGAACACGAAGAAAAAAGCAATTGTCGATATGCCTTTCTTGTTTGAGCTATTATAACGCTCCATATTCAACTGGTACAACTCACTATCCTTGACCTCTATCTGGTACTTTAGTTCATTGATCTTGTGGTCTTTTTCAAGGGCCTGTACCTCCATTTTCTGGATCTCCTTTTTATATTTTGATTCATCAAAAGGGATTATGACAGGCGCCTGTATGGAAACAGTATTCATCACTTTCCTGTTCTCTTCGTCAACCATCCGTGAATGAATAAAATTCTGTAACTCCGTTCCGTTCTTAAATCTTTTGCCCGGAGATTTTTCCAGGCATTTATAGATCATCTCTATAAGCCAGGCAGGCACGATCATTTCTCTTTCTGTTTTATCATCGTTCCACAGGCCGGATATTGCATGACGGCGGCCGGGCAGCAGATCAGGTACCGGCCTTTCCATATGTGCAACCATCACTGCATTACGTGCCATTTCCCCTTTATTAGATAATGGAAAAGGAACAGACCCCGACAACAGTTCAAATAATATGATCCCAAAACTATAGATGTCGGTTTCAAAAAGAGTTTCTCCTCCGCTTTGCTCGGGCGCCATGAATTCTATAGCCCCGGCATAACGCATACTTGTGCGCCTTTGTTCGTCTGACATCACAGATAAGCCAAAATCAAGCAGCATGTAATTTCCCGTACGCTGGTTGAATTTTACATTATTGGATTTTATATCACCGTGCTTTACATCAGCCCGGTGGCAATGGGCAAGTGCATTTGATAAATGATCCGCGACTTTGATCGTTTCTTTAATGGTGAAAACCGGTTCGTAAGGAGGCTTAAGTAATTCTGCAAGGTCGGGCCCTTCGATATACTCCATTTCAATAAAAGGAAGGTTACCGGAACTCGTGATTCCCGAAGCAATGATGCTTACTACATTTGGATTATGTATCTCATTTACCTTCTTTAATTTCTCCACTTCATTTTGAAAGGAAATAAAATTCTTATCATCGTCACTTTCACTCGAAATAGGTGTAGGCAATATTTTAACCGCGGTTATCAGCTCTCCCGTTCTCCTTGCTTTGTAAACAGAGCCCTGCCCGCCTGACTTTAATGCACCCAGGTTCTCCAAACCTTCCGTAATTGTAAATACTTTTGCCATATTAATTTTCCTCTCCAAAATAGCTGAACTCAAGAACGGCTGTGTCGCCCAAAATTATCTGGTCGCCTTCCTCCAGGCGGTGGCCAACTTCTATGGCCTGCATTTTTATAGACAGGCCTTCAACAGTACGGATCTTCATTTTATTATTAGGCGGTATCCCGCCTGCATCTGCAAAAACCAAAAATGAACCGCTACCCGGCTCCCATTCAATATGTGCATGCTGGCGGCTTACAGAACGGTTCATATCAATCGCCCCTGGTGATACAAAGGCAATTGTATTTTTTCTTACAAAACCTGCCGCCACCTGGGCCTTTGCTTCCCTTCCTATATTTATTTTTCCAATTCCGGCATCGATCACGTAGATTTCTTTTTCCGCCTGGCCATTCAATATCTTTATAAAGGCATGGGACCTTTTATGCGCCAGGCCTGCTTTCCTGGTTGTAAAAAAAAGTGCGGCATCTATATCTTTTGCGATATAGGATTGTGCAGGAAATTTATCTGTAAATGCAACTTCAAATTTCCATGATGCCGGTAGCTTAATGGCATAATCATCTGCCATCCTTTGCACTTCCTCTGTTTTAAATTTACCGGGCACATTGGAAAATACAGCAGCTTCATACAAATGCCGTTCACTGTCACTGCAATTGATAAAAAGATGCACACCTGTTATATTGGCGCCTTCACCTCCTTCGGCCCTTTGCAATTTTTCTTTGATGAACTGGATCAAATGATTGCGGATCTGTTTTACGTCACCGGGACGCTCTTTAAATAAATTGAACATAGGTTACTTCTTTATAAATAATTTTACTTGTTTTCTAAATCGCCTTCAACAGGCTCAGGCTGACAATATCATTACAAGCTTCCCAACAGTTTGTTACCCGTCAATACCTCCGGCTTCTGCGGCGGACCAAAACTTTTTATATAGTTACGCTCCAGCAACAGCGGTATAATATGTTTCCCTGCAAGCTTTACCGCATCGCTTGAGCCTTTTGCGGCTTCAATGCGGATACAAACTACCAGGTGTCCCGGGCCATTTGCTTTAGGTGCAAAAAAAACATACCAGCCATCATTGATCTGCTCTCCTCTGAATATCCTTTCGGGTGTTCCTGTCTTACCGGCAACAAGGATACCAAGCCTCCCCTTTTTAGGAGCACTTTGTTTTTTCATGAACTCCGCAAGCTGTTGTGCATAGAGCGTGTCATTTGTAAGCTGAACACCCGGCTTACTGCTGGTAGCAGTTCCATTTACAGATAGTACAAACCTGTTGGGTATCATCATACCATTGTTTGCAATTCCGGATGCAACACGGGCTACTGCAGCCGGTGTTGACACCAGTTCTCCCTGGCCCCATGCCATACCTGAGATACCGATCGCTCTTGTACGGCGTATATTATTAGGGTTGTAACGGCGAAGACTGCTGAATTCGGTCTTCCTCCACAAGTCCCTCCATTTTTCCTGTTGTTTATAGTTGCCGGTTTCATTTTCAAAATAGTAACCCCCTGCTTTATGAAGGAACATCCCCGATTGCAAATAAAGCGTTGCCATTTCTTCCTGCAACTTTTCTTCATTAGCAAGCCGGATGAAAAATGAATTATTAGATCTTACAATGGCCCGTTCAATACTGATCAACCCTGCTTCATCCGGTTCAGGCCCCGTGAGACGAATAAGATCTTTTGGATAAACCCTTATGATCTTCTTTGAAGCGGATTCACCAAGTTTATTAAATGCTGCAAGGGTTGTAATAAGCTTTGCCGTAGAACCCGGCTGGGTAGCATGTGTGAACCCGATATCAGCGTTTACATTCCAGCCCGGCAATTTATTCAATTCATTTTCGCTGAGGTTCATGCGTTCCCAGTCATTGACCTGTGGCAATGGCCATGATGCAGATGTGATCACATCACCGGTATTATCTTCCATGATCACCACCGAGATTCTTTTTTGGTTTAAGCTGTCATCATCCTGGAGTGCAAGCTGGATCTTTGTTTGCAAAGCAGCATCCATGGTTAATTTAATATCCCTGTTCTGTTTTTTAAATTGTACTACTTCATTGCTGTTGATGCCTGCAAGCAGGAGATCTGAAAGAGCGCTGTAGTCTCTTTTAGTCACGGTCATCTCCGTATTTGTCAGCGGTAAAAATTTTTCAGGCCTGAAGCGGTTTGCACTTACCTGGTATTTAGTATCAGGCGTTGGAAATCCCCTGAGCTCGGAAGCATGTGCATAATCTGCAAAATATCCATTGGTTCCTCCGGAAAAAATCCCTGTGTTTGCATCACCCGTCCAAAAGAACATATGTGCACCAAATGGATAATAGCGATCAGATCTCTTATATGCCAATGATGATACATCTGCGGGTGATATTCCAAGTAACAAAAGTGAATCTTTTTGCTCCTGCACCAGTTTTGAATCACTTGTTGCAAGCAATTTTCCATTCCTGTCATAAACATTGCCCGCCTGCAGGCGGTTCATCAAAATATTTATCCTGGGATTATAGCTATACATCCTTGCGCCACTGCGATCGGCAACAAGCGCAGGCTCTACTATCCATTTTTTATTTTTAAATGTATAACCCGACACATTCACCATAAGCAAAACAACGGCCACACAAGCCGCAAGCAAAGCAGGCATTAAATTCTTATCCTGTCTTTTTGTAAGATATTTCATTTGTGCATGTGATCCATTCCATCTTGAAGCAGATAAAAGAAAACCTGCAGCCAGCATGCTGCATAACAACGAGGTTCCGCCATAACTTATAAATGGTAATGCTACGCCGGATAAGGGAAGCGCTCCTGTTGATCCTCCTGCGATAAGTAAAAACTGTACAAATGTTCCGATACCAATGCCTGCACATAAATAAAACAAGAATGGTGTGCCCGTTTGTCTTCCTATGATAATGGAACGATGCAGGTATAATAAAAATAAAATAAAAACACAGCTCATACCTGCCCAGCCAAATTCTTCACCGATGGCGGGCAATATCATATCGGTATGCGCTTCAGGAATTGTTTTTGCAAAACCCTCGCCTGCACCCTGGCCCGTGATGCCACCGCTGGAAATGGCCCAGATACCATTGGCCACCTGGTCTCCACCATACACCTGGTTATCCCATGCATTAGCCCAGATGGCTTTTCGGTCAACCAGTCTTTGTATCGGGCCGGGTATTATTTTACTAAGCCATTGTATCTTATCAAGCAATAAAAATCCGCTTACAACAACAATCGCCATCGCTGCAGACTCACTCAGTCGCCGCTTGCTGATAAGCATGTATAATATAAGTGTACCAACGGCCACCCCTGTTGCGATCAGCACTTCGTTAAATATCCATAACGATAGTGCATACAAAACCATCGCGGCAACCACATGCGGAAAATCTCCCCTTGAAAAAGAAAAAAGTATGATAAATGTAAAACAACATACAATGGCGGGGCCGAGGTCGCCAAGCACCAGGAATAATAAAATAGTGGTGACAATAGCGATCGCCGCGATCATAAAAAAAGACAGCCGCTTATTCCAGGAAGTATATTCAGAAATGAACTTCTCATTGGTTGCAAAAAAACCTGCGAGAAAAAAGATCACCATATATTTAACGATCTCGCTTGGCTGGAATCCAAACAGGTTCACCTTAACGCCACTTCCCTCGG
>Ga0193708_1000435_pt1 | contig 10160 bp, 2 predicted proteins | sample H3c1metaG_FD_160570 | JGI IMG/M metagenome (GOLD analysis project Ga0193708, IMG submission 160570) | Soil microbial communities from a riparian zone of the East river system, Colorado, United States - H3c1 | ecosystem: Environmental > Terrestrial > Soil > Riparian zone | place: USA: East River...
ATTGTTGATCGTGGTGGCGGTGGTCGCCATCATCGCGGCGATCGCGATTCCGAATTACAGCGAGTCGGTTCGTAAGTCGCGTCGGGCGCAGGCGAAGGCGGATATCACCGAGTACGCGCAGATGGCCGAGCGCTTCCACACCATCAACAACACCTATGTGGGATTTGCGTTGCCAACCAACAGGTCCCCTCGAGAGGCGGGCGGCACGGCGCACTACAACCTTGCCATCAATCCTATAGCGACCCAATCAACATTCACCATCACCGCAAACACCGCAACGGTCGATCAAACCAAGGATGAATGCGGCAACCTCGCCATCACCTCCACTGGCGAGAAGAGAAACAGCAAGGGAACCTTGGCGAGATGCTGGTGAAACCGGTTACCCCATAAAAAAAGCCGCGAATTTCGCGGCTTTTTTTATCTGGCGCCCGAAGTTGGACTCGAACCAACGACCCCCTGATTAACAGTCAAGTGCTCTAACCGGCTGAGCTATTCGGGCAAGGGCGCTTATCCTAGAGGCGGTGCGCGGTAGGGTCAAGCTGAACGCGCCAGAAAGCCGAAATAGCGCGGGCGTCGCGCCCATTCTTCATGGTGGACAGGACCGCAGTTCCGATAAATGTTCGCTGCGAATACGCCCGACGTTGTTGACCTTGATGGTCCCCGCCAGCTGGCCCTGAGCACAGAAGCTGACGGTGAGGGTACTGCCGCCGCTGCGGCCATCAGCCTGGTAACGCAAAAATTGGCGCCCGCTCGTCGAGCGAATCTGCACGGCGCCATCGGCCGGCGCCTGCTCGCTGCGCAGGAGGTCTGAAGGCGTGTCGGGTCGGCGGTTGCCATCGCCGTCCATGAAGACGATCCAGCCTCGGCTCCAGTCGCTCCCGGCCGCGCAGCGTGCACCGTCGCTTGCGCCATTGTCGGGGCAGACGATGACCACCACGCCGCGCATGACCGCGGAATTGCGCGCCATGGCCATGGCCGAGCCGAGCAGATGCATGGAAGAGCGCACTTTTTGGCGCCGAAGCATCTCGGCGAACGTCGGCCAGCTCAAGGCCAGCGTGATCGCGAGGATCGCCAGCACCGTCATCGCCTCGATCAGGCTGTAACCCGCATCCTTGCGCTTCATTTCCGGCGTCCTGCCTGGAATGGCCGCCAGCTTAAATCTCACGAAACGAGACGGCATCGGCGCAGGCTGCGCGGTCGGGTAGGGAAAGCCCGGTCACGGCCCCATATCGGGTAGCGACTAAACTCAATCGTTTGCCATACCTTGCAAGCTTCAGCGCCCATGAACGACATCGTCCATCCCTTCCCAGAACCATCGAACGAAGCCTTCCAGCTGGTCGCGCCGTACACGCCGGCGGGCGACCAGCCGCAGGCGATCGCGCGCCTGATCGACGGCTTCGAGAGCGGTGTGGCGCGGCAGACGCTGCTGGGCGTGACCGGCTCGGGCAAGACCTACACGATCGCCAACGTGATCCAGGCCGTGCAGAAACCGACCCTGGTGATGGCGCCGAACAAGACCCTGGCCGCGCAGCTCTACGGCGAGTTCAAGGCCTTCTTCCCGCACAACGCGGTCGAGTATTTCGTCAGCTACTACGACTACTACCAGCCGGAAGCCTACGTGCCGTCTTCGGACACCTTCATCGAGAAGGATTCCTCGATCAACGAGCACATCGAGCAGATGCGGCTGTCGGCGACCAAGGCGCTGCTGGAGCGGCGCGATGCGATCATCGTCTGCACGGTTTCGGCGATATACGGCCTCGGCGACCCGAACGAGTACTTCCGCATGGTCCTGCACATGGTTCGTGGCGAGCGCATCGACCAGCGCGAGCTGATCCGCCGCCTGACCGAGATGCAGTACAAGCGCAACGACACCGAGCTGCGCCGCGGCTGCTACCGCGTGCGCGGCGAGACCATCGACGTGCATCCGGCCGAAGCCGACTCCGAGGCACTGCGCATCGAGCTGTTCGACGGCGAGATCGAGAGCCTGTCGCAATTCGATCCGCTCACCGGCGAGGTGCTGCGCAAGCTGCAGCGTTACACGATCTATCCGAAGTCGCACTACGTCACCACGCGGCGCACGGTGCTCGACGCCGTCGAGGCGATCAAGATCGAGCTGAAGGAGCGGCTCGAGTACCTCTACGCCAACAACAAGCTGGTCGAGGCGCAGCGCCTGCAGCAGCGCACGCAGTTCGACATCGAGATGATGGCCGAGGTCGGCTACAGCAACGGCATCGAGAACTATTCGCGGCACCTGACCGGGCGCATGCCGGGCGAGGCGCCGCCGTGCCTGTTCGACTACCTCGCGCCGGATGCGCTGCTGGTGGTCGACGAGTCGCACGTGACCGTGCCGCAGGTCGGTGCGATGTACAAAGGCGACCGTTCGCGCAAGGAAACGCTGGTGGAGTTCGGTTTCCGCCTGCCGTCGGCGCTCGACAACCGGCCGCTGAAGTTCGAGGAGTGGGAGGGTCGCTCGCCGCGCACGATCTTCGTCTCGGCGACGCCGGGGCCGTACGAGCGCGACAAGGCGGAAGGGCAGATCGTCGAGCTGGTGGTGCGCCCGACCGGCCTGATCGACCCGCCGGTCGAGATCCGCCCGGTCGCGACCCAGGTCGACGACCTGCTCGGCGAGATCACGCTGCGCACCGCGATGGGCGACCGCGTGCTGGTCACCACGCTGACCAAGCGCATGGCGGAGAACCTGACCGAATACCTCGGCGAGCACGGCGTGCGCGTGCGCTACCTGCATTCCGACATCGAAACCGTGGAACGCGTGGAAATCATCCGCGACCTGCGGCTGGGCAAGTTCGACGTGCTGGTCGGCATCAACCTGCTGCGCGAGGGACTGGACATGCCGGAGGTGTCGCTGGTTGCGATCCTCGATGCCGACAAGGAAGGCTTCCTGCGTTCGACCGGCTCGCTGATCCAGACGATCGGCCGCGCGGCGCGCAACATCCGCGGCAAGGCGATCCTGTACGCGGACAAGATGACGCGATCGATGCAGGCCGCGATCGACGAGACCGATCGTCGCCGCGAGAAACAGGTCGAGTACAACACCGAGCACGGCATCACGCCGGCTTCGATCGCGACCACGATGGTCGACATCTTCGAGGGCGCGCGCGCCGATCCGGATGCCGAGAAGAGAGGGCGCGGCAAGGGCCGCCGCGTCGCCGAACCGCAGGAGAACTATGCCGCGCTGAGTCCGGGGCAGTTGGCCTCGCGCCTCAAGGCGCTGGAACAGCAGATGTATCAGCACGCGCGCGACCTCGAATTCGAGGAAGCCGCCCGCGTCCGCGACCAGATCCGGCAGCTTAAGGACGCCGCGCTGGTCTCGTAACCTGCAAGAGCGGCCTCCGGCCGCGATCGGACCTGGCCGGAGCGCTTCATCGCGCCAAAGTGGGCACTCCTAGTGCCAGATCGGTTGTCCGGTTTCGGCCGCTGAGCTACACTGCGCGCCCCTCGCCCGGGGTCGTTTTTCGGGCCAGCGGGCGGTTAGCTCAGCGGTAGAGCACTACCTTGACATGGTAGGGGTCACAGGTTCGAACCCTGTACCGCCCACCACTCCTGCAGTGGAAACGATAGCGACGGCGCGGCCAGCAAGGCTCGCGCCGTTCGCATTTCTGGGTCGCCGAGACATGAGACATCGGCCGTCATCGACACTCAGGTCGTCATGACCGGCCATGCGGCTGTTGAAAGCCCCGCGTAGGCGGGAACCCAGTGTCTTTGAGCCAAGTCGCTGGATCTCCGCCTTCGCGGGGACGACGATCGGGTCCTAGCGGTCCACCGAAGCGGCGGGCACCCAGGCTTCGACAAGATGCTCGGCATGATCGTCCTGCAGCGCGATCACGAACTCGGTCTGCTCGACACCATCGACGCTGAGCCTGCGCGCCGTTCCCGCAGGCTGCTGATGCACGCGGATCCGGTACACCGTATCGCCGTAGCGATAACGTAGCGAGTACTCCGGCCAGTCGGCAGGGATGCAGGGCACCAGGCGCAGCGTGTCGCCTTCGCGACGCAGGCCGAGCAGGGACTCGACGACCAGCCGGTACATCCATCCGGACGATCCGGTGTACCAGGTCCAGCCGCCACGGCCGACATGCGGCGCGACGGCATAGACGTCCGCCGCGACGACGTAGGGCTCGACCTTGTAGGTCGCGATGTCCTCGGCGTTGCGGCCATGGTTGACCGGATTGATCATCCGCAGCAGCTCCCACGCCTTGGCGCTGTCGCCGAGGTGGGCGAAGGCCATCGTCGCCCAGATCGCGGCATGCGTGTATTGGCCGCCGTTCTCGCGCACGCCCGGCACGTAGCCGCGGATGTAGCCCGGATCCTGCGCGGTCTTGTCGAACGGCGGGTCGAGCAGCTGGATCAAGCCGGCATCGCGACGCACCAGATGCTGGTCGAGCGAGGCCAGTGCCTGCCGCGTGCGTTCCGGATCGCCGGCGCCGGACAGCACCGACCAGCTCTGCGCGATCGAGTCGATGTTGCACTCGTCGCTTTCCGTGGAGCCGAGAGGCGCGCCGTTGTCGAACCAGGCGCGCCGGTACCAGGCGCCGTCCCAGGCATGCGCCTCGAGGTTCTGGCGCAGTTGTTCGGCCGCGGCCACGCAGTGATCGGCGAACAGATGGTCATTGCGCGCACGCGCCACGGTCGCGAAGCGCGTCAGCACGTCGAACAGGAAGAAGCCGAGCCACACGCTTTCGCCATGGCCGCGTTCGCCGACGCGATTCATGCCGTCGTTCCAGTCGCCAGTCAACATCAGCGGCAGGCCACGCTCGCCGAGCAGGCCCAGGCCTCGCTGCAGCGAACGCACGCAATGCTGGTAGAGGTTCTGGCGCAGGCCCGAGCGCGTGGGCAGGTCGTAGTACGACTCCTCGTCCGGGTTCACCGGCCGTCCTTCGATGTAATGCACGCGCTCGTCGAGCACGGCGGCATCGCCTGTGACTTCGACGTAGCGTGCCGCGGCCAGCGGCAGCCACAGGTAATCGTCGGAACAACGCGTGCGCACGCCGCGGTCGAGCGGCGGATGCCACCAGTGCAGCACGTCGCCTTCCGGAAACTGGTGCGCAGCGCTGCGCAGCAGGTGTTCGCGCGCGCGCTCGGGCTGCGCATGCAGCATCGCCATCGTGTCCTGCAGCTGGTCGCGGAAACCGAAGGCGCCGCCGGACTGGTAGTAACCGCTGCGCGCGAGGTAGCGGCAGGCGATGGTCTGGTACAGCAGCCAGCCGTTGGCGAGTACGTCGACCGCCGGATCCGGCGTCTCCACGCGTACCGCGCCCAGCGTGCGCAGCCAGTGGATGCGCACGGCGTCGAGCGCATCGTGCGCGGCGTCGCTGCCGCGCGTGCGCCTGGCCAACGCGACCGCATCGCCCCAGTTGCGGCTCATGCCGAGGCGGAAGACGGTTTCCGTCGTTGCACCGGTGCCCAGCTCGATCGGGATCTGGATCGCCGCGCAAGGGTCCAGACCGGCGCCGATCTTGCCGGACAACCGCTCGCGCAACAGCGCCGCCGGCCTTTGCAGGCTGCCGTTGCGGCCGAGGAATTCGGTGCGATCGCCGGTGTAGCTGCGTGTGCCGCCCTCGGGTTCTTCGATGTCGACGTCGAAGAACGCGACGCGATGCTCGAACTCGGTGTTGTAGGTGTTGCGCGCGGTTAGCACGTTGCTGTCGCCGTCGATTTCGGTGATGACGTGCATCTGCGTACGCGCGTGCAGATCGCCGAGGATCCACTCCACGTAACCGGTCGCCGTCAGCTTGCGCGGGCGCCCGGAGCGGTTGCGCAGCTTGAGTACGCTGTACTTGACCGCGTCCTCGAGGCCGACGTAGATCCACAATTCGCTGGCGATGCCGTCCTCGATGTGCTCGTAGACGCTGTAGCCGAAGCCATGGCGGGTGCGATACGCACCTTCGCCACGGCACGGGAACGGCATCGGCGACCAGACGTGCCCGGTCTCCTCGTCGCGCAGGTAGAACGCCTCGCCCGACACGTCGCCGACAGGATCGTTGTGCCACGGCGTCAGGCGGAATTCATGCGCGTTCTCGCCCCAGGTGTAGCCAGGCGTACTGTCGCTGACGACGCAGCCGAACTGCGCGTTGGCCAGCACGTTCGACCATGGCGCCGGCGTGGTCTGGCCGGCGTCGAGGTTGATGACGTATTCGCGGCCGTCCGCGGAGAATCCGCCCATGCCGTTGTCGAGGATGAGCTCTCCGTCGAAGTGCTCGAACGGCCAAGGATCGATGTCGGCCATGTCCGAGTCGTTGGCGGCCTCCATGTCGGGCGCTTCGGGCATCAACTCGTATTGCACGGGGCTCGGCACGAACGCCGGCACCGGCGTGCTCGGCGGCGGGCGGCGACCGACCTGTTCGGCCAGCTTGCCATTGGCGTCGCTGACGATCACGCGCGCGACCGATTGCAGCAGGATGCGGTCTTCCTGCGAGAGCTGTTGCGCCGGACGCACGAAGATACCGCCGGGACGATCGATGACGTTCGCTTCCACGCCCGCGGCGACCAGGCCCATGATCTGGTCCTGCAGTTGCTGCCGGTAACCGGCCTGGTCCTCGTTCCAGATCACCAGGTCGACGGCGAGGCCCTTGAGCCGCCAGTACGCGTGCGCCTGCACCATCTGCCGCACCAGTTCGATGTTGGCGCCGTCGGCGATGCGCACCAGCACGATCGGATGGTCGCCGGAGATCGCCTGGCCCCAGAGTCCGGACTGGCCACGCCGGTTCTGCAGCAACACCGCGTGTTCGGCGCGCAGCGCGGGATGGGCGAAGATCATCAGGCCGGCGAGCCGCTCGTACAGCTGCGCATCGGACTCGGAGGCATTGATCTGCCGACGCACGACCTGGCTGTGCGTCCAGGCCAGGTCGAACACGCGGTCGGCCAGGCGGCGGTCGCGATACTTGTCGATCAGGCCATCGCAGGTCTCGCGCGCACTACCGACGCCGGACACCATGTCGATGGTCGCGGTCTGTCCCGCCGCCAATGTGATGCGGCAGCGGATCGCGACGATCGGATCGAGTACGGAGCCTTCCGCGTTCGAGAGCGTCTCGTCCTGCGTCAATGCATGCGGATTGAGCAGCGTGTTGCCGCGTCCGGTGAAGCGCGCGCGATCGGTCTCGTAGGAGATCGCCTCGACGTCGGCCTCGTGCACGGCGAGCAGGTGGAACATCCACGGCGGCACCTCGTCGTGGGCGCGCGCGCGGCGCGTGCAGACGATCGCCTGCTTGGCCGGCACCAGCTCGGTCTGCACGAACAGGTTGCTGAAGGCCGGATGCAGTTCGTCGGAAATCGCCGGCGCCAGCACCACCTCGGCATACGTGGTGATCTCGACCGTGCGCGGGCTGCGCGTACGATTGGTGATGCGCAGGCGGCGCAGTTCGATGTCGTCCTCGGGCGACACGGCGATCTCGGTATGGGTCTCGAAGCCATGCTTGCGGCCGCGGAATTCGGCCTTGGCATCGGAAAAGATCGCCGCGTAGTCCTGCATCGGCACCGCCGACGGCTGGTAGGCGGTCGACCAGAACTCGCCGCTGTCGACGTCGCGCAGGAAGCAGAAGCTGCCCCAATGATCGCGTGTGCCGTCCTCGCGCCAGCGCGTGACCGCCATGTCGCCCAGACGGCTGTAGCCGCCGCCGGCGCTGGTTAGCATCACGTGGTAGCGGCCGTTGGACAGCATCTGCAGGGCAGGGCGCGCGGTGTCGGCGGTACGGAACACGCGCAGCTGTCCGTCCTCGACATAACCAGTCGGCGCGGCGGCGGCGACTTCCGCCGAATGCGGGTGGAACACGCCGGTGCGCGGGATGCGTTCCTGCAACAGCAGCAGCGTCGACTGGAATTCGGGATCGTCGACGAAGCGTTTCTGCATCGGCTGGTCGCGCAGCAGGTAATCCAGCGCGAGCAGGCCCATGCCCTGGTGGTGCGCCATGAACGAACGGATCAGCGCATGCGATTGTCCGCGCGGCGAGCGCGCCGGCGTGTAGTCGATCGCCTCGTACATGCCGTAGCGGCCGCTGAAGCCAGACTCGGTCAGGCGCTGCAGGTTCTGGCAGGCCGCTTCGGGCGCCACCATCAGCGCCATCATGCTGGCGTAGGGCGCGATCACCAGATCCTGCGCGAGTCCGCGTTTCAGTCCGAGTCCGGGTACGCCGAACGCGCGGTACTGGTAGTTCATGCGCGCATCGACCACGTTGTATCCGGACTCGGAAATGCCCCAGGGCACGTCGCGCTGGCGGCCGTACTCGATCTGCCGCTGCACCGAATGCCGCGCGGTCTGGTCGAGCAGCGTGCCCTCGTAGCTCGGCATCACCAGCTGCGGCATCAGGTACTCGAACATCGAGCCGCTCCACGACAGCAACGTGGGATCGCCGTCGACTTCGGTCAGCAGGCGGCCGAGCGCGAACCAGCTCTCCTGCGGCAGCTGTCCCTGCGCGATCGCGACGAAGTTGCCGAGCCGCGCCTCGGAGGCGAGCAGGTCGTAGTAGCCGGGATCGCGACGATGGTCGTCGACGTTGTAGCCGATCGACAGCAGGTGCCGCGCGCGGTCGTACAGGAAGCTGTGGTCCATCAGCGCGCATTGGCCGGCGATGTGGGCGAGGCGCTCGAGTTCGACGATGCGCGCGCGCGCGGCGTCGCCCGCTTGCTGCGATTGCGGATCCGCGCCGTGATCCTCCAGGGCCGCCAGCTCGCGCAGCGTCGGGATGCGATCGCCGGACGCGTGCGTGGAGGCGTCGGCGTGCAACCATGGCACGAAGCGCAGCAGATCCTCGCGCGCGGCGGCGCATTGCCGCACCAGTGCCTGCGCCCAGTCGTGCGCCTCGCCAGGCGACGGTGAGAGGTCGGTTTCGATGGCGACGGCGAGTGCATGCAGATTGGCGAGCATGCGGTCGGCATCGGACAGCGTTTCGGGATGATGCGCGCAAGCCGCCAGCAGCTGCCGATGGAAGGTCGAAGATGATTCGCTGCGTGGCTCCATGCCGGACGCCTCGAGCACCAGGCCGAACGTGTCCGACAGCCCACGGAACGTGCATGGCGACAGGATCGGCGCATCGCGCAGCGCGAGCAGGCCCTGTCGTAGCGTCAGCAGATGGCCGGCGAGATTGCCGCTGTCGACAGACGACACGTAGTGCGGCGGCAGCGGCTGCAGTGTCTCGGTGTCGTACCAGTTGTAGAAATGGCCGCGGTGGCGCGGCAGCGATTCGAGCGTGCGCAACACGTTGGCGGTGCGCGCGATCATCTCGCCGACCGGCACATAGCCGAGGTCGTAGGCGGACAGGTCGGCGAGCAGCGACAGTCCGATGTTGGTCGGCGAGGTGCGCCGCGCGACCACCAGCGCCGGATGTTCCTGTACGTTGTCCGGCGGCAGCCAATGGTCGGCCTCGGTGACGTAGGTCTCGAAGAACGCCCAGGTGCGGCGCGACAGCCGGCCGAGGAATCCGAGTTGCGCGTCGCTCAGCTCTGCGCGCCGGCGCGTGCGCGGCCGTCCCAGCCACCACATCAGCAGCGGCGATCCCGCCCACAGCAGCAGGATGGGGGCGGCCACCCACAGCGCCGCCGGCTGCACGCGCACCAGCAGGAGGGTCGTCGCGATCGCGACGACGGGGGCGAACCGCATCGTCAGCGCTGAACCCGCGAGCGAATCGCCGAGCGTGCGTTCCACTTCGCTCGAAGGACTCCACTGCAGCAACCGTCGCCGCGCGAACAGCATCCGCCACAGCGTGCGCACGATGGCGTCGAGGCTGAAGAACGCTTCGTAGGGCAGACAAGCGAGCGTCAACGGCGCGCGAGCGAAGTTGCGGCCGATCGCCACCATCGCCTGGCGCAGGTGGGCGGCAAGCGGCAGGTCGGCGGGCCGGTTGAACAGGTCCATCACCGAAGAGACGAGAGGCGGAATCAACAGGATCGCCAGCAGCCACAGCGTCCACGCCAACGGTGCGGACGACAGCGTCCAACCGAGCACCAGCAGCGCAGTCAGTGCAGCGGGGACGAGGCTGCGGCGCAGGTTGTCGATCAGCTTGCCGCGCGACAGCATCGACAGCGGATTGCGCTCGTGCGGTGCCTGCGGGCGCGGACGCGGCGTGCGCGGCAGCAGCCACGGCAGCAATTGCCAGTCGCCCCGGATCCAGCGATGGCGGCGCTTGACGTCGAGCGCGTAACGCGCCGGG
>Ga0193708_1000436_pt1 | contig 10159 bp, 17 predicted proteins | sample H3c1metaG_FD_160570 | JGI IMG/M metagenome (GOLD analysis project Ga0193708, IMG submission 160570) | Soil microbial communities from a riparian zone of the East river system, Colorado, United States - H3c1 | ecosystem: Environmental > Terrestrial > Soil > Riparian zone | place: USA: East River...
TCGACCAGGTACAGCAACCGGTCCAGGTCGAACTGGTAGTAGCCGGCCTGCTTGGTCAGGCCCAGTGCCTTGAACGCGCCAGCCAGGGCGTCCTCATTCGGCACGCCCAGATACCGTTGCCCGACCGCGCCCAGATTGGCGCTGGCCTGAAAGCCCGGTTCAGCCAACCGGGCGTGCACCACGGTGTCCTCCACCCGGGCACAGTCGGCGGGGGTGAACAGGCCGTTGCGCGCCAGGTTGGGCACGTCGAACGCGCTGTTGTGGAAGATCAGCGTCGGCGCGGTGGCGATGAGCTCACGCACGGCCTTGCGCTGGAAGTTGTCGCGGGGGTCGAGCACCACGGCCGCATCGCCGTCCGAAAAGGACACACATTTGATCTTGGTGGCCAGATGTCCCAGGCCGAACGTCTCAATGTCGACGGACACGGGCATCCCGCGCCAGCCGTCGATGACTTTGCGAACCGCGGTCTCGCCGGCCCAGCACGGCACCTGGTGCCAGCCATGGGTTCCGGGGGCGCTGGAGCGGAACACTTCCGTGACAGGACGGACAGGGGTGGCGAATGTCACCGTGGTAACCTCTCTGCGTACTGGTAGTGATGGATCGTGAGTACGAGGCCCGGCCCAGGGGACACAGTGGGCCGGGCCTCTCTACGTCCCGGGGGTCTCCGTGCCGGCCGCCGCGGGCGTGGCGCGGCCGGCCAGAAACCGGTCCAGCTCGCGCCGGCTGATCGCGAGGCGGTTGATCTGCCGGGTGTAGCGGGTGAGGTGGCCGCCCTGTACCCAGCGCTGGATGGTGCGCTCGGTGACGTAGGCGTGCGCGGCGGCTTCCGCCTTGGTGAGGCAGTCCTCGGGTCGCAGTGTGCGGCGCCGTGTCATGTGCGTGTCCTCTTCTGTCGCGGGTCGGTGTGCCGCCACCTTACGCGATCAACCACGGTGATGTCCAGGTTTGACGTACTGTGTCATGTGTGCTTAGACTAGCGCCGCACAGCACGAACGCCACACGAGAAGGTGGGATGATCATGGGTGACTTGACCAACCGGTTCGGTGGGGAAAGGCCGGCGGAGTGGGACCTCCGGGGCCTGAACCCCCGGTCCAGTGGCAGCGGGATGGGCGATCAGCTCGAGGACGCCGACCGGCGCGGGGTCAACCCGTACGCCCCGGAGAACCAGCGGGCGTGGGGCCAGACCGTGGCCCAGGCCACCGGCCAGCTGAACCCCACCGAGCAGGCCGACACCTCGAGCTCCCCGCTCGCAGAGCCGGAGCCGGGCACCGTGATCGGGTTCACCAAGCACTTCCGCGAGGACGGCCCGGGCTACGCCTACGTCGCGATCAGGGTCAAGGGCAGGGGCTGGTTCCTGACCGGCAGTGCGGCCGGCGCCACCACGTGGGACGACCTGCTCGAGTTCGCCGACGGTGTGCAGCTGTGGGTCACGCGTGACTGGACCCGACTGTCATGATCACTGAACGCTGCCGGACCCTGGACGACATCGACGGGTACCCAGGGGTACACACCTGCGAGGACCCGGCGAGGTGTGCCGTCGATGCGCTGATCGCCGGCCCGGACCCCCGTGTTGTAGAGCTCGAACGCCTGCACGAACTGTTGGACGCGATCGAGTACCTGGTGCAGGACAGTAGGGCCAAGCTGGCCAGCGAGATCCTGACCATGATCCACACCGAACGAGGCGGCCCACGATGACCGGCCAGCTCCCGCTCCGGCCCTACCAGGTGGACGCCCTGGCCGCCGTGCACGCCGCGTGGGATCGCGGCGTGCAGCGGCCGGCCGTGGTCGCCCCGACCGGCGCCGGCAAGACGGTCATGTTCTCGCACCTGATCAAGGACCACCTTCGGGACTACGGCTCTCGCGCCCTCGTGCTGGTCCACCGTGATGAGTTGGCCGACCAGGCCATTGACAAGATCCGCCAGGTGGCGCCGGACCTGCACGTAGGCAAGGTCAAGGCAGACGCGAACGAAGTGCACGCCAACGTGGTCGTTGCGTCGGTCCAGACCTTGACGCGCTCCTCCCGGCTCGCACAACTTCTGGACGACGCAATCTCGTTCGGCCTGGTCGTGGTCGACGAGGCTCACCACGCCGTGGCGCCTACGTGGCGGCGCGTGCTCGAGGAGCTGGGCGCGTTCACGGGACTGGACGAGGAACGTGCTCACGAGTTCGACCAGAACCAACCTCGCGTGGTCGGGTTCAGCGCCACCCTGGCGCGCGGCGACGGCATCGGCCTGGGCTCGGTGTGGCAGGAGGTTGCCTACGCGATCAGCCTCACCCGGCTCATCCGGCGCGGCCACCTGGCCGACGTGCGCGGTGTGCGGGTCACCGTGGACGACCTGGACCTGTCCGGCGTGCGCCGGTCCGGCGGGGACTACCAGGCTGGCGCGCTCGGTGACGCCCTGCTCGAGAGCGACGCCGGCCACGTGGTGGCCGCGGCCTACCTCGAGCACGCCAAGGACCGACCGGGCGTGGTGTTCACGCCCACCGTCGCCACGGCGGAGGGCATCACCGAGGACCTCAACCAGGCCGGCATCCCGGCGTCCATGGTCACCGGTACCACACCCCGGGACGACCGCCGCCGGATCTACGACGAGTTCCGCACCGGCCTGACCCAGGTGCTCGTGAACTGCATGGTGCTGACCGAGGGGTTCGACGCGCCGTGGGCCTCGTGCGCGGTGATCGCCCGACCGACCCAGTCCGCGCCGCTGTACACGCAGATGGTGGGCCGCGTGCTCCGGCCGTGGCCAGGCAAGCGTGACGCCCTCGTGCTGGATGTGGTCGGGGCGTCCCGGGCGCACAAGCTCGCCACGCTCATCGACCTGGAGCCGGGAGTGGTGCGGGTCCTCGGTCGGGACCAGTACTTGTCCGACGCGGTGGAAGAGGCTGAACTGGCGGCCATCGCGGACGAGGTGGAGCGCGAGGAGTACGCCCGGCAGTCGGGCATCACCGCCAAGGACGTGGACCTATTCGCGGCGTCGCGCTCGGTGTGGCTCCGGACCGACGCGGGGGTGTGGTTCGTACCGGTGGCGTCGGGCGAGTTCTTCCTGTGGCCCTCGAGCGAGCCGGGGTTCTGGGACGTGTGCTACGCGGCCAACCCGGAACGCGGCGTCAAGCCCGTGCCGTGGGAGCGCCTGCACGAGCGTCTCTCACTCGAGCTGGCCATGTCCTGGGCTCAGGTGGAAGCGGAAGAGCTGGACGGGGTCATCGGGATGATCTCCAAGAAGGACGCGTCGTGGCGCCGGGGCAACGCGGCGGCCAGTCAGGCGCAGGTGGGCTATCTCCAGGGCCTGGGGTACCGAGGCGAGACGGAGGGACTGTCCAAAAAGGACGCCTCGGATCTGATCTCGATCGCCAAGGCCAGCAAGAAATTCGACCGTCACTACCGAAAGGCGATGAGCTGATGAACGACGACCCCCTGACCCACGAGTGTGCTCAGCGGGCAGGACTAGGCACCTACGCAAAAATGCACAAACCTGCACCAGGCCCCTGGCGGTTTACTCCCGCGACGGGTGTGGACCCCAACTACCCCCCGGAGTACATCGAAGAAACTCAGCAAGACGTATATGAGTGGGCGTGGGAAGCCTTTCAGACCACCGAATGGTCCCAAGCTGTCAGTACACGAGATGACCAGGCGATGCCGTCCAATCCCTTTGGGCCAAACTCCGACCCCACACCCGAACAACTTGCGACCACCTACCTAGCGGGGTTTCGCTGATGGCTGACGGCACCCGCCTGTTCGAGTACCGGGCATTGGAGTTCGAGGAGGTAGACGACACCAAGCACGCGGGTATCTACGCGATCGAGGGCACCGATGGCTGATCAATTCGAAAGTCCCCACGACCGGAGTCAGGACGAGATCCCACGGGATCGCTATGGTAGGTATCGCTTGCCCCATCCGGAGACCGGGAAGGTCCAGGCGTGGACCAGGTCCACCACGTTCGCCAAGTCCATCAGCGACACGTTCGCCCTGTCCCAGTGGTCCCAACGCATGGTGGCCAAGGGCCTCGTGCTCCGCCCGGATCTCCAAGCCCTGGCCTACAACCTGGATGTCAAGGCGGACAAGGACAGACTGAACGCGGTGTGCGAGGACGCCAAGGCGGCGGCCGGCAACAAGGTGGCCGCCAACCTGGGCACCGCTCTGCACTCGTTCAGCGAGAACGTGGACCGGGGCATGCCCCTCGAATCGGTGCCAGAAGCACACCGGGCGGACATCGCGGCCTACGTCGCGGCCATGCAGTCGGCCGGCGTGCGGGTCATCCCGGAGATGATCGAACGCCAGACGGTGGTGCCCGCGTTCGAGGTGGCCGGCACGTTCGACCGGCTGTTGGACCTGAGCGGCGCGGCGTCCTGGTTCCTGTCGGCCATCGACAAGGATCTCCCGGACCACTGGCTGACCGATGCGCCGGAGGTCGTCGGGGACGTGAAGTCCGGCCAGGATCTCCAGTACGGCTGGAATGAGATTGCCATCCAGCTCCTGACCTACGCCCTGGGCGTGCGCACGGCCGGGGTGTGGAACCGGGACACGCAGAGCTGGGAGTCTCCCCGCCCCGTGCGGCTGGACTTCGCAATCGTCATGCACCTGCCGGTGGGCCAGGGCGTGTGCACGCTGTACAAGCTGGACCTCACTGAGGCCATGCAAGCGATGGAGCTGTGTCGTGAGGTGCGGCGGTGGCGGAAGATGCGCAACCTGGCGACACCCCTCGAACGGGCCGTGGCCGAACCGGTGGGACACGAGCACCTGCCGTACACACCGGGGGTGACGGGCCTGTCGTGGCTGGACCGGTTCAACCTGGCCGGTTCGCGGGGTGAGCTGTCCGCGCTGTTCACCGAGGCGGTGGCGGCCGGGGTGTGGTCGGACGCGCTCAAGGACGCGGGCGTGAAGCGACTGGCTCTGCTCGAGGAGAAAGCCGGCTAGACAGATGTAGACAAATCACGACGCGTGTGTGCTAGGCTCAAGGCGTCCCGCCGGGAGGACGTAAACCACCACCCCGGAACTCAGAACAGAACCGATCAGAAAAGAGATCACCATGACCGACCCGTTCAGCTCCGCCCGCGACGCGTTCGTCAAGCAGGAGCACGTCAACGGCCGACTCCTGCTCATCTCCCCGCTCTCCAGCGGCGAGCGGGAGTCGACCCTGCCGAACAGCCAGGGCAAGGGCTACACGTTCATCGAGACCGACACGGTCGTGCTGGACGGCAACGTGGACGACATGATCGACGAGGTGCCGATGATCCTCGAGGGCTTCCAGTACTCCGGCCAGGCGATCACGGCCCAGCTCCTGCCGGCCGTGCGCAAGGGCGGGATGGTCCTGGGTCGCCTGGGTCAGAAGCCCAGCGCCACCAAGAGCTTCGGCCCGGCGTGGGTGCTCATGGAGCCCACCGACGCTGACAAGGCGGTGGCCCGCAAGTACCTGGCCGACGAGGCGGCGCGCAAGGCGTCCGCCACGCCGGTCGACCCGTTCGGCAACCCGGCCGTGGAAGCGACGGCCTGAACCAGATGAGCGCCGCCCGGTCCGTGCTGTTCGATAGGCAGCGCGGGTCGGGCGGCTCCATGCGGGGGACCCGAGATGGGAGTCAGGATCAAGGTGGGAAAGAACAAGGACAGCCGGAAGTGCACTCGGTGCGACGGGTCCGGTAAGGACCCGCTGTACGACATGGCGTGCCAGAAGTGCGGCGGAAGTGGAGAAGGCTAAATGCCGGTAGTGACGTGTCCGCGCTGCGGACAGACGATCGAAAACATCAACGCTCCGCACAGCAAGCCGGACGGGACGGTGTGTCGGTGAGCAAGAAGAAGGACCCCTACGGGCCTGAGAAGTGCAAGGGCTGTAACGGCACCGGTAAGGCGGCAGGCAGGACGTGCCCCACCTGCCTGGGCACGGGAGTCCAGTGAGCTACGAGAAGTGCGGCTGGTGTGGTTGCGTCATCGGGCCGAACCCCGCCAACCCGCACGGCAATGGCGTGTGCAACCGCACACCGAAACGAAAGGGCAAGTGAATGAAGACGAACAAGATCATGGGCCGTGAGCCGGCCGTGTTCTTCGCTCTGATCGCGGGCCTGATCCTGGCCCTGATCCAGATCCTGAACGTCTCCGACCCGGTGGCCGGCGCGTTGAACGCGGCCGTACTGGCTGCGGCTGGCCTGGCCACGGCGGCGCTGCTGGTCGACACGGACAAGGTGCTCCCCGCCCTTGTGGGCCTCGTGCAGGCGACGTTCGCCGTGTTCCTGGCCTACGGCTCCCCGGTCGCTGAGCACACGCAGGCGGGCATCCTGGCCCTGATCGCAGCGGCCGCTGCGTTCTTCGTGCGGCAGAACGTGGACGCGCCGCTGGACTCGAACCATGAGGTGTTCCAGGAACGGGCCGACGCGGCGTACGTCCTGGGCTACCAGTCCGCCCAGGACGACGCGGTGCGGGCCAACCCGTCGCGACACTCGGACGGGCCGGATCACGTCGGCTCGCTGTAGCACGGGAGCTCGAATCAGGGCCGGGCGAGAAATCGTCCGGCCCTGCCTATTGCGGTCTGTGTCGTAGTGTGTCATGCTTTGTCCATGACCCCGAACCAGCAGTACTGCGAGCAGCTCACCGACCACCCCGTGCACACCGTGCCCTACGGGCCGAACGCGCTCCCGCTGTACCGCTGCCCCGGCCGCATCACCTGCCGGTCGATCACGTCGGAGAAGTACGGCGAGCCCGCCCACCCGATGGACCTCGACCCGTTCGCGGGCACCGACTCCGTCTGGGACTGATACACCTCTGTCGGGGAGATCCTGGGAATGATCACCATGTCAGACAGCCTGGCACGCGCCGCCCTCGAGGCCGCGCCGCCGTTCCCGCCGCACCAGCTCTGGACCCCGCTGGCCTACACCGACTCGAGCCGGGGCGCGGCGGCCGGCAACATCGCCAACGCGATCCGCAACGGCGCGCACTACCTCACCCTCGAGGAGCGCTCCCGGCTCGCCGTGGAACTCCTCACCCAGCACAGCACCGACCACGCCCGTGGTCATCGATTCGAGCGCTACCCGGAAGGAACCGCCTCATGAACAACTCCATCGTCCCACCGCAGCAGCTCACCCCCGGTGGTCCAGTGCACGGTGGGTTCACCTTCACCGAGTCCGTCACCTCCATTGACATGCCCAGGGAACCCGTCCTGGACGAACTGGCCACCGAGCGTGACCGCCAGGACGAGAAGTGGGGAGAGCAGAACCACCCGATCCGCTGGCCGGCGCACGACGAGATCGACCGGCAGCTGTTCGAGGCCCAGGCCAACGCGTGGAAGCGGATCAACGCTGAGCGCGTCCGGGTGGCTAACGAGCGCGGTGCGACCCCCGACCGCAACTGCTCCTGGGATGGCATCCTGCTCGAGGAGGTTTACGAGGCCCTCGCGGAGAGCGACCCGGCCAAGATCCGAGCCGAGCTGGTCCAGGCCGGCGCCGTCATCGTCGCCATGATCGAGAGCCTGGACCGGAACGGTGTGGCGCCGTGATCACCATGTGGCGCAACCGCACGGTGACGCGCAAGCTCAACCCGCGCCAGCTCGCCGCGTTGCGTCAGACCGTGGCGTGCCGTGGGTGCGGCGCCGTCCGCCGGGATGTGCCGACCGGTGGCACCAAGATCACCCACACGCGGGCCTGTACCGCACCACCGGAGAGGGCGTACGACCGATGAGCGCCAAGGACCCCCGACCGCCCATCTGCCGATCGTGCAGCGGTGCGGGCCGGATCAAGGGCATCAAGTGCGGAGCGTGCAACGGGAAGGGGCGGTCATGACTGCCAAGGAGCTGGGCAAGACGTTCGGCACCGCGCTGGCACGGTGGACCTGTGCCGCCCTGCTGTTCGTGTGCGCCGCGGTCGCCGCTCAGCACGGTGCGGGGCCCGGACACATCGTGGTCGGGCTGCTTGTGGGGCTGGGAGTGCCCGTGGTCCTGTTGCAGGTGGATCGCTGGCAGCAACGGCGCCGGCCGTGCTGAGCGCCGGCCGCGCGCTGCTCATCCTGCTGGCCGTCCTGATGGTGAGTTCGCTGGTGGGTCTGCTGTTCGGGTGGCTGGCCGGGACGTACTGGCGCTAGCCTCTTGCGGACTGTGTCGTAGTGTGTCATGCTTTGTCCATGAACGAGAACCAGACCACCAAGGACAGGGTCGCCGCCGTCGCGGTGGCCCTGCTCCTGTTCGCCATCATGGCCGGTCTCCTGTTCGTCGCCGTCGCTCAGCTCATCATCGCCGTGGAAGGATCCTGACCATGTTCGACCTCACCGACCTCGTGCCCTCCCTGCTCCCGCACCTGCCCGCCGTGGCGTTCATCGTCGGGGTGCTCATGGGCCTGGCCGCGGCCGCCATCATGGCGCTCGTCCGGCCGCACGAACGCGTCAAGCCCAGCGTGGTGCTCACCACCCGTCGCGTGCTGACCGACGACGAGTTGGTCCAGCTCCGAGCCGACTGGATCGCGGCCCAGTCCCGCCCTATTCGCTGGCTCAAGCACTGACCAGCCGCTACCCACCATCACCCCTGGGAACTCACTGTGAAGCTCGCACTCAAGATCGTGGCCGGCGCGCTCGCCGTCGCGGCCGGCCTGCTCGTGATCACCGACGACACCAGCACCGCGACCATGCGGGCCACCCCGCCCGCCGCCCCGGACTTCCCGGCACTGGCGCGGGACGCGGCCACCCACCTCGCCGACCACCTGCGTTTCGAGACCGACGGCCGGGTGTGGGTCGAGCGGTCCGAGGGCAGTGACCTGGCCGCCTCCTCGTGGGGCGCGAGCCTGGCCGGCATGGCCTACCACCGCTACAACCAGACCGCCCCCGGCGCGCCGAACGGCCTGGTCGCACCGCAGATCGCCGCTCTGGCCGGCGCGTACTGGGACCAGGACTCGGAGTCCCAGGGGTACGCGGCGTCGCTCGGTGACCGGGACAACCCCGCCTCGTCGCGCTACATCGACGACGGCATGTGGGCGGCCAACCTGCGCGTGCAGCAGTACGCCTCGCAGCTCGCCGCCGGGGAAGTGCCGGACGAGACGGCGCTGACCGAGGCCCAGTCGATGCTGGACGTGGCGCGGCGGAACTACGACCCGGCGACCGGGCTGGTGTTCTGGAAGGACCAGCGCCAGGAGGCGAAGAAGGACCCGGCGGCGCGCAACCACAGCCTCAGCACGGTGTCGGCGGCCGGCGCCATCGAGCTGGCGCTGACCATCAACCGGGCGGCGCCCGAGGGCGGGGAGTACCGGGGCAACCTGGACTTCGCGATGACGGCCTACGACGGTCTGCGCCGGTCGATGCGCGACGAGGACAACCTGTACCTCGAGGGGGTGCACGCGGACGGCGAGCTCAACCGGGCCAAGTACCCCTACGTACAGGGCATGATGCTCAACATCGGCGGCCTGCTCGCCGACGCCACCGGTCAGCCGCTCTACCTGGACGAGGCGGCGCGAACGGCGACCAGCGCGCTGCGGTTCTACGACGCGGAGCACCTGGTCACCTCCGACCAGATGTTCGTGGCCATCTACTTCGACCGGCTCTACGAACTGCAGCTCCGGCCAACCACCAGCGAGCCGCTGCGCGCTGACATCCGGACCGCGATCCTCGAGCACACCGCGTACTACGCGGCCCTGTCGGAGTCCCCGGTGGAGGTGGCCCCGTACGGTTTTCGCTCGGCACAGCTGCACATGGCCGCCCTGGCCAGCCTGACCCCGTCATCCAAGAGAGGATCTAGACCATGACCAAGACCGTCATCGACCTGACCAAGCTGGATACGATCATGCTTAAGAAAGGCGGCCACGATAGCCCCGCCGACGGGCTGTGTCTCATGGAGGCCGTGGCCTACGTGCGCGGCATCGACCACACCGACAGGCCGCCGTGCGTCTCGTCCGTGCTCGGGGACTTCGGTCGCTCGCTGAATGACGTGCTGTCGGACGATGCGCGCCAGCAGCTCAAGCCGTTGATCGTCAAGCTGCCGGGGACCGCTGGCGACGGGCACGACGAGGCGCGGGGATACCTGGCGCTGGATTGGTTGATCCGGGTCTACACGCCAGCGTGGCTGGCGCTGGCCGGACTGTCCGACGAGGCCGCGTCGCTCCGTGCGCTCGACCGGATCGCTGACCTGCCAACCGCAGAACTAGCGGGTCATGTTGTTCGCGCTGCCTGGGACGCTGCCGAGGACGCTGCCTGGGC